>BNJU01004063.1_pt1 | contig 335841 bp, 434 predicted proteins | sample 8539281 | NCBI WGS metagenome assembly BNJU01 (sample SAMD00202456, study PRJDB9452) | human saliva metagenome | isolation source: human saliva | place: Japan
TATAGTATATGTCTACGAGATATTCTTTGTGTGATATGCACTAAAATATATTACCTTTTCTTTAATATTAACTTAAGCTCCTCCAAATGACCAAACTAATCAATAAAAGCAACCTACCACAACGCTTATCTTGGAATCAAAAAGCGAGCTGAAAACATCAATCCGCTAAACTGTCTGCATATTACTTTAACAACCTGTATTTCTTTAAAAAGCTCATTCCTATATACTTTTATCTGTGTTCGCCTTTATTATTTTTCTCTAAGTTACCTTCTCTCGCCAATATGGTATTCAGTTCACTTACCATATCAGCTCCTTCTGTCCTTCCCCAGTTGAAGTCCTTCTTCTCTTCCTTCTGTTCTTCCCAGTTCAAGTCCCTTTTCAAGACCTTTCTCTTCTGCCAGTTCAAAAATCCCTTCACATTGCTTACCTTCTCTATTATTACCTCATACTTTATATTAATACGATATATCATAAAAGCGAGTTGAATAATCAACCCGCAAAAACTGCCAACATCTTATCTTAGCAACCTATATTTCTTTAAAAGCTCATTCCTATACACCTTGTCCGTATTCGCCTTTATTATTTTCTCCAAATTACCTTCTCTCGCCAATATAGTATTAAGTTCGCTTACCATATCAGCTCCTTCTGTTCTTCCCAGCTCAAGGCCCTTTTCGATGCCTTCTGTTCTTCCCAGTTGAAGTCCTTCTTCTCTTCCCAGTTCAAGTCCTCTTTCAAGCCCTTTTTCTTCCGCCAGTTCAAAAAATCCCTTCATATTGCTTACCTTCCTTTCATGTGCCACTTTTATTATATTCTCAACATTTTTAAAACCCGACATAGCAGACATAAGCATCAAGATCTCATCTACATGCTTTACATTAATTTCATCACCCTTATAACTGTTAGTCGTTCTCATTTGATACAAATAGTCTGCAAGCATCCGAAAATCACTTTTAAACAAATCTATTTTTTCTCTATCCAAAAATGCTACCTCAAATACGTTTATCTTGTAGTCACTTACATATGGTTTTAAGTTTTCATCTACTTCAAGCAAATCCAATAAGGAGTTCGAGTATTTCCAATTCCTGTCATATCCCATATATAACACCAATGTAATCACGGGATATTTCTTTTTATATCTGTTCTCTTCCAATACTTGCTTCTTATATTCAGCACCGTCATAACCTATAACTCTCATCGGCATAAGCTTATCAGGTACAGTCTGATTCTCAAGTCCAAATAATGCTATATTGATTTGACTGTTCTTCCAATACTTTGCAACGTCTCTGTCCTGTGAATGTATCTCACCGTCAATCTTTAACGCGCTGTCAGCAGGAGTATCTATAAGTGCATCCTCATCTACTATCTTTTTACCGTTAAATAACAACACATTTACTATATCTGCAAATACATCATTATATCTCTCAAGCATCTTTTGTGTTATGTCTTTACCATTCATACTCTCTCCTCCTTATTATACCAAAGAAATTTGATTGACTCTATAAAAATATCCACACATGACCACACAGCCAAGTAGGGTAGACTACTTGACTGCGCGGTCACGTTCATATCAGTCGATGCACCGACTCTACCATGGTTTTTAGAAACTTATAGAATTTTAGATTAACAAGAGCGGAAAGTGCATTTTCCATAGATTACCTTAGATATCAAATCGAAAGCCACGAAAAAGATTTGATAGTTTTATTATACTATTTATACCGTTTTTGACAATAGGATGTACTAACACTTAAGATTTTAAAATCAACTTTCATCGTATTGTACAAAGATTAAGTCCATATCCTATAATAAAAGCCATCTTTCAGTTGTAGAATATGCATTAAAATATATTACCTTTTCTTTAATATTAACTTTAAGCACCTCCGAATAGCCCAAAGCTAATCACTAAAAATCAACCCATACCCAACTCCTGACACAGAACTGTTTCAATATCATTTCACTAAAAAAGCGAGTTGAACACTCAACCCGCTAAACTGTCTGCATATTACTTTAACAATCTATATTTCTTTAAAAGCTCATTCCTATATACTTTATCTGTATTCGCCTTTATTATTTTCTCCAAATTACCCTCTCTTGCCAATATAGTATTCAACTCACTTACCATATCCGCTCCTTCTTCTCTTCCAAGTTCTCTTCCTTCTGTTCTTCCCAGTTCAAGTCCTCTTTCAAGACCTTTTTCTTCCGCCAGTTCAAAAAATCCCTTCATATTGCTTACCTTCCTTTCATGTGCCACTTTTATTATATTCTCAACATTTTTAAAACCCGACATCGCAGACATCAGCATCAAGATCTCATCTACATGCTTTTATATTACTTTCATCGCCCTTTATAGCTGTTAGTTGTTCTCATCTGATACAAGTAGTCTGCAAGCATCCGAAAAATCACTTTTAAACAGATTCTATTTTTTTCTCTATCCAAAAAAATGCTATCTCAAATACATTTATCTTATAGTCATTTACATATGGTTTTAAATTATCATCTACTTCAAGTAAATCCAACAAGGAGTTTGAGTATTTCCAATTCCTGTCATATCCCATATATAACACCAATGTTATCACAGGATACTTCTTTTTATATCTGTTCTCTTCCAATACCTGCTTCTTATATTCAGCACCGTCATAACCTATAACTCTCATCGGCATAAGCTTGTCAGGTACAGTCTGATTCTCAAGTCCAAATAATGCTATATTGATTTGACTGTTCTTCCAATACTTTGCAACATCTCTGTCCTGTGAATGTATCTCACCGTCAATCTTTAACGCGCTGTCAGCAGGAGTATCTGTAAGCGCATCCTCATCTACTATCCTTTTACCGTTAAATAACAACACATTTACTATATCTGCAAATACATCATTATATCTCTCAAGCATCTTTTTGTGTTATGTCTTTACCGTTTCATACTCTCCTCCTTATTATACCAAAGAAATTTGATTGACTCTATAAAAATATCCACATGACCACACAGCCAAGTAGGGTAGACTGCTTGACTGCGTGGTCACGTTCATATCAGTCGATGCACCGACTCTACCATGGTTTTTTAGAAACTTATAGAAATTTCAGATTAACAAGAGCGGAAAGTGCATTTTCCATAGATTACCTTAGATATCAAACCGAAAAGCCACGAAAAAGATTTGATAGTTTTTATTATACTATTTATACCGTTTTTTTGACAATAGGATGTACTAATACTTAAGATTTTTAAAATCAACTTTCATCGTATTATACAAAGATTAGAGCCATATAGTATATGTCTAAAGAGCATATTCGTTTGTAGAATATGCATTAAAAATATTACCTTTTTCTTTAACATTAGCTTAAGCACCTCCGGATAACCAAGCTAATCACTGAAATAAACCTAACCCACCACTTTACACAGAACTGTTTTTAATATCATTTCACTAAAAAAGCGAGTTGAACACTCAACCCGCAAAACTGTCTACATCTCACTTTAACAACCTATATTTCTTTAAAAGTTCATTTCTATATATCTTATCTGTATTGGCCTTTATTATTTTCTCCAAATTACCTTCTCTCGCCAATATAGTATTAAGTTCGCTTACCATATCCGCTCCTTCTGTTCTTCCCAGTTGAAGTCCTTCTTCTCTTCCTTCTGTCCTTCCCAGTTCAAGTCCTCTTTCAAGCCCTTTTTCTTCCGCCAGTTCAAAAAATCCCTTCATATTGCTTACCTTCCTTTCATGTGCCACTTTATTATATTCTCAACATTTTTAAAACCCGACATTGCAGACATCAGCATCAAAATCTCGTCTACATGCTTTATATTACTTTCATCGCCTTTATAACTGTTGGTCGTTCTCATCTGATACAAGTAGTCTGCAAGCATTCGAAAATCACTTTTAAACAAATCTATTTTTTCTCTATCCAAAAATGCTATCTCAAACACATTGATCTTGTAGTCACTTACATATGGTTTTAAGTTTTCATCTACTTCAAGCAAATCCAACAAGGAGTTTGAGTATTTCCAATTCCTATCATATCCCATATATAACACCAATGTAATCACGGGATATTTCTTTTTATATCTGTTTTCTTCCAATACTTGCTTCTTTATATTCAGCACCGTCATAACCTATAACCCTCATCGGCATAAGCTTATCCGGTACAGTCTGATTCTCAAGCCCAAATAATGCAATATTGATTTGACTGTTCTTCCAATACTTTGCAACATCTCTGTCCTGTGAATGTATCTCACCGTCAATCTTTAACGCACTGTCAACCGGAGTATCTGTAAGCGCATCCTCATCCACTATCTTTTTACCGTTAAATAACAACACATTTACTATATCTGCAAATACATCATTATATCTCTCAAGCATCTTTTGTGTTATGTCTTTACCATTCATACTCTCTCCTCCTTATTATACCAAAGAAATTTGATTGACTCTATAAAAATATCCACACATGACCACACAGCCAAGTAGGGTAGACTACTTGACTGCGCGGTCACGTTCATATCAGTCGATGCACCGACTCTACCATGGTTTTTAGAAACTTATAGAATTTCAGATTAACAAGAGCGGAAAGTGCATTTTCCATAGATTACCTCAGATATCAAATCGAAAGCCACGAAAAAGATTTGATAGTTTTATTATACTATTTATGATGTTTTTAACAATAGGTTATAGTGATACTTAAGATTTTAAAGACACTTTCATCGTATTGTACAAAGATTAGAGCCATATAGTATATGTCTACGAGATATTCTTTTGTATAATATGCACTAAAATATATTACCTTTTCTTTAATATTAACTTAAGCTCCTCCGGATGACCAAGCTAATCAATAAAATCAACCTACCCTAATACTTATCCCGAAACCAAAAAGTGGGTTGAATAATCAACCCACTGAAATCTAAAAAAATCTCTCCTCAAGCATCAAACATAAAGCATGATATACCGGTAAATGTAACTCCTGAATCTTAAAAGTCTCAACCTCCGGAACAATGATAATCTCATCACAAAATTCCTTCATCTTTCCGCCATCTCTTCCGGACAGCCCTATCGTCTTCATGCCCTTTGCCTTAGCAGTTACCAAAGCATATAAAATATTCTCGGAATTGCCTGAAGTTGATATTCCAAGAAATACATCTCCCTCATTACCGAAGCCGTTCACCTGCTGCGCAAATGACAGTAGAGGATTACAGTCATTGAGATATGCAGTTGAAAGTCCGACATGACCTGTAACTGCTATTGCAGGTAAAGCACCTTGTAAATTCCGGGCAAGCACATCGCCAAGATTCTTATCTACAGACTTTAACTTATCCTGTAGTGCAGTATCCAACTTTCTAGGCTTTATAAAAGCCTTCATAAGTTCACCGACAATATGCTCGGAATCTGCGGCACTTCCGCCGTTACCTGCCACCAATAACTTACCACCATTAGAATAAGACTCCTCTAAAATCTTATATACTCCAATAATATTCTCTCTTTGTCCTACGAGACTCGGATACCTCTCGAGTAGTTCGTCTAATATTTTTATAATAATTTCCTTCATTAAAAGCTACTATAATTAAAAGTCTTTCTCCATACATATTTTTCAAAAATACTTTGTGTATTCTCCGCTGATGATATGCTCCCACCACTCTTTATTGTTAAGATACCATTCAATAGTCTTTACAATACCTGTATCAAATGTATACTCAGGCTTCCATCCAAGCTCAGTCTCTATCTTGGTCGGGTCTATAGCATATCTTCTGTCATGTCCCGGTCTGTCCGTTACAAACTTGATAAGACTCTCAGGCTTATTAAGCGCCTTAAGTATTGTCTTTACCACCTCAAGATTGGTTCTCTCATTGTGTCCGCCGATATTGTAGACCTCACCGACTTTGCCCTTTCTTACTACAAGGTCAATAGCCTTACAGTGGTCTGTAACATAGAGCCAGTCTCTTACATTCTCTCCCTTGCCGTATACAGGCAGCTCCTCATCATTGAGTGCTCTGCTTATGATAAGCGGTATAAGCTTCTCAGGGAAGTGGTACGGTCCGTAGTTATTTGAACATCTTGATACGGTCACAGGAAGACCATATGTTCTATGATACGCAAGTACAAAAAGGTCGGCACTTGCCTTTGATGATGAATACGGACTTGAGGTATGAAGCGGTGTTTCCTCGGTAAAGAATAAATCCGGTCTGTCAAGCGGAAGATCTCCGTATACCTCATCTGTTGATACCTGATGATATCTCTTAATTCCGTAGGTTCTGCAAGCATCTAAAAGAGTTGTGGTTCCCATAACATTTGTTCTTACAAAACTCTCAGGATCTGTGATAGATCTGTCTACATGGCTCTCAGCAGCAAAGTTTATAATCACATCAGGCTTTCTTCTTCAAAGAGCTTGAAGATAAATGCTCTGTCCGCGATATCACCTTTTATAAACTTATAATTCGGTGCATTCTCCACCGGCTTTAATGTCTCCAAGTTTCCCGCATAGGTAAGCAGATCCAAGTTTATTATCATATCCTCTGGATACTTATTTACCATATAGTGAACAAAATTTCCGCCGATAAATCCGGCACCGCCTGTAACAATAATTTTCATATTAACCTCGTCTGTTTTATTTTACGCTTGATGTATGTGGTCGATATACTTGCCATCATATACATCCTTTAAATATTTTCCGTACTGATTTTTCTTAAAGATCTCATATGCCTTTAGAAGCTCTTCTTTGCTTATCCATCCGTTCAGATATGCAATCTCCTCAAGGCAGGCAATCTTTCTGTGTTGATGTGTCTCCATAGTGTACACAAAGTTTGTAGCCTCAACAAGACTCTCATGAGTTCCCGTATCCAGCCATGTAAAGCCCTGTCCGAGTACCTTCACCTCAAGCTCACCTTTTTCAAGGTAAATTCGGTTAAGATCCGTGATTTCAAGTTCTCCTCTGGCTGAAGGTTTTAATTCCTTGGCATATTTCACTACATCATTGTCATAGAAATAAAGTCCTGTAACACAGTAGTTGCTCTTCGGTTTTTGTGGTTTTTCTTCTATTGAAACAGCCTTACCGTTTTTATCAAACTCAACTATACCGAATCTTTCAGGATCATCTACATAGTATCCGAATACTGTAGCTCCCTTTGTCTTTGAAGCTGCTGATTTCAAATGGTTCTTAAGTCCGTGTCCATAAAAAATATTGTCGCCAAGTATCATTGCCACCGGCTCATCGCCAATGAACTTTTCACCGATGATAAACGCCTGTGCCAGTCCGTCCGGGCTTGGCTGAATTTCATATTCTAATTTCAGTCCGAATTGTGCACCGTCTCCAAGTAATTCTTTAAATCTGGGGGTGTCATCAGGTGTAGAAATAATAAGTATATCTCTGATACCTGCCTCCATCAGTACAGAAATAGGATAATAAATCATCGGCTTGTCATATATAGGGAGTAGCTGTTTTGATGTAACCTTTGTCAACGGATACAATCTTGTACCGCTACCGCCTGCTAATATAATACCCTTCATTTTGTGTCCTCACTTTCGTTCAAGTCTTTAATCACAGATCACCTTGCTTATATAGCTTTCAATAGTCTTCATTATACTATAGATTAACAATACTATAAACAAAATTTATTACTTATCATGTAATAATATACCACAACATATAACTATTTATACTATTAATTCAAATAGTAAGTTCTAGCTATTGTTATCAACCTAAACTTCAAATTTATTATATTCTCTCAATAATGCTTTTTCATAACAATAAAAATTCATAATCATTGTAATTGGTGTTATTATCACCTTTGAAATCACTGTAGACAATCTTAATATCTCTTCAATCATGACATTGCTTATAATATAGCTATTAATATACCCTAGCAATTTTGAAATAAGATAAATTAATATCAATTGATATGCAAGATAAATTGCATACTTTTTTTCTTCAGTGATATTCTGCTATTATTTTTAAATACTTTTCTAGTCGCAAAAAAATAAATACAAAAAGTAACACCAAGCCATGAACTGATAATATTATTAATCACTATATTGTTTGAACAAAAACTCAAGCTAGTGTATGTACAAAAATCAAGGATCCAACCAATTCCACTAATCCCTGACAAACTTAGCAATTTGCCTTAACAACATCTTCATTCTAACTTTCCTCAAGGAAACTTTGGAGTTCCTCCGGAGTGCCCAGTATATGTACCTTATCAGAATTTATAACTGATATATATATTTCTCCATTCTTAGTCAATAAATAGTCATACAGCGGTGCTACGTATTTTCTCCATTCACCAGTTCTGTAGTTTTACTGTAATATTCATTATACAATTCCTTATATAACTTACATGTTCTGAAATAATATGCTCCTAAAGTACAATAATCCGATATTCTTTCCTTTTTCCTTAATTTCAACAACTTTTACCGTTAGTATCCAGCCTTACAAAACTCCAATGGTTTCCGGGTGCTTTAAAACATGGAATAAATCCATCTCCCTAAGCTCATCAGAATTCATCTCCCTGCTTCCACATAAGTATCTATATTATAAATTAATAATTGATTATCAATCTCCCAATACTTTTGACGCAATCATGGCTGTTGTAGCCTGACCATCCGTAAGATAATCTAAAATAATAATATGATAGTTCTGCAATTTCATTTCTTTACACTTCTGATCAATAAATTCCTCTACATCGTATTTATCATCTTTCATAGCTATAAAAATATATTGCGAAACGTCTTTTTTTGTATCCTGTTAAGCTTTATCATGGACCATTCAAAAAGCGACTTTCCTTTTGCTTCAATCATATATTTAGGCATATCATATCCCATCTTTCTGAATCTTGATCCCAAACCACCCATTGTAATTACAACATCAATTTTTGACATCATCATCACCTTGATCCTTATCTTCCATACTATTTCTTGTTTTTTGCATATATCTTCCAGCTGTTCTACAGAGTATTTCAAAAACTCATCCGGTCTTATAGTCCTATCATCTACATAAAATCCCTTATGTCCGGGCCAAACTTTCCCATAAACTATTTCATCATATGGTACTTCCCACTTTTTAAGCCAGTCTAACAGAATAGCAGCAGTATACTTATTAATTAACCCAATATTACCATCATAAGAATTCATATTTCTCGACGTATACAATACAATTTTTAGTACATTATCCTTATACAGTCTTAATTTTTAACATTTCAGGATATGGAATTAAATCCTCATATTTTTTTCATCTTTCTTTTTGATTGGACACAATGTACCATCAATATCGAATACAAATGTATAATCACTAAACATCCTTCTCCAACTCCTTTAATATATTATTAACATTTAAAATAAATCCAAATACTTTATGTGGATTGTCTATATGTAACAGAAGCATAGATAAAAAGTGATGCTTCATAGACTCTAACCAGCAAATAATTAAATCCATTTTCTTCCACTTTCTGTTTAAATATTTCAATATATCTTGAATTATCAAACGGTATTTCAAGATTATAATTAAAATCTATATCTATCTTTATATCAAATAATGCATTATTAAAAAAAGTCATATCTTCCACATACAGAATGACTCAATTTTGCAACATCATAATATGCATTAGTCCACAAATCTTTTTCTTCTATCGCACCCTTCGGGTCAATAAATTTAAGTGTTTTTGTAGATTTATTGTACAATGTATTTGCAAAAACATGGATCACCATGCCCAATAACAAGTTCATTGATATGCTGTACTCTTGCCTCAACTTTACGTTTTAATTCAAGATATTTATTTAGCAATACATCTATGTCAATATCCTTTGTAACATCCAACAATGCCCCAATTTTAGAAAATTCAGGTAATGCCTTAAGACTACCTATCCTTTCCCTAACTTTATCAATATATAAAGTATCCGATATCTTCGTATACTCCAATTCAGTGCACTTCCTGGTATGTCGACTTTTGAAAAAATAAAAATATTTATCCATTAAATCTCCAAACTCATTTTCGTCCATCGAACCGTGTACCCACTTAATTGCCAAATCTGTCATATAAAGACGTTCCATTGTATAACTTGCAGAATTTTCTTTTTCTTGATAATTAAATGGCATAACAAACCAAAATTTCATATCATCTGGCAATAAGTGATAAAATTCATATTCAGCTTTTTATCTTATTCTTATTGCTCGAACTTTTCGTTATGGTGTACTCATTTCCTTTAATGGAATTAAAATATCTTGAATCAAAATTTTCCTGTTACATACTGTATGAAATTTCCAATCACCCCTAATATCCACCAAACCGTCAATTTTCAAATGTATCACTTTGTGCTCTTACAAGATCCCACGCTTTAGCACCTGATAATATATTTTTGCAAAACGAAATATATTGCTCTACACTTGGAAACATCCCACATACAGCCCTTTTATCTTCGAGTACTCCATATATACCGTCAATATACTCAAGCTTTTTTGAAGGACGGAGTAGCTTTGTCAACATCTGAAATAATGTAGTTGGAAAAACAATGTATTACTCTTGTATCAGTACCAACATACAATTCCAGCTTCTCAACTAAATCTGAATATTCAAAAAGTGAACGTATCTTTCTCCATATTAAACTCGGAAATACATTTTCTAATTCACTTTTTGTAATATTCTTCTACACATCTCTTTTTTTAACTACTACTTCTGCAAATCCTTTATCGCCAATAATATCGGCTATAACTTCACTCTTTCTTCCGGTATCATCATAAATAACTATTGTTCTCATAGTATATCCTTTTTTATTAACTGTATATAATATCTTAATTATAATATAGACACCCATTAACAATAAAATTGTTACAATAATAAATCGCTTCAACTCAAGTGATTTATTACCTCTAATGCTGCCCTCAAATATTCAAACACATCATTATCAATCTGTTTTGTATTATTAATAGTACTAATTATATATAAACTACCGATTTCTATACCCCTATGCTAAAATTGATAAAATATAAAGAATAATTCCTCTACCTTTAGTTACACCGTCAATTTCTTTATATATTTCATCAAACTTTTTAAGCACTCCCAATATAGCAATTCTTCTCTCTGTCGCATTGCTCTTTAGCAAAAGACTTTCTCCAAATCCTTACAATTCCCGGATATACAAAATATATTACACACGTAATTATCAAAAATATTACAAAACAAATACACTAATAAGTCCATCTTTCCCCCGGCTAAAAACCAAGTCAGAATAATAACGGTTACCAGCGCGGCTGTATCCATAAATCGATCCAGCATTGTAATTACCACTCCACGTAGCAAATTCCCGACGAGCTGACCATAACAATACATTCTAAAGACATCTCCTATTTTTAAAAGGTAATACCACGCTTACCGGGGTAACTTTTACAATATACTTTTATAAAATCCGACCATTTCAATTCAGAGTAATATAATGCTAAATAAAGTCTTACTGATTTCAATATATGTACAACCACTACTAAAATTAGAAATACAATAATTGAACATAAATTAATATTTTTGAACAACTGACCTGAGTCATAGTACTCAAATGTAAATACAAGCATAGAAATCGCTATAACAAGTATATTTATCAATTTATACATACAGCTCTTAATAACAAGTTTCTCTAACTACGCTCATTCTCATATACCACTTGTGCCGTATAGGACTTTACCACCTTGCTTCTGTGTTCGTCTTTAATAAACTTCTTTTTATTTATTATAAACGAACCCAATAATTTTAATACCGTTAGTGCTTGACTAACCATCTTAACGTTCGATACCTGATCTTCTTCTCTCCAAATAATCGGGAAAAACTTAACTTTATGCTTAAAAGTACGCAGACCCCATAACCATACAATAATTAAAAATCAATCCATCATTATACTTCTCGTAAAACTTACTCTTTAGAATTGACGTTCTGTACATATTCAGTCCTGATCCCAAATCGTATACCTTATATCCACAACCAATTGAAAACAATAAGTCATAAACATAATTTCCAAACGTTCTAAATTTTGAATAACCTTTTAATTTTGAACCTTTCATAAATCTCGCACCTAAAAAACAATCATATCTTCTATATTCTCCACTCTTCAGATACGGCAATATATTTGATAAATCTCCTTGGTCATCCCCATGAAGTACAATTACATACTCGAAGCCATTTTTGATTGCATAATCAAATGCAACCTTATGAGATCCGCCTAATCCATAATTCTCATCATTTCTAAGCAACCTTACCTTTACCGGAACACCGTGAGAAGATAAATATTCTTTCACCACCCTCTCACTACTATCTGTACTTCTATTATTTACAACAATCCACTCTGAAATGTATTTACTAGTCTCATTATCCATCTGACCCAGCACTCTTACTATCTGCTTTTCACAATTATACATCGGTGTAAATAATAGAACCTTACCATTTACATTCATTACTTTACCTCTCTTAGTTTCAAAAATTCAACACTTTTAAGCTCAGGGAATTCTAAAACTTTTCCTTCAGCATCTTGTACACTTATATTCAAATACACATGCTTATTTAAAAGCCAACCTCTACCACTTCCCAGCGGAACCAACAGCTTTCCATGGCTCATTGCACAATTCATAGAATGAGAAGTTCCATCTTCACTACTCCATGTTAAAACAACTGTTTCACCACGATTATATTCTTTCTTTGTTAAATATTTTTACTATTCCTAAGTCTTTAGTATTAAGAACATAAGAATTAGTAAAAGTCAAATAATGTGTATTCATAGTTGTTATTTTTATTATTAAACTCTAAATACATAAAATCCGCTTCTTCTCCACTAAAATCTTTATCAAAATTGATAGAAAGAATATTATCATTAACTGAGGCAGAATATTTTGAGTTGGTATTTTTCAAAAATTTTTGACAATGAACTCATGGACTCTCCCCAAGAACTTGCTGTCTTTCCCAAAGCCAAATTATCTTCCGATAATGATATATTTTTGTTTTTTTCAAGTATTTCTTCTTTTTGTCATCCCGCTTTTATTTGGTTCAAAAACTAAATGACTTGTCTGACCAAGCATATTCACCTGATGTCACCACCCAATGATACAAATAGTAATTATCAAGTGAAGACATACTTGCTCCAATAATTGCTTCTTGTTTACGAGCTAAATCTATTGCTTCTTTAGTCAAATCAAATCCCCTTATAGTACGAGTCTCCATTAATCCGTTTCCCTTGATATTACATAAATAATATAGTCCAAAATCACTAACAACACCAAGGTATGATTTTTTCTGTCCTTTTGTAACATCCAAGTATATGTACTTTCAATTTTATTATACACATTCTGCTCTACAAAGCATGTCCCCAACTTATCTACTTGATCGTTTTCTGTAAAGACATATCCATCTGGAACTGTATAGTATGGACTAAATTTTATTGATGAATCAATTGAGAAAAATCCCTGCAGCGGAACAATAGTAACAATAAAAATTGCAAACGAAACAATATAACCCTTTAATATTCGATTATCGACATACCTATTGGCAACTACCAGCATCATAACAGCAGAAGCAATTACCATTCCCTCTCCCCTTGCATATATTTGACCAACATCCATTCTAACAACCGTATAACTTATTGAAACTAATATTGCTAATCCAAAACTAAGTGAAATAAATCCAGTAACAGGATTATCCAATCTTATCTTTCCTTCATGGATGTGTAATCTTCCTACATGAAGGAACATCGCAACAGATACCCAAACAATAAATATTACAATAAGATATGAACACATGTAATAAATCAATAATCTTAAAGGTAGACTAGGTAAATAAGCAAAGAAATTATCCGGTATAACCTGTCCAAATCTTGTAAGTCCATCCGCAAAAATTGTTTGTCCACTCATAGCCTTTTATATTTCTTATTGTTCCAAAAATCAAAGGTATACCCAATGCAACAGGTATAGAGCAAACTATCCACCATACCCAAAAAGATATTTTTTATATCAACATTTAAATCTCCTGATTTTTATATACGTTACTATCTGCCATATTCCAAGTGGTAAAAATGCAAAACTTACAGCTGCACCAAAAACAGGATAATACAGCGCGTGAATAAAAAGCTTGTAATATACCACACTTTAAGCCACAAATTTTTATTATCAATAAGTTTTTTTAGATGCAAGTAGTAACATAATAGGAACTATTAATACAAACCTATTATAGTCTTCAAATAGAAACAAAAAGCGCGACTAAAAAAATGATGTCATAGTATTTAGTTGTTTTTCAGTAATCCTACAATAACTAAGATAAATACAAGGTAGAATATATTCTGTGTGACATAGTAATTAGCAAACTTATCATTGCCCAAAAAAATGCAGAAAAAGCCTGTACTATAGAATACATACCTGAAACAGGAGTATATTCACTGAACACTTTCTGATGTAGTTCAAAAATCTGCGAATATCCAATTATATTTTCAAATGGATGATGTAAATCAATCGGAATTATTGCACCGGTACCACTAAATCTGTTAAACGCCATAATTGATACTAATGAGCTCGAACGTAATTATGCCGTCCAAATTTCCACTTTCTTCGTACCAATTTTTCAATGAAATTATTGCTTCAATTATAAAAATAAAACCAAAGCAATTATTAAAAAAACTGTACTATAAATGGTATATCTACATGTTTCAGTTCACCGGAATACATATATTCTGAAGTAATATATACTAATAGTGTAAATGGTATAACAAGTTGTGCAACTATCACCTCTCGTTTAAGAATATTTCTACGTTTTCCTTCAACAAATACCAGAAAAAAACATAGACAAAATGCAATAAGAGTTACAATAGTAATATTTATACCTTTAACTCCTCCGCAGAAAACATATAAACGATATACACCTAACAATGCATAGAGTTTACAAATAAAAGCTACAACATACTGTACTACATGCTTCCTAGCTACTAAAAGTGAAATCACCCAAACTAATATACCCGAAAATACTAATGCATTTTACACCCTGATATACAAAAATAAATGTAACTGCAATAACAAGCATAATTAAAATCGACATTTTATAGTCAACACTTTTTACTATCAGTAAAATATAATCCATTCTTTTTATTAAACAAGTACTGAATTACATAAATAATAGAACCGACAACAGAAAAAAATATAAAACATGTCTCTTTCTGCACTCTTATTACTCTCATGCACGCTGTAAATTCATTTACAATATCTGTAAATTTCTGAAATGTATTCCCCGTAAATGCAGAATAAATATAAATTAGTATCAGACTCACTATTAACATAATTAATAAAAATGGAATTACTACTATTCTTTTTTTCTTGTCTTAGTCATTCTATTTCTCCCTTACAAAATATAGGCTACAAGTCAACTTACAAACAATAAGTAACATTATATAATATTAATATTGTAGCCTATAAAAATATCATCAAACTATTCTAAACTCCCCAAGTCTTATATTATATGATATGAACCTAAAAATCAATATTACTACAATAATAAACAGTATTCTTTGATACAATTCTTTATTAAGCAATTTTTAACATCGTCAATCAAATTAAAAAGTCCCATATCTTTTTATTATATTCTTCTTTGACTGTGATATAGATAAAAATCTTATTATATTAAGATATGTAAAGTCTGTTAATACCACTATTTTACGACTATAAACACAAAGATTTATAATTATATAGTAAAAAGGAAACATACCGGTAAAGATTAAAACTCCATTACTTATTAGTATGTTCCCATATTGTAATTAAATAATTAGGTATTCTTATCACATAAAAAGTCCATTTAATATTTTTAAATAGTCATATAATAACAATACCAATACAGTTATTGCTCACTTGATATTTTTGGTTTTATAAAAATATTTTATTTCTCAGTATATATTTTACTTATGTTACTCCATATATGTGAAATAAAAATTGTTGCTACTAAACATATTCCAAATCTTACCCAACTATATGACAATATCATCCATCTATTGGATAAGAACTCATTATAATATTTTTATTACAACAAAATGTATAAGAAATGCAAACCCACTTAGTTCACCAACATAAATCATAAATTTATTAGTCAGTATTTTTTTGATATAACCCCTTTATTCAATGCACATAACAAAACTATCATCACCGATAGTAGCGTATACAAAAGTGTAAGTTTAAAATACATAGTTCCTAAAATTCCAATAGACTTAACATGTATACGTTGTACCAATACTGTTAGTGCTACAGAAGTACATTCAAAAAAATTGTTATTATGAATATAAAAATTTTGATGTATTATAAGATTCTTTTGTATTTATATAGTTAAAAAAATATAACCAACTATAATACCAATATAAAAATCACCTAGTCTGTATAATGGCAATATAAAAACAAACCATTTTTGTGATTTCTTCTGTCGCATTAAGCTTATACAGAATAAGTGCCACCACAGTCTGTATACATAAAGTCAATGCAACTCTAATCACACAATCACATACTGAGTAATTACACTTCTTTACCTTTTTTTATGATATAAGGGAACATAAAAATACAAAAAAATACACATGTTGATAAATACCATGCAACACCATTTAATGAGAAAAAAATACTGTTTTCAGGCATCCAAGATTGTACTAAAAAAATACATTTAAAAGCTACCCTTTCGTACATATCAATAACATTATTAGGGGCAATATACTCGAAATACATGTATATATCTAGCAATAAAGATAGAATCATGGTCAATATATGTAGTAAATATAATTTTTTTATTTTTCTTATAGAAAATAAAATATTATTATCTATACTACATTTTATATCTCTATCTTTATAAGCATAAAACATAATGAATCCTGATAAAATTAAAAATATTGAAACTCCCCATCCACCAAGTGAAGAAGTTCCTGCATGTGATGAAAAAAATGCCCAAAAAAAGCACATGTTCTCAGTGCCTGAATTGAGGATAGCTTACTACCCTCTGAATACCTTAGCTTGTCTTCCATCTACTCCTCCATTAATTTTTTATACAATATCATATACTATAGATATGTTCACATCTATAAATAATTTATTATTCAAATTATTTATATAATATAGCTAAATTCAAACAAGTTATAATCCCACATATATATTAAAGAACATTTTTTAATTAGTGTTTATATTCTCTACACTCCGCAATAAGTATAGTATCTGTAAGTACATTCATCATTGCAGGCCTATATATGCGAAACTGATAATTCAAATTAAGGCTATCCAACATAGGTTTTATGTCAAAGAAATCTTCTGCACTATGGTATATACTGATAAGCAAAGTAGGTCTTTGTTCTATAATTGTTTTCATAGCTCCCTTAAGCAGATTTTTCTCCGCCCCTTCAACATCAGTTTTTATTAAGCCCACCTTAAGCGAATTTTTCTCTACATACTCATCTATAGTCGTGCAATCCACTACAAGCTCTTTCTCATTACTGTCAGCCTGTATATATGAACACTCATCCATAACATCCGATTGATAGAATGTCAACTTTCCGGTATAATCTCCCAATGCCATATTTTCTACTACCACATTATCGAGTTTATTGTATTCTATGGTCTTTTTAAAAAGCTCATAATTATCCGGCATTGCCTCAAAAGAATATACTTTCTCCTTTGTATACTTTGACAAAATGAGAGCCGAATCACCTATAAAAGCTCCGGCATCAATTATATTTTTACCTCTGATATCATCCAAAGTCTGTAACTCGTTCATACCATGATAGTAATACAAAACAGAAGGATTAAAAGTAGTTTATAGGCATAAAAAGTTTTTTTGTAGCAATATAAATCACTTCTAAGCTCAATTATATTCTTATCAAAGTGATCGAACATCTGTCGAAGTTCATTCTGCTCCTCATATGTATATATATCTACATCACCGGTATTCAGCTTTGAAATCCGTCTGACTCTGTTTATTATCCTCTCAACAACTTCAATACTCTTTTGATCCAAATCTCTTATCAAGTTCATATATCTTTGCGGCAGGGTCGTCAAACTCTTGCATATCCTTGACAAATCTATCTATAAATCTTTCTTTTTCCGGCTTGAAATTTTTGGTATATAACTCTGTCAAAAGGAATTTGTATCCTTATCATACCTATATTGTCAAATATAATTTTTTGTTTACCTGCTATACTGTCTAAATCAGCACGCAACTCCTCCAATTTTTAAAATATTCGACTCAACTTTTGACTTCAAATCTGATAATGTACTATTATTCTCTTCCTTATATGAACTAAGAGTGCCATAAATTTCGTCACTACTCTCTTTCAACGTAGTGAATTTGTCAGATAATGTATTATACTTTTCACCAATCTCTTCATATAAAGCTTTTATCTTCAAGTCTTAGCCTATAGTTTTCTTCTAAATCTTCATCAAGTCTCTCAATCTGCTCCTCCAACGCCTGCTTATTATCGCTTATTTCATCAGAAAGAACCTTTAAATCCTTTTTTTGAAGCAGGTAATATTCTTGAAAAGAAAGAATATAACTTATTTGTCTTTAATGTTTCATCTTGCACAATAAAACCTCTTTTTCTAAACATTAGCAATATAAATATTTACAGCACTCTATACCTTATCAATCTTCTTCCTTAGCTATCTCTTCTACAAACTCGTCATAATTTCTTATGTACTCATTTGGATTGTATGCTTCACTTGCAAGCACCAATAACACTGAGTCTTCTGAGAAATCATACATATCTTTCCAAACCATGGTTGGAAGATATATTCCTGTATGAGGTCTGTTAAGAATAAATATAGCCTCATTACCTTTCCCGTCATATACTTTTACCTTGCTTTTTTCCGGCAACATTTACCAGAACAAACTCGGTTTCTCTATTTGCATGCTGTCCTCTTATAACATTAGGATCTGAACCATAGATATAAAATATTCTTTTTATATCAAAAGGAACATCTTTATTTCCTTCAATTACCACAAGATGTCCTCTTTCATCTCCGTTCTGCTTAAAACTAAGCATCTTCACCTTATTCATGTTATGCATATCTACACCTCCTAAGACTTCTTTATTTTTATTTATAATTTTTCACTGCAGTAAATGCCCATACTGCCGGTAAAAATGAAAAGACCTATGATCCTCCATACTGTATAATCCTTATAAACGGCAGTCCAAATAGAAATACATTCTTATTCACATGTGAAGTCATAGAATATGTATATATCGGAAATCCGAACAGCTTTAATTCATATATTACTCCACCTCTAAACTGCTCATATATATATCTTGTTTGCCACAGAAACAGTCTTCCGTTAAATGTCCTTCTTGTAAAGTCAACATACTTTTGTCTGGTCAAAGTTGAAGCAGCTATAGCCTCTCTGAACATCTCCAAATTGGATGTATGATTCTTTACATAATAGTCATAGCATTTATCTCCTACTTCCTTTTTCTTATCTCTAACATATATATCATCAAGTATTTCAGCTACCGTATGTGTTTGAATATCCAACTCATCTATTTGATCAGGTCCCCAACCAAGAGCATATCCTTCAGACTCAAACAGATATGAATATCTATTGCACGAAAAAGGAACTGTATCATTAGGAATAATAACCGACGGTAATTTGACGGAAGCACCGTCCAACACAGATGTACCCATAGCAAAAAGTATATCCACCTTTTTACAAAACAAATCTATAATCTTATCTATATCCATTGTTTTTGCATTTAATTAATTTTTATAAGATGGAGCTTTTTTATTAAAAAGCATATCTTGACAATCACCTTCTCCTATAACATAAATATTGGTCTTAATATTATCGCGTGCGGCAATTATATTATCTACCAAATCTGTTACAGCAAAAATCTTATCAAGTACCAATCTGCCAAGTACAGCTATATTCCTTTCACCTTCCTTAACTATTTCCTGCTTTACCACTTTATTTCTTTCAGGAATAGTTATAGGTACATACTCTTCTTTAAACTTGATTTTATCTGTATTCTGTGCCAACAAATGCGTTTTATCAAGGAAAAATACACTGAGTATCCCTAACCAACTCAAGAAATTTATTTACAAACCTTGTTGTACAGTGCCAATCTCCCTTAAGCACAGGAATACAACAATTATGCCAATTAAGGAATACTACCTTTGAGTCCGGATGCATAATAGGTACCATATGTGCCCAATAAATAACCATGACCAAAACTATCGGTTCATCCTTAAATATTGTGTACTTTTTACCTTCATTATCATATATAAGGACTTCTATATCCTTATTTTTTTCAACAATGTATTAGCAAGACCACCCTTATAGTCTACATAATATACATCATACTCCTTAGTATCTGCTATCGCATTAGCAATTCTTGTAAGGTAAAACGGCCCTCCACTTACTTCAGGCCATGGGAAATAAAATACCAGCTTCATGTGCATCTCCTTTATTTACTCAAGATCTATTCTATTTATTACTTAAACCTCTTCAACCAATTCTATCATCTCCATATTTGGTAAAATCATAAAACAAATTCTTGTTTTATAAAATGTTGACATAACCATCGGTGATATTACTTTTAGCCTTATTTGCCTTAAACAGTTCTACCGCAGCTTCAATATTCTTTGTCAGGTATGCCCTGTGATACATCTTATTGCCTGACTCAAGTTGCTTTGTAACCGTATCTCGACCCTCAAGGTTCTCTAAAAGTTCCAGTTTAGGATGTCCGTCTCTTGCAAGGAAAAATGCCTCGTATACCCTGAGTCTCATCCTCAAAAATATCGGAATCCTTTCTATAACCAAGCAAAAGATAGTTCTTCATTTCTTTTTCTATGTTTTTTACAGCAACTCCTATATGCTCAAACTCCAATTCTCCGACACTCTGCTTAATCATACGTTTATATATCATATAAGCATTATTATCTAACTTAGGCTCTACCACTTCATAGAAATTTTTTCTGTCAGAGTATTGTATTACCGAGTTGTATCTCTTACCTTCCAACTCAATCTCGTCTATAAGCACTTCTCTTGTCTTTTCTCCGATAGAAGTATGGAATGAAACCACGGCCTTATTATCCTCTATAGTATCGCAATAAAGTTCATCAAGACCTACCTGTTCAAAGGCAATCTTATAGAGCAACTTAACACTTTCCGCTGCAGCAAAAGATCCCTTTTTTATAACCCATCTTCCCCATTCGGCCCTATTGTCAGCCACATTATAAAAGGCTATCAGACCTTCGGGTTTATTGTTAAACCTGTTCTCTACAATAAAATAATAATCCCCTTCTCTCTCAAGGTAGTTTTTTATCCACTCCTCCTGAAGAGAAATATCCGGTGATATTTTATGTATAAATATATTTCTTTCGGCATCTTCAAGCCTTGTTTTAACTATAAATTCAGCATCTGATACTTTTACAGGTCTTAACCTGTAGCAATATCCGTCAAGAGTGCACTTATGATTCATTATTCTTCCGCCTTTTTTTAATTGCTAATTCTATAAACTTTGCCGGGGTACTTATTTCAGGCAAATCTTCTTCTTCAAAAGTTATACCATACTCGTCTTCTACGGCAAACATTATCTCAACCCTGTTTAATGAATCCCATGTATTTACATCATCTAAGCCTGCCTCAATTTCTAAAACGTCTTTTTTTAATATTTCTGCAATTATTTTGATTATTTCTTCTCTCATTACTATGACCTCTCTATTATATCTATATCTACGAGTCCGTTAGGAAAATCATATGTGAATTCCTTTTGCACTTCCGACATATTTACTTAAATATGATTCAATGTAGTTCTTTGCCGGAGTATTTCTTTCACCTTCTTTAAATAAAACTTCTACATTCTTTACATGAAGTCTTTCAGTCATAAGCTTTTATGGCACCCATAATAATGACATCATCTATACCTCTGCCCAACGCCCTACAACTCATAAAACACTCTTCCAGAATCATATAATCATCAATCTTCTTGCCCACACAAACTGCAATCAAACCGCTGTCAGACAGGCAATCCTGCAATGATATACTCACTATCATGTAGTCATCAGATGCATATATTTTTCAATCTCTTGCTGAGAATATCTCTTATAATTAAATATAAACTGGTTTGTCTTATTGGCAAGCTCTGATATTCTCTTTAATTTTTCCTTATTATCAAAATCATATGTGAGTTTTATTTGTAATGACCTTATATAATCTTCCTTATTCTCTACACTTGACTTCATAAGTCTTCTTTTTTCGTTGGCAATAACATCGTCTTTTCTGATAGATGATTCTGCCGTAGTATTAAGAAGTAACAGTCCCGGATAATTCTCCAGCACTTCACAAGTTTCATTTGCATCATCTTTAGCATGTAACAACTTCAGCTCAGGATACGCAAAAGCCAATGCATTTACCTCACCGATGTTGTCATCCACCATCAATATACTGTCTATACCGATATTCAAATACTCCGATATTTCTTTTATAGACTCTGATTTCGGCTGCCACGATACACACATCTTTGTAAAGTCTTCTCTTTTAACTTCAAAATCCGTTCTCTTTTCAAGAAGTTTCTCCACGTCCTCTGCCTCATTTTTCGAAGCCGCGCATAAGAATATACCTTTTTTCGAAAGTTCTTTTAAGTACTTTTGAAGTTTTTTATGACCTTCGGTGATTTCTATACCTTCAATGCCGTCCTCTCCCAATACTCCTTTATACAAAGTATTGTCAAAGTCTACCACAACTGCCTTTAGGGAAGGTTTTAAAATTGCCGGTATATATCTTAATCCCAGTTCTTTAGATATCTTTAACATGGCTGCATTACTCAAGGAAGTTCCTGTCACTGAGGCAACTCTTTCATCTGTAAATTTACTACCCAGCTCATTCTTTATATCATCCAAAGAGAATACAACTATGGAATTATCCTCACTCTTATACTCACATCCATATGGTACCAATAATATAGCCTTACTATATATTGCCCTTAACTGCTCAAGCCTGCTCTTCAAAAATGCCTCAACATTGTCTGTATTATATCTCTTTGCATCTACCCAAACGATTATAGCATCTGCATTTATATCAACTTCTGAAAATGAGAAACTGTCATCATAGCCGCTATATTCAAAAGATATACCGATACCTGCATAATCCAAATATGCAGATATTGTATGCTCAACCAACTCAAATGAATGATTCCTAAAGACTTGAATTTTATACTTTTTTTCCGTTTCACTTGTATATTCCAGTAGCTGTCTTCTATTTGTTTTAGAAGAGAATACAAAGTTTTGAAGTTCAATCCTATCCATAAATATAATCTCCTTCACTTAAAATATTATGTAATAATCAATATTTATTAATTACATCAACTACATATTTAACTTCATCATCTGTCATTCCGTTGTATATAGGCAGTGACAACATTTCTTTTGCATATTTCTCAGTCATCGGGAAACTTCCCTCTTTTATGTTCATATACGCATATGCCTTTGATAAATGCGGCGGAATAGGATAATGTATTGTTGTTATAATATCATTCTCCTTTAAATACTGCTCAAACTCATCTCTCTTTTCAGTCCTTACAACGTACTGATGCCACACAGATGTAGCACCTTCTTGGACTTCCGGCTTTATTAGCTTATCATTTGTTATATGCTCTGTGTAATACTTAGCGATTCTTTCTCTCTCTTTAGCCATTTCTTCCAAATGTCTCAGTCTCACACGAAGCAAACCTGCCTGCAGCTCATCCAATCTTGAGTTCACTCCAACTTCCTCAAAGTGGTACTTTACCTTGCTTCCATAATTTCTAAGCATAGCTATTTTATCCCTGAGCTCTTTATTGGATGTAAGTATGGCACCACCATCTCCGAATGCACCTAGATTTTTAGTAGGATAGAATGAAAAGCACCCTATATCTCCTATTGTTCCGGTCTTTTTACCGTTAAAGCATGCATCATGAGATTGAGCACAGTCCTCAACAACATATAGACCATGTTTCTTTGCCACTTCCATTACCGTATCCATCTTACATGCCTGTCCATACAGATGCACAACCATAATTGCTTTTGTCTTAGGTGTTATCTTTGACTCCAAATCCTCTACTGCAATATTATAATATTTATTCGCTTCAACAAACACAGGAGTAGCACCGTTTATTGTTATACCCATCACACTTGCGATATAAGTATTTGCCTGAACCAATACCTCATCACCTTTACCTATTCCTAATGCTCTTATTGAGAGTGATAAAGCATCTAAACCACTTGCCAATCCTACACAATACTCGATATTATTATGTGCAGCAAACTCCTCTTCAAAGCTACTTACTTCTTTTCCAAGTATGTACCATCCTGATCTTAAGACCTCTATAGCCTTATCCTCATATTCCTTTTGGTGAAGCTGAAAAGCCCTATCCAGTCTTCCTGATATTACCTTCATTTTAGTGTCCTTTCAATTATATATTTCTCAATTATACGCTTAACAGTATATATAGGCATCTTTATCCTAACAAAAATTTGCAGCATCATTAGAATAAAACGATTTTTACCATATCTCCCTTTTTGAATAAGATAATCATTCAACAGTTTTCTATGCCTCTTCCATACCAAATATTCTTTTTAATGTTTTTATCAGGTCTCTTTACAAAGGGCATAACCTCTTTTGAAAATATATTATCGCTTTCTTCTATATACTTTAAATTACAATTTCCTACAGAGCTTACTCCACCACCACGGTACTTTATAACATACCTGTCAAAAAAATGAATTTTATGACCTTCTCTCAGATATTTGAGCACAAAAGGATAATCGTCAATCATTCTATAATTTTCATCAAAAAGTCCAAACTCTTCAATTAAATTTCTTTTTCTGGCAGTACAACAACCCAGTATAAAAATTTTTCAACCGACAACTTTTCAAATAACTCATATGGACTAAGATTCTTTAACATATGTATCTGAAGTTTTGTAGGTGCAATCCCCCTTACCTCTAACATATTAAAATCATAGTCAACCCTTTTAGCCGTTATACACTGTGCCTTTGATCTTTCAAACTCTTTTACCCAATCACTTATTACCTGTTCATCATAAAAACAATCATCCCCCGCTAAAGAAAATATATACTCTCCTTTAGCATATTCAAATGCTCTGTTCATGGTCTTTACAGTACCCAAATTTTGTTTGTTTCGTGATATTATAAAGTTGAGTATGTTTGAGGCTTTATTTTCATTTATATAGTCTACAATATCACTTTCATCAAAGCTGCTTGAACAGTCATCAATCAATATAATCTCAATCTTTGGATAGTCCTGATCTAAAACTGATTTAACCGCTCCCTTTAAATCCGGACTGTTATAGCTTGGTATCAATACTGAAGCAAGTGCTTTTGATTCAGTATCTTGTTTCAGACTTATAGCCATGTCATATTCCTCTAATCAATACTGTAATAAACTTGTATATCAAACAACAAGTTCTTGGTAAAACCGCTTTAATTATTCAGAATCTATCTCTTCAAGAACTTGATTCATATAGTAAGTTCCGAGATAGAACGCTCCGCTCATAAAATCGTAGTCATCCCATCTATACATAGTTGAGGAAAGCCATATAAGTGCATGTATAAACTTAATGGAAGTACTGTCTTTCTCCTTAATTTTATCTAAGTAGTAATCTTCCAAATGCTCCCAGCCTGCCGACTTGACATGAACCTCCACTCCGTCATTACTAAAGTTTAATGTATAGTTTCCGAGTACAAACTGATCCCAGTTTCCTACTATGGACATATATAATTTTGCCCAATCATAATAAACATCCCCACAGTAATTAGTCTGTCCGAAGCATCCTTGTGGATCAATCAATGTCAGTTGCTTATTCTTTCCTAAAATAATATTTGAAAATGTACAATCTCCGTGTATTAGATAAAACTTCTTACAGTTTTCCATCAGCCTGTTTTTGTATATCAAAGTATAGCTCTTGTCTTATTTTTAAAAGGATTGCGACACTTTTTTGCCGTTTATGTTTATATATTCGTCGTTTGCAAACGGTACTATATTTTTGATTGCATTTAAACTTGAAAATGTACTGTTATAATACACATCTTTTAGACTGTACATATTGACACTCTTACTGTACTTACCATGTAACTCTTCAAGTATATCAATCAAATTATCCAAAACTTCCTTTTTGTCTTTATTAGCAAGTTTTGCTTCAGATAATACTTCTCCCTCCATCTTCTTCATACGAATCGGATTATACTCGTATATCGGAGGAATATGTCTGTAATTTAAGTCTGCAACCTTCTGATACCACTTAGTTTCCTGCGCAGCTAAAAAGCTTTCCCAAATCATCTTGTGGCAATTTAATAACTATGTTATCTCTAGCCTTTATAATATTAAATGCTCTTCCCGGATAATCACTTATATCCTCTTCATTTTCCTCTTTCAAATCATCCATTCTTGTGACTTTTTTTGTATCTTCCAAGTCTATGGAATCAAATTCAATTTTTGACTTGCTTAGATAATCTAAGAAATCTCCTTTTGGCGGCATCTTTTCAAGCAAAGCCTTATCCTCTATCATGACACAATTCATTATGCCGTCTTTTAAAGTCCTTGCTTTTTCTATATTGCCTTTTCTAAATCTCCATTTACTTTCGTAATTATCACTTGTTCCAACCACATTACCTGTAGTAGATTCAAGCTTCACAGCATTATCAAGCACAATATTGGCATCTATTATCAAGAATCTCTTATCCTTAGGTATATATTGTAACGCCTTTTGAATATTTTCTATACTGTCCTTACTGTCAGTCTTTATTGACACAAACGGAACTCCTCCGAAAGCCTCAACATACTTCTCTATTATGCCGATATTCTCGTTACCCAATATTACATACTTCTTCTGCGGATACCTCCTCATAGTATAAAATATTATAGGTAGCTGTTTCTTTGACATCAACTCCAGAGGCTTATTTCCGGAAAATTTATCATATTTGCTGTCATCATGTACTGCCGAGATAATAACATAATCAAAATCGTCACCCTTTTTGGCAGCTTTGATATCACCGTTCATCTCTTTAATGTAACCTTCACATACTGTAAGGGCATTCCCTTTCATGACTTCCTTGCCCTTATCAAGCCATATTGCATGATCACACAGTCTTCTTACGGAATTTATATCATGAGATACATATATCAGAGTGGTACCGTCTTCCAACATCTTATGCATTCTTTCCTCACACTTTTGTTGGAATGCATAATCTCCTACAGACAAAACCTCATCACATATAAGTATATCTGTCTGTACCATAGTAGCTATAGCGAATCCAAGTCTTGCAGCCATACCTGAAGAATAATTCTTTATAGGCATGTCCAAAAAATTCTGTAATTCGGCAAACTCTACTATTTCATTAAAATGCTCTTCCATAAACTTATGGTCATGTCCAAGCACGGCACCGTTTAAAAATATATTCTCTCTTGCAGTAAGGTCGGCATCGAATCCTGCACCTAACTCTATCAAAGGTGCGATGCTTCCGCTTATTGTAACTTTACCTTTATAAGGCTTCAAAATCCCTGATATGAGTTTTAAGAGAGTAGATTTTCCGGATCCGTTAACACCGATAAGCCCCCAAGCCTCTCCTTGTTTTATCTCAAACGAAATATTCTGTAGAGCTAGAAATTCTTGAAACATCAGCTCTCTTTTAACAAACTTAATAACATACTCCTTCAGATTGTCTATTCTCTCTGAAGCTATGTTAAATCTGACAGTAACATCGTCGACTTTAATTATAGTTTTTTTATCTATATTATTTTTATCTGTATTCTTCTTATCTTTTGTTTTTTTATCGTCCATATGCCACCACTCTATATATATAATATAAATTTATCCTGAGTTCTCACAAAAAGTAAGGTTCCAACTAAAAATGTGCCTAATGCCCACAATATACCTGCATTTATAAGGCTCGCTGACGGGAAAGTCTGCTGCAAAACAATATCTCTGAACTGAGTCATATAAAAGTAAATAGGATTATATACCTTAATCCCATTTGCCAGATATTCAGGTATTCCCGACAAAGGATAGAATATAGGAGTTAAGTACATCCATACAGTTAACAATGCCGCGTAAATATACTGTACATCTCTAAAGAATACATTTGCCTGTGCAATAAAAAGTCTCAATCCTAAAGAAAACACATAAACTTGCAAAAGTACTACAGGAATAAAGAACATATATATATTAAAATGTACTTTACATACCAAAAATACTATGAGCATAGCTCCTAAAAGCAAACAAGGTATTCACAAATGAACTTGTTACCTTAGACCATGTAAATATATATTTAGGGTACATATGTCTTTTTGATTAGTGCAGCATTACCGGTAATTGACCACATAGCTTGATTCGTCGCCTCAGAAACAAAGCTGAATATAGTCTGTCCTATTATCAAATACACCGGATAATTTTTCAATATCAAATCTGAACATATTTGAAAAATACTATAACCATGATTATCATGATTATAAGCGGATTCATAATACTCCACAAATAACCAAGAAAACTTCTCCTATACTTCAGCTTAATATCCTTAAGTACTAACTGCTTGAATAAAGGCACATACTTATTATGCCTCAATATTCTCTCCTTTATGCTACCCATATCTTCTCCTTCCTATTCATAGGACTTGATTTTATAATTTATTTACAGACTTATATACTAAAGACATAAAGTACGAATGTCAAATAATTTGTTCTCCTTAGAATATTTACCGCAAGATTTATGTTTGCATCATAAATATCCCTGTTACTTGCCTTAAGCAAACTTTCAAATTCCACTACAGTCTTTTTTTATTTGATTTAAGTGGAAAGCTTAAAGCTACCTTCAACCTTCCGGCAACTATTCTTGCAATAACTCCGGCTATATATATTTTTCGATTTAGAGCATAAAGTTTTTATCATTCAAACCTTTGTAAAAAGTCGCATAATGACTTTAACACTTTATCATAATGACTTTCATAGATTTTTCATTTTATCAACTCCAACACTCTGTCCCGCTCTTCCTATCCTATAATAGTACACTAAATCCTTTATAAAGATTATTGTATCAACATATGGTATAGGATACAGTATATACTCGGAATCAACATAATATAAATGTTCATCAATAACAATGTTATTCAATTTCAGTATATCCGTTTTTGATTGTCATATTATGCATTTTTAATATATGTTCTGTCTGCAATACTGTCAAACCTATATTTCTTGCCATAAAACCACACCGCTAAAAGGCTCTTCAAACTCCGCCTTTAATTTAAAAACTTTTTTTATATTTTTCAGTTCCGTTATCTATGGCCCATAAAAAAATTTGAATAGACTATATCTGCATCTGTATCTCTTAACACATTTACCAAACCTATTATCCCGTCTCTATCAACCCAATCATCAGAATCAACCACTTTAAAATATTTACCTTGCGAGTATTTTATACCGTAGTTAATGCCTGAACCATGGCCTCCGTTCTCTTTTGAAATAACCTTATATGTATTCGGATATTTTTCCTCATATTCTTTTTGCAATTGATAAAAGAGCTGTCTGTAGAACCGTCATTTATAATTAAAACTTCTATCAAATCCTTTATTTCATCTATGCAAAAAGAGTCCAGGTTGGTTCTCAAGTATTTTTTTCAGAATTATAAGTAGGGACTATCACGGATAATACCTTATCACAACCTTTGCTACTCATTATTACTCCTCATAACGAAACTCTCCGGGTCGTAATATATAACTTTTGTACCTCCGCTTTCAAACTCAAAAGGCACATACAAAAGATTTTCCATAGCTTTTTTCACATATTCCTGCTTATCTTTCTCAACATAAAAATAGCAAAAAGCCACCTCCTCCTGCACCAAAAAGCTTTACCTCCTATAGCACCGGCTTTTTATCGCCTTTTTCATATAAAGAGTCTATCTCATCTGTCGATATCTTACTTTCTATTCCCCTTTTTATCTTCCATGTATAATCAAGCAATTTTCCAAATTCATCAATATTCTTATTTTCAGATGTAAGAATATCCTGTGCAACATCCACCAAAGAAAGCATCTCCAAAAGTTCCTTGCTTTTATCTCTTATTGCAGATTCCGTTCCCTTTTGTATAGTTGAAGAAAACCTTGAAAATCCTGTAAAAAACAGCATAAGATTGCCGTTCAGCTGTTTTTCCTCTCAGGCGATATTATTATAGGCTCTACTTCATAACCGTCTGTATTAAATACAATTCTATTCAATCCTCCAAAGGATGCTGCAATCTGATCTTGAACACCACCACTCTCTTTACAAAGTACTCTCTCCAAATATATGGCATCATCTGCAAGCCTTCTCTTGTCTGCATACTTACCCTTAAGTGCATAAAACGCATTTAACAAACCTACGGCAAATGAACTGCTTGTTCCAAGTCCGGATCGCGCAGGTAAATCTGCATCATACGATATTCTTAGTTCATGCATATCAAGATATTTCATAGCCTCTCTGACAGCAGGATGCTCTATTTCATCGATTTTTTTTACTGACTCTATCCTTGAGTACACTATCTGCGATGAGTACTCAAAGAATCTCGGTAAATGTCTCACAGTCATATAGCAGTACTTATCAAAAGTAGTAGAAATCACCGCACCGCCATATTTCTTATAGAAATCCGGGAAATCTGTACCACCTCCAAAAAGACATTCTAAAAAGGTGTCCTTGTAATTATCATTGTAAACTCCTTAAATTCTTCGTTTAAGAATTATCGTCGTAATTATACTACACTTTGTATTATAATACAAATATTATAGTCATTAAAGCTTCTTTGTACTCCATACCTACACTCTTTTCCTAAGAACTTTATATAACCCTCCTCTAAGATTCTTCGGTGAAAGTGTTATTAAAGCTGTCAATATTGTGGCAAACTATAAATTCTGCCAGGTTAGTATATTTAAGCCTTTTTTTGTAAAATTCTAAGTTTTATATATGTTTTTGAAAATACTCGAAACCGCCTCTTCTGTTTTCAAAGTTTCCAAGTCTTGCATGTACCAGTACTTTATCAATATTTGCAATTTTTATATCCGCTGGAAAGCATTCTGCACCACAGATAATAGTCCTCAAGTCCTTTTTAAAGGTTTATAGCCGCCTACATCCAACACATCTTTTTCCTGAAAAATACCGTCATATGATTTAGAGGATTTCTGTATTTACCGTATTTATATAGATCTTTATAAGTAAGAGGCATCATCTTGGTTCTGATTACTTTCACCTTCCACACTGAATTCATCTATATATCCTCCAAGTACCGATATATCTTTATGCTCATTCATATACTTCAGTTGATATTCAAATCTGGTATCCGTAGCTATATCATCCGCGTCCATTCTGGCAACATAATCATACTTACACTTTTTCAAGACCCTTTTTGTAAGGCAATACCAAGTCCCATATTTTTCAAGTTGCACACTACGAAATCTATGTTATTTTTATTGAATTTATTTTTTTCTGCAGATATTACCTCTTCAAGCTCTTTTTGTAAGTATTCCGTCTTTTACCAAAACCACCTCATCAGGCTTTAGAGTCTGATTCAAAAATACTCTCCAGTGCTTTCTCTAAAAATCTGGGTGTTTCCTTAAAGTATACCGATATCAAAACCGAAAACTTCTCTCTACCTTCACACTCCCTCACACTTTTTCCTCTCCCTTATCAACTTTACCGAGCACACCGCTATAAAAAGTCCTACTATTGTTATAAAAATATTTACTGTCAGCATTACCCTCATTCCCATATGGTCAATTATTGCTCCTCCAAAAAGTGACCCTAGGACTGTGCCTGCCGATACCATCCCCGACATAAAGGCTTGACCTGTGGTTTGGTCTTTGTGGTCTACCACCATTCCTGTAAAGTACACAGATGCCGCCGCCAATATGGCAAAGCTGCAAATTTGTGACAGCTGTGTAATGTAAATCATTGCTATATTTACAGATGAAAAGTACATAACCGCCTTTAATACATAGCCTAATGCGGCTATAATCATAAGGCTTCCGACCTTTACCTTCTTCATTATATATGAAAATGTAAACAAACAGGTATCTCCACAACAGCCTGTATAAACATTGCCTTTCCCAGATTTGAGCTGTTACCGCCAAGTGACTGTACAATCTGCAAAAGATATGTAGCCACAATATTGTGTGAGAAGAACATGAAAAGCACTGCCAAAACCATCAAAGAAAAAATACGGATACTTCTCTATAAATTGTATGACATTTGTTCTCTCATCATCTCTTTTTGTTATCACTTTTTTCGTTGTGGGCATCATGATTACAATAAGTAAAAATAAAACTATCATAATCAATCCTCCGACAGGGATTATATTTGTTCCATGATTCAGTGCCAAATTCCCGATAATCAGAGCGAGTATTGCGTATGTTGCGGAACCGCACCCCTTGCCAATCCGAAGTTTATACTTATCCCTCCTTTTTCATATGCAAACAATGCACTGTTTATGAGCGGTAAATATATACTTGTTATTATATACATAAGACCGAACAGTATCGCCACCGTCCAATGGTTCTTTATCAAAAGCATCATTATGCATACAATTATATAAGGTATACTAAGAATTATTATAAGTCTCTTCCATGTCAATACTTCTATCCTGTCACATATATTCCCTGCAATCGGCTGTAATATAACCGCAATAAGACAAAATATTGCAGTTATTATGCCTATCAAACTGTTGTTAAAACCATTTCCCTGTAGGTAGAATGATATAAAACCCGCACCTACACAATAAAACATCCAATACAGTCCCTGTAAAACTATATATTTGAGATTTATTTCTCTATCTCGCATACCCGTTTTCCTTACTTATCCACTCTATTACCGCATCCAAGTCAGGCTCTATTGTATCAACCTTTTTTCTTATCTCATCTGTAGGCTCTATAGTATCAGGCACCATTATCACTCTTGCCCCTGCCGACAATCCGCCTTTTATTCCGTTTATCGAATCCTCCAATACAAGGCATTCTTTTATATCTGTGCCGAGCTTTTCTGCCGCCTTTAAAAATATATCCGGTGCGGGCTTGCCGTTTTCTATTTCATCTCCACAGGTAAAGTCGTCAAAGTACTTATATACATCCGCCATTTTCAGATATCTTAGTGCTACCTCTCTCTTTGTGGAGCTTGCAAGACAGGTCTTTATATTGTTTTCTTTAAGGAAAATGAGCAACTCATCAATACCCTTTTTCTTGGTTATACCGTGCTTCTTTATATGATTTGTTATATATTCTTCTCTTGCCTCCCTACCTTTGTCAATATCAAAGCCTTCTCCTGCATCTTCTTTCAATATCTTATATACCAAAGCTTTATTTGCACCCTTTATCTTTAATATTGCCTCATCACTTATCTTAAAGCCTTGCAACTTGGCTGCATTTTGCCACGCATTCCCATACAACCTCTCAGTATCAAACATCAGACCGTCCATATCAAACAGCACCGCTCTTATCATAAAGCCACCACCTTTCTACTTTTAATAACATAGCATTTTTTTATAATAAAAGCTATATAAAAAAGAGGAAGGCGGTATTCCTTCCTCTCAAACATTATTATTACAGCCGGCTGTCAATCCTACTAAGCAACATATTATAATATCTACGTCCTATATGTCTACCTGATTTCTTCAGTTGTTCTATACATTCTTTGACATCTTCAGACGTCAGTAAATTTTCCTCGTATGCGACCATAATTATACCTATAGTTCCCATTACCTTATGTCCCAGTTCTTTTGATACATTCCTCCCCTTAGCTTCATCCATCAATAATACATCTGCACTTAACTCATCTGCTAAAACTATAGCTTCACTCTCACCTATATCAAGGCCTGTGAGTCTTCTAAGAATATCTACCGCTTCTAAGCTACCTACCTCTTTAACTTCAATCTGACTATTATTTCTGATTATATCCGCTTCTTCAATAAAACGTTTATCTATCACCAATTCATTGAATACTGCCTGCGGAATAAATATCCTTCCAAACAATTTCTCCAATAAATATACCTTATCTATTTTTAAGAGTGAAATCAGAGGCGTTGTGTCGGAAACCACAATCATAACTTCTACCTCATACTCTTTAACTTCTTAAAGGTATTTATATCTTCTTCCAAATCATCTTGTATCAAATCATAATACGAATACCCGAGTTTATCATAAATTGTAATCAAGTCAGACTTGCTTACTCCTAAAATTTCTGCCGCTCTTCCATGTGATATTGTTTGATTATATATATATGGATATAAAAGCAAAGCATTTCTCCTAAGTTCAGACTCGGGATCCGCTGCGACGAGATACCTTGACATACCTATAGGTACATTGATGGTGATTGTCTCTGTAGCTACCATATTACTCCTCCATATGTTCTTTATTTAATACAATTATATATTTTATATATATGCTATGCAACATCTTTACAAAAACTTCTCCCAATCTCTCACTCTCTTTTTCATCCCCTCAATATCAAGTACTCCGTATGCAAATCCTTTCTTTACAAGTTCATCCGTTACGAACTCGTCATACTTTCAAATACCGGCACTTCCTTTTCATATACAAGTGAGAGCGGATCTATATCTTCACAGGCTTTCTTACATACGATTTTATAAAATTCCTTTTCACTTACATTCATGCTAAACTGTATAAAATACGGTCTTACAGGGCTTAAACCCTTAAGTCCAATCTCCTTTGCACAGTGTATTTTCAAAAATCTCTCAAAAGCCAAAAATGCATAGCTGCCAAGCCACGGAAAAATCGCCCACATATTTCCTCCAAGATGTATAAGCACTCTGTCTTTTAAATTTGCCATATCAAAGCACTCTCTTGCCTGTAATAATCTTGCCTTTGCATTGTTCATCAGATAAATATATGTAGCTTTTGTAGAGAGTACTTCCTTCATCTTCTCAAGCACATGAGTATGTATATCTCCCGGCACGTCGCCGAAGTATGCCGGAATATTTCCCTTTATAAGGCTGACATAGATTGCCTTTTTCTTGTGGTCCACTTCTTCGACTACCCAAACTCTGCCGGCAATGGCTACCTTACCGCCTATTGCAGGAGGTTTTACAATGGTTCCAAGTTCCTGTGATTCACTGCGAACCGAGTATTCCACATTTTCCATAAATACCGCATAGAATTTATAGCTGTTTACAACTCTCTCGCCGCTTATTCCTACTATAAGTCCTCCGCCTTCGGTCATGTTTATATGGTCCGTCTCAATCAAATGTAATAAAAGCTTCCTAAAGTCATCCTGACTTATTCTCCTGAAAGCCGAAAGTGTAAGTACCTTTGATGCAAGCTCTCCCGCACTCATCTCTCCGTTTGATGCCAGTGTGGACATCGTCTGATGATAGAGCAGGCTGAAGGGTAACCGCTCAAGTCTTGGCGGTTCCACAAATCTTTCTTCTATATATAATTGCACCAACGCAATCCCCTGTATCAGATACCAAGGTATCATCTCAGGCATAATTGCCCTTGGCTCCGGATGGTCTTCTCTCATCACAAACCACATCTGTGCCGGCTCTCCCCTTCTTCCCGTCCTTCCAAGTCTTTGAAGAAATCCCGACACGGTAAAAGGAGCATCTATCTGAAATGCTCTTTCAAGTCTGCCTATATCTATACCAAGTTCAAGTGTCGCGGTTGCACATATCGAAACAAGCGACTCGTCATCCCTCATTTCATCTTCCGCACTCTCACGATAAGAAGCGGACAGATTGCCGTGGTGAATAAGAAATCTGTCAGGTTCACGGTTTACCTCACAGTATTGCAAAAGATTCTGACACACCGCCTCACATTCCTCACGTGAGTTTGTAAATATCAGACATTTTCTCCCCTTTGTATGCTCAAATATATAAGCAAGTCCCGGATTTGCTCCTTTCGGCGCCTTATCACTCTCAGGTTCACTTATATACTCCTCTTTATCTTCTCCCGCCTGTGGAGCCGTATTAAAAAAATGCTCCATAGACAGTCTCCACTTTTCCTTACCTCTGTCAAACTCCGGAATCAGAGTCTTTCTCTTGCTTCCACAAGCCAGAAAATCTCCTGCCGCTTTCGGATTTCCGGTAGTCGCCGAAAGCCCTACTCTTCTCGGATCACAGCCTGCCGCCCTACATAATCTCTCTATCAGGCAAAAGGTCTGTAGTCCTCTGTCTCCTCGCAGCAGAGAGTGAATCTCATCAATCACTATGAACCTGAGGTCATGAAATAAAGATACAATTTCCATATGCTTATTTATCATCAAAGATTCAAGCGACTCCGGTGTAATCTGTAAAATTCCTGAGGGCTTTCTTAAAAGCTTTCTCTTCCCCGTCTGCGTGGTGTCTCCATGCCATCTTGTCACATTTATGTCGGCTTCCTCACATATATGGCTCAACCTCTCAAACTGGTCGTTGATAAGTGCCTTAAGCGGTGCAATATATAGTACTCCCACGCTATTTGAAGGATTCTCCTCAAGCAATGTAAGTATAGGAAAAAATGCCGCTTCAGTTTTACCTGAAGCGGTAGAAGCTGTAAGCAGCAAATTTTCATCAGTATTAAATATTACATCACCTGCCGCATTTTGTACTCCCCTAAGCATCTGCCAGCCTGATTCATGGATATAATTCCTGATAAAAGGGGCATATCTGTCAAACACATTCATAGTGTAAACTCCACAAAGTTCTCGTCTACATTATCAGGCTTTGCAAAATCAAAGCCTTCCGAATTTAAAAGTTCATTTATACTTAGATTAGGATTTTGGTGAAGTAAATCAAGCAATTCTATAAAGTCTCTTATAACCTCTCTCGGAGTGATATTTTCACTTGCGCCAATCCTTGAATACTCAAGCTTTATAAAATCACCCAAGTCTTTGTCCTCCAAGGTCTTTATAATCATAAAGTCCTGCATGAATATCCGCCAGCTTTCCGCAAAGTACAAGCATCTCCTCAGGTGTAAGCGGATCCAATCTGATAACCGGTGAGAGTAAATCCCTCATGCCTGGCCTTGAAAACTTACCCTCTGAAAGCCTTGAACGCAGGGCTTCATAGCTGTATATTCCTCTCCTCTTATCTTCAAGCGTCTGCGGTGTGGCTCCCATTATGATACCCAGGTATTTTGCCTTCCCCTGCAAGGTATCATTGTACATAGTAAGCATCTTCTCGTAGTTATACTGTCTTGTAATCGCATTCGGTATCTTGTAGATATTGACAAGCTCATCCACCATAATCATCATCCCTGAGTAGCCTGCAAGTCTGAAAAACATGGCAAACAGCTTTATATACTCATACCAGTCATCGTCAGTGATTATTATATTGACTCCAAGCGCCTCTTTGGCATCCGTCTTTCTTGTATATTCACCTCGAAACCAACGCACTATCTTCATCTTCATATCGTCATCACCGTCTATATAGGCATGGTAATACTTTGATAAAATATTTCCGAACTCAAATCCGTGCACCAGTTCTGAAAGGCTTGATAAGGTAAAATAAATCTTTTTATCCACCTCCAAAGACAGCTCACCGCTTCCCGGCAAAAACTTACTCTCCTCCATACATTCCGCTTGAATTTTGTTAATCCATTTATCAAGAAGCAGGGTAACGGCTCCTCCCTCAGGCTTTGTCTTTGTGGACAGATTGCTGATAAGTTCTCTGTAGGTTGCAAGTCCCTGCCCCTTGGTACCCTGTAACCTTCGCTCAGGCGAGAGGTCGGCATCCGCCACTATAAAGCCTTTGTCCATCACATAGTTTCTTATAGTCTGCAATAAAAAGCTCTTTCCGCTTCCATACTTTCCTACAATAAACCTGAACGAAGCACCTCCCTCAGATACGATATCCACATCGTGAAGTAGTGCCTCAATCTCATTCTTTCTTCCTACTGTAATATATGGCAGTCCGGTTCTCGGTACCACTCCGCCCTTTAGCGAATTGATAAGTGTCTGCGCAATTCGCTTCGGTACCCTTTTCTCGTCATTCATAATCTCTCCATTATATCTAAAACATCTTCTTTATAATCTTCAATCAGATAAATATCCTCTCCGTCACATTCAAGTATATTGTCACCGATATCATCAAAGAACCTTTCATTGAGTGTATCAGTGACAATGGAAGCAAAGAGGTTATTCTCTTTTATATATTGTTTATAGTCTTCCCCGGTCAGTATACATTCTAAAATCCTTATATTTATATCAATATCTGTCGGCATATCCGCTTTAACAATCTCTTCTTCCTGTGTCTTTTCATTATCCGATATATCAAAGATTGTATCTTCGTCTTCTTCCACAATAAGGCTCTCCCTTGTGATATCCGCATCACTTCTGATTTTGTTTAGAGCAAAAAAGTCAATATCTATCTGTTTCTTTTCATTTCCCTTTAATTCCAAGACGGCTTTATCAAACGCCTCTTTGACATAATCTCTTATCCACTTATCCTCTTCTCTTTCCTTCAGATAATACCCCAATTTATACTCCGCTCTCATATATCTGTCAATCTCACGAAATACCGAGGTAAGCTTTTTTCTGTCAAAACATTCTTTAGTGTATGATTTTTCCTTCCATACCTGCTTATTGTAGTGATAAGACCTGACACTGTTTAGAACATAATCAGTTCCTTCACAGGCTTCTTTACGATATGGAGTGTTACCAAGCGGATACCACCTTTTACTCTGCAATCTGCCGAAACAATGTGTGAAAACAGTTTGACCGTCAATACTGCCTGCTTTTAATACAGCTTTCCAAACATAGGCAAAAATATATATCATATTTTCTTTTTGTTTTTTCACACTCAGAGAGTCTGTCACCCTGCTTCCCAATAAAAACACCAATGCGTCAAATATCTCATTATCTGAGTGATTTTCGGGCTTTTTAAATATTTCTATCGCTTCATCCCGTTTGAAAACATCTTCACCTATATATTCTTTTATCTCATCTGCTCTAAATCCGTTTATAACTGAGTATTCAAAATACCATCTGTTTAAGTTTCTCTTTATTTGAGCAGCGTTTTCTATGCCTTCAAGATTTAAGATATTTTCTTCCAACTCTTTTAACTTATTTATAGTGTCATACTTTGATACGGTGCCTATTTTGCAAAGCAACTCATAGATATAGAGGTATATAAATGATGTATATGTACTCCTATAATTACCCTTCCTTATATCTGTCCTCCATGTAAAGTAGGATCTGAGCTGATTGGCATTAAGCTCATGATATGTGACAAAGTAACCGCAATAATCTCTCACCTTCTCATAGTAATTATCCTCATAGTCTTCCATAAACTTTCCCTGCTTATAGAAATTCTTACTCTTTTGATACCACGGATACTCATCATAGCTGTACATATTTATCATCTCATAGATTTTCTTCGGTGTTTCTTCTCTTTTCTTAAAGAAATCGCTCCCCTTGGCAAAAGGTATCGCCGTATCGCTATACTTTGTACTCTCGCGTGATGAATCAAGCACAATCAAATCGCTTTTCACATTCCTTTTATATCTTTCGTTTATACAATCAAGAAACTTCTTAGCATCCATCTTTTATCCTTAAACTATGCCACCGCAAAACCTGACAGATCGAACATACTTCCAAGTGATGTCCCGAAATCTGTCGGTTTCATTGCCTCCGCAATCTTTTTCAGTGTGCAATCAAACATCTCTCTGTCATTGAATATATTGAAAAGCTTAGCGGTATTCCTTGCATCATCAAGTGCACTGTGCTCTCTTCCAAGGAAATCAACACCTGCCATATCAAGCGCCATCTTTAATGAAAGCTGCTTCTCAAATCCAAGTTCTTTATCAAACTCCGCCTGAAAGTCGTGCCATTCTTTCAAATAAACTCTTTCTTCATCCAAGCTTAATTCATATTTCTTTAAGCTTATCTCTTTTGAGATCTGCTTATAATCGTTTTCACTCCAAGCATATATTTTGATATCGTCATTCACACCCAAGCACCAATTTGAAAACATCTTCATTGCTTCATCAAACTTAGGAGCATTTATTACCATATCATAGGTAATGCCTGTCAATCTGCTTATCAAAGGTCTGATTCTGTTATTGTATTCAGGCTTTACATAGGTTCTGAATGATGATATCTCCTGATAGTTTTCATCCAACATTATAGCACCTATTTCAATAGTCTCCATAGTACAATCAAAGTCCTTATATTTATTGCTTATATTGTTCATTTCCAAATCTACAACTATATGCTTCATTTCCGCCTCCGGGTTATTTTTTTATTATACTCGTATTCTACAATATATGCTGTACGATAAAAATACCTTCAAAAGCTTTATATTTTAAATGCAGGTAGTTTTCTTTACTCTGTAATAAGCTTTCGGTATCAAAAAGAGCTGCTGCACTGTATGCAACAGCCCCAAATCTACTCCTGTCCGTCTCTCTCATCTCCTACAATATCTTTTAAACTGTTATTAACCCCGTCTATCCATTCTTTCTTTTTGTCCGGATTTTCTTCTCCGTATAAGTATGAATAGTATTCGGAACCTATAACAAGCTCCATATTCTTTTTATCGGTTACATTCATATCATAACTTTTTGAAGGTAATACCGCATTGTAATAGAACGTAGGCTTGGTATCTTCCACCTTGTTCTCCTCCGTTTTTATCCAAACAAAGGCTAACATACCGATAATAAATGCTATAAAACTTATCCAAAATGCTGTAGCCTCAGTCGGCATATATCTTTCTTTTTTGCTTTTATCAAGCTTTTCCTTTATAAGTGACATTCCCGTGTTATTATGTAACATAGCTCCGATAATAAATAAAGCCCAACAGACCTTCTCTTTATTAAAATATGCAAATACACCGACCGCCAACAATATTATGGACACTATAAATAATTTCTTTTTGCTCTTTTTCTTCTTCTTGAACTCCATAATGCTCCCCCTAAGTAAAAAAAACTTTAAAAACTTAAAAGCGATTTTATAATTATTTCTTTTTATATCTTATTGATTTTTTCTGTCTCCGACAATATCATCTAAGCATTTGTTAACACTGTCTATCCATTCTTTATTTTTACCCGGATGTTGCGTTAAATATAATTCTGAATAACATTTTTCCCCTAAAGCTTCTTCCAGATCTTCTCCTTCAATTATACTTATGCCATATGTCGGTACTGTCATATCATAATGTTGCTTGATATCTTCAATCTCTCTCTTCCCTTTTTCCTCATACATCCGATGAAAGGCTACAACACCGATAATATACATTACAAGACATATAACAACTGCCACAGCTCCGGTCAACATATATCCTTCTTTATCGATTTTATCCAGCTCTTTCTTTACAAATTTAATACCCCACTCACTATATGCTATACAACCGATAATGAGTAATGCCCAGCAAAACTTTTCTCTGTCAAAATATGCGAACAGACCGACCGCCAAAAATATTATAGGTACTATAAATAATTTCTTCTTGCTCTTTTTCTTCTCCTTAAACTCCATAATGCTCCCCCTAAGTAAAAACTGTAAAAGTTAAAGTGATTTTAGAATTATTTCTTTTTTATATCTATTGTTTTTTTCTGTCTTCGACAATATCATTTAAGCATTTATTAACCCCGTCTGCCCATTCTTTATTTTTACCCGGATGTCCCATCAAATAGAATTCTGAATAATGTTCTTCCCCTAAAGCTTCTTCCATTCCTTCTCCTTCAATTATACTTATGCCATATGTCGGTACTGCCATATCATAATGTGACTTGATATCTTCAATCTCTCTCTTTCCTTTTTCCTCATACATACGATGAAAGGCGGCAACACCGATAATATACAATACAAGACATATAACAACTGCCATAGCTTCGTTCAACATATACCCTTCTTTATAGATTTTATCCAGCTTTTTCTTTACAAATTTAACACCCCACTCACTACATGCCATACAACCGATAATGAGTAATGCCCAGCAAAACTTTTCTCTGTCAAAGTATGCTAACAAACCTACCGCCAACAATATTATTATGGACACTGTGAATAATTTCTTCTTGCTCTTTTTCTTCTCCTTAAATTCCATAATGCTCCCCCTAAGTAAAACAGAACAACTATAAAACAAAAAGGTATATAAGTATTTTAACTCATATACCTTGTGTTGGCTAGAGGAGGCTTATCTAAACAAAAAAATTCTACTCATATAGTTTTAAATCAAATTGTCAGCCACATTTCAACTTTATTTATTAATATATATATCCAAAAAAATATCAGGATACTCCTTTATATAAACTTTCATTTTTTTAATGTACCTAACCTATAATCATTATATTTTTGAAATAATCAGCTCAAAAATCATTATCTGTACTCTCCCCCAATCAATATCGACATATCGGTGTTCTACCCAGTCATCATCAACAGCACTATTTTTTTAATAATTTCTCTTATAATCGTTATACCATGATTTACATTGAAGTTTTTTTATGTTAATACCAAGCGAAATACTATCATACTTTATTGAATTTAACTCAAGACTTATATTTCCGTCTCCTTTTTGTGAATTTCCATATGTATCTATATACGAAAAATTCAATATATGGTTCAGAGTCATCGTCATACCTATATAGATTAGCATCAAAGTCCTCGCCTATCTCCAAAAGGAAACATTGAGCATATATTGTATACCTCATCTATATATCCATTATCACAAGCTTTTATTCCTTATCCTTGAAAAATACTCTTCAAATACTTTATAAAAACAATCTATAAACATAAAAGCTTAAGCCAATAGGCAAAATTGGAAGCATACTGGGAAGCCATCTCCATCCACAAAAATCACTTGAATTATATTCATGTCTATTATTTCCCCCATCCGCACTAAAAAAAAGCATCCTCTACACTTTTTAGTATAATATTCTTTTATATTCATATATTTAGGTGGTTCTGTAATAGGTACTTCTAATGACATATTTTTATATACTTTCATATCACCACTATTGTAATGTATACTTTCAACTCTTATATCATTAAACACTGAAGTTATCTTTTTTTATAAAACTTGTAACTATATCTATATTATCTAAAATATCACTTCCACTATAAGAATTTAAATCTAATGTATCAACTAATTTTTGATAAAAAAATCTCGAATATTGTCTTCTACCTACAGGTGTATTTAATTCTCCATGTCTAGGCATCCAAGTTTCTACCATATTGCATATTGTATACATGAAATTATCAGCTTTATTAAGATACTCCTCTATATATTCTTTCTTTTCTTCTTCCTCATTCCTTTGCTGTTCTATTGCCACTTCAAATATATTATTGACATATGCATCTATTAATGTAACACAGAGATCATATGTTGAAAAAAAGCATTGCTTTGAGTCTATACTGTTTTTCTGCCAAAATATTCTCTACAATAGAATTTTTTTATTAATATTCGGTCTTATCATCTCAGGAACAGTGTAATAAGCGTATAAAGTTTGCTCCATCACATTTGCCAGCATATCACTTCGTATATTTCCCAAAAATAATATTAACATTCCGGCTTCATTATCGCTTACCTCTAAGAGTTCTTTAAGTACATTAAGAATAGTTACTCTGTTTTCCTTCAAGATTTCCTGTTCTTCCATCGCTCTGATAAGTATATTCATTTTTCTATCATCTTTGACAGTTCTTAAATCAAGCTGAGACATTATCTGACACAATGAAACAAAGTTATTTGTTTCTGTATACACCTTGATTAACCTCTGTCACAAGCATATGATAACTATCTATACTTTCTATTTTCTCATTCAATTTTTGAGCAAAAGCACCTATCATCTGTTTGATTTCAACCTGAGATGCATATAATTCATTTATTCTGTTTCCAAGACCCAGTATAATCTCATGATTGATGCAATTTTGATTATATAGTTCACCTAATGCCTGTGTTACATATAGATTGATCTTTTCATGATTTTGCTGTATCTCTCTTTGTGTCATTTTATTTTGTCCTGTAATAGTGTATGACATTCTCTGAAACCAATCCTGGTTTTCAAGCATTGCTACCTTTGCATCATTTTCTTCCATTAAGTCTGTCATGCCTGCTATAATTACATTCAAATTTTGATTTGACCTTGATGCCAGAAACTGAATATCATTATTAGGTACAATTTGATTTTCCATCTCTTCTCCAATCTATTTTATATTGAATCATATAAGTTTTTTAATGCCTTATTTACTGCTCTATCTTTTTCCCTTATTTTATTGTATATACCATCTTGTTCTGTTACTTTGTCAGCAAAACTCTTATATTCATCCGCTGCATACTCAAGTGTTTTCATAAATGGTACATACATACTTTCAAGTGATTGGTAATATGTAGCTTCTCCTAAGATATTCTTATATTCTCCTCTTCCAAAACAAGGGGCAACTATCTTATCAACTCCTGCACTTATAGCAATTGCAATAGGAATACCTACTACAGAAGTTACACCTGCCGCTGTAATTGCTGCGTTAACGGGTATCATTATACCGGCCGTAACTCCTGATGTAACTCCGGTTTCACCGCCGGACTTTAAAACTTCTGTTATATACTCATCCTCACTAATCTCACCGTTTTTCATTTTTTTATACGACAAAACAGCTTCAGTTCCCATACCTATGACACAGCCTGTCAGCCCGGCTTTTGCCATAGTGCCTGCCACATTAGATATTGTATAGCTTGGTGTAGCACTTCCATTCTCAATACTCTTTTGCCTTTTAAGTATATCATTCTTTATCTCATTATTGTCTTTGAAACTTTCTACTGCATATCCATTGTCACTGACCACATCTACCTTTTCCGCATTAGTAATAACCGTGACATCTTTTCCTGTATTTTGCAAATGTGGATTACTCTTACTTGTATATGCCTTCATTTGATAGGTTGATTCTTTGCCTGTAAGAAGATTCTTCTCTACTGCATCAATTGCCGGCTGATTTGATACATCTCCTAAATCATATTTCTTAAATATATTCAATGGATTATGTCTTTGCTTTTGTACCCAATCAAATTCATATCCTTTCCCTTGAAGCTGTTTTTCCATCCACATTGCCTTGCCCGACCCTGATTTTATATAATCATTCATAGCTTGATTTGAGGAAAACATACCCCCTCCTGCACTGCTATAATTCCTATTCATCCAACTCCAAAACTCTACATTACCTGCCAAATTATCACTTATAGCATTACTACTAACGGCTGTCTCCAATACTCTTGCCTGTCTATTTGCAAGTAATTTAGCTGTATCATTAATGACTTCCAGCCATTCATCTTTATTTTCATCCACATTACTCATATTCACTCCTCAATATTGCTTTGTATATGTATTAAGTTATTATAACTCTAATACATATACAAAAACACCTATACAATAAATATTTTTTTAACTGATAAACTCTGAAAAGGAACTTTATATTTTTCCTTTTTCATATTCATTAAATGTAGAACTTTCAATTTGACTGAACTCATCCGGAGTGTACAAAGGAGAATACAAAAATTTTTGAATCAAAAGTACTCCTGTAACACATCTTTATGATATATATTTATCTGTATGTTCTATCATACTCTGTATTTCACTTTTTATTTACAACATTTAATCCTCTTGATGTCCTTTTAGTAAGCTGTACTTTACACATGTTATAAAGAATCGTTACATATAGCACCGTAATCTCTACAATCCTCTTTTCTTCTTCTGTAAAGCTTGACCAACTGTAGTCCCTTCTTCGTTTAGTCAAATCAACAAGCCTTACCAGCTGTTTATTATACTTATTTGCTATTTTAGCCATATTATATCCGTACTTGTCAATTACCTCATTAAGCTCATCAAAAAAACTAATGAACTCTCGTGTCTGTGCTTCTGTTTTTTTTGCCTCCTGCATCGCAATATCAGCTGAATCACTTAACTTTTTTGCATTAAACTCCATCAACAATCCACCTGCCAAAAGCCCTATTCCGGCAGAGGACGCACCAAGTACAGTACTTCCCAGAGCCATTCCACCTCCACCTGATGCAAGACTTCCTCCACCCAGTGCCGATAGCGTCGCATTTGTCGCTGCGATACCTGATAGGTCTGAAATAGCAGTTCCGGTTGATGCTGTACACAGTACAGATACTGCTGATGTTGTAGCACCTGCCGCAGCGAAACCGCCTGCTACACCTGTAGCCATACTGCCTGCAATACCCACCAGTAATGAAACATCTCCTGATGTTTTCTTTAGTTCTTGTAGACCTTTATTATCTAAGTTAAATGAAAACGATTCTACCTTTCTAAATTCAGGTCTCTCCTGTATTCTCTCAATACAATCACTGAATGTTTTAAAAGAATCTAATATTCTCATTTCCATTTTTCCAAACTCATCCGCTGTGGCAACGGCTTTCTTACTATGTACTACCAGCCTACATAGAGCATTGTTTTGGATCTTTTCCGCCTCTGAAATATAACCCTTTGAATCTTTTATTTTAACAGCACTATGTACTCCCAGTGTTGCTCCGGTAGCACCCGAAGCAACACCTAAAGCAAGCAATATAAATGGAATTGCCATTTTTTATTCTCCTTAACCACAGCTTACAATTTTATTAGTTTCATTTTTTATGTCATCTGCCTCCAAAAGAATACTATCATGAACACTACTATCAAAACCCCACTTATTAACCATTGTTCTTCTGGTATCCTCTTTAATGTCATCATTCATATTAAGCTGTGATATTGCTGTTGCACCAGCTTGTAATGCTATCATAGGTTCATCAAAAAATAAATCTGCAATATTCTTAGGGTAATTGATTGACGGTTTTAAAACCATTTTTTTTCTTATTCTATATGGATCATTTTTAGCCATCTCGTCTATTCTAATTTTCAATTGATTTACATCTACCTGTGGCATACTTGGTTCCAAATTTTTTTAACATAGCACGTGATAACATCAAGTACTTAAGCTGTTCATCAATAACAGTATCATATATATCTTTATTTTTCTCTAAGTATCTCTTTCCCTTCAATATTTCCATATCCCAATAAATTATAATATTGTAACAACCTATCTTCATTTTCAACTGTATCTCCATATTTACATGCATATAATACATATAAAAAAAGTACGCGAGATTTTTCTTTTTATTGTCCCACTTTCATTGAGATTAAATATTGTAAACTCACTTTCAAATATATCTAAGTTCTCTACAGAAATATCCAGTAATCTCATGCGGCCATCATTTGATAAAGGAAATGAATTTCTTATTTTATTAAGCTCTTTAATTTCCAATTGAATATTCTTTGCTGAAAGATTATTCTTATCCTCATTAGCATAAGCAAGTAATATACGATACATTTGTTCAAAGCAATTATATTTTTCTCTTTCTGAAGTCCATTTCTGAATTCCTCTGGAAAGTAATTTTATTCCACCTTCTACAACAAACCCTTTAATAAAGCCGTGATTTCTTCTTTCAACCTGCTTGTCCCATGCTTTATCAGATGTTGTAAATGTCCGTTTAATACCACCAAATATTTTTATTCTTACCATATTGTTCAGTGTACATCCTATTAACATCATTTTGAGCATATAGTGTTCCTAAATACTCAGCTATTCTATCTATTTGCTCTGTATTAGAACTAATTAAGCTAGCTATTTTGCCATAAACAGTAACTCCATTAGCTGCAGCAAAGTTTTCCTGAAATGTTCTAGACACACCAATACTGTTACTCACATATCTACTATCTCCATAAATACCTTCCATAAATACCTCTGCAATCTATGATCTAAGTTGCTTCTCCCAATTGCTACGCTCTGCCTCCAGCCTTTCTATTTCTTCAGAATTTGTGAAGCTACCCAAAAACTCTCCCTTTAATTTATTTATTCTATTATTTATTCTAATAATTTCATTACGTGCTTTTTCATTGTTTCTACTTTTTTCTATTGATGATTTTGCAAACAAACCTAATGCCCCTAATGCCCCTGCTATAAGTAACTCTCCAGTTGTCTTATCTTTATTAATGTCATCTCTTGAATGATTTGCCATATTACCTACCTCTACCTTTCAAATATAATGTCTTCATAACCTTCTAGCACATCAACATATTCTTCAATATATTGATTGTGATCATTATTAATATATTCAATATTATGTACCTTATCAGATAATCTCAAAAAGTATCTCTGATTTCTTAAATTCTTAAACTCATAATTATCTAACAAAAATGCATGTATCTCCCTTTAATAGAACTTCACTATAAAATTCTAAATAAGCACGCATAATTGAACCCACATCTATCTCTAATTCTTTTTCTATAAATAACTGAGTTTTTAACTGCATTTTCTATTGCCTCAATACATAATCTAATCCCCCTCATATTAGTGTCAATTACTTTCTCATTTAATCTCGCTTTTTGCCAAAAATACAAGTCTTGGCTGGTTATCTATACTTCTTATTTCCTCTATCATCTGTTCCGTATATGATTCCAATGTACCAATTACATCATCCAATTTACATCTTGCCATCTTGTAATCTTCAAGCTTTAATTTAGGATTATCCTGTGCCGATTGAATAAGCCTCTTTATTCCTTTTTAGTACACCAAATTCCTTGCTAATTTGAAGTCCCTTTATTGACTGAATTTGTGTACTAATACTATCAAATGCTTCAAAAAGATTTTTATAAGAAAATATGCCATCTTATCAGGTTTATAAAGTTCATATTCCTTTACTAAAAGATAAAACTGCTTCATCATCTGTATACCTTTCAAAAGGAATCTCAAATATTTCTTTCATTCCAATTGGTAAAACATCTTTATCTAAAGACTCCATTTGTTTACACGCAATTTCTAATAGCTTCTTTGCAGAATTACTTTTTTTCATTTTTTTCTTACTATTGGCTATATAGCCATATCTCTCCTTTATTATTATCAACCATAACCATCTTATATAAAATAAATACTACATATACTCCCCCTCTCTATCTAAACACCAACCTGTTTCCTCTATCACTCATAAACTCATCAAAGTCCCCTTTCCAAGGCAATTCATAGCCTTCTCTACTACAAAAAGCAGCCAAGATATTTCTCAGTTCCTTTTCATCTGTAGCATTATTTATCTTTACATCTAACGATGAAAAGCTTTTTATGTTACTTAACATGGCGTCCATATCATACTGTTTTGCTTCTGCTAAATATTGCGATAAGGCAATATTTATTCGCCTCATTGAATCCAGTTCTCGCTCTAATGCACCTGTCAACCCAAACCTGATACCAAGTTCTCTAATTACAAGTTGAATCAATCTAAACCATGCAATAATATTAAGCTGAGTAAAGAATACAACCCAGTTCCCACCGGATTTTGCTCCTGCAGATATTCCGTCCAAACAACATAATGTTCCCGAGCCTACCAATAACATTATTCTCAGCTTCTCACTTCTAATATTTGGTATACATTCTGCAACAGGTCTTTTATCTACATAGTGATGTCTCACTGCCCAACAAAATTTTATTGCTAAATCTGTGAGTATTACCGGAATTGACATTGCAAGTCCATACCTAAAATCATATCCTTCTTGAAATGTGCGGATTGCTATTGTAGCCAAATCTTGCCTATCTTTACCGACATCAAATTTCCGATTTTACATAACTGAAACAGTTCAAAAAATGGTATTACGATGCCTGCACCCCTACCTCCTTGTCCTCTGCTTCCGGAGCTACCTGCAATATCTGACATAATATGACCTATCCAATTTACCAGACCGCAAAATAACTTTGATACAAAATTATTTCCTCGCAACTCAAAGCTTTTTGTATTTATTGAAATGACTTTTCCGTCAGCAATAAATGTCGACGTAGCTGTAAACTGATTCAAAATCGAAAAGAACAAACCGACGATATCGGGAGAATGCCCCAAACTCATCATATGATGGTTTTTAGTAGTCATATTGAATATTCCATCTACATCCATAGTATGCCTTTGGTCATAATTTACTCGAAATTTTTTCTCTAAAAAGCCTATAGCACTTGCTATATTGTTTTCTTTTCCCTCAGCCGGTTTCCAACCAACTAACTTGGCAAAACTCTTTACCGCATTATCAACCTGACTATCCGTCCAACCTACTAAAGCACTGTCTTTAGGTGAACCAACCATAAAAATATCTATAATTCCACCTATGACACCACATCCAGCAGCTATAAGATAATCGTATTTATCACATTTATCTCTTAATAAAAGCAGTTCTTTATTTCTATCAAAGTCTGCTTTATTAAAATATCTGTTATCATTGTCCATGTTTCTCCCCTATCACCCTCACATTCTCTCCCTGGCTCCTCAGCCACATATCTATGCCGTTGCCGAATGCCTCAGCTCTTATTATGTACTTGCCGTCTTTTTCGCTTTCTATCTTTGCTGTGGGGGAGGCGATCAAGTATGGCATCGACGTCGTAGCCGCTGTATTCAAAGCGTATTCGCTCTAATCTGCCTCCATACATGAATTGGATTCGTTTTCTGAACTCACCCTCTTCAAACCTGTCCTTGTACGGTATCTTAAAGCACTCATCCAAGACTTTATAGTCTTTTATCCTATCCACTCTGTAGATAGTGGGATAAGTATTGTCAAGAAAATCATGGCTTTCTCTAAAGGCTTTATCATCTATAAAAGCCGTTATAAAAAAATAATATTCTGAAAATATTATCCCTACAGGGCTGCACCTTTCTTTTTCACCACCATCCTATCCTTGGTGCGTTTATAGGATAACTCAACAAGTTTACTGCTTTTGATTGCCTGCCCGATATCCCACAGTGTATCTAAGAAATGCTTTCCATGTTTCAAATCTATGTAGTGGAAAAAGTTCGTTTCCTATCAATTCATTTACAAGGTTTTTTTGTTCTCTTTAGGTACACAACAGTCTATAAAGCTTCTCAAGTATCCTTTTTCATCTCATCCTTTGGAAATGCTCTGCTGTCAAGTAGAATCTTACACACCGCCAAGGTTTCACTGTTGGTAAGGCAAACATTTTTGCTTTTGTCTCTATCTTATATCCGCCCCTTTTTTTCTGTCATATACTACACAACTTGTCGTGCCGTATGTTGCTACATCTGAGTGAAAGAAATTCCTTATATCTTCAATATCTCTTTGAATTGTCCTTTCATCCACTCCATAGTTTATAGCCTCCTCATTTTTTTCTGAGCGTCTCACCGCTTGTCAGTTTTTGAATACATCTCAAGTACCCTTGAAATCTTATCAAACTTACCGTCTTTCATATTTATTTCCATTCCTTTTCGCTTTGCTCAAGGCACAAAACGTTATGAAAAATGTTTCCTTGAGCTTATTTTTTTATTTATAATTCTTCTTGTAGAACTCGGTATACTACAAATCACGGGGAGGTGAGTGGGGCTGTCCGGCTTGCCGGATGACCCAGCATGTTATATGTGTGGTTCGCCTTTTCAAGCACAAATAAGTGTGTCGTTGAACACGTAATCTTATCTTTGTATAAACAATCTCGTTTATGGCTTAGGCGTTCAGTCAATGCCGTCTCTCCCTATAATCTCTAATGAATCTTCTGATTCTGAAAGGAGTCCCTATGTCTTTAAAAATCGTCTACAAAATCTGCTGTGGTATTGATGTCCACAAGACTTTTGTAGTTGCCTGTATCGCTTCTACAAACGATATAGGTGTCACTTCTTATGAGAGCCACCGGTTTTCTACCTACACGAGCGGTCTGAAAACTTTGTTACAATGGTTACTCAACCGGAATTGCAAGGATGTCTGTATGGAATCTACCGGTAAATACTGGATTCCTGTTTATAACATCTTAGAAAATGACTGTTCGATTGTCCTTGCTCATCCCAAATATGTTAAGGCTATACGTGGAAAGAAAACTGACAAGAAAGATGCCAAATGGATTGCTGACCTGTTCAAGCATGATCTTGTTGCCGGTAGCTTTATGCCGCCCGCTGACATCCGCCAGCTCCGTGACCTTATGCGTTACCGTTTCAAACTGACCTGCTTTCAATCAAGCGAAAAGAATCGTTTGCAGAACTGTCTCACGGTTTCCAATATCCAGTTGGGAAACGTTGTTTCGGACACCTTCGGCAAATCTGCTCAGGCGATACTGGATAAACTTTTGGAAAATCCCGCAGATACATCTTTTGACCTTGAACCCCTTGTTTACAAAAGTTTGAAAAAGAAACTTCCTCAACTCCGTGACGCTATTGACGGTTATATCACTCCGGAACAAGCCGGCAAACTTAAGGTTATCAAATCTCATTATGAAAACTTGGAATCCCGGAAAGCAGAGCTTGAAGAACTCATTCTTGCGCTCGCCGCTCCCTATCAGCAGGAACTTGCCATTCTCCAAACCGCTCCCGGTATCCGTAGCGACTTTACTGCCATCGGAATCATTTCCGAAATCGGTACCAATATGGAGGCTTTTCCTTCGGCGAAACACTTATGCTCATGGGCCGGTCTTACTCCGACCAACAATGAAAGTGCAGGGAAGAAAAAATCTGTCCGGGTTTCCAAGGCCGGATGCTATATCAAACCACTGCTGGTGCAATGTGCCAACGCTGTTGTTACCAGCAAAAAGCATCCGGAAATTCGCAACCGCTATCTCCGTCTCAAAAAGCGTCGCGGTCACAAGAAAGCAATCATTGCCATTGCAAGAATGCTTCTGACTGCATTATATCATATGCTGAAGAACGGTGAAAACTATAATGCGGAACTTTATCGAAAATCCTATTTGCCTCCTGTTGACCGGGAAATCACTGTAGAACAGGCAATTATCATCGCAAGGAATCAAGGTTATAAAATCAAGTCAGCAACTGCATAGCCTTAACTCTTAATATTCAATTTTTAAAGCAGCCACCGAAAGATGGCTTGTTTGCGATGCGATTAAGGTAATGGATACCCTCTACTTTTCATTTTCAATCTTTTTCTCCTTATGCCCTTACTATACACTCCTACACGGACATATTTTGTCATTGTATTAAAAAAATATTATTTTTCTCGAAAAAGCAGAAGAACTAATATCCCTCTGCTTTTACCACTTCTCTGTTCCTTATATCCATAAAGTCCCGACAAAAAGGTATTTTTAATACAATTTCTATATTGGTTCAGTAACATACAGCTTATACCGCAGCCTATATATTTCTTAAATATATATTAACTTAATGACATTTTTTTATTTATTTTTACATTATTTTTTTATTTTTCTTTCAACTTGTAAATTCTCTTAAATTTATTGACTGATTATGTTTTTACTTTCATACTTTTTATAAATTTTTTTACAACAAAAAAAGTCCCGGTTTCCCGAGACTTTGATTTTTATTCTTTTGCACTCTCAAGTGCTTTTGCTACTGCATTTATGATACCTTTGAGGCTGTGGGTCGCTCCGCTTACGGCATCCACTTCTGTGGATTGTTTTTCTATAATCTGCGGGATGACATCCTTGGCATCTATCAGATACTCCTCATCATCTCCTGTATCAACTATATTTATTTCAGATATCTTGCAGCATGAGACTGTAACGGAAACTGTCATCTGACCGCTGTATCCTGTGGCACTGCCCTCATAAGTTCCGTCCTTATAGGCTGCATCAGAACTTGCTTTTGTACTTACATTCTCTTCTGTAGTCACATTCTCTTTTTGAGTTTTTGAACCTTTGAATCCCATTACGGCAATCGGTATATACAGTGCACAAATCAAAACCATGAAGAGGATACACAGCACTCTTTGTTTCTCATATTTCTTTGCTCTGCATATAAGATAGGCAATATATATAATCACATATACACTAAGGTCAAATAAAGTGCTTAGATGTCCCTTTGCTATGGATATACTGAATATCATTGATATATGTATAAACAAAAGTCCGTAAAATATGTATGAAAGTCTTTGTAATGACTTCCACTTCTTAGGGTTCATCTTCTTCCTGATAACCATAAATGATGTTAAAGTAAGCGGAATCAAAAGTACAATCATAACAAGCGACAATACAGCCGCAAATATTCTAGGTGCATCCAAATCCGAAATCTTTGTAAACAAAGCTACAAAGTAGTGCTTACCATATGATATATTATGGATAAGTGTAAGAAGTGCCGCTATAATTGCCATCTCGCCTCTGGTACGGAGAAGCAGTCCTCTAAGCTTTGCCGCAGGACATACCGAAGCCACCATAACCAGGATAAAGAGGGCACCCGCCAAGGTGCCTCTCGCCAATATATTTTTTACAAGATAATCAATTACAAACGGTAATCCCTTCTTCGGTGCCAATACAGACAGTACACTTATTATAATCGTCGCTATATAAAATAATGTTGCATGTTTTTTTATAGGTTTTTCTAAGAGGTAGAAAAAGACCAATACTGTTATCAGACATGCGATAAGTCTCATTACTTTGTTACCTCAAATGTCAAGTCAGGATATCCGTCGGCACTGAGCTCAATCTTATATGTTCCCGCATCCTTGAATACAGGCTCATCCTTACCGTCATTGCTGTATTTGCATCCAAATTTATGCTTCCGTCTTCATTGAATGCCACTTTTCCGAACTTTCTTCCCTTGCCGCCCTTATACTCTGTATCATTTACCTTTGCAGATGTGGTAGCATTCAAGTATTCTTTTAATGTAAGTCCTGCTTCATTTTCATCAAGCTTAAGTGCGTTGTTCTCAAAGTGGAACTTATCTGCTGTAAGACCTGAGTTGATTGTAGCTGTAAAGCTCAAATCCGCATACTTGTCATTTGTAAAGATGAACTGATACTTACCCGGTACAACTTCCTTAGGCAGATTAAGTGTTCCGTTCTCATCCTTTACATTTGCTATATCAACATCTTTATTTCTTGATACAATTCTTCCTAAAGCATACTTACTGTCGTCCGATGTTACTGTATAGTGAATCTGTGTACCATCTTTGCTGTAGTTTGCACTCTCATCGCCCTGTATACTGTAGTTTTCAGGTGCCAAAAGCTTACAGAAAAGATCTGTATCTATCTCTATATCGTCTGCGTCCTTTAACAGATATGTAATCTTTGAGATTGTCTGTCCCGGAATATCCTGATAACGAAGGTATGACTGAACATTTCCATGGTTCTCTGTAAACGGTGCAGCTGCAAACGCAAGCTCTGAAGGTGTAAGCCAAATATTCTGAAGATGCTCAAGGCCGTACTTCTTACCTTCTTTGGTCTCCATTACAACACCCTGTACATTCCCGACTTCAAGCTCCAAGTCCTTTATATCTATCTCATAGTTTCCGTACTTTGATGTAGTGGTGATTTCTGCCTTTGCATCATTCTTTACAGTGTTTCCGACTGTCTTTGAGAATGTTCCGTCTGAATTAAGCACTTTGTACTCTGCAGGTGTAGTATCTGTTGTCTCTGCCATCTCACCTACAAATGTAAGTAAAGGATTTGTAGACTCTTTCTTTTCCTCTATCGCCTTCTTAGCCGCCTCATAAAGAGATTTTGAAATAGCTACATTAACCTCTGTTACTCCGGTAATTTTTGAGCCGTCTCCTTCAACTTCCGAAACTGCACTTGTATACTTTGCCACTTTCTTATTTGTAGCTGAACTTACCGCATCGTAATTGCCTTCATTTCTTATACTTGCAGCCGCATCCGGTGCATCAAGCTTCGGTGTAAGCTTTGCAGGATCTGCCTCAGGTGCTATATCGTTAATCTCACCGTAGTAATAGTCTGCATATGGAATATTTATCTTTGCATATACATAATCCTTGTTGCTGATGTCTGTCTTGCTCTCAGCGCTTGCCTCAGACTTACTCTCAGTCTGTGCCGAAGTACTTTCTGCTGATGAGGATGTATCTGCCGCTTTTCCACATCCTGTTATCATAAGTGCCAATGCTGCCGGTGCCAATATAGTTAGATATCTCTTTCTCATAAATCCTCCATAAAATAAATATATGTTAGCAATTCCTAACCTTACCGATACAGTATTACATATAATAACTGTATTGTCAATTATTTTTTATAAGTTTAACCTAACCGGGTCTTCAACACTTAGTCATATATAAAAGTCCTCTAAAAGCCTTGTAAATAAAAGGATTCTTGATGTCAAATTTTTCTTTTATTTTATTGTTGTATTTTGTTGTATTATATGATATAATAAAGTATGAAGCTTTGGTATGACAAAAAATCAAAGGATCCCACTTATTTTATTCAAAGAGGAATCCGTAATGGAAAAAAGACCACTACTAAAAATGTAGTTCGTATAGGAAAACATTCCGAACTTTTAAAGACTACCACCGACCCTCTGGAGTATGCTAAAAAGGAGGTCCAAAGATATAACGAGGAGCTGAAAAATAATCAAACGGTAGCTTTAGATTTTAAGTTTGACTTTAATGAGAAAATAACATATCAAGATGATATAGTATCCAAGTCAAAACTTTTAAATATCGGATATTTTTTTCTTCAACAGATTTATCATGACCTTAAGATCGGATCATTCTTTAAAAAGTATCACAAAAGATGCCAAGATACAGTTTGATCCTAATCAGGTAAATAGATTCCTTACCTATTCGCGAATCCTTAGTACTGACTCTAAAGCTTGGTACTCATCAAAGTATTTCCGACTATTATGAACAGCCTGACTTTGGTTATGAGCATATACTTCGTACGCTTGATATAATGTACAATCATTACGATGAATATATCTCTCATCTATATGATGCCAGTAATAAGATAGTAAAAAGAGATACCTCTGTATGCTTTTATGACTGTTCAAACTATTACTTTGAAATAGAATCAAATGATGACGACTATGTAGACGCAGTAACCGGTGAGGTAACTAAAGGTTTAAGAAAATATGGTGTGAGTAAAGAACATAGACCAAATCCTATTGCACAAATGGGATTATTTATGGATAAAGACGGAATACCGCTGTCTATGTGTATTACATCAGGTTCTGATAATGAGCAAACCACTGCTATTCCTTTAGAGCAAAAGCTTATAACTATGTTTAAAGGGAAAAAGTTTATTTATTGTGCTGATGCAGGCTTAGGATCTTTTTAACATCAGGAACTTTTAATTCAATGGGCGGTAGAGCTTTTTATTGTCACACAATCTATAAAGATGCTTTCCAACACCTTTAAAAGAAGCTGTGTTTAGTGATATTGATTATCGCTTATTATCTAATGATAAACCGGCAACTATAAAGCAAATGAAAGATTTTTGACAGATTTGACAAGTCTAACGCATCACTTTATGAAGATAGAATATATAAGATTATACCGGCTGATAAAGCTTTCGACCTAGGACTGTATGAAGAGAAGACGTGCAAGAACGGCACTGTTAGGAAGATTAAATCAAAGGCTATAATTCCTCAAAAGATTATTGTCTCATTCTCAAGAAAGATGATGGAATATCAAAGATTCGTACGTAATCGTCAGATTGAAAGAGCAAAAACTCCTTACAAACATAGACCCTGAAGCCTACAAAAAAGGAGCAAATGACATAACACGTTTTATAAAGCGAACTACAACTACACGTTCAGGCGAAGAAACTGTAGATACCTATGAGCTTAATCTTGATGTTATCAATGAGGAAGAGAAGTATGACGGATTCTATGCAGTGGCAACGAACCTTAACGATTCGGCTAAGTATATCTTAGAGATCAGCTCAAACAGATATAAAATAGAAGACTGCTTCAGAGTAATGAAAACCAATTTCTCAGCCAGACCTGTATTTCATCAAAAAAGAGAACGTATAGTAGCACACTTTATGATCTGTTACACAGCACTCCTTATATATAGACTTCTGGAAAAGAAACTTGACATGTATGGGACACACTTCACTGTAGACAGTGTTATAAAAACTTTAAACAACATACAGGTAGCTAACTTGGAGGATGTATGCTATATGTCGACATATAATAATTCCCAAGTTCTAACGGCATTAAATGCTATAATGGACCTTGGGTTGAACAAAAAAATACTACCAGCCAAAAGATTTAAATAAAAAGATAAATTTCAACCTAGACGTTCCATACAACATTTTTTGCAAAGAAGAAAAAAGTGGCTAAAGCCTTGTAAATACAGGGTTTTGAGCCACTTCTCTACTATCCAACTGTTGAAGATGGGAATATATGTTATCAATTCCTAACCTTACCGATACAGTATTACATATAATAACTGTATTGTCAATTATTTTTTTATAAGTTTAACCTAACCGATAGATATCATCACAGCAGCTCACCTTTGTACTTGCCGTCTTTTATTTTAAAGAAGAATTCACTGTATAAATCCGTGTCAAATATTTCCAACAATTCTTTCATATTCCAAATGAGATTGACTCTGTCAATGTCGGCTCTGTCTATCCAAAAGACACGGCCTTCATCGGAGGATTTCAACTCTCCGGTAAACTTATGTGTTTTATACAGCAGTACAACATACCTTGTGCCGTCTTCCTGTATCCAATCCTTAAAGCCGCAAACCTTGAGACTTTTCTATAGTAAGACCTGTCTCCTCCTTCATCTCTCTGACTACCGATTCAAGTAGAGACTCTCCTTCTTCTACATGACCTCCAGGAAACACAAGTCCATTTGTTCCCACTTTTTCCTGTACAAGTACCTTGTTACCGTCACATATAAGGCACATATTTGTCAGCTCTATTTCAGATTTTCTGCTCATTTTAATAATTTCCTTTCACAGTTCTATATAAGTATAAACTATATTTTCTTATACTCAAATACTTCAGGTTCTATTGCCATATTTTTCTCTTATCCACTCTACAGATTTTTTTCCACATCGTATGCACAATTATAGCCTGATATTTTTCGGTACTCTTATATGTATTTTTCTCTGTTGGAATCTTATTTCCAAGTCTAAGCAGATTCTTTAGCATATTTTGATTGCTTATACCTGTATACTTTTTATATATATCATCATTGATATCCTTTATGTCTATAATCCACTCATCCATATCATAAAGTACAGGTTTTATATAATCCCAAGGCACATTGAGTGAAGTTTCTATTCTCCTTGCCCACCTGCCATCTGCCAAAGTACATATTTTATGTATAAATTTTGAATGCAGCAGCGGTTCGCCACCACCAAAGACCATTCCGCCACCGCTCATCAGATAATATATATCATCTTTCTTCAGTATGTCTATTACTTCATTAGGAGCAAACTGCGGATACATAAAAACCTCAAGTTGTTGCTTTGTCCTGTGACAGCCTTCATTTATACAGTATTTACACTTTAACGGACAGTCAAAAAATGCCACCAAGGTTGATACTCCCTTTCCGTCTGTTCCCATTCTCAGTCTCGAAATCGACATAATCTCATCAAGCATAATCCCTCCTACAACTCAAATCTCGGTATTTTTTTGTTTTTTCTTTAGGTATCTTTGAGACTCATCACTTAAATACTTGCTTCCTCATCACATTTTGTCACAGGTGCCTGCACACGGTCCTACATGGCTGCATTCCTCACTGCTAAATTCTATATTGTTCATAGCGGCAAGTTGCTTTCTGTAATCACGTAACATATCACATATTTCCTTTCCGTCTATCCTTGCCGCCAATCTGTCTATTTTATCATCAAAAAACAATCTGACAGGTGCCTCACCCTCCATTTTATATCTGTCTTTCGATTCTATACTATTATCTCTGATTTTTCTGAAGAATATTCCGTACACCAACTCCCTTATCCAGAGGTATATATTTTTTTGAAGATAAATCAAAGTAAGATGCCTCTTCTATCTTCAGTATTTCCTCTATCAATATAGGTAACAACTCATCGTAGTATGCTTTTATTTGCTCAAGTGTATCTTTCATACTCTTAGATCCGTTATATATGTATTTTGTGGTATCCACATAGCAAACAGATTTTAGTTTTGATAAATCCGACAGTAACTCTTTATGCAACTGAACTCTTTTTTTACCCTCAAAATACCATGCAGGACTTGCCAAAAGGTGCAAATTCACACGACAACTGTTGTTTTTTTATTACCAAATACGGATATAAACTTTCTATGCTGTTATCTGTCAAAAATAATACATCTTCACAAACTCCAATCATCTTAAGCAGCCTGTCAAGTTCCGACTCGAGGTTTTTATATACAATGCTGCCCACTCCCATACTCATACCAAGTCCAAAGTATTTTTGCGGGCAGATAAAGCTGTTATACTCATCAGTACTCTTCGCCCCTCCAAGCCATACCACCGTAACCAAGTCTTTTATACTTTTTTCAAAACAGGATTCCAAGGATTCCAAAATAATCCTGAATCGGTAATTATTATTTTCATTATTACTCTTCCTTATTTAAAAAGTTATACTCATCTTTTATACACATTAACTGACTCCACCTTGCCGAAATCAGTTTCGCATAATATATACCCACCAATCCGTAACAACCAAGCGCATACGCATCATTAAGCTCTAACAATAATGTCTTATTGTCTTTTGTAACACATATGTCCATACTGCAAGCCGCCGGTCTTTCCTCCCATTTATTGAATGATTCCAACATAGCCTCCAATACTTTCGCATCATAATGATACATATAACTTTTTCTTTTAGGATCAAGCAGTACTCCATACGGTCTTACATCTACAATCCTATCGTATGTAATAAAGCATCTCCACTCTGCACATATATCAAGCGGCTCACTTACAAGCACCTCATAATTTTCGTAACAGTTTCCACAGCCTACCAAATCGGATATACTGCTTATTATCTTTCCTACAAAGGCCTTTCCCCTTATGGGCTTGACAAAATATCCTGCCGACCACTTTTCTTCATTAGATGAGATACTGTCTATAGTATCTTTCCAAATATTTCTGCCCAGAAAAGTTCTTAGAATATCCGGATAGTCGGGAACATCAGGCACAATACCGAATTTTAAAAATATACTTTTACATTGGTCAATATAATCTAAGACGATATCTTCTCTTTTAACATTGTCATATATCTCATCTATCTTTTGATACGGAACTATCTCTGCTCCAAGTTCCCTAAACCCATACATAGCGTTTGCAATATTGTAGCTGTGTGGAATGAACATATTCATTCCGATGTCGTATCTTGTTTTCAGATAAACTTTCCCCATAATCCCTCCTACAAATCAAATCTCGGTATCCTTTGTTTTTTCTCAGGTATCTTTGAAAGCTCATAACTTAAATACTGCGCTTCCTCATCACATTTATCACAGGTACCTGCACACGGTCCCACATGGCTGCATTCCTCACTGATAAATTCTATATTGTTAATAGCGGCAAGCTGCTTTCTGTAATCACGAAGTTTTTTGCAAACATCCTTTCCGTCTTCTCTTGCCACCGGTTTATCCACTTTTCTCTCTTTATCAAAATGATTCGGATTATATACTATACCTGACAGTATAATTTGATCCTTCGGTATCACTTCTTTTTGTTTCATTGTATTTTTGCTCTTTCCACATACTCTACCTCACATTTTTTTATATATTCTTATAAAGACATTATATAAAAGAAGCTGTCCGTTAAAAATGCCTTCTACTTACAAAATAAAAAGACACCGCTTCGGATGTCTTTATTATCTATGTATTACCCTAAGTATATGCATTGCCGTAGTTTGCACCGGTCTTGATGTAAGTATAAGTAAAAATACTGCAATATTTGATATATGAAATAAGAGCTTATTTGCAAGTCCGTCCGCCTTGCACATACGAAGCGCAAAACCTTTGCCTAAAGGCCAAAAATATCTTTTCTCTCTTTCCGTTGAAAGCATCAATCACCATATGTGATATGAAGCCTACAAAAAGTACGGAGTAATATCGGGAAAGATAATATAAGTAAAAAAACTCAAACCAAACAATGCTAAAAATGAATGCATAAACGACCTATGCGGTTGCCTCATTCCGAATATACATATACCTAAAAAAGCCGATACTCCCACGATAATACGTGCAATATTACTGTCTGCCATCAATCTGTTATATATTCCTACATGAAATAAGGCATCTGCCACCACTACCCCAAAGACACTAAGTCCTGCCAATCCGATAATGTGTTCAACCTTATTATGTGCATCCGACGTTCCGACATCTATATCACTGATAATTCCTCCAAATCCCGCTATTGCAGTACCTGCAACAAGCATTGACAGACTTTGCGGTCTGCAGGCAATAAGACCTGCCGCCATGCCGACTGCAAAATGTGTTTTACCTAACATAAGTACCTTTCCGACTCTGCTTTTTTACAGTTATTTTTCCATCTCCGCCTTAAAAACTAAAATCACATCCGCATCGGAGCAGCAAAACTCGGCGCAACCCTCAGGTTGTCCCGGAAGGCTTCCGCCATATCTTAAAATATCTATATATGGGAAAGCACAGTGCATTGCCATAGGACAAATCTTCCCTCTGTCCTCGTCATAATCAAACACTTCTCCTACGTGGTGTCCTCTGTGGCAACCCATCTTTCCTCTTCTGTCTGTAACGGTAATTTTTATCTTAGGCCTTTTTCCTCTGTTCATATATACCTTCCTCCTATTTCTCCCACTCAAAAAGCTTCTCTATCACATTAACGATACCGTCTTCGTCATTTGATTTTGTGATGTAGTCTGCGGCTTCTCTTACCTTTTCCTGTGCATTTGCCATAGCCACTCCTATACCTGCAGCCTTTATCATTGACAGGTCGTTGAATCCGTCTCCGCAACAAATCAGATTGTCAACACTCTTTCCAAGCTTTTTTTACCATACCGGTAAGCGTACTCGCCTTGTTTATGCCCACTTCGGTCACTTCAAGGAAGTAAGGCTCGGAGCGAACAATATTTAGCTTACCTTCCCAGTATTTTTTCATTTCTTTTTCAACCTTTGCAAGGTAATCGCCGTCCGCAGTCATCAGACATTTTATTATCGGGAAGGTAATCTGCGGAGTCAAAGGGTTTGCCTTTACTCTGATAAAATGATTTATGGTAATCTCCAACATATAGTACTGCTCGTCTATATCAAGCGCATACGCCTTGTCACCGTTGTACGTCATAAGGTTGATGCCGAACTCGTTTGCCTGTTTTTCAAGTATCGGCAGGTACTCATGTGTCAATTCCTTCATAAAAAGTTGCTCATTATTCTTACAATCCAAGAAACAACCGCCGTTATATGAAAGTATATAACCGCCCTTTTTATCAAGTTCCAATATCTTTGCTACAGGCATTACACCGAATGTAGGTCTGCCTGAGGCAAGTACCACGGTTCCGCCTGCTTCTATAAATCCGGCTATAGCCGCCTTTGTATTTTCAGTTACCTGCTTTTTTGAATTGGTCAATGTTCCGTCAAGGTCAAGTGCCAATATGGCGTCCTCCACTTTTATCTTCTTTTCTTCAAATATATTCATATCTCACCTTATAAATGTCTGAATCCTTCTCCTGCAACCTCATTTGAATCCATTATTATAACAAATGATCTCGGGTCCAATTTCTTTGCCGCCTGACGTACTGTATGTACTTCCTTTACTCTGCAGGCACACATAACCACATCTCTCTCCTCATCTGTATAACTTCCCACCGCCTTAAGATATGTGGAACCGCGGTCTATAAGACTTGCTATTTCCTTTGCCATATCCTTAGGCTTGTCACATATAATCATAATAAGCTTACCTGCCGTAAGTCCGTCCATCGCCTTATCAAGCACTGTAGCAACAAGATATGCAATAATAAGTCCGTATATAAGACTGTTTACATTCTTTGATACAAGTGCAACTCCAAGTACAATTATACAGGAGTCTATTACAAGCGCTATCTTTCCAAGTGAAAAATGTGGGAAGAAATGATGGATAAGCACCATTATAAAGTCGGCTCCGCCTGTAGATGAATCCCTCATAAATATCAGTGCGTAGCCTGTGGCGGAAATAACTCCCGTACATATGGCTGCAAGTATATACTCTCCCTGATACGCCGGCACAACTTTTGCAACAATATCAATCATTATTGATGTTATAACGATTGACTTGACTGACTTTAATAAAAACTTTCTTCCGATTTCCCTATATGATATTATGGCAAAAGGTATATTAAGAACTATAGTTCCGATACCTACAGGTAATCCGAAAAGCTGATACAGTATCAGTGCAAGTCCTGTAAATCCCACCATCGGAAACTTAAACGCTGCTGCAAAGCAGTAAGTTCCTATTCCCATAAGTATACCTGCAATAATATCCACCAGTATATCTATTGACCACTCTTTTAATATTTCTTTGTTCATCTTATTTCCTATCTGTCAAAATAATTCTTTTTTATATTTTATTGAGTCTTTTTCATTTATCTCTCTTATAACTTTGCAAGGATTTCCTGCCGCCAGACTGTTTGCAGGTATATCCTTGGTAACCACACTTCCTGCTCCTATCACACAGCCCTCTCCTATAGTCACTCCGCCTGTTATCACTACATTTGCCGAAATCCAGCAGTTATCACCTATATTTATAGGCTTTGCATACTCATCGTCATAGGCTGTTTTATCATCCTTAAACTTGATATTCCTCTCCTGCCACCTTAACGGATGCAGCGGTGTCATAAGACTGCAGTTCGGTCCGAAAAATACATTACTTCCTATATTCACAGGGCATACATCAAGTACTGTAAAATTGAAGTTTGCATAGCAGTTTTTCCCGAAGCTTGTAAAGATACCGTAATCAAAATAAATAGGGCCTTGTAAATAAAGTCCCTCACCTTTACTTGGTATCAGCTCATCTATAATAGTATTTCTTAAATCATCATCTTCAAACAATGTGTTGTAATGCTGTGAAAGTCTATGTGCCTTAGTCCTCAATATTGTCAGTTCTTCATCTGTAGGGTCATATATCTTTCCTTCAAGCATTTTTTCTTTTTCGCTCATTTTTCCTCTTTTTATAAATAGTATTTGATTATCGGTCTCATACAAACATTACAAATTGACCACGTATCATTATATACTAAATCGTAAAAAAAAGGCAGTCCAAAAATGAACCGCCTGCTTACTATATATAACCTTTCCACCTAAGCAGAAGTGAAGAATTTATTATAACCGCTATCGAACCTGCATTGTGTACCAATGCTCCCACTATAGGATTTAAAATACCTGTAATTGCAAGCACTATTGCAATAAAGTTTAGTCCCATAGAAAATGACATATTTAACTTTATCGTGTTCATCATCCTCTTTGAGAGTGACAACAGATGTGGAAGTTCCTTCACATCATCGTCCACAAGTGCTATATCTGCAGCCTCTATAGCTATATCGCTTCCGATACCGCCCATAGCAATACCTACAGTAGCCCTCTTAAGTGCAGGAGCATCATTGACTCCGTCACCGATCATACAAACCGAACCTTTTAATTTCTCTCTGTTATCAATAAAGTTTAACTTATCCTCAGGCATACACTCCGCAAGTTGCTCGGCTATATTAAGTGCATTTGCTATGGATTCAGCCGCATTTACATTATCCCCTGTAAGTAAAACAGGACTTACCCCTATTTCATTCAAGCTGTCAATCATATTTTTGCTTTCACTTCTCAATGTGTCCGAAAGCACCACATAACCTGCAAACTTTCCGTCTATTCCGATATAGATTACAGTACAACCTTGATTGTCGTATCTTTTTGTATCTGCACAATCTACAGATATCTGATTTTCATTCATAAGCTTCTTGTTTCCGGCAATCACTCTCTTGCCGTTTATTACAGAAGAAACACCTCTGCCGACCGTCATATTAAAATATTCGCATTTGTATATACTGTTTGAAAATTTTCCCTTATATGAGTTTACAATCGCCTTTCCTATAGGATGCTCTGAAAAGGCTTCCGCTGCACAGGCATATGAAAAAATATCTTTATCCGAAAAATCATTATCTACGCTCTTATACTCGGTTACGCTAAGCTTTCCCCTTGTAAGTGTTCCTGTCTTATCAAAAGCGACAGTATCCACCTTTGACAATCTCTCAAGTGCGTCACCCTCTCTTACCAAAAATCCGTGCTTAGTCGCATTACCTATGGCCGCCATAATGGCTGTCGGTGTAGCCAGTACCAATGCACATTGGCAAAATACTACAAGTATTGTAACCGCTCTTATTATCTGTCCTGTAAAAAGCCATGTAAGTGCCGCTGCCGACAATGCTACCACTACAATCCATGTCGCCCATTTGTCTGCAGTACCTACAATCTTTGCCTTACCTGCATCTACAGACTGTACCAGCTTTATCATTCTCTGTATAGAGCTGTCTTCTCCTACCTTAGTTGCTCTCATTTCAAATACGACGAACTGATTTATTGTACCGCTTGCCACCTCATCACCGACACTCTTATCCACCGGTACAGACTCACCTGTCATTACAGACTGATCTATTGATGTCGTACCTGATACTATAACACCGTCAACAGGTATACTCTCACCGGGCAACACTCTTATAATCTCACCTTTTTTCACTTCGTCCGCATCTGTTATTCTTTCAGTACCGTTTTCAATAACTCTGGCAGTTTTAGATGTAAGCTTCACAAGCTTTTCTATACCCGCTCTTGCCTTGGCAACCGTTATGTCTTCAAGTAATGCTCCAAGTTGTATAATAAAGGCTACCTCTCCCGCCGCAAAATCCTCTCTTATACAGATAGCTGCGATAAGTGCTATAGATACCAATACATCCGCTTTTATATCAAACTCCGTTGTAAGCCCGATTATCGCTTCAAGTATTATAGGAACTCCGCAAAGTGTAACGGCAACCCACGCCAAATTAAAAGGTGCTTTTATCCATCCTGTAATACTGAAAAAAAGTGCAGCTCCTGATATACAAAGGAATATAATATCTTTCTTTACTCCTCCAAAATCCATAAGGTCTTCTATTTTTGCTCATAAACTCTTTCATATAAGCCTTCTTTCAAACAATATTTTTGTTTATACCTATAGAGATATATGTTTGTCAAGAATTTAAAATAAAAGCCGATATCTAATCTTAACAACTAAATATCGGCTTTATGTGCTTATTATTAAGTTTTATTGCTTAGTACAAAGCTGTTTCTATCCCATATTTGCAAAGCGTTCTACAGCTTTTGTAAAATTATCTATGGTCTTATCTACATCTCCGTGGTCTATACCGTCACGTACACAATGTTTGATGTGCCCTTCAAGTATAACCTTACCACACCCGTGCAGAGCTGATTTTGCCGCATTTATCTGCGAGAGTATATCCTCACAAGGCACATCTTCATCTACCATTTTATCTATTGCCTGTACCTGACCTATTATCTTTTTCAGTCTGCGATGTAGACTGCTTGAATCCATACATTGTCTCATACTACCACCATCCTGTCAAAACTATATCGGTTTATATTTCTATATTATACCTGTATCAACTTAAGCCAAAACTTAACACTTTAGCGTATCAGGTTTTCCTGTTTCCAAGTATCACCATATTATAATCCTACCGCTTTCCCGTGTCAACGTATCGGGCAATAATTGACTTTACCATATTGACATGTTCTACCGTTTTTATTACAATATAGCGATATTTTCAAGGAGGTTATTTATTGGACACTAAAAAATTTAATTGGCAATTTTTGAATGCTACTACACTTAAGCTTATTGCCGCCACACTGATGTTCATTGACCACATTCATGAAATGTTTTCACATGTCGGAGCACCTATGTGGCTTACTATGTTGGGAAGACTTGTATTCCCCATGTTCTTATTTGCTTCTTCAGAGAGCTTTCATTACACACATAGTAAAAAAAGATACTTAATCAGACTTTTGATTGCAAGCTGGTTTATGTCCACTTTTACTTTTATACTTCAGGGCATTCTACCAAACGATAATGTGGTACTTATGAATAATGCATTCAGTACATTCTTTGTCACAGGATTATATATGTTGTTCTGGGATATATTTGTAGACGGCATCCATAAAAAGTCCGTACCGAAGATAATCGGTGCGATACTTCTATGCTTCATACCTGTTCTGCTTACATTGCCAATGCTTATTGGAGGAGTACTTTCCGCAAGTGAAAGCGTTTCACCGGATGTTGTACGTTACATTGCTATATTCTCTTTGTATCTGCCGAATATCCTGACTGTTGAGGGTGGCTGCCTCTTTGTACTTCTGGGGCTTTTATTCTATATATTCAGAAAAAGCAGGGTACTTCAGATACTTGTATTGGTTGCAATGTCCGCATATATTTTTATTGTCGGTGACAGGATTCAAAGCATCATGATATTTGCAGCCGTTCCGATAGCACTGTACAACGGAAAGAGAGGAAAAGGTATAAAGAATTTCTTCTATATTTATTATCCTCTGCATATCGGAATTTTATATGTGATTTCAACACTTGTTTTTAAGTAAAATAAGAGCATCCCCTGTCAGAGGATGCCTTTTTATTTGCGAATCAAGCTGCCGTTATCAATAATTGACGCTTTGCGAATACGTGATAAGCTGTCACTTTCAAGCAGATAAGGGCATAAAACAGGCTCTAAGAAAAAACTCATAGGCCTAACTTGAGTAGCCGACGCCACTACCCAAAGTCTTGATGTTGCAAGCTCTTCCACTATCTTCATTGCCTCATCATATTTTTCAAAGAGCCTATAAAGCTTAATCGCCTCAATGTAGTCAAGTTCGCTCATTTCATCTTTACATTTCATTCTGTCTTCAAATATTTCAAGAGCGTCTTGAGGATATCCCTGAAGGCGACAAATTGTAAAAAGCTTTGTCCTCCACGCTACGCTGCCTTCTTGAATCTTTTTATTTTTAACTTGACCTCTTTTATCAGCTCTTCCTTTGATTTTGGGTCGACTGCCTCTTTAAACTTTGCATCACCGCGTATACGGTTACATGGCATAGCTCCGGTCTTTAAACACTCCAGCATTGCATCAAGGAAGAAAATTTTGGGCCCGTTACCGCTCTCGCCCTGTAATCTTATTTTTTCTTCTTCAAATATATCGATCAGCTCACTTTGCCTGTTAAGTACTATAGCGGCTGTAGTCATGGCTGCCATATGCTCATCTTTTACATTTGAATAATGCCACTCATCAAACCAAGGCAGTACCGTAATATCTCTGTCCAAAGCATCGAAAAAATTCCCGTCAAAATAATCCGCTTCAGCTAAAACCGCGGCAACTTGATGCGGAAACTTCCCCGCGAATTTTTCAATTGCTTCTAATGAACCTTCCTTATCATCCATCACATCATAACAAGCCATCCTGAAGTTCTTCGGTAATTTCACAACATTCATACTCTTATCTCCTTAAAAACTTATCAACTTCTTCAGTGCCTCAAGTTCTTCTTTTGTAAGTGTCACTCCCTTTCCCATCTTCTCATGTTCAGGTGCCCATTCTCTTATATCGTACTTCGGTGTGGCACCGTTCCATGAAATAAGGTTCAGCTCCTTCCTCCAACCCTTTGCATTCTCTGATAAAACTCCAATCTCCTCTACTATGTCGTATCTGAAATCTCCTGCCATAATATCTCCTTTCGCTGTTTAAATCCTCAATCTTTAAAATTATTTCTCACATAATTATTATATCACTATTTTCTTCCAAGCCTATATCTTTTAACACAGAATAAAAAATAATGGGCAGAGCCGGATTCGAACCGGCGTTGTTTCTTTCGTAACGGATTTACAGTCCGCCCCCTTCGCCACTCGGGACACCTGCCCTATATAAGTTGATATCTTACAATCAAATTGCTGTAACATATCCATTCTCCTATCCGGCTACGAACCGGAATCAACCGGTTCGTAGCCGGTCATTCTATCCATTGAACTATAGGAGACATACTTTGCTTTGATGAGCTAAGTATATTATATAGTATCCAACCTGTCATTAAACCTGTAGTATACGAGTCCGGTTTGATTTATTTTAATAAAAAAGAGCGTTAATTTGTGGTAAAATTAAGGTGGCAAAGCTCAAAAATCGCACTAATGGTACTTTATGAGTATTGCAGGCTATTTTTGAAGATGCTTCTTCAGATGAACGTAGATTATGCTGTAGTTTATGGTGGATAGAAAGAGGAATTATAGTGTGAAAGAAAGTAGAGGTAAGCCATAAACCGGCGCACTTAAATAAGCTGTCTTAAGTAGGCAACTTATTTGAGGATATAGATTTAGTAGATTGATCAAGAAGCTAAAGGTTTATCAGGAGGAAGTAAGCCTTCCTTTTGTAAAAGTTTTTTGGCTTGCTTGATAGCCTTAGCCTTCTGTCTTTCAACTAAAGGTGCAGGCATATCGATTTTGTAAAGATCGCTTGGATTCCATGCCTCTCCGGTAGACAGCATCTGGTAGATGGCTGTAAGAATCATACGGGCAATGGCAATAATAGCTCTTTTCTTGCCACGGCGTTTAACAAGGGATTCATATTTCTTTTTGTAGTAAGGAGACTTGTCAGATTTCACTGCTGCATGAGCACACTGTACTAATGCCGGTTTGAGGTAGACACCGGCACGTGTAATACGGACAGATTTCTTCTTACCGGCGGATTCATTGTTGCCGGGGGTAAGACCTGCCCAACAACATAGGCGTTTAGAATTACAAAACTGAGACATATCAATACCAATTTCGGAGATGATAGTAATTGCACTATCATGTTTGACACCCGGAATGGTAGTTAGGAACCGGATAGCTTTAACATAATCAGGAACAGAAGAAATCAAAGATTCAATCTGTTTATCTACATCATTGATTTCAGCTGTGATATAATCTATATGTGCGCGGACTAGGCGCATACGATATTTCTGGGAATCAGTCATCTGATATCCTTCGATAGATTCAATCACAGCGTCTTCTTTGGATTTGAGGCTCTTAAGAAGTTTTGAAGCGATTTCTTCATGGTTAATCGTAGTACCTGATTGTTCAAGCAGATAATCGATAATGGATGAGGATGACTTCCCAAAGATATCGGATACAACAGAATCTAATGCGATATTACAAACAGTAAGAGCATTCTGATATCTATTCTTTTCACTTGAACGGCAAGAAACAAGTTTGTAGCGATATCTTGTGTATTCTCTAAGAATACGAATCGACTTACAAGGAATATAACTGCCTTTTACAAGTCCAAGTCGAAATAAGTCTCCAATCCATTTAGAATCTTTGGTATCATCCTTGTTACCCTTAACAGCTTTAACCCATTTGGGATTAGCAATGGTAACATTGATTTGGTCTTCAAGAAGATTAAAGACAGGAACCCAGTATTTACCTGTAGATTCCATACAGACATCATGGCATTCATTTTCAAGAAGCCATGATTTAAAAGTCTAAAATAGAATTGTTGAATGTAGAGAATCTCTTCTTTTTGATAAGAAGGTTCAATACCACCGGTAGTTTTGATGATTGTGGCAACGAGAAAAGATTTGTGAACATCGACACCACAACAGGTTTGGTAAGTAACTTTCATAGTGTAACTCCTTTCGTAAAAGATAAGAAGCCATTGACTGAACTGCCACACAATAAAACGAAGAGCTTTAACAATTCTTAGTGTACGGATTCGTGATACCACTTATTTGTGCTTGAAAAGGCAGAACTTACACTGATTTTTATGCTGTCTAAAACAGAGAAAGTTTTTACAACTTCTCCTCACGTGCTTTGTAGTATAGCTTCTTGTTATCTATTTTAAATCACAGAGTTGAGATGTAAAACACTTTCATTACTATTTGTGCCGCGGCTTGACCGCGGAATGGAGATTTTATGATATATATAAAATCTATAATTGATATAGAATGTGATAAATTGCCGAAGGAAAGTTATCTGAGAAAAAAATTCCCTGGGTAAAAAAATTTTTCAGGGATAGATTTTGGAAAAGCTGTCACTTTCTTTGTAGGTGATAATGGGACAGGGAAAATCAACTTTATTAGAAGCAATAGCTGTTACATTAGGCTTTAACCTGAAGGAGGTTCCGGAAACTTTTGTTTTTCTACAATAGATACTCACTCTGAGCTTAGTGATGTAATGCGAGTTTCAAGAGGGGTAAAAAAAGCAAAAGACGGTTTTTCTTCGGGCAGAATCATTTTTATAATGTAGCAACAGAAATTGAGAATCTTGCAGATGGAGATTATAGTTTCTATAATGGTTACAGTGGAAAAGTCTATGCATTCCCAATCACATGGAGAAAGTTTTCGTTCTTTAATGATGAATCGTTTCAGAGGAAACGGTATATATTTGTTAGATGAGCGGAGCTGCATTATCTCCCACAACACAGATGTCGATGTTGTGTATTTTAAAAAGAATTAGAAAAATTAGATTCTCAATTTATTATTGTTACACATTCACCCAATTCTTTTGGCATATCCAAATTCGGATATATACGAATTTGATGAAGAGGAATTGAAAAAAAAAGGGTATAGAAACAGAATCTTACTTAGTAACAAAATCTTTTTTTAGATAATCCCGAACAAATGATAAACTTGTTATTTGAAAAAAATAGAAAGAGGCGGTTCACTCTCTTTTCTATCTTATGCCTTACGTAAACTACCCTTATCAATCCGAGTATTTCTTTGACATATCGGCAATGCTTTCTTTAATTTGATTCCTTAGACTTTCCGGTTCCAAAATCTCTACATAAGGTCCATATTGCAATGCCCAAAATTTCATTGCTTTTTTTCATTGCAGTTTGACTCTTACTATAATCCGTTCTTTATCTTTTTTAATAATACTAAAGTCCGTCCCAAACCAATCTACCAAATCAGATATCATATCTTTGGTTGTTAGGAGCTTAACAGCAGTGCTTGTTCCGCTAAACTATATAAATATGTTCAGCCATATGCTTTGGAAGATTTATCCCGGTTTAAGCTCAGGCACATCTTTCATCGGCTTAACTCTGTCTTCCAGTTCACACACCTCAGTCATTCTGTCTATACGAAAATGTACTACATTATCATACTTGTCATAATTTCCTATCAGATAAAATTTTCCGTTATTTGCAACTATCCTGTACGGATTTACAATATAACGCTCTTCTCTCCTTGGATGAAGCTTAAAATCGGTTCCTATATCATTATATATAAAACTGATCTTATGTCCCTCTGAGATAGCATCATTTATCTTATCTATAGAGTAGATGTTTTGTCTGTTTATATTCTTGTTAAGTTCAGGTATATTACATATATTTGATACTTTTGCATTAAAGTATTTACTTGAAAGCCCTCTGATTTTCTTAATCAATTCTTTTGCCTGATTTGAAGAAAATTCTTTTGAAAATAAAACACTGTCTATAAGTATCCTAAGTTCCGCATCGTCAAACTCTCTAAAAACCATTCTGTATCCGTCTTCCATTGATATTTCAAATCCATGGCTCTCGCCGAATTCTTTCAATAACAAGACATTATTCTTTACAGAGCGTCTGTCACATACCGTTCCATAATCCTTTTCCAAAAGCTTTATAATCTCTTGTTGTGTCAAAGAATGATCTTCATCGGTATAATTGCGAAGTATCTCAAGTATAAACATATTCAACATCTTTTTATTTCCTATACCATACATCTATGCACCCCCGTTCCAATGTCAAATATACTACTGTAACAGATACCGGTATTTTATTATTATATTCTAATGTTTCAATATATTTGCCTGTATCATAATACAGGTATTGTTCTTAATGGTTCATTCATAAAAAAATCTTTATCTTTTCAATTTCTTTTGTCCGCCCTTTTTCTTACAGCTTCTATATCCCAATCTCTACAACTTTCATATTCTTTCATAAATTCTATTCTAACTGCTGCATATTGTGAATTTTTTTGTATTCAGTAATTTTTCACTTACAGTATTATCCTGAATACTCTTATTTATATGGCTATCAAGTACAATCAGATTTCCTATTCCGTTAAACTCATCAATATAGTCTTTATCATCCTTGAAATTTTCTTTTTGCCTTAATATGCTCTATATCATAAGGGTTTTTATTCTTTTCATAGATTGCATAGTGGAAAAATTTTTCATAGATTTCTCGCTCACTTATTAGTACTTCATTTCCTTGGTAAATAAATGATTTCCCCAAATTAACTATTTCATCAAGTAATCCAGACAGTGTGCAAACAAGACTAACCCTACTTGCATTGTAAAATAATCCTAATTTGATAGTTTTATAAAAATCTTCTTTAGGTTCATAATCCTTACTGCGTACCGGTGACCATAAGATATCTCTCAGATTTTTTATAATCTCATCAGTACTGCATTCCTTAAACCATTTAAAGCAGTCATCACAAACCTTATTTTGAACAGGATTTATAACTCTGTCATTGACAACGGTATAGATTAAAAAGAATCTAAACATATACATATTTACTCTCAATGAATCTATATAGTAATTGCTCCAGCTTTTTCCTTTAGCCTTAAAAATATGCAACAACAAAAGGTATGGTCCAATACCTTTTTATATCTAGTTTTTCAACCATAAATCGAAAAGATTTCTTTTGCAATTTCAGGATGTTCACAATTATACCTTCATCTTCGATCCAACGCCAATACTTAATAAATTCTTCAACTATATGCTTGAATGTTGAAAACTCCAGAACACTGAGGTCACTTTGCTCCTCAAGCTTTGTTCCTTTGAAAAGTTCATCAAAGAACTTTTCATTGCTGGATACCTCAGAAAATCCCCATCCAAATTCCGCACAAATTATATGTTTATAGATATCTAAAACCCACGACATATTAAATTCTGTCTGGTCTTTTCTTCCGCCTAAGTCTCAGAGCATTGTGCTATCATCTATCAATTTATAACAATTGGCAATTTCTTTCATCCAGTTGTCTGTATCATCGATTTTTCTAAGGTAATTATAATATCTTAATTTAAAAATATCTGTTGCATTCAAATCAAGACCTGTAGTATTTATAGTATTAAAGACTGACACCACTTCCGGTGAGATCCATTTCTTCGGTAGTCAGTATTACAAAAGTATATATTATCAATACAAAATCTTTAAGTTCTGAATAAAAAAATTCGTTTTTATCTTTAAACTCTTGTTCGTAATACTCGAAGTAGCCTTCCTTAACTGTTCCTTATTTTTTAGAATATTTGAGAAACTTTTTATTTGAGTCTCCTCAGTACTTTTTGAGTTCTTCAGAATCTATAGTATTGCTATAATCATTGTTATTTTTCTCCCGGATGATTTTTGATTATCTCTTTTTGAAGTACATCCAACAAAAGTAAAAAAATGTTGTAAGTCTTTGTTGACCATCAACAATATCAAGTATATTGGCATCTTTAGTTTCTTTGTTAAACTGTATTGTACCAAAAACACGGACTTTTCATATTTTCCGGCATCCACTTCACTTTTCGTACTGAGATGCTTCAAAAATAGTATTCAAAAATCATTTATATTTTTCTGCCCATTCATATGGACGCTGATAAATAGGGTATTCTATACCTTTCCTTTATTATATCTCTAAGTCCCAGCACTTTAGAATCAATCAAAATCCCTAAATCCTCCTCATAATAACTTATTCAATTAAGTTTATAATGTATAATTACTTTTATTCTACATAATTACAACCTTTTTTCAAGCTCTAATCACTACACTGTCTCGTATACTCTTAATTTGCTTTTTAGTAAGTGTTTTTCTCTTTCAAAAGTTCTTGAACCATGGCATCAAAAATCCTCTGTTTTTCAGCAATAATCTGCTTTGACTTTCTATAATATCTATCCATCTCTTTGTCAACTTTTCTGTCCTTACTTTCCAATAAATATTGGGATGACTTACCTCTTTCAAAAAGCATCAAATCCATATGCCAGTAATTGTCAACAAATGTTGTAGCCAAGCCAAATGCTTTATGCAAAATCTTCCTCACAGCCAAGATCAAATGTTCCATAAATTATTTCAGTCGCAGCCTTACCTCCTAGGCTTCTGATGACTTCATTCTCTTGTGCAACTACATTAAAATTATAATCCTCAGGTTTTCTTACAGAGGTTATCCCACCTGAATTATTTGAGTAACCGCAGATTGAAATAAGATTTACAGATCCCGGCTCAATATTTCAGAAATAACAGCATGTCCTGACTCATGTATGGCAACCTTTTTAAAATATTACTGTCAATATATTCTACCGACTCAGGTGCATCAAATATCAAACGCATACACGCTTTTATAATATCTCTTTGCTCAATCTTTGTTCTTTTGTCAAATACCGCATAAATTCCGGCTTCATTTATTACCATTTCCAATTCTGCACATGAGTGTCCTTCCATAAAGCTTGATATATCATCTATATCTATCTCCAAGCACTTGTTTTTACTTAAAAATGCTTTATTATCTTCTTGGCATCATCTCCAACGGGGCATGTCATCTGAATAACCTTATCAAAACGTCCTGCTCTCATAAGTGAATTCGGCAAAAAATATATACTGTTTGCTGTAGCCAAAACAAAGACATTTGAATCCTTGCAATCATCTATACAGGACTGTACAACTACATATTCCTCAGCATCTTTATGGTATTCATCCTCATTTGCAAACTTATCAATATCATCAAAAAAATACTATGGCAAATTCTTCTTCTTTTGCTTTATCAAATATATCTCTGATATTATTAATAAACTCTCTACTGTGTTTATCCTTCCTTATTGTAAATGATTTTATTTTGCTTTCTTTTTATAAAAGCTCTTAGCTAACATAGTCTTTCCTATACCCGGCTCACCATGCAAAAAGCATTCCCTCAGTATTTCTACACCAAACCTCTTATAATCTTTTAAAGTTTTTTAGTACATCACAAAAACGTATCAGTTCCCCTTAATATCGGCATATCCTATAATTTTATCAAATTCACTCATTTTCTTCTCCCTCTAATATAACCTGATTTTTCTATTACCTTTATTTTCCGCCTTCAACCCGTCAAAAATAATTTAATTCGGATATCAAAGATTCTGTTGAAAAATCATGTCCTTCACCTTTAATTATTTTATATTTACAGGCAGTATTTTTTTATGCTGTCTAAGATTTCAATATAGCGACATGACGGATCGTCTTCACCATACAAAAATACATATTATTTCCTCTAAACTTTTTAGCACCTTCTTTTTATTTTATGAAAATTGATCATCAATGGAGCATTTATTAAAACAGCATTCTTTATTTTTCAATTTTTACTGCACTGAGCTGCACCTATCGAAGCTCCGTTTGAAATTCCCACGAAATATATTTCTTTATAATCTCCTACATACTTATCTACACTTTTTATTTCTTCCTCCAAATCACATACCGAATCTTTAGGATTGGCGGAAACCACAAATGTATAACCATATTTTTTTAAATAAAAAAATCGCATATATTCAAATATTTATTTTTTTAAAACCTTCTATAGTTCCTCCTCTACCGGTTTTAATAAAAACAATATTTTTTTCACCATTTATAATTCCAAACTGTTTTTCCGATTACTATGTCATATTTCTTCACCAATTATCCTCCCTCTTTATTCATGACTGAAATCCCTTCATCCAATTTATTTTGCATATTTAAAATAGCATAAATAATGTACAATATTTTGCACATCAAATAAAAATAAAATGCTGCAGAAATAAGATAATTTTAGTTTCCAAAACTGTCAAAAACTATTATAATACCTGGCTTCCGTCGTTTCTCTCAAAACCTAGTACTCTAGGTTTCCAAGAGCATGCAGTTTTGAAAGAAATTGTCGACTTCAGTTCTTGTTAAATAGAGGGCATCAAGGTTACTAAAAGCCAATCAGTTTTTTTGACTTTTTCGTTAACAGATTGGTTTCTTGATATATTGATATATGTATCATCACCTTTATTTACCACCCCTAAAATCACGCATAAAGTTAATCAAGTCATAAGAGTTTATTTTATTCTTGAGCACTTGATTTCTAATACTCTTAAAAGAAACAAGCTAAGGTAGCATATCAAAAATGCCCATAGATTGTTTCTTTTCTGTAAATAAACCGGCCTTGCATCCAGGTATGATTTTTGTAAGTCTAAAAAGATTCCTCGATTTTCCATAGGCTATGATATGTTTTATATACCTGTAATGGCTCCATATCTATCTCGGATGTCACTAAAAGATTATATCCTGCATATTTAAGATCTTCATCAATCTTAGATTTATTTAAATCTATTATAGGCTTTATTGTCTTGCCTGCACTATCTTTAGTTATAATGTCTACATATTTAGCACAATCTCCAAGTTCATCTTTAGCGATATTTTTGTATGTAGAAAACTTTGAAGCTTTATCGACCATTTTCATTATTTCAAGCCTTTGTTTCTTTGCAAGGTTAGGATTATAAGAGACGATACGCTTTTCTTTTACAGAAAACCTTGTAACATTCTCTTTTCCTGTTTCCGGATCAATCTCTTTAAAACTGTAATCAAAGCTGTCAATACATGATTTAAGACGAAAAGATATATTACCTCTTTCATCAGTGTAATTAGAAAAGACATTTGTATCATTCTCAAGTAGAACCCATTTCTTTTCCTTTTCACTTAGATTCTTACCATGTATTGATTTTGAAAATATATAGCCGTCACTAGCTTCTTTAACTGCAGCATAAATATTTCTTGCACAATTAAGTCCTTTATCAGCCACCTGAATTGTCTTGCCTGATACGTTGTGTCGTTGCTTCATTTCTTCAATAACTTTTCTAATATATGGCTTTTCCGATTCATTTCCGGGATACATTTGCATGGAGACAGGTACTAGATCAGCATCTAAAAGTAAAGCCTGCCCTATTATCGGAGAGTGCCTATTCTCTTTTGAAGGTCCCTTTTGCTTGTCATCGCTAGGAAGATCAATTTCAAAGTAATAATTAGTACAATCGAAAAATACATTGCTTAAATCTCTTTTAAAATACTTTTCATAAGAGTGATTAAACAAATCAATGTACTTCTTATAAGACTCTCCTATGAAAGAACACCCGTCATATACTTGGTCTTCAGAGATTGTAGAGCTGCCGTAAATGTATGGAAAGACATGAGAGGCTGTCTTTGACTTAGAGCATGGTGATATAACCCTTGCATAAATAAGTTGCGTAATTAAGTCAAATACAGAGAACTGAAAACGCATTTGAGAAGCAAGTATATCAATAGTTTCCTTAACATCAAGCTCATCAATCAATGAGTAGAGCAAGAAGTGTCCTATATTAAGTTCAACAGGAGTGAAAAATGCACGAGGACAGGGATTCTTCAGAAAGAACTTTTGTTCTATTCTCATTTTGCTCTTTTACATAGTCGCTGTAAAATTTAACAGGATCCGGAATCTCACCTGAAATCAAATCCTCAACATAACCAAAAGATTTTTTACATTTTTGTTCTTGGTTGCTTTTTATCCTTATCCCAAAATGATTCATACATCTGAAGATAAGTACCTTTTTTCTTCTTTTCTTTTCTCAAAAAATAAGCCATAAACACCTCTAAAAGTAAAGTACTATGAAGTGCTATGATTATAACATACTTAAAAAAATTTTTCAAATTTTTTTGAAATATTTTATGTCAGAAAAAGCCTTTAAAATAAAGGGATTTAAAAGATTGCATAAAACTAAATAGCTTATTAGAAATTTAAAACGTCGGAACTTTCATAGTACTTCGACGGAAGACAGGGTAGTTCCTCCTCTACCGGTTTTTAATAAAAATAATATTTTTCACCATTTATAATTCCAAACTGTTTTTCCGATTACTATGTCATATTTCTTCAACAATTATCCTCCTCTTTATTCATGACTGAAATCCCTTCATCTAATTTATTTTTGCATATTTAAAATAGCATAAATAATGTACAATATTTTGCACATCAAATAAAAAGTACTGTGAAACTAAGGTAAATTCAGTTTTCAAAAACTGTCAAAAACTATTATAATGAATTTAATATATTGAGCCGGTGCTGATACTACAGGTATTTAAATATCATAGTATCAGACTAATAATTATCAGTTGACTAAGGGGGACTAACTATGGAAAAAAACAAAAAGATCCAGTATGTTATTGTTTTTGAGTAAATATTCTATAAAAAAAGAGGATTCTGAAAAGCTAGAAGAAGATGAGAATCATATCATAATTGAAGATAATAAGGACTACGATTCTTATATAACTGAAAATGATAAACATAAATTAGCTTTTCCCGGATGCCATACTAACGATGCTCCTACCAGATTTCTTCTGAAGTTGGCAGAACATAATGAAGAACCTATTGATAAAATTTTTTTGTATCGTATCAAAAGATGTTTACAATACTAAACTTCCACAATTAGAAAATAAGAGTAGTAAATTGAAACTGGAAAAGGTAAAACAGCTTTTGATCGTTTTTCAGCTTTAATAAAGAATGAGGTAGGGACATTCAATAGAAATCATTCCTATTTATTATGACTTTGATCCGAATAATGAAGATTTTGACCCAAAAGATAAGCCTACCTACATATATAATCAAATTAAAACCAGTGATATTGGAAAACTCATTTATATTGACTATACAGGTGGACTTCGAGACAGCAGTTTGTTTATGATAGCACTTATACGATATTTGGAATTTAGAGGAATCGTATGTAAAGATATCATATATAGTGATTTTTCTCTAACTCAAAAAGCAATTCGTAACATTAGATATATTTACGATATGTTTAACATGATTAATGGAGTAAGTGAGTTTGTCGGTACAGGAAATGCAAGACAGTTGGTAGATTTACAAAAGAAATTGAGAACACTACAAACAATGATATTGTAAAAACATTTGTTGATAATCTACAAGATTTCTCTAATGCTATTGCTATATGTGATGTTTCTAAAAATACAAACTACCATAGAGTCTATAAGTAATGCCATCAATACACTGGACAAGATACAAGTGACGATATATTTGTTCAAATGTTTTAAGACTCTAATACCTACAGTAAAGGAAAAAGCTGTATATTGATAAGACTCCTCCATCTATTTTAGATCTGTCTCAGTGGTGTTTGGATAATAATATGTTACAGCAGGCAGTAACTATATATAATGAGAAAATACTAAGCTATTATATTTTAAATAACTATGACGATTTTAAGAATGAACTCAAAAACCGATTCCAAAATATAGAAGTTATAAAGATATACACGAGGCGTATAAAAATCTCAGCAAAATTTGGGACGAGTTTAATGATTCTGATGGAAAAGAAAAGAAATATACAAAGCAAATCTCAGACTATATAGATGCTGAAATAGCAAAGATACATAGCCATTACAAAGGTTTTTGAGGTTGATAATATAAAAGATTATTCAGTAATTGTTTATAAAGCTTTAAAGAAAATAGAAAATCAATATACAGATACTAAAACAGATGGATTATCAAAAGACATATTACGTGAAAGTCTCAAAATTTCAGGACTTTATGAGCTTCTTTTTATGGATAACAAAGATATTTTTTATAAAATGTATCAAGGACAAGATTACTAAAGATATAAAGCCAATCTTTTCTTTACAGGAACTTGAAACATCAAACCCGAAGTTGTGGCGAGCTATGAAATATTACCATGCTATTAAAATACTCAGAAATAATATTAACCATGTAAGCGGTGATGTTGGAGGTATGAATGCAAAATGCAAGAATACTTAGAAGAAAAAAAGGCTTGGGTGATACTACAATCGCTGCTGGAGAAACATTCAAGTTTAAATTAGAAAAAGACTTCATTTCAGAAACTCTAAAGGCTGCTATAGAATTCTCGAAAGAGATCTGCAAAAAAATTAATACAATCTAAAACGCACAACCTTTATAAGAAAATGATGTGACCCCAATCGTTAGATTTCATGTCTAACGATTGGGCAATCTGAACTGTTTATTTTTTTGATAGAAATTTAAACCAATTTCTTTATATTCCTAATAATTTTACCAGATTCTTTGCCTTATTAACCGCAGCAGACTTGGCAGTACTTTTTGCAATTTCTAAAAGTCCCTGCCATTTGGCATCTTCTCCTGAAATATATCCTCTATTTACCGCTTCTCTTAGATAATCAGCATAGTAAATACAGATATCCAAAACCCTGTTTACCCATACCGGTGGCTTTTTATTCTCTGCAGCCATCTTTCCGGCATACTTTATACACTCTATAAGCATCACATAGCATATACTTAAAAGCTTATTTTCTTTTTCAACTATTCTTACAAGCTTTGCCGGGCTTATCTCCTCATGTAATAAAAGTTCTCTCATGATTTCTCTTAAATTCTCTACAGATAAATCTCCTGAGTCCACCAGTTGTCTGAAAAGACTTTTTGCTCCATAAATGCTCTCTCCGTCCTGTGCCAGAGTACTCACTGCAATAGTCAAAAATATCTTTGAGTAAGGTGTTGAGTCACCCTCAAGAGGTCCTTCTTTTTCACCTCTCCAGTTTCTATATTTACTTACTACAACCTTTTTCTTTTCAGGGTCATAATGAAGCCATACGCTCTTTTCTTTCTCATCTATGATTTTTCCGTCGTTGTCGGCCACAGCTCCCGACATTTGAGCCTCTTTTTGAATTCCGTAAAACCATCCGTAAATATATACTTGAAACAGCCTGTCTGAGATATCCGGTAATTGTAAATTAAAGCTAAAAAGCTTTATCACCTTTTTCTTACTTCAAATACATTTTATATCAAATTTCACATTATCATTGATTAGATTTTTTTGCCTCAGGTAATACTACCCATACTTCATCAAAATCATTTAGTATATTTTTGATTCTGTACTTCTTCATACTTTTCTTCTTTTATATCCATACCAAGAGAATTTAGCTTATTCACTATTTCCTTGGCATATTCTACTGCCTTTGAAGATCCGGATTTTTTGGCGAGACTTTTTACAGCATTCATTTCCAATGCATTTTGTAGGGGCAAGCTTTATTTTTCTACCGCAAAAATAACTTCATCAAGATAATCTCTTATAAACTTTACAATCTCAGCTGTTCCTGAGAGTATTCTTGGCGACGTTAAAGATACTTCCACAATATCACATGCGGCTTTCCAAACAAGACTTAGCATACCGTCTTTAGCCATATTGTCCATTGTAAAGGCCAGACTTGCCAAATTTGATGGTGTACCGCCGCTCCAATCCAGGTATGAAACATCTGCAATACCCGGTAACAGAAGTCCTCTTTCCCATGCTTCATGAGTTGCCGCAATAACATCCGCAAGCTCTATCATCACTTAAGTTACTCCACGCTGCAATCCAGTTCATCATTGCACCTTTTGTAAGAGGCTTTCTCCTTTTTGCTATCTGCCTTAAATTTATACCCTGACTATGATAGGCTTCACTATCTCTTCGTATGGCAGTAAGTGAATAATCTCCCCAGGTCGGAAATATAGAATACATATTTTCATAGCACCATGAAAGTCTAAAAGGAAATGCTTTTAAGCTTTCCGGCACATCAATGTCCACTTTCCAGTATGTATTTTTCGAATAAAAAAATTCCGGTTCAACATATGGGTCATCTAAATATTCTTTTATTATTTCCTCAGCAAAAAATATCTTCTCCACTTTCATCCTTTAAAAATCTCCCAAAAGGAAGTAAAATTTTTAATTTTAGACCATCTGTTTTTCCAAAAAAACTTTTTATCTTCTTTTGTAATACGTTCAATATCCAGCCTGGTAATTGCAAACTGTAAATCCGGTTCAGCGACATATAAAAAATTCTCATTCTTATACCTGATAAGTCTATCTGTCAAATCAGGTAAAGATATGCTTAGGTCCTCATAGCTTGGTGTACTTAATATACATGGCCATTTATCTATTGACTCAAATAATACTACCCTTCTTGTATAAACTAATCCGCTATACCTGATTTTTAAGACTTCCTTCTCACCGTTCCATTCATTCGTCTTACTGTCAGGACATACATTATTCTCGATATTTTTTGCCCATCTTCCAAGTGCCCATATACCGCTTGAATCATTTATTGTAATTCCTGACAGACTTATTTTTGCTTCATCAGGATTTTTATGTGCAATATTATTTGCCATTGCAATAAATCTCTCGAAAGCCACATCGTCAATATATTCTTTTCTCTCAGAAATCTCTGCCAACAGATCTGTAAGATTTTCCGGCGAAGTTTCTCCTATTTCAAACCTTGGCACCTCCCAAAGTTTTGGTGTTTCTCTCCAAAGTCCTTGCAATTCTTCTTTTATATCTTCCTGTACTATCTCCAGTCCCCAAGCCTTTTCAATACTTCCTGCAAGCTTTGCTATGCTTTTATCCTCATCCTGCTTATACAGTAAGAGCCAATCCTCATACTCTTTTACCGACTTAGGCTTTTCCCTTTTTAAAACAGACTTTAAAATCAATTTTTTTATTTTTTTCACCTTGGCAGAACTGCAGGAAATAAGTATTGTATATAACCAGTCTTCAGTAACACTCTCTATAAGTACAAGTGCAAATCGCTCAAGTATTGCCGTTTCTCCGAGTCCAAGCAGTGGAATAATTGTTTCCACTCTTGATTTTATCTCTTCATCTGTAATTTCAATTTGTTCCAATACATTTACATATTCTTTTCTGTCTCCCGGCCTTTGTGCAATACTAAGTCCGTAAAATACCTGCTCCATAGCAGTATCTTTCGCAATAAGATTATTTTGTACACCCCATATAAGTATATCAGAGAAAGGTCCGGTTGCAGGCACATTCAAGGCAACACCTGCTTCTATATGCTCATTAAATCTTCTTAAAATTTCCGATTTTTCAATTACAAATCTCTCATCAAAATTGTAGTCTTTTCTTTTTGATGTCAGAAGAATTGCCGCCGCAGCTGCCCAGTCCTTCATATACTCCACAGACTCCGGAATTTCAAGATTCATTTCATGCACAAGTTTTAATGCCAACATTCCGAGCACTGACAATGAATGCTCCCATATTCTCCTGTTTGATGCACAGGCGGCTTGTATAAAGTTCATTGCAAAAGTCTCACCTCTCTCCTCAATAGCCTTTAGGGCGACTTCGCTACTTCTTCTAAGAATATTTGCTGCTCGCTTGGCATCCACTCCCACTCTTATAGCAAAGATTGCAAGCTTTTCAAGATCTACATCCACCACAGAAACAAATCCGTATGTATTATCTGATAATTGTTTTATCTCTGTCCAGTCTCCGGATTTTAACCCTTCTCTTGCCTCTTTTTGCTCTTCTTTACTTCCTATTCCAAGATTTAAAATATCATCAAAATCTGTCTCTTCATATCCGAGAGAACGATATATTTCTGCCGCTTTTTCCAGTTTGCTTGCCATACTATACTCCTTTTTTTAGTTTTACTGCCAAAATATGCTTGCATGGTCCTCTACCGTTTTGATGTTTCAGATACCATGTACAGGTGCATTTTGCATTCTCAAGGTTCTCATCTGTCGGATAAATAACTCTGTAGGTTGTATCTCCTGATTTTACATGCCATATATTATCATCAATATATTCAGTATCTTCAACCAGCTTCTTTGCACCCACAAGCCTTGGATTATCCTTTAAAACTCTATCCGGATCATCCGGCAATTCCCTATGGAAAAATGCTCTATCTCTGACATCAAACCCAAGCTTCCCTGAAACGGCAAGCAGCTCCATTGCATCATTCATATCATTTTTTACTATTCCGATTGATTTTGATATTTTATCAATATCAAGTCTTGATTCAAAGTTTAATATATCATCAATTTTATCCGCACATTCAAGTATTTTAGGAGTTGAAAGCGAATCAAGTAATGCTCCCTCGCCTGAATATCCTTCATAACTTTTCGCTGTCAAACTGAGGGTAATATTTGCTCCGGTCATACATACTTCAATCATCATCTGCCCCGGCTCACCATCATTCGGTGCATAAAAATAAACAGCATTTACATTACTCATTATCCTCTTAAGTGCACTGAGTCTATGCAGTCCGCTGATATATACACTGTTTTTCTCTTCTTTCGGCTTTAACATTACACCTGTCTTTGCAGGTGTCAGCCACCCCGATCTCTCCTTACCTGTAGCTGCCGGCAGCATTGCAATAAATGATTTTGCCTGCATTCCCTCAATATGGAATTTATATTCCATATTTTGATGTAGCATAGCACAGTTACCAAGTGCCCTAACCCATCTGTCAGGCATTTTTACAGGTCTTTGTATATGTATATCTGTCAACATACTACCATCAAGATTCTTACTGTGTAGAGCCTTCCATCCGTCATCTCCTATACGAAACTTTAATCTGTCCCCCTGCTTTACATTAAAAAGAGACTTTCTTAGATTACTGCCTATATCCACATTTGTAGTACCATAAAGTATCTCCCCGTCCAGTGCACTTTGGAATAGATCCATTCTTGCATAAACACCATTGCAGGCTGAAAAGCATTCCGCTCTCAATATATCCCCCTGTGCAGAAAGAATAGGGTCTCTTTGTGCGACCGGTACGTATTTAAAGTATCTTGTACTGACTATATCTGCAAGTACCAAAAAGTCCACCTGAAACTATTGTCGGGTATATAATCTCTCCATTGAAAAATAAAGGGTCATTCTCTACACCGTTTGGTGTTAGTGCAGGTGCTATAGACAATGCCAGATTGCCATTAATAAGGGTTGATTCGGTTTTAAATTCTCTCATTATATCCCCCTGAAATTTGTATACTAAAAAGGGCAACCCAATATAGGATCGCCCTTTTTATTTTTAGCATATAATATAATTTTTTTAGTACAACTTAGCTCCTGCCGGTATATGATTGTCTACCATTATAAGGTGAAGCTCTTCACCCTCGCCCTCTTTAAGCTCATTTACAGCGCTCAAGAGCATACCGCATGATTCAATTCCCATCATTGCTCTTGGCGGAAGGTTCGTTATGGCTATAAGTGTCTTTCCTACAAGCTCCTCAGGCTCATAGAACTCATGGATACCTGAAAGAATTGTTCTGTCCTTGCCTGTTCCGTCATCAAGAGTGAACTGTAAAAGCTTCTTACTCTTTGGAACCGCAACACAGTTCTTTACCTTTACCGCTCTGAAGTCTGATTTTGAGAATGTATCAAAGTCTACACTCTCTTCAAATAACGGCTCAATCTTTACATTTGAGAAATCTATCTTCTCATTCGGTGTAAAGAAGCCTGTATTCGAATCCGCAGACTCTTCATTTCCTGATGAAGCCGGCTTGTCAAGGCTCTTCATTGTAGGGAAGAGCAATACATCTCTGATAGCAGGTGAGTTTGTAAGCAACATTACAAGTCTGTCGATACCGTATCCGATACCTCCTGTAGGCGGCATTCCTATCTCAAGAGCATTTAAGAAGTCTTCATCTGTATGATTTGCTTCCTCATCTCCTGCCGCAAATGCTTCTTCCTGTGCCTGGAATCTCTCTCTTTGATCAATTGGATCGTTAAGCTCAGAGTACGCATTTGCCATCTCTCTACCGTAAATAAAGAGCTCAAATCTCTCAACATATCTTGGATCGCTTGGCTTTTTCTTTGTAAGTGGTGACACCTCTATAGGATGATCCATTACAAATGTAGGCTGTATGAGTTTCTCCTCTACAAACTCCTCAAAGAAGAGATTGATGATATCGCCTCTTGAGTGACGCTCTTCAAACTCAATACCTTTTTCCTTTGCAAGTGCCTTTGCTTCCTCTGTTGTCTCTATCTTGTCAAAATCAATGCCTGAGTACTTCTTTATAGCCTCGACCATTGTAATTCTCTCAAAAGGCTTTCCAAGGTCAATCATTGCCTCGGCATAAGGTATTGTAGTAGTACCGCAAACTTGCTCTGCAAGGTATCTGAACATATTTTCTGTAAGATCCATCATGCCGTGGTAATCTGTATATGCCTGATAAAGCTCCATAAGTGTAAACTCAGGGTTATGTCTTGTATCAACACCCTCATTTCTGAACACTCTGCCTATCTCATATACTCTCTCAAGTCCACCGACAATAAGTCTCTTAAGGTAAAGCTCAAGTGAAATACGAAGCTTTACATCCTCATTTAATGCATTGAAATGTGTATTAAAAGGTCTTGCTGCCGCACCGCCCGCATTGCTTACAAGCATAGGTGTTTCAACTTCCATGAATCCCTGACCGTCAAGGAACTTTCTTATTGCTGTTATAATCTTTGATCTCTTTACGAATGTATCCTTTACATCCTCATTCATAATAAGATCGACATATCTCTGACGATATCTTGTATCTGTATCTGTAAGTCCGTGGAATTTCTCAGGGAGCGGCTTTAAGCTCTTTGAAAGCAGTATCACATCTGTAGCATGAAGGCTTATCTCACCTGTCTGTGTCTTGAATACCGTACCTGTAACACCTACGATATCACCGATATCAAGCTTTTTGAAAGCCTTATACTCGTCCTCTCCTACAGAATCTCTTGCTACATATGCCTGTATCCTTCCAGTTAAGTCCTGTACATGGCAAAAAGATGCTTTTACCCATGACACGCTTTGACATAAGTCTTCCGGCAATCTTGACACTTTTTTTCCGTCCAACTCATCAAAGTTGTCCTTTATATCTGCACTGTGCTTGTCCACATCGTACTTTGTGATAAAGAACGGATCGTTATTTGCCGCCTGTAACTCGGAAAGTTTGTCTCTTCTTGCTTTTAAAATGTGATTCAAATCCTCACTTGCCATTGGTTCATTGCTCTTTGCCATATTTCCTCCTTAAGATACCCTTTGTATTTCTAATACTATATATTCTGAAACACCTGCCTGTGTTTCTACTACCGCTGTTTCACCGATTTTTTTACCAAGTAGCGCCTTACCAAGCGGTGACTCGTTGCTTATCTTTCCTGCAAGTGAGTCCGCCTCTGTAGAACCTACTATTTTGAAATCAAGTTCCTCGTCAAAGTCCTTATCAAGTACCTTAACCATACAGCCGATACCTATTGTATCCAAATCAACTTCATCTTCTACAACTACTTCAGCGTTTTTAAGTAGTGCCTCAAGCTGTTCTATTCTTGCCTCTATATCTCTTTGTTCATCCTTGGCAGCATCATATTCTGCATTCTCTGAGAGATCGCCCTGTTCTCTGGCCTCTTTTATCTTTCCGGCTATTTCTTTTCTCTTATTTACCTTCAGATCCTGTAGCTCTTCCTCTAAGTTTCTAAGTCCCTCATAAGTTAATATATGCTTTTTCTCTGCCATATTTCCTCCATTTTGACTTCTATTTCACTCCTGCTTAAGTAAAACTGTCCTTATATTTTTTTATTTTTGAAGTCAAAACTTTAACTTCAATCTGTCAACTCGTTTAAGATTAGAAAAAAACCACTATACCGGCGTATGTGGCGAATTTAATACATAATCTAACTAGTTCCGATGCATTATACAATGGACTTTGTAAACTGTCAAGTGGTAAAAATCTCATATTTTAAGCCGATTTTTAAGTGTTTTTGCACTCATATCTTATGTATAAATATTTATTCCAAATAAAAAGACAGGCTTGCTCAAGGCCTGTCTTTTAAGTAAGAGGAAATTTCAATATGTGTAACACTGTATATTATCAAATAAGGTTGCTCAAGTCTTACTTGATATATATGATAGCCGCCCATATTAAATAACAGCTACCATATCTTAAATTAGGAAAACCTAATGTTAAGACCTAAAAATTAAAAATGCAGCTAACTGCTTTCCTGCCGCCTCGAGTGCAGCTTTTGCGTCTTCATCCGGCTCAAGGTTTGCTATAATGCCTTCTCCACCTATGATATTGGCACCTGCATTCTGCATACGCTCAACCCATAGTCTCATCCACTCTCCGTCGCCCCAATCATATGAACCGAACAGAAGAATATTCTTGCCTGATACCTTGCCTTCAATCTCTGTTACAAAGCTATCTACCGATTCGTCTAACTCCTCGGCACCCATTGCAGGGCATCCGATAGCAAATGCAGGCTGTGCCAGTAACTCGTCAACATTTACACTGTCAACAAATACAAGCTCAGGTGTTCCGCCTGCAGCCTTTACTCCTTCAGCTATCGCATTTGCCATAGCCTCTGTGTTTCCTGTTGAACTCCAATAAACAATAATTGCTTTATCCATTTTTTTCTCCTTATTTCTAGGCTGAAATTATTATCAACAAGCTATACTCTCCAGCTCTCTACCGGATAAAAACTCATCAATAGCAATCTCTCTCGCCTCATCATAGCTTAGAAACTTTTTTCTGGTCTCCTCCAAGTTGCCGTATATTTTCCAATAACCGCTATGTAAATATCTCTCTCCCTTGTTCTCAAGAAAACCCTTTATATCACATATCGGATACCCCAGGAATACGCCGACCTCATGTGGAAACTCTTTCATCTTATTATAAAAGCCGTTCATCCTTTGATGCAGTCTAATAAGATTTGATATAAAATCATCTCTCCTATAACCAAACTCTCTCAGGTAGTCACTAACCTCTTTACTCCTCAGATGTTCTTCCAACTCTTTTGCTCTGTATACCATCACCAAATGTCGTTTCTTACAGGTACAAAGGATAATCAAGCTGATATTCGTATTATGCAGTTTCATACTTATTCTGGCCAACTCTTTGTCATTTAAAAAAAGAGCATGCGAAATCCTTTTTCCCCTTCAGCACTGCGGCATTTTGAATGATAAGTCTGAGTTCTACACTGTTCTCACCATCAGTTGCCAGCTTATTTACTATCTCAACCGGCATACCTACCTCCGTTTTATTTTTAAAGGAAATTTATTCCTCTTGGTTAGTACTTCCTAACTTTATCATTTTAATTGCACTTTGTCAATAGTTTTTTTCTGATTTTTTTAAAAATCCGCATCTATTTTAAAATTCATATTTTCACCTGTCTTTGGATGATTAAAACTTAGCTCTACAGCCGCCAAAGTCAGTACTTTATCATATTCCGATTTTTCTTTTGCCAATCTTTTGTTGTATTTATAATCACCGAAAAGCGGAAAACCGTGAGCGGCACACTGAAGCCTTATCTGGTGGTGCCTTCCTGTAAGCAGGTTTATTCTCAGTCTTGTAATATCCTTACTTTCACTGTGCTTTGTCTCTGCAACCTTATATTCAAGTATTGCTTCCTTGGCATCCTTGGTGTTTTTTTATCCGCTATCCTACTGATGTTGTTGTTTTCTTTCTTTATAAAGTCTGTAAGCCTGCCTGTATCTTCACTTGGCAATCCCTTCCACCAAAGCTTCGTATATCTTTCCTATATTCTTTTTCTTCAGATCACTGCAAAGTATATCTGTAGCCTTTTTATTCTTTCCATAGACCATTATACCGTATACAGGCTTGTCAAGTCTGTGTATTACTCCTATATAACCGTCCCTTCCCAAATGTTTCTTTAAAAGGCTTACCATATCCTCTTCAAAGCTTGAACTTGACTGGCTCAAAACGCCTCTGGGCTTTACTACCACCACAATATCCTTATCCTCATACAATATCTTCAATGCCATTTATCAATCTTTCCTTTTGCAATTTTGTCAATTGTTTTATCTCGTATTCCCTTTTCATCGCAATTATCTTATCCTCATATACCTCAAAGTAAACAAGTTTGACCGGAAGCCTTGTTTTGGTATATTTTGCCCCTTTTCCTGTATTATGCACTTTCACTCTTTTGATAAATCGAGCTCCATCCGCAGTAAAGGCTGTTGTCATTGCAACGAAGCAGGTATACAAATGCTTTTTCTTCTAAAAAAGCAGACAAGTCGAAATCGAATGCCCGACTCCCCAATTGTCTGCTGTATATGTCCAATTCCATTAAATTACCCAATCAGTAAATTCCGTAGTATCTCTGTTACTTTCCAAGCTGCTTGTATCAATGCCGTTTTTCTTAAGCAATTCTTCCATCTGACTCAGTCTTTCATTGAGGATATCAATAGTCTCTGCAAGCTTTGATATATCGGCATTTACCTGCGCAAGCTTATGCTTCTTCTCAACCGCCTGACCGTTCAGCTTAACCGGTCTTGCAGGTATTCCGACAGCTGTCGAATCGCTCTCCAAAGGCTTTAAAAGTACGGAATTTGCTCCTATAGATGCATTATCACCTACTTCAAATGAGCCCAGAATCTTTGCACCTGCGCCTACCATAACATTTTTACCGAGAGTAGGATGTCTCTTACCTTTGGCGGTACCTACACCTCCCAAAGTTACACCCTGATAGAGTGTACAATTGTCACCGACTACCGCAGTCTCTCCTATTACGGTACCGCAACCATGGTCTATAAGCACTCCTGTACCGATCTCGGCTCCCGGGTGAATTTCTATCAGTGTAAAAAATCTTGAAACCTGTGATATCCATCTTGCTATAAAGAACATATGCTTTTTATAAAACCAATGTGCAATCCTATGCATAATCAGGGCATGGATACCTTGATATAAAAACAATACTTCAAATGCATTTCTGGCAGCCGGATCCCTCTCCTTTACAGCCTTTACATCCTTCCAAACATCCTTAAAAACATAACCTCTCCAAAATTATGAAACTATATAAGACCCAGTTCCTTCATTGACGAATATATTCCGTCCTCCGATACTTTTTTTGCAAAAAATGTCGCATATTCCTCCAATGCGGTATCATGCTCACCAAGTACAATTCTGTTCTTTGCACCACAGGTAAACATAGGCAAATCATTCATACTGTCACCGAACACATAGGCATCTTCCAATGCTATATTATAATAATCAAGAACTTTTAAAACGCCTTCACCCTTTGAGCAAGGATACGGTACACATTCATAAAATCCTGCACCGCGATCTATAATATCAAAATCGCCGCACTCGGCAAAGAACGATTTTAAATCACTTTTTGAAAATCTGGGATCGTCAAATATGCAAAACTTGTCAAAGTCATAATCATCCTTGTCAAATTCACCTACAGACGGCTCTATAACTGTACTTATTGCATCCAGACCTCTCTCAGTTATCTCCGGATATATAAAAGGTTTGGCAGGAAAATAAATTCCCTGCCTTGCCTCTAACATACCTTCAACATTGAATTTCTTCAATAGTTTCTTTATTTCAATGCCTCTTTTATGATCTACCCTCTTCTCAAAGATGGTCTTATCTCCTACGACTATCTGTGTGCCGCATCCGCATATATAGCCGTCCATTTGGAAACGACTCTTTATATTGCCGATGATACACTCTACACGGCCGGTATTGATAAATGTCAAATGTCCCGCTTGCCTTGCCTCTTTTATTGCTTTAAGTGCTGACTTAGGCACTTGTTTGGTCTCATTGTCAATCAAAGTTCCATCTATATCAAAGAAAAGTGCTTTCATTAATGTGCAGCCTCACTGCTCTGTGCAGATTCGCTCTCTGCTGCAGCGCTCTCTCCGGCCTGACTCTCTGCTGCACTGCTGCTCTCTGTGCTTTCGCCTGCACTTGTCTGTCCTTCTTCGCTGCCTACAGTCTCACCGTTTAAGTTTACGGTAGATGCGCTTCTCTTTGCCTTTTCTACAAGGAAGTTTACAACCTTGTATGACTTTACAGCCTGCTCCACCTTATCCTTGCCATACTGCTTTATAAGCTCGTCCTTTGTTGTGGTAAGTCCGCTTGCTTCTATAATCTTTTGATAATCTTCATCCTTTAAAGACATCTTCTCTTTCTTATAGATTGCATCTATTGTAACTCTTTCCTTTGCAACGCTCTCAGCCTGCTCTCTGACCTTAGCCTTAAGACCTTCTTCATCTGTACCGTATGCCTGTGCGTACTGCTCAATTGTCATACCGTACTGCTTGATCATATTGTTGATAGGCTCCATAGCTGAATCGTACTCATAATCTACAGCCTTGTCATTAAGCTTATAAGTAGAATTCTTCATTACCGCTGTCAATGCATTATACTGATCCTGTTGCTCTGCACTCTTCTTTCTCTGGTCCTCAATCTGCTTTTTAACCTCAGCCTTATATGCATCAACTGTTGTCTGAGCACCGCTTGTATGCTTGCTTACCCACTCGTCTGTAAGTGTAGCCGGCTTTGAAACTGAGATAGAATTGATCTTTACATCAAATACTACTGCGGCACCTGCCAAATCCTTTGTTGTTATAATCTGAAGGAATGTAAGATTAAGCTGTACATCTTCACCGATATTGTGGCCTATAAGTCCGCTCTCAAAACCTTCAATAAAGTTGTTGCTGCCGATAACCAAATCATAACTTTTGCACTACCGCCGTCAAAGGCAACTCCGTCCTTTGTTCCTGTGTAGTCAATATTTACAGTATCACCCTCCTGAACGGGTCTGTCTGTAATCTGCTCTTTGTCAGGGTCCTGCTGTAACTCTGTATTTATCTGTACATCTACATCCTGATCACTTACAGATGTATCTATATTAGGTATTTCTACTCCGATATAATCTCCAAGCTCTACACTTCCGTAATCACTTGGTGCTTTTTCATCTGTCTTTGCCTCTGTGGCTGTCTTTGCGTCGGTACTGTCTGTGCCGCCTTTTTTGCTGACACCGCAGGCACTCATTGTAGCCAAGACTACCATACTCATCAAAGCTAACTTCTTTAATCTCATAAAATAAAACCTTTCAATTATAAATAAAATGCCTTAAAAGCAAGATATGTATTGTATAAATCCAGTTTGGATATTACTTCATAAGGTGAATGCATAGATATAACAGGTACACCGAGGTCCACTACATCTATATTCATCATTGCTACAAATTTTGCGATAGTTCCGCCGCCACCGACATCTACCGCTCCAAGTTCACCTATCTGCCAATGCACTTTATTCTCATCCATAATAGAGATGACCTTATTCATAAACTCGGCACTTGCATCTGATGAACTGCTCTTTCCTCTGGCTCCTGTATACTTTGTAAGTACACATCCCTTATTCAGATATGCGGAGTTGTTAGGCTCATACACATCAGGGAATGTAGGATCGAATGCGGCATTTACATCTGATGAAAGACAAGCGGACTTTTCACATACTTCCTTCACATCCGCATTAAAGCACTGTGAAAGATACTCTATATAATCGTATACATAGTGAGAATCCAAACCTGTATTGCCTTCAGAACCTATCTCTTCTTTATCTGCAAGAATTGTAAGTGTAGTGTGCTTAGGTGCCTTTGCCTCAATCTCGGCAATTATAGCGGGATATGCACAAACTCTGTCGTCATGACCGTATCCGGCTACAAGTGAGCGGTCAAATCCTACATCTCTTGCCTTTAATGCAGGTACAAACTCTATCTCCGCTCTTGCAAAAGTCTCTCTCTGTGATACCGAACATTTTATTTAAGATTTCAAGAGTCTTTAACTTTACACTTTCCTTGACATCATCGCTGTCGTCAAAAGGCAATGTACCTAAGAAAATATTAAGCTCTTCTCCCTTGATTCCTTCATCAAGAGTTCTCTTATCCTGTTTCTTTGACAGATGAGGAAGCAGATCGCTTATATAAAATACAGGATCCTCTTCATCTTCACCTATGTTTATCTCTACAAAACTTCCGTCTTTTTTGAAAATAACTCCATGCATTGAAAGAGGTATGGTTGCCCACTGATACTTCTTTACTCCGCCATAGTAATGTGTCTTAAAGTAAGATATCTCACTCTTTTTCATAGAGCGGATTCGGTCTGAGGTCAAGTCTTCGAGAGTCTATATGCGCCCCGTTGATTCTTATACCTTCAGTAATAGGCTCTGTACCTATTGTAGAAGCGAGTATCGCCTTTTTTCTGTTTACCTTTATAAATCTTATCTCCCGGCTTATAGCTCTTTTTCGGATCAAAAGACTGTATATCCGTTTGCCTCAAGTAAACTTGTAACCTCTTTTTACAACTTCTCTTTCAGTCTTTGACTTATTCAAGAAATTCTTATAACCCTTTGCAAACTCTGCAGCCTTTTCTATATGCTCAGGAGTTGCCTTGGCTATATGCGGATATTCATATGAAAGTTCTTTTTGCAGAGCTTTTGCTTTACTTTCTGCCATTTAAAACCTCCTTAGTCTAACTTAATGTCCTTTAAAAGTCCTGCCAATGATGTAGATGCAACTCCTTTTTCTACATACTTAAATCCTTTTGAAGGATCCTTTTGCTCTACATTCTCCTCAAGTGCCTTCTTTGAAAGTGAAATCTTTCCGTCTTTGATTCCTGTAACTTTTACCTTTATGCTCTCACCCTCTTTGAGTACGGCTGCAGGATTCTTTACTCTCTGGTTTGAAATCTGTGACACATGAAGCAATCCTGAGATACCGTCACCAAGATCGATGAATGCGCCGTAGTCCTTGATTGAATCTACTTTACCTTCAAGTACATCGCCAACCTTAACGCTGTCAAGCTTAGCCTGTCTTTCCTTCTTTGCCTCTTCCTTTTCGAGAGCTCTGTGGCTTAGAACGAGCTTTTTCTTAGCCGGCTCCGCTGTGATAACTACAACCTCAAGACTCTTACCGAGGTAATCGTCAAGGTTCTCAACATACTGACTTGACAGCTGACTTGCAGGGATAAATCCTCTTACTTCCTCCAAGAAAGCGATGCATCCGCCCTTAACCACTTCTGTGATCTTAACCTTTGAAACTGTTTTATCAGCTACCATCTGCTCAAAAACTTCCCACTTATTTGCCTGTGGATCCTCTTTTGTATCCATATTTTTATATGACTCTTCAAGCTCCTTTTTCAAAGTCCTTCATTGTCTCTTCTGCCATATTGACCTCCAAATATTTTTTTCGTTTTTAACCGCGACAAGTTTCCCATACCGCCTATGTATCATAAAAACAATAGATAGTATTATAACACACCTTTACTGCATTTGACTATAGTTCTGTTAAATATTAAAAGGCCCCTCAATTGCTTGAGGAGCCTAATTTATATAAGATTTTTATACTATTTACAGTTTATTTTAGTAGTTTACAGTCATTCTCTCAAAAATATGCCTGTGGATGAGCACAACATGGACATACTGTAGGAGCCTCTGCACCCTCATGGATATATCCACAGTTACGGCACTTCCAACCAAGAGGAGCATCTCCCTTGAATGTACCGTCGTTCTTTAAATGCTCAAGAAGCTGAAGATATCTCTTCTCATGACTTGCCTCTACCTTTAGCTACAAGCTCAAACTTCTTTGCAAGAGCCTCGAAGCCTTCTTCTCTTGCTTCTCTTGCCATACGAGCATACATATCTGTCCACTCGAAGTTCTCTCCTGCAGCTGCATCTACAAGGTTCTCCTCAGGTGTTCCGATACCGTGGAACTCCTTAAACCACATCTTTGCATGCTCCTTCTCCTGATCTGCTGTCTCAAGGTAAAGAGCTGCCATCTGCTCATATCCAGCCTTCTTAGCTACTGAAGCATAATATGTGTATTTATTTCTAGCCTGTGACTCACCTGCAAATGCATCCATTAAGTTCTTCTCTGTTTTTGTTCCTGCGTACTTTGACATAAAAAATTTCCTCCTAAATATAAATATCAAATTAGTAACTATATTTGTATGAAATATTATCTTAATTCAAAAGCTATACTGCTTTTTTTGAATCAATATAGAGCATCTTTTGATAACATTCCTTACAATATCCCATATAAGATGAGCGAATGACTCTCCACAATTCCGATATCATTTCATGCTTGAACATATTGTCTAAACCGACTATTGTAGCAGCCGGTAAATCCATAAGCTTTGAGCAAGCCTTGCAAAGCAAAGTGATAATGATCTGTGGTATTGTAATCATATCTCTCAATTCCGTTTATATCAGATAACTTTTTTATCTTACCGATCTCAGTGAGCAAAACCGAGATTTCCTATAAACGGTACCTAAGCTAATCTTAGGATCATCTTTGCGTAGTGACTGAAAGAGCATATCAGCTGTAGGGATGATCGACTCTAGACTTCAAGTTGTCTAAAATAGCCTCCCTTTGTCTACTGTATTTTAGATCCTTCATGTATATCCCTTTCTAAAAAAATAAGAATCATTACTGTTTTAGTATATCATCAATTTTTTTAGAATGTCAAGATCAAAAAAATCAAAAACTTATTTGTACTTATTTATAGACAACCAGTTATTTTTAAAAATCATTTTCAAGTCTGTTTTTTAAGTTCTTTGCAAAACAAAAAAAGCCTTGTAAAAACAAGACTTCTAAAAATAAAAAGAGCGCGAGACGGGACTCGAACCCGTCAAGGCTACTTTTGGAAAAAGCACGATATATCAAGCTTTTTCACTAAACGCTAGTAATTAAGCCATTCTTAGCGTTATTTTTTTATCTTTAAAAAGAATTATATTTCTTGTTTTTTTCTGATATATTTCTGAGATGTATCACACGATATATCACACGAAAAAAACTTTTGAACAAATAAAAAAAGGCAAGTGGATTGAACCTCTTGCCTTCTCTTCTACTCCGCTACTCCGTATTTGTCAATATCAGGATTAGCGGTATCATACTCTTTTAAATACTTACCGTCTGCATCTACCCAACAATAAATATTTCTTTGAGTATCTTTTATATATGTATTGCGTGCCATCACTCCCGATCTAGTCAGATAATAATAATCGTAGTCTATCTGTAGCCATTGGCCTGCAAGCATCGCGCAATCGGTGGGATTCAAATAATACCAATCCTCATCCTGCTTGAACCACTTTTCTATAGCGTTTCCTGCCTCATCAAAAACATACCACCGACCTGCAATCTCAAGCCACTGACCTTTTACATACTGACCGTGTAGCTTATACTTCCATCGGCCTTGCACCTGCTCCCAGCCTGTAACTTCTTCTTTTTTTATGATTCTTGCAAGCCATATAGGCGCAATACGATATAAACTGCTGGCACCAATAAGCGCCGTTATCGCCGTACCATGCTCCATACTTAGTATAATTTTTATCGCCCGGATTTGTGGTCTTGCCATCCAAGTCCTTATTGCTTGCTTTTTCTGTATATCTGACTTCACCTTTTAATACATCTATAAATTCTTCTACTGTACAGGTATCATCGTCAAAAAGAGGATATCCGAAGCCGTTTATACGGTTGCTTCCTCCAACTTGATTAAGTGTAAATTCGTATGTCTTTATGGCCACACAACCGCCATTGCGATTGAAAAAGCCTGCAGATGTGTTGCCCTCTATCGTCACTATATTATATACATCGCCTTTTTTATTTACCTTTATCACTGCTCCCACATGAGCTACACGTCCCATATTTTGGCTGTAAAAGTAAGGTATAGCCCCGACTTTTGGCTCTTTCCCCCAACATCCCATCTTGACAAAATTGCCCTTGCCCGAAGGAGTATACTCCGTATAGCTTCCGCAAAGAAGCTTCTTACCTGCTAAATATGCATTATCCATAAAGACCTCCTATCCTAAATTTTTTATAATCTCTTTTTCTCTGTCGCTAAGTTCCCAGCAAGTTTTTGCTTCTGTGTTTCCGAGTATTTTCTTTGTTTCTGTCTGTTTTGCCTCTCTTAATTCTTCAGCCTTTTTGTCTGATATTAGAAAGCCTGCTCCAAATATTGTTTTTTTAAAAGATTTTTGCATATCTAAAGTTTTTATAAAATGCACTTCATCTTTCTCAAATCTAAACTCAATATCCTGCTTTGCAAGTGCTTCTAAACCACTTGATGTGATTATATTATCCGGATACTCATAAGACGGCAGTCCTTTCGGCTTAGATTCTTCCTGTGCTTTAGTTATCGCTTGCTTCAAACCATTTGCACTTCTTATCCTGCAAGTATCCAAATTTGTTATAAATGAAGTGTTAACTCTTGCTCCATTTTCATATACGATTGACGGTGCTCCGTCAATTATGTATGTTACATCCAAATTATTTGAGAAGAGTGTAAGTCTTGGAGCAAATAAAAAGAACTTTATATTCTTTTCTATGTACCATTTGCAAATTTTTTGAAAGTATCGAAAATGGCGGATTATCTATCACGACACAATCTGCAGGATAGTCATAGCTTTCATAGTCGCCGCCCGGATAAAAAGGTCTTGCTATCTCTTTGCCTTCAAGGCCGTATTCTTTTACCACCCAATCTTTTACAGCCTCATATACCGCAGGCGGTGTGTAGCAGTCGTCTGTCGTCTTTTTAGGTTTAAATTTTTCTACAAATTCTTCGTATGTCTTGCTTTTTCGGCATTGCTTTTTGAATTTCCTTTCCAAATTAAAAAAGAGGGCCTTGCAGTCCTCAAATTTCAATTATAAATTTTTTTCAAATCTTTGTAATATGTGTTTGAACTTATGCCCAATAGCACGCCCAAAAAGGTGTCTACTGCAGTAATAGTTCCCACTACCTGCTCACCGTGTGGTAGGTTCCAAATGCTTGCAAGCGCAAAATAAAGTGTACCTGCTGCAGGCAGTAAAAACTGTGCTACCCACTTTAAAAAAATCATAAGTATTCTTATTAAACTTCATCTTATTACTTCCTTTCTTTCGCTTCTCTGAATTTTTCTCTTATAAACTCTGTCTCACCATCAATGTAGTGATTTCTTATATTGTGCCTTTCACAGTGGTCGTAATATCTACTTACCACCCCTAAGGCGCTCTCAAATTGCTTGACTGAGTACTCTTTACCAAGTCGCAAATTTTCCGAAAAGTCAATAATTTGGTTACGCATATCAACTGCCCTTTTATCGTTTGTCTCTTCTTCAAAGCGTGTGAGCCTGTCGCTTATGTCCTTAACCTCTTCTTTTACTTGCGCACTCTGTACAGCTATTTCGTCAAGCTTTTCATAAGTCTCACGATTTAAAATACTACCCATCCACTTCACCGCACGACTAAGTGGATGCAGGGGGATTTTTTTATTAAACTCTATAAGGATACTCAGCCCCCCGACTACCCACGCTATCAGCGATATTATGTCCTTCACCTGAAGGGCCAAAAACCAATCTCTAAATAGATTCAAAGCAAAATCCCCCTTGTTATTACTTATTTATCTCTTCGGCATTGGACGGTGTGGCCAACTCTGCATCATCGCTTGCAAGCTCCGGATGTCCTTTTTCCTTCAAAGACCTCTTTACACCCTTCTTAAAAATTGGAAGGATATCTCTGTATCTTGTCTCACCGTTAATGATTGCTGTCGCAAACAGATCGTAAATTGCCTTCATTTTTTTATCTCCTTTTCAAAAATAATATTAAAAAGGACTTCTAAATATTAGAAATCCTTAATTTGCATCTTCATCCTCTTCTACAGTATCAGGTGATATACTTGCTATCATAGTGGAATTTGCAAGTATCGCCTTTCTCACTTCTTCAACTTCAGCGCTTCGCTTATTGTTCATCTCTTCAAGCCTTTTATTTGTCGCCTCAAGCTCCGCCTGCAGTTTGGCCATGTCGGCCATCGGTGTAGCATGGGTGACTGCAGCATGTTCTTTACCGCTTACATCTATGCTGTCTATGATATGATTGTCTGGTATATCAAAAGTATTTATCTTTATACTTTTAATATCCGGCTGTTCTGACACCACCGCCAACACATCTCCGCTGTCTTTATATATGACTGTATATTTCATCGCTTCTCCTTTCTAGTTCAAAAAGTCTACTCTTGTGATTTGCACCGCTCCTGCAAATATATCACTTGCCCTATCCTGATTGCAGAAAGCGCCAAAACTCAAGAAAATATGCTCATTTATTGCACTTACGTCTAACACGATTTGGCCTTCACGATTTATCGCAGGGCTTGCGGTACCTTGCCTTACTACATCTATAGTATCTACAATAGCACCTGATACATTTACCTGCCCTCTTACGCTTGCGCGGCTTACATGAGCTTCTAAAGACACGTAAGGCGCACCTTGTATGTTTGCCGCACTTCTGTAGTACACAACTATTTGCCTAAAAGGCGTGACATTTATAGATTGCGAAAACACGCAACCTATCCTTCTGCTTCGCAAAGCGGGGGAAGAGGTGTTCAACTGCAGATTCATTCCACCGCCATATATACCACCATACGCGTATCCCGATTCGATGTTATAAGCGTAGTAAGTTCCATTTGCGTAAAATCCCTTTGCCGCCACTCCCGACACTAAAAGGCCATCGAAAGTGGCACCGTTAAAAACCGTTCTACCGCTTGAATAGTCAGGCATAGTGCCAGTAATTCCTGCGAAATTTTCACCTGCGCGGAGGTTGTGAGGTAGTAAATTCGGCAAAGGAAAGAACACATAGTTGGCTCCCTGTATATATGAGCCGTTTTTTATACCTACAACAATGCCTCTTCCTACCCCTGGCAAATCATAAGCAAAGCCTTGTCCTGAATGGCTGTTATTTGCCATAATTACATCGCTACCCGACGGCGCCCATATCGGAATTTGACCTTGCTCACCGCATGTGTTAGTGTCTGATAGAGTCTTTTCAGGGTGGTAATTTACAGCTTGCTTGACTTTTGGAGTTGGCACAATTACATAAGGCTTATAATTGCCACCCTTTTGATAATATCCCTCTTCCAGCCTCGTTATATAGCCACCTTCAGTAGGATAATATCCAAATTCGGGGCTGTCCGGACCTTTGTAGCCACGCACTGGGATTGTGCCTTGTATCGGCTCATCATCGCTGTCCCTTGTCAAAGCTGTCACGCCTTGCAAAACTTGATTTTTTGTCGCTGTCACATCATCAGAGGACACTCCTCCGACTCCGCCACTCATCAGTATCGCTTCAGCCATGTCAACCTCCTTTCACCGCCAGCAATATATCTTGTACAGGCTTTTTTCTAAAGCATTTTACAAGCATATAGCCGTCGTATGTCTCAATCTTATCTATACAGCTGTAAGACTTCCAACAAGCTTTTAATCGTGCCGATATCTGTAAGATTATCCTGTAATTTGTGACTAATTATCGGAGTGTCGCTTGCCTTTAATCCCGCCACCTCTATTCGTGCCGTGTAGGGCGCTGTGCTACCGAAAGCGCTTGCCCTTAGCTGTACAACTCTGACTTTTTTGAAGTAGTCCTGCAGGTACTTAAGACCTCCCACCAAGGCGCTTAGAATACTTTTTATACTTCTTTTTGCCTCTATTTGATTTAGATCCGATATTGCAGCAGGCTCAATCCATGCGGGGGGCATGGTTACGTTCGCTATTGCTCCGTCGTTTGCACTTACTTTGCCATCTGATAGCTCTTTCAGTTTTGCGTCTATGATATCCATAGAAGGGTTTATTGCTTCTTCTATATTTGCAAAGTCGGAAAGCTGTGGCTTATTCAGTTGAAAAAATCTTGTTTTTTGCATTTTTTATTCCTCCTGCCATTTTTTATCGCCATAAAGGCCGCCCCATTTTTCTGTAGTAAGCTCCGACCATCTCACAGCCTTAAAGCGCTCCCACCTGTTAAATAGTGCATACACATTTACAATCATGTTTGCAGGTGCTCTTTTCCTTATCAGGTCGGCCACTACGTCAATCATGGGAATTGATACAAGCTTTTACACCGCAATCAATTAAATATTTTGAATTATCAACTTTTAATTTGTAGTTATCAGCACCGCACACAACCTTTAATACTTCATCAAGCTTATTGATTGTGTACGGCAAATCGGACACATGATAACCCCTTATGCGGTTAACTCTATCTTCAAGACTGTCAGCCGGATTTACTACTATATGTAGCAACTCTTCCCACTGTGCGCACTCGCTTTCGTCCATCGTGGCCAAAATTCTATTAAGTTCTTCTCTTTGCAAAGATGCCCACGCAAGTCTTAAATACTTATCATAAGTCCTTGCAATCTTTTTAAACTCCTCTATTTCCGCTATGTGAAGCGGTAGATATTGCAGTGTATCAACTTCTATCATGTCAGTACCACCTCGCCCATCTTTGGAATTTCATCGCTCTGCAAAGTTAAATTGCTGCCGTTGCTATTTAAAGAAGTATTATTTACATCAAGTACGCCCTGCACATCCAATATTGCAGATTCAAGTCTTGATATATATACGATTGCTTCAGTATGCTCGTCGCCTTCCTTCCAAGCTTCCGCGATGCCTTTCAGATACTCTTTTATTTTTTCTTTTATCTTCTCAGACAAATTACTACTTGAGTATCCGGCTGCGTATGTGATTTGAGTACTTACGCTTATAACAACTTCTTTTACTGACTCAATAGTAAGATTATGGCCAATCGGTGCCCAACCGTATCCGCTTCCCTTTGCAGGTACAGCTTCCGCCCTTATTTGACCTATAAGATAGTCACTGACTGCAGTATAATCTGAAGATATCAGTACAGCTTTTACCGTGCCCGCGCCCTTCCAAGTCGGATATATCTTTGAACCGCCTATGCCTGAATGCTTGCAAATTTCTCTTTATATGCCGCGATATTGCCTGCAAAGCTTTGAGATGTGAAGCTTTCAATATATCTCTTATACAAAGACTCTTTGCTTTCATCATCATCACCCGCTACAAGTAGCTCCGTTACCTTTGCACTTTCTAAGCCTTCAGTAAAATCAATCGGTATAAGATCGCCCCTTAAGTCGTTCGGACCTGCTCCTGTTTCTTCCACAATCATCTTATATTGATGCAAAGTATCATTTATAACCTCTACAGCTCTGTAGTTGTATCCTTTTAGGCTGTATCTGCTGCCAATCGGCACCGCCACATTGAACTCCGCTTTTACATAAGCATTAGTGGCCTCTTTTCTGAGTATGCCTCTATCAAGTGCAATCATCTCAAGATGCTCAAGGTCTGCTGTGCCTGCGTGACTTTGCTCTATGATATAATCAAGCTGTATATACAGCTTTTCAATCTCATAAGCTAAGGCGGATAAGGCATTGTGTACAAGGCTGCCTTCTACCTTTATGACTTCATCGCCTATATCATCTTTAGTATCAGCCAAAATACTTTTATAAGTCTTATCTTCGTACACTCTCATCCACCTCCAAACTTCCAAATTTTGTCACTACTCTGAATTTTATATCCAAGCTGTCGGAATCTCTGACAACTTCAAAATCCTCTACACTTTCGATATATTCATTCATAAGAAGCGCGTCCGTCACTTCGCTTTCGCAATCAGTATTTATATACTCATCACTAAGCACATGACCAAAATACTGTTCTAAGGATGTGCCATAATCACTTGAGTATATAGCGTGCCTGAATCTCTCAGTGTGCATACAAAGCCATACCCACACTTTTATAGCTTCAAGGCCTTCGACCATCTTGCCTGTGAGCTGTCCTGTTGTGAAGTCAATGCCGTACTCACGCGGTACCTCTATGACCTTGTTTTCTTCGCTTTCTGCTATATCTATATTGCTAAGCTCTTCTAAAAAAGAAGGTAAGATACTCATAGCTTCACCATCTTTCCGAGTACAAGGTAAAGGCTTGATGTGTAGTCAGTCGGGTCACTTCCCTTTACCTTCATCACCGCCACTTTGTCGCCCGCCTTAAGCGGGCTTATATATGTGCTTTTATCTACCAAAGCACCACCTTCGGGGCACTGGCCTGCTACAGCACTTGCAAGCTTCACGGTCAAAGACTCATCAAAAAGAAGGTCTTCAGATGTAAGGATAAGGTCGCCGATTTTACAAGAATTTTCACTTACCATCTCTGCAAGCTGTATACCTGCTGAAGGGTCGCCCTCATCTCTTTCTAAAAAAGCATCAGTCCAACTCATATCATCCACCTCCGTTTCTTGCTCTTGACTCTGCTACGGCTTTTCTTATAGCCGCAATCTTTTCTTGCCTCTTCTTTTCGCCTCTCTTCATGCCCTTGCCCTTCTTTTTGCTCTTTTCTTTTGTAGCTTTCTTTTCTTTTTGCTGTGTACCGCTCTTGGTCTGAGCTTTTTAAATCCTTCTTCTCTTTCTTCTTTTCTTCTCTCTTTTCTTTCTTGAGCTCTTCTTTTTCTCTTCTCTTCGGCTTCATCCTTTGCATCCTTAGTATCCATCAAGCTGTCAAACTTAAGCTCAAGTTCCATCTTGTATGTACCGTTTTCGAATGTGTGCGTATCTGAAGATATCCAATATTTGCCTGATAAGCCTGTGGCTGTATCCTTTACTTCTACAAAGTAGCAAGACAAGCAATTTATATCGCCTATGGCCGATATTTTTATAGATTGAGAAGGCGTTATTTTTAAAAGATTATTTGCCCCTGTCGTCGGATCCACGCCGTCTTCTTTTGAGTATATCTCTTGAAAGACTCCAAACTTTTTCAAACTTTCATCGTCTTTTACTTCTCCGATTTGCTTTCCCTTGTCGTCAAATATAAGAATTTTATTCTTAATTTCGTCCATGCTTTCCGATATGCTACTTGCAAAAATGTTTGAATTTTCAGAAAGCGTAAAGCCTTTTACGGCCCATTCGGTCTTATATACTCCAAGTCCACGCTTATATATCATCGCAAAGTACTTATCGCCCGTGATGCGATGCGCTCTTGTATATGCAGCCATCACGATGTCATACATTTTCATCTTGTCGCATATCATACTTGAGATGTTAACTCCCGTAGGATGCAGGTGTCTTATCGGTACTTGTATATCTGCACATACTTGAGCCACTATCGCTTCAGCTGTAAGATTTTTGAAGTTATATTGACCTGTGGACTCAAGTAAATGCTTCATCATGTCGTAAGCTGTAAAAGATATCGTGCCGGTCTGGCTTGATTTTTCTATGCCGAAAATCTGGCCAAAAAAGATTTCACCTTCTTTGCTGTCCTCAAGTGATATATAGTCGCCAGTCGCGATGCCTGGAAGATTTACAGTATTATCATAAGGTGCATTTATATAGTCAAAATCTACACTTCTTGCCGCCTCACTTGCCGAACCTTTCCACACAATCCTAGATACCGCGTTCGTGATGTTATATATAACTCCAGTATTTTTTTATAAGATTTATCTTCATACATCACCTCACGGAATTACTAAGACTGTGCCGTCTCTTATTAAGTTGGGATTGCTCCCGATAATGCCTTTATTTTTGCTCATACAAAGCGTGCCAATCTGAAGAACCTGTAAGCTTTCTTGCGATTGAACTCAAACAGTCACCTCTTTTTACTATATAAGTCTTCGGTTTCTCTCTTGTATCTTCTCTTTTTGCAGCATCCTTTGAAGCTGTATCAGCTGCAGTCTGTGAAGTGTCTCCGCCCGTGGCACCTGATTCGGCCACCACACTTGACTGACTAATTGCTATCTTCCTGTGTTCTTTCAAAGTTATAGAAAAGCTTACATCTCCCGTGCCGTCATCTTCTCCCCATTCGAAAGAAGTTACCCTGCAAGGAAAGTTGATAGGCGTTCCTGTTATTATTATCTTAGTCGGACCACCCGTCATTATTCTTTCTATCTGCTTGACGTACTGCATAGGATTTTTAATCCTCCTAAATTCACAGTATCCGGAGTTATATCGCTTTGGAAAAAAAAAGAAGAAAAGGAGACTGTTCTCAGTCCCCTCATCCCGCCAAGGTCTACTTCTCCCAACGCGTTTATATTTACAGTCTCAACACCCCTGCTTCCTTGGATTTTATATTCTGAAGGAAGCACGGGGAAGCGTATCGGGCTGCTGCCTTTAAGCCATATTTGCACTGAAGCTCATACCTCCTCTATTACTCTTAGACGCTATAACTCTTCTTGCTACAGCATCGCCTATCTTTTCTATGTCTGCCTCTTCCCTTACAATGATTTGGTCGGCCAACTTTGGAATATTGATGTTAGTACTGCCGCCTGCCTTGCCCATCCTCACACTTTCATCGTGCGGATATATCCTTGAGCCGTGTGGAAGGTCGATAATCTCTCCGCCTTTTTCACTTACCTGTACAAGACCGCCCATCCAGTTAAGGTCGCCCGTGGCTTTTGCAGGTACGCTTGCAGCAGACGACTTTCCGCCGCCCGTTATAAAGCTTGCAAGGCCTTTCGCTCCGTCGATTACTCCGCCGATTGCACTCTTTAAAGTATTGAGAGGTGCCATAATCATCTTTACAATACCCGCAAAGAAGTCCTTGATACCTTGCCAAGCCATCTTCCAGTCACCTGTGAATACGCCTTTTATAAAGGTTATAAGGCCTTTGAATGTTTGCATAGCGCCTTTTACATAGTCGATAATTCCGTTTATCAGTCCTGCAAATGCCGATATCGCGATACCTGCCGCCGCTGCTATACCGTGGCCAAGTACATCCATCACTACCGCACCAACCTTTTGAATAATTGGAATAAGTGGCATTATCTTTGCTTTTATAGCTTCAAAGTTCGCCTTCAGCTTCTGCATTGTCGGAGATGTGGTATTTAATGCAGCCTTAAAAGTATTAAAATGTGTAATTATTGCAACCACTACCACAGTAATACCAACTATCGCCGCTATCACAATGCCCGCGGGTGATGCTATCGCCGCTATTGCGGTTCTTAAGATGCTTCCGCCTGCCGAAAGTCCACGAAATCCCCTTGTTGCGATGCTTGCAAATCTTCCCAATTTTGCGAAAGCACCGCCGACTTTGCCGATTGTGCTTACCGTTTTACCGAAAAGTAAAATAGCGGGTCCGACGGCCGCTGCCATTGCCGCCCACTTTGCAATCTGCTTTTTGCTGTTCAGGACTCATTTTGTTAAATTTATCAAGCAATTCTGTTGCTTTATTTATAAAAGGTACCACCGCATCGGCTATCGCAGAGCCGGCACTATACTTAAATACGTCAAATGACGATTTAAGTTTTTCTACAGCACCGCCCGGACCGCTCATAAGTGCATCAGCCATCTCTTTTGATGCTCCCGTCGCACCTTCTATGCTGTCTTTGTAGCCTTGCAATGCTTCCGTTCCCGGACCGTTTATCAAGGTTACCCACTTCGCCGCCTGATTTTTTCCAAAGATTGCCTCCGCGGCCGCAAGCCGTTGCTGGTCGCTAAGGCCTGCAAAGCCTTTTTGCAGTGTTCCAATCGTCTCAGGCATCGACTTAAGACTTCCGTCTGTATTGAAAACATTTATGCCCAAAGCCTCCATCCAAATAGACGCTTCTTTTGTCGGCGCCGCTAATTTCATAAGTCCAGAGTTTATTGCCGTAGCTCCAACAGATGCTTCAATGCCATGGTCTCCAAATACTCCAGTGATTACAGCAAGGTCTGAAAAGCTCCAACCCACAGTCTTCGCCATTGAACCTGCGATGCTCATAGCATCAAACAAACCTGTTACGTCCGTATTAGCCTGCGCTTGCGCTTTGGCCATCATATCAGCATAGTGCGTCGCTTCATTTGCATCCGCGCCGAATGCCTTCAAAGTATTTCCAAGACCGCCCGTAACCATCGTAAGGTCTGAAGCTGTACCTGCCGCAAGGTTCATCGCAGGCGAAATCATATCCGCCGCCTGTGCCGCATTAAAACCTTGTCTTGCAAAATTCAAAGAAGCATCCGCCGCATCCTGCATTCCGAAAGTTGAGTTTGACGCTGCCGTCTTTATCGCACCTTCAAGCATCTTCGCATCTTCAGATGTGCTTCCCATAGTCTTTCCTACAAGCTTAAGCGTCTTATCTACTTCGCCGAAGCTTTTAAAAGAAGTGGCGCCAAGTCCCACAATCGGGACTGTGACGCCTGCTGTAATTTTTGCGCCAAGGTCGCTTATGCCCTTGCCCATCTTTTTCAACACTCTTCCATGCTCTTACACTTGCAGCAGTACCGCTCGAAAGCGTACCCATAGCCTGTCTAAAGCTGCTTGAAAAATTATCTAAAAACCTAAACTCAACATCTACTTGTCTTGCCATCAGTATGCCTCCTCTCTTTCTCTAGCTTCTTCTACTTCTTTTCTGATAAAGTGCTTTATAAGCAACTTGTCAGAAAAATGTGCATCAAAAAAGACCGACGGACTCCAATTATGATTTACAAATAAGTAAAACATCGCTTGAAAGTCTGCATCGGTCTCTATGAGTTTTTACATCATCGTAGTCAATGCCATCATGCTCATCGCCATCGTCAGAATCTTCTTTCGCTTTAAATCCTGAAAGCTCTCCGATTTTCTCTGACATTTTTACAAGTTCACCGCCCGGGAAAAGCTTTTTCGCGAGGTCTTTCGGTGTCTCTGCTCCAAAATGCTTCATCAGCTCTTTGTCTCTCAAATCAGGCTCAATGCAACCGTGAACCATAATCATCGCATGTGCTTCATACATCTTTTCATAATCAAACGCGCCAGCCTTATTTGTCGCACGTGACACAAAAACTTGTATACAAATTTCCGCTTATTGCCTTCAATGTAATTTCCACATCATCGCCTGCAACCTTAGATAAGCGCTCTGCCTTTACCTTTGCGGTAGGCACTTCCGCAAGTTTATCTCTATCAAGCTTCATAAGTTTTTCCATTAAAGAATTATTCATTTTTTCATCTCCTTTTTACGCGTTTATATTGTCTAAGTAATCCCAGTCTTCAAATGTGAAGCTGTAGGACTCTTCAGTATTTTTTTCTGAACTTCCCAATCCATTAAAATGGCTTTATCAAACTTGCAATGATAAAAGACCACTCTTTCGGCTCCAAGAGCATCCGGATCTGATAGCTTTGTAATGATTTTAAAGTCGGGCGTCTGCCCTCTCTTTACCTTGTCAGATATCCTTTTTGAAATGTTGCTTCTGACATGGTGAAGTTTAATGCTTCCCTTGCCTTCAAGCTTCGTCATCTTCTTACCTGCAGTTAGGCTTCTAACCATCGAAACATCTGTATAAGACACACTTACTTCGCCCTTACATGACACGACTTCGCCGATGTACTCGTCATCAAGCCATACTTCGCCCCACGTTCCGTTTATCACTTGATTTGTCACAAACTTCTGCATACGCTACCTCCTTACACTGTAATCTTCAAAGTAACATCTTCGATTGCATCGACTAAAGACACTGTCGCTTTCAAAAAGACCTGCGAACCCGTGTTCGCTCTCTTTATTTCCATGTCGTTGCAATCGTCAATATCCTTTTCGCTTCCGTCTTCCAAAATTACCTTTTTGCCCTGTGCCTTTAGCCACTGCTTTTGCCCTTCAATATCAATTTGACACTGTCCGACATCCAGCAAACCGTCATTTACAAGCCCCATAAAATAAGCATTTATGGCGGTTATAAGAAGGCACTTATTATCATAAGAATTCGAGAACTTACCGATATAGTTGTCCTCTATGGTCTTTCTGATGTCATCCTCCATCATGTCCATAGTCTCAACAAGTTTGATTTTCTTAAAGCTGTCGCCCTTTTCTGCAGATGTGGTGGTAAGTGAAGTCACAGCCCTATTAAGCTTGACCTTTTCGCCATCCCACAATGCTATAAGCTTACCCGCTCCGACTGCTTCGTCCTGCTCCGTCTTTGTAAGTCTGCTTACGTCTACAAAGTCATTAAGCGGCGCATATGTACCCGATACAGTAAGGCCTGTGCCTGCTAAAAGTCCCGCAATTCTTGCGCATCCCTGTTCAGGTGTTAGCGCCTGCTCCTTTGTTCTGTACAAAGTAGACGACCAATTTATAATTCCTTCGCTGTCCGCTACCACCTCAGGCAATACGACCTTTACAAGGTTATGTTCGGTTCTTTGCTTCTTTGCCCATGTTACAATATCCTGAACCTTGTTGTCGGTTTTCGCGGTCGGTATGGCCATGTATGTGAATCGCTCATTCTCAAAGTACTGCATCATGTCCTTGTATGACTTTGTCATATCTTCAGCCGTAGGCATAACATAAACGATAATGTACTTAGGTGCGTGGCTATATCCGATTAAAGCATCCTTAACGAATTGCTCATTTTCAGCGCTTAAAACTCCGTTTGGGATATCGCTAATACTCATAACCTTGAAAGTCTGCTGTCTTGTACCCTTTAAGACAAGGGCGACAATTCCACGCTCGCCCCTTGTCACCGCGCTTGCACCCTGTTCAGTAAAAGCGATCGTGATACTTGGTGATGTGAGTTTACTCATTTTTTATCTTCCTTTCTTTTCTATAGTCAAAGATATATCCGTGATAAGGTTGCCGTCGTGATGCTCTGTACTTTCGTACCACTCAAGACTAAAAGAAATCTGCGGTATATTGCCGTGGTCTTCTATGTACTCATGTGAGTAGTCACTTACTAAAAGCTTTCTGCTCCCTATGTCCAAAGTCATACCCAATACTTCAAATATATGTTCTATTACATTCAGTGCTTCCACCTGTTTTATAGTTTTCTGTACAAATGTAATTTTTTTACAGAACACGACTTTTTCAATATGTTTTTACTCTCACGACTAATGCCAAGCGGCACAACCTCAACAAAAAAATACGGCGGCACTGCATTATCCACAGTGTCGTTCCCGTATCTTTTATGTCCGGATATTCTCTTTTTAAAAGTTAAATTTACTTCTTTGATAATGTCGGCATATGTAACCATCAAAACCCCCTATCTGCTAGAAGCCTATTTGCAGCCTCCTGCATCTTATCGGGGTATTTAGTTTCGTACTCCGCTCTTGTTTTTTCTGCATAATGCTTGCCCTCAACAAAGCCACCTGTATCTACACCGTGTATAAATTTTCGGTGTCCGTTTTCTACAAGGTGGAAGTGTGGCGCCTTGTTTGTGACCTCAACGCTTGAAATAATACCCAAAGATGTGTACTCTTTCTTTGTTTTCCACTTCTTAAGGCTGTTTTTACCGTCCTTATAAGTAGACGGCATCTTCCCATTGCAGTCCTTCGTCCACTCTCTTGCCGTCTTTTCTACAGCTTTGTTGAGTTCATCAGGCGCCTTGCTTATCAGGCCTTGCATATCGGACATGAGTCCTTCAAGTCCTATAAAGCGTACAGATTCAGCCATCTGCACTCCTTTCCGTGTGGTCCATGCTTTCAGTACACATAAGCTCCAGATAATAAGAAGCCTCCAATGGGTTGACAATATAATTTATAAGAAATTGGCGACCTTTATACTCAATTGCATCTTTTTCAGTGACATCCGTACTTCTGATTGTAATTTTGTACATAAGCTTGCTTGTTGTCTTATAATGTTCTAATTGTTCATTGCCCCTCAGTGGCCTTATCTCCGCCCACACTTTTTTATGTAAGTTTAGAGTACTTATGATATTTGCAAGTTCATCTTCAGTCTCTTTATATCTTAATATGCTAACTTTCTTATTAAGCCTTCCCGGGTTTATACCTTTCATGTATCCCCCTTAAGTGCTTTTTTAAGCTGCAGCTGCAATATTATACTCTTGAAAGTGTATTCAATAGCCTTCCTTTGCTGTATATCAGATTGCATAAGCTCTCTATTATCATACAGATTTGCACTATCGCACAAAAAAGAAGATTTGCCGTCTTATCCTCTTCGTCGTATTCGCCTACAGCGGACACGATATATTCTTTCGCCGTCTCCATCATCAAGGATATGAGTCCGTCATCGTCGTCGCCGTCTACTCTTAAGTAGTCTTTGACTGTTTCAATCGTCATAGGCTAATACCTCCTAAAAAGCCCCTGCAGATGCAAGGGCTAAAATTATGGTGTTACTGTGATAGTTCCGTTTACGAAAGCATCAGAATCCTTGACCTTGCAGTCAAATCTTTCGATACCTCTAAAGAGTGTTAGATCCTGTTCAAATGCGTTCAGTGTTCCGACTGCTGCCACGTTGGAAGTCATGATATTAAGCTTCGCTCTGTCAAAAATCTTTACTGCTTCCTTCAAGTCGCCGATAACAAACGGAATCTTATTGGTCTTTGTGGCCAAAATCGCATTCGGCACAACCCTTATAGGTATCTTTCTTGCTCCTACCGCAAGTACCATCTGCATAGGATTTTGCACGTCAGGACTAAGCAAATATCTTCCTTGCTTGTCCACTAAGGTATCAAGGTAATTAAGGCCGTCATCGTTGGTCACGATTACAACGCTTCCCGCGTATGCAGCGCCCAAGGTTACATTGATAGCCTTCTTGATGCCGTCAAGGTTCTTCAGATCTGTTTCAGTCTTTGTTGCGATAGCTGTAAGGGATTTGAGCGTTCTTTGTCGCAATATCCTCTTCGGCAAGCCACTTTGTAAGTACAGCGGTGATATTGGCATCAGAGTCGGCCAAAAGCTCGGATGTAACAGGCATATATCCGGCATACTTCTTAACAGCATAGTCAAGAATTTCAAACTGCGGTGTATTATTGCCCTGTATTTTCCCGGCTTCTGCCACTGCCTTAAATCCTTCAGCCTGTGCCTTCTTCTGAAATGTTCTTCTACCGCTGCTTGTCTTTACTGTCTCAACATCTACGAGGCTTTCAAGTGAAAATGTAGCCTTTTTATACTGATTGATTTTTGTTTGGATGTCGTCGGGCACTGTATAACCACCGTCAGCCTTTGTGCCCTCAGTCATTGTGTTTGTGTAAAATCCATGTCTTGCAGCCTCTGCAAAATCATGCACTGCATCAGATCCGGATGCGGATGCGATTTTTACAGCTAAGGCCTTGGCAAATTCTCTGTTGACACGCCTGTCTGCTCCCCTTCTACTACGTCCTTTAAAATATTGTACTGCTCCTGAAGATTAACAAGCTCTTCCTTTGCAGTCTTTGCCTCTGTAATTTTTCCCTGCTCTGCAAGGTTCTTCACTTCTGCCTTTTTTGCATTTATTGCATCAAGTAATTCCTGTAAATTCATTTTTGCTCCTTTCATGCCCCGAATGTATCGAGGTCTTTTAACAAATTGTTTTTTGCTTCTTCAATACCAGCCTTTTCGGCTGTATACTGCTGTATCATTTCATCGGTAATCTTCAGATTGCCCATGCTGTTTGTGATTACCGACTGCCCGGACTGACTTATAGCGTCTATAAATCCCATTTCTACAGCCTTATCAGCTGTTATCCATGTTTCTGCGTCCATCATCTGAATGATTTCGTCTTTGCTCTTGCCTGTCTTTTCAACATAAGCACTTGCTAAAGCTTCATCCCATGCCTTTAAGGTTTCAGCCTGCTTTGATAGCTGTGCATGATTGCCACTTGTATAGCTTACTGACACATCGTGTATCATAAGCATGCCCACAGGTGATATTGTGCTTTTACCTGCCATTGCGATTACAGATGCAGCGGATGCCGCCAATCCTTCCACTTCGATGTCTACATCGTTACGACTTCTTAATGTCGCATAGATTTCCTGACCTGCAAGTACATCGCCACCGCCTGAATTTATCTTGACCTGCAGTCTGTCACCCTTTGGCATTTCTTCGATTGCGGTTAAAACATCGCCCGGCGTTGTACAGTCATAGCCAAACCAGTCATATACTTCTTTCATTTCATTGCGAACTATGTCGCCTTTTATTTTAACTATCATCTTTGCCCTCCTTTCCGATATTGTATGCAGCGCCAACATCTGTAAGCGGTACATAGTTGCCATTTACTATAAGCACATCACCGCCCTCCATAGAAGGAAGGTCTAAAAGGTGCCTGCCTTCATTCGGAGTGTATATCCCATTTTGCACCGCGGATGTTATGCTCTGCATTTGCGTTTCCATATTTGCTCTTAGAAGAACTTTTTCATTGAACTTGTATACAAATCCTTTTGCTCTCTGCTCATCAGTCAAGCATTTGTAATTGATTTCTTGCTCATACTGATTGAGTCTGTACATCATCGTATCTATCAAAAAGCTAAGCTGCTGCGACTCTGAATTAGAGTAACTTGACTTCTCATAATCATTTATCTGATTTGGCTTTACTCCAAACGCCGCCGCAATCTGCAGCGCGCTATACTTCTTAAGCTCCATATACTGAGCATCCGCAAGCGTATAGGTAAGTGGTTCGAGCTTCATGCCGATTGGCAACGCTACCACCTTGCCAGCATTTTCCGCACCCGTAAGAAGTTCGTTGTATTTCTTCTGTAATTGCGTTCTTAATTTTTCGTCAAGGTCGCCTGTGTACTGCAGTACGCTTGATGCAGTCAGACCGCTTTTATACAGCTTTTCAAGATATCTCTGTGAATATCCTGCTCCTTGTATGGTGCTTTTTAGTATCTCTCTTACCGAAAGCCCCATTACTCCATCCCACGAAAGCCAATTTTTTATATGCAACACATCTTCTTGTCTGAAGATTGATGTTTCGCCGTTTTGCGGATTACTATATTGATAATAGAGTCTTCCGCGGTCACCAAATACGCCCGCATCATCCATGTATACAGTCACACAATCGGCCTTCATTATCCAGTAAGCTCTTGTCTGTATCTTGCCTGTCTTTAAGCCTTTGCCGTAATCTCTTTGGATCCATGCGTAAGCATTGCCATAATGCTGACAATTTGCCTCCATCGTGCTCCAAAATGTCGACGGCGTCATAACGCTGTTTGGCCTGTATAGAAGCACATCCATAGCATCGGCCCTCACTCTTCCGCCTGTCGCGTCTTCTTTATATAGCTTTAGCGGCATCTTGCCCATGGTTTCAGATAAGACCTTCAGACAAGTGAAGTACGTGGTCTCTGAAAGCGCCTTCGGGGTAGTGATATCATCATCTATTCCCAGCCACTGTCGGAGCCGTTCGCTTGCCGTGTCCGCCGTTTCAGGTATAAAAAAGTTTTTCAAGCTGTTAAAAAAATCCCATTTTAACCTGTCATTCCTTTCAAAAATTCTCTACATATTCGTTATAGCTTTCCGACTCAAAAATCGTGATACAAAGCCAACTTAAACGCCCCCAAGGTCGCATCCACGGGGTCTATTCGCTTAGTGGTTGCATCCTTATCAATCTTTATAAGGCCATTGTTTGTCCTTACAACCGCATTTGACATAGCATAATTAAAAAGCGGATTATGTAAGTAAAGAACATTGCCCGAATAAACCTGCTCCCTGAAGCTTTGAGTACTCTCATTTAAACTCTTATGGCTTTGATACACTTCTTCGACCGTGTAGCCTTCATCTGATAAGTCCATCATCAATTTTGATGCATTTGCCGGGTCGAAACATAGGCACTGAATATCAAGTTGATACTTTTCGCATTCATCAAGGACATAACGCATTACAGTTGCTTGGTCGACTATCGGCGTATTTGTCAGCGTCAAGTAGCCAAGTCGCTCCCAAGCATCATATGGAACCTTATCTTTTATGATGTGTTCTCTAAGCTTGTCCACGGTAGGTATAAAGCTGTGCGTCCAAACAGCATAATTGACTATTTTTTTATTACTACTGTCCAATTTATCGGTCTGAAACGGTACAACAAAAGCGACCGATGTAAGGTCGATTTTTGACGACATATCAAAACCGACGTACACAGGTCGCCCTTTTAAATCGATAGGGAAGTCCTTTACTTCGCAAGCTTTCCATTTTTTTCATGTCCATATAGCCATTATTTGCGGCCGATACCCAAATATTGAGTACTTTAGTCATGAAAGCTATCATTTTTTCGGGTATCTGCTTGGCTATTTCATAATCTTCTGCTATCTTTTTTATTCCTTCATCGTAAAAGGCTCGTATCGGGTTGGCTTTTTGCCATGTTTCAAGTGCTCCAGGGTCGTCACCCTTATCAGCTTCGCAAATGTCTATAAAATATTCATCATTCTTAACATCTACATCCGGATCTAAGACCTTTGAGCAATAATCGTACTCTTGAGTGTAGCAAGGATATGTTAAATCCTTGCCCGCTGTAGTGATTATTGTCAGCATCGGCTCCTTGGTGTTTGAGCCAAGTCCAAGGTCGTAAAAATCGGCGGTCGGGTGTTGGTGATATTCATCGAGGATAAGACACGCGGGGTTGGTGCCATCGCCCGTCTTGCCATCTTCTTTCGATAACGGCTTTATAAAAGAACCCGTCTTTATATGCACGATTTCATCGCGCTTGAAGTTGAATTTTGACCGCAGTATCGAACCTTTCGTCATCAAATCGCACTCACTGAATACAATTTTTCGACTGGTCGCGTTTTTGTTCCGGCTGTATATACCCTCATATGTCTCATGGTTTTTGGTAGCTTGAATAGCTATTTCAAAAAGCGCTTCGCCTGCTTCCATTTGAGATTTTGCGTTCTTACGCCCTACTTCAGTAAAGCTCTTCTTGAACCTTTTTCTTCCCGTCTCTCTGTGTATCCATCCATATAGCTGACATGCCCTGAACTTTTGCCAACTCGTCAAAACGATTGGCTTGCCTGCCAAGGCTCCTTTTAGAATGCTTTTAACAGAGAAAACCACGTAACAATTTTATTTGCATTGTCTTCACTCCAGATATAAGGGAAGTCGGTCGTGCCTACTCTGTCCAAATCGTCAAGAAATCTTTGACATGCCCACTTATGCTTCTGCCCCGACGGGATTTCGTCCGATAAACAGCTTCTTGCGTACTGCTTGATATCCTCTAAGTGACTCATATCTATATATCTCCGAACATCTGTATCAAGTTTTCTTCTTGTCCTTTTGCCTTTTCTGCTGCAATCTTAAGCCTTGAGCTTGCAGACATACCCAAAGCATTGCCCGCCGTGTCCATATCCTTTTTTGCTTGTTCCAAAATTGCATAAATTGGATTCGGCTTCTTGCCCGAACTGGTCTCGACAACGGGTTCAAAATCTTTCTTTTTAATCTCTTTTGATGCTCTCATATACATAGAGTAAGCGTTTGAATAGACAATCATGCTGTTACGGTCCAGATTGCCTATAATCTCTATACTCTTCAAATTTTTTCTTATACGCTCGTACTCTTTTTTAGCCACGGCATCAATAAAGACCGAAGGAGGAACTTTTTCAAGCTCGTCGCCATCGGTCTTTATAAGTGATTCTTCGTATTCTCTTCTTGCTCTGACATCTTTTTTAATATTGCCAGTTTGCATTGATATAATTTTTCGCGGCCTTGCCATTTTCCCCTCCTTTCGGGCTATTTTATATACATTTTGTCCACTTTTGGACGGTTTTTAGAAATTTACGTTTTGAAAGCTGGGGCGGCGGTCATTGGGAATTGTCTGAAAACTTCCCAAATACCCCCTACCCCACAGGGTATATTCCAAATAATTATAATCTAGTACGCTATCTTCTTTACTAAACTTCTAAGCAAAGCTTGAGCCTCTGCTTTGCTTGTCTCGCTCTTTCTATACAGCGCATGTATCTCGTCATGGCTTGACCTTGATAAAGGTATGAGATTGTCTTCTACATAGAATAGTGAAGGATTATCCTCTGCCGTGACTATGTGATGCACTGTAGTAGCGTATTCAATGCGGCCATTTAAAAAAGCCCAAGGATCTAAACCTTGATACCTTGCTATTATGACCTTGCGTAGTGCTTGCCACCTACCCGCTTTATATAGCGCCCTTGTTCCTGTCGGTTGGGGGTAGTCTCTTTTAAAATCACACCCGCACTTTTTCCCCGCCTCGTATCTTTGTCCACAGTGCGGGCATCTTTTATATATCATCTTTGTACCTCCACTTTTATACAACAAAAGCGCCCTTGCTCATAGGGCGCTTTCACAAAACATAAAGGGGGAACATGTACTGTAACTCAGTAAAAAAGGAAAAAGGTAGTCAAAGCTTTGCTTCTTTGACGTCTACAGTATAACACTGTCAAGCGGTGCATTGCGATGTTCTAATTAAAAAAGAAGCAAGGTTTTTCTTGCTTCTTAGGTCTTTCATTCAATGCGACTGGTCGTCAACTAATAGTTGACCGCCATCTTTTTCATTAACAACAAACTTATATGCAGTGCCTTTTTTCAAAATCCTTCAAGGCTCTTTTATGCAGAACTAAAGTCCATCTTTTTTCATATCCAAGCTTGTCAGCGATATCACTAAAAGCTTGCGCCCTTCATATACCCTCATCATTAAAAGAATCTTATAGCGATCGTCTTCAATATCATCTATCTCTTCTTCTATCTTGCGATAAAGAGATGTGTATCTGCTTGCCTGCTCCTCGATTTCTTCTCTAAGCTCCGCCATCTTTATAATGATGTTCTGTGTCTTAGTATTATCGGGACTTGTTTCGACTTTGCAATCGTTCAAAGCGCTCGTAACTTTTGTAGCAAGCGCCATAAGGCGTTCCCGCTCGGTTGTCTTTACTTGTATGAGCTTTTCAATGCTCATAAGTTGATTAAGATATTCTTTCGCTGTCATTTGTCACCTTTCCGAATATGCTTAAGTGCGCTCTCCTAAACGCTATGTAGATTAAGTTCGCTCTTATAAACGCTAGGCAGCTAAACTTGCCATCTATAGTGTATTTCTCTCTGAGTTTTAGCCAATCTCTCTCGGCCTGTTCTTTTTCCTGCTTTTTGGCGCTTTCATTTGCTCTCTCAATCACTTCTGATATGAAAAAGTCATACATGTATCTAGTAGCTTTGAAATTCGAAAAAAGTATGTCTTTCCCTATGTAATCATGACAGTGCCCTTTTTCTTTTAGCAGTTTTTGATTTACTTTCGCATTTTTCCACTTATTCGTGCATACCTTCCACCTGCTTGTCTGATATGCGCAAGTATCGCAATTCTTGTCCATTTTAATCCCTCTAATTTAGATGCTAACCGAATTTATACAATCTTTCGTAAGATATTCCATTCTCGTCCTTTGCCGGAGTGTACTCCATCCATTTTAACAATTTATCGCCTGATAACTCATAATCTCCATCGTGATAATTTATGAATCTATCAGACGAACTGTCTATCGTCTCGAAGCTCCCATTTTCGTACATTATCTCTATGCGCTCATCTCCTGATAAGACGCAAACCGATATGCTTTGCTACTTTCCTGCCTTTTTGTATCTATTTCTACAGCCTTATCATTATAGTCATAAATATTAAATTTCATTTTTATTACCTTCCTTCCCATTCCTGACACGTCATCAAGTTACCGTCCACATAATTCCCACATTCATCACTTTTAGAGCAGAAGCATATACCAATGCGCGCAAGTGGACTGTTGCCTATATGCCATCTACAGCTTTTACAAGTTTTACGGTTGTCTTTTTCCGCCTTTATTCTTCTCATCTGCCTTTTCAGTTTCTTGTCGACTATAAGCGATACCATCGTCTTGTCACTTTCATCATCAAGCAACTGCGTAAGCATAATATGCACATCTGCTATCTCTTCCAGTACAGCCCTTGAGTGCTCTTCTTTGCCCTCAAGGATATCTTTTTGTAGTGCTACAATTAACTCTGCAAGCTCTTCAATCGTCTTAGACTTTTGATGTATCATGCCGTAGTGACTTAATATTTGCTTCGCTAATCCCTCAATCATCCCAACTCCTTTTCAAGCGCTGCAACTATACACTCAACTCTCTTTGCGCCAAGTCCTTTTATTCCAAGCAAAACCCCACTGATTTTAGATATATCTATGCCCGGCACTGACTCTGTGCCGGCTTTTAAAGCCGTCCATGTAAGCGTTTTTATAAACATTTTGCAAGTATACATTCATTTGATTGTGGTCCATCTTTTTGATATCCTGATATTGTTTTCTGTTTATCACTATATCTTTTTGTATCGCCATTTAGTCCTCCTTCGCTTCTATCTCATCAAGCACGCCAGACTGTACCAGTGCCGTCGCTTCAATCACTATGCTCATAATTACCATGTCCAATTCATTCCAGCTTATGCCCTTCTTTTGCCCTGCGGTCTTTTTGCGTTGTCATGGCTATGAGCCCTATATACATATTCTTTCAGTGCAGGTATATTTGCTTTCTGCCCCTTATCCATAAGAAACTGCCACATAAAATCTTTCAAATTGTTTGCCGGATTAGTCATTCTTCTTTGCCCCCCGTGTCAACCTGCTCAAATATCTTTATATACTCTTTTAAATAGTTATCCCTTACTCTTTCAAGTAATTTAATCGCGTCTTCTGAATTTTCAACTTCATCAAATGTCATCAGGCTTATAAGCTCTTGCGCTTTGGCGGCTTTCGACATTATCTCACTCAGTTTATCCCTCAACTCTTCTTTTCTCTTATCTTCCATCATTTTATCCCCACTGTTCAGCCATAGCCTTTGCTATGCCTGTAAATGTCTTGCTTCTCACTGTCGCCCTGTCACCCTTTACCATCTCTTCCCAGCATCTTGCCTTTCCGTTTGGATGTTTACCGAAAAGTTCAGCATTATTCGGCTTATCCAGACTGTTACCCTGCAAGGGTTTTAGCCCTTTCAGCCACAAACAAGTTCTCTTTGTCACATAATTTTCTTTATCTTCCTCAGACTCTGCAAATTGATACGGTTCTATAATTTGGTCGGGTTTTCTGTATACAGTATTCATCACCCCAACAGGGTTTTCTATCGCCACCCTTTCGCAATTTACATTTGCAAATTTCATAAAAAATTCTTGTGCCTGTATTCTCTTTGCAGTCCTTGCATTGATTTGCTCAAGTGTGGCACCTTTTAAGCTGTGGCTTCTTGTCGCTGCATTGCTCAGATATGTGCAAGGCGGATGTGCGATTATTAAGTCCCACTTATCTATATCGTGAGCGCTTCCGTCCTCTGTTTTAAACATCTGCCCCCCCCCTCAAAATCTCAAGGCAATCACCTTTTATATGCCATTCCGGATGTCCTCCGTACTGTTCCTCTATGTCACAGCTGTAAGCCTCATGTCCCAATGCTCTAAACTCTTTGCAAACCGTTTGACTGCATTCGCAAGCTATCAATACTTTCAATTACTCATACCTCCTTCCACTCTGCCTATGTACAAGCTTGACCCTGCTGCTAAGCTTAAACCCCGCAAGCTCAACAATATATTTGATATGCTGTACAAGTTTGTCGTGTTCGGCCTGCTCCTTCATTTTTCTTTTCTTTGCTTCTTCTATCGCCATGATAGCCTTATACGCTGTGCTGTCCTTGTAGCCTTCTGTATTATAAAAATCGTTACTCATTTGCCTCCTCTTCCACCTCCGTCAACATTTCTTTTATCTCTTTTATATATTCCAGTGCCTCGTCATTTCTCTGCTCTAGTCTTTTATAAATCACAGCTATAGCCAATTTTGATATATCTATAAAGTCGGAGGTAGGCAAATTCGGGCAAAGCTCTCCGCCTCTCCATCCTTCAGCACTGAAGATGATACAAATATCCATGTCTTTCATCCACTCCCTTAAGGCTTCTATATCTTTGTACCCCTTTTTAATTCGGTCTAACTCAAAACTAATTTTACTAAGTAACTCCCAAACCTTTTTAGCCTTCTCTTTTGCCATCTTTCACCTCTCTAAAATATAGTATTTAATACTTTTTGTGTATTTATATACATTGTCCTTTTATCTCTCCGCTTGCTCCAAGTTCAAACACATCTATGCCCATTTCTTCAGCAAGACTTTTCTCCATGCACGCACCCTTCGACTGCTGCCAGCCTTCAAGCATAACCATTTTGTCCGCCATGCCCACTAAGGCAAAGCAAAGAGTCATATACTCTTCATGACTACCGCCTGGCAGCATGTTGCCCATCCACATCGGATTTATCACCTCGTCATTTTTAAAAATATCCCTCACTTGATTTTCGGCTTTTAAAAAATTTAAGTGATAATTTTCAACGCCTGTAATCGGGCCTGATAAATATATTCTCATCCCTTTTTCTCCTCCGCAAAGTCAAACTTCATTTGCCCTTCTATTGTCTTATCTTCAATCCACCATTTAAACACCGATTCAGCATCTTTCCATACTCCACCGTTGCCGTCGTCTTTCCCTCTTTCTTTTCTGGCTTCAAGCATTTTTTTCAAATGCTTTTATATATCGCTCTTTGTATGCAGGAAATGTCAGTATATCCCTTTGTTTTTCTGACTTTTTCGCAAAAGGGCATAAGATACAACCCACTCTGCTGTACCCCATATCGTACAGCTCATTGTATGCAATATTGTTTTCATGTATGTATCCCCAGATTTCAGCATCAGTCCATTCGTATATCGGATTTACAAGTATTGTTTTGTGCTTTCTTGCTGTCGTTACAAGCGTGCAATCCCATACTTCGTCTTGTTCTTTCGCACCTTTAAAGACTTCCTCCGTATGCTCTAAGCTAAAGTGTTTTGAGTCCGCCAGCTTCTTTCCTATTGTCGAAAATGTGTTCCTGTTTTTCCTTTTTCTCGATTCTGCAGCCCTCACTCCCAAAGCCACAACTCTGTTTTTTTCTGTACCCTCTTTGAACACTCCGCAGCAGTATCGTACAAGTTTTGTAGGCGGTATACCCTTTTCTGCTATCAAGCTAAACATGTTTATTGGCTTGCCCTTGTAAGTCGGCATTATCTTATATGCTTTTATGCCTTTTTCTTTCAGCTCCGCAAAAACTTCGTTTACGTGTCGATTTGTCTGCGGTGCATCCACAGTCGTGATGCTGTGCGATGCTTCAAAGCTTATGCCTGATTTTATTGCCAGATCCAGTAGGACATCGCTATCTTTTTCCGCCGCTATATGTGACGACTACAGGCTTATCGAAAAAGTCTCTTGCTATCTTTTCAGCTGTCTTAAAAGCCTCAATAGCCTTATTTATTTTCTCTTCGTTCACTTTTCTCCTTTCAATTCGCTTTATATACCCCTAATTTTAGCCACAGTATGCCCTAGAAGCTATTTTTTTATTGTCTTAGTGATACTTTTTATCCACTGCGCTATAAAAACGCTATATAATGCATTTTGTAACGCCATTTAATTTTATAATATTAAATTTTGTTAAAGTTCTTTGAGTTGCACCTCTACTCTTGCCGCCTCTGCGTAAGCTTTGTAGACCAAGAGAAAACTCACTTGTGCATCGTCTGTGTAAGCCACTCCGTTGAGTGCATCTAATATGCTTTTAGCCAAATTGTCAGCATCTACCTTTTTTGTGTAGCCGATTTCTCCGCTAAGCATCTTTTGCCTTTGTTTTTTACTTGTCGACCTTGGCGGCTCAAAATATCCGCGTATAGTCGCACCAATGGCACCTTCCAGCTTCTTTCCGCCTGCTGCTATGTATGACTCTTTTACAAGTCTTTCATACTCTACAGTCTGCCTCGGCGTGTATGTCCTTACCGCTGTGCCTTGTCTTGAAAAACGCGGCCTTTGCTTGCCCAAAGGCTTGCCCAGCACCGTGAAGGTTATATATCTTTTATCTTTAGCCATCTGCTACTCCTTTTAGTTGCTGCATAAACGCTTCTTGCATATCTGCATCTATGTCGTCATTTCTTTGCTCAAAATTATTGAATTTTGTACCTGCGGACTTTGCAGCAGATACACTTGCAGGCTTGTACTTATCTTGCTCTCTTGATAGCCATCCATTTACAAAGCGTTTCATGCCCATTTTCGTTTTTCGCTTTGCAGGATTAGCATCTGACCACCCTACCATCTTTCGCATCTCTTGTTCGACATCTACAGACGGATACAAGCTCTTGTACAGGTCTATATCTGCTTGAAAAAAGGGATAGCCCTCTCCCGTGTTGGTTGTTATCTCAAATATTGCCTGCTCTTTTTCATCTGTCGCCTGCTTTTCTTTTTTTGGCTCCGCGCCAGCAGATATAATATATTCGGATTCGGATTCGGATTCGGATTCAGGCGGCAGTTCGCCGCAAGTCGCCGCAAGTCGCCGCGGATTAACATTTGTTACTTCTTTTTGTGGCTCATCTATCAGCTTAAGAAGATCATCAAAGCTCAATCTTTTCTTCAAGGCGTTACACTTAGGGCATATAAGTTTTAAATTTTTTTATCATTTACCTCCCCACCGTTTTCAAGCGGCACTTTGTAATCAAAATAGAAAGCACCTGCACACATCTTCGCAAATCTGTATGCGTTCGTCTCGGTGGTTATGTACTTGCCACACTTTGAACATTTAAAATTGTCTCTTTCTAATATTTCAATTTTCAGCTGCATCGGTACAGCTCTCTTTGAGTAATACTCATTTGCCGAGTAGTCCTGCGGCTCCGGATACTTCTCTTTTGTATCTCTTATTCTTTGGTGGTCGCTCCACTTTGGAAAAACTCCATATAAATGCTTTTTTTCAGTATCTGTATAAAAAGCAATTTTCTGTGCTGCGGATAGGTCTTGCAGTGCGTCTTCAATATCCGAAATGCTAACAATCTGTATCTCTCTTGGATATAGTCTTGCTAACATGATTTGAGAGTCCACACTGAATCTTCCGTAGTCATCAGCATAAGTAATAAGGCGCTTGTATAAGTCTTCTGCAAATATGCTAACTTCTGCCAAGGCTTTACTCTCATTGATGCTTTCTTTTAATATTCTGTTTGGCATTTACCTACTCTCCTTATATCAAAGCAAAAAGGGCACCATACTTATATAGTCGTGACACATAATCAAAAGGAACTTGATACCTAGTTTTTAAGCATTTATATTTCTTTTGCTGTATGATGCCCTTATGCTATTGATTTTTTCTTAATCTTGATTACTCAAAAAGCGCATCGCCTATGTTGCCGTCTCCGCCCTCTTCTTTCACTTCCTCCTGCTTCTTTGTATCCTCTTTCTTTTCTGTATCTTCCTTCTTCTCTGTAACCTCACTGTCGACTACTTTATCGTCGCCATTTTTTGTATAATTATTCATATCTTCCTCGGTCTCCACATATGACTTACTGCCGTCTGAATTTATCACGGCCATATCTGAATCTATGGCAGTCACTAAATCTATACTCATAATTCCCCACTTGCTTATCAGTTGTCTAAGCATTGTCTTATAGGCCATACCATCAAAGTCTTTCGACCAGAAAGTATACTGGTTACCTTTTCTTTTATCTGCTGCATATCCGGCAGAGTACTTTATCGCATGAGCCTCCATCTTTGCTTTGCTCCAGTACATCGCCTTCTTAAATCCATTTGTGTACTCAAACATCGCATAGTAGCCGATAGTCGGCGCCTTTTCTCTTTCCTCTTCGTCATCTATCAGATTTACTTCTATTTCTTCGTTGAGTGGATCATATCGAACAAGCTCACCCTCTTTTATTGCAAGGACATTGATTTTCTTGTACTGTCCTGAGCGGATAGCAAGCTGTAAATATCCTTTGTACCCAAGAACGAACTGTGCAAGTGTTGTACCCTTGTTTTTATCCTTAAAAGGTACTAAATAGTACTGGCCAAGCTGTGAACTCGGTGATAGATTAAGACTCTCGCCAAGCAATGCCCCTGATAAGATTGAAGAGTTCGTGCACTCCTGAAGCATAGTATTATTATTTACCGCCGATACAATCGAACTTATAAAGCGCGTGCCGTTTTTGCTTCCCACAACCTTATTTATCTGCTCCTTGACCGCATCCGCTGTCAGGTATGCTGTGAAGCCTGTCGCTTTCTTTTTTGCTACTAAACTGTTTTGTACTGCCATTTTTATATCCTCCTAATTTTTAATATTATTTAACTTTAGCCATGCGGCTAACATTTTCGCTTCTTTAGCGCTTATATACGCTTCAAATGCTGTCCACTCTTTTTTTACATCTGTAGCAGGTTCCTCTGCTTCTTGCGGGTCCGGAGCGACTTCTTTAATTTCTTCTTCCTTTTCCTGCTCTTTTCTCTCTTCTTCAACCTTTTTCTTTTCAGCTATATCCACCATATACTTTGCTTTTTCAAGCGCTGTATTAAGATTTAAGGTCTCTTTGTATACTTCTGTGGCCTCAAAGCTATACTCTTTTAAATCCGCGATTGTCTTAAGATTGCATTTGATACTGTTAAATTTATTACTGATTACAGTCTCAACCATCTTGAGTGACAAGCTCGCATTTAAAAACTTATCTTCAAATATCTGCTCAAAGCCGACAAACTCAAGCTCTTCACCTGCTGCATCTTTCAGCCTCTCAAACAGCGCCTTGACTTCTTCAAGCTTCTTTTGCTTTTTTTCTTCCTCATAGCCCTTGATTTGTGAGTCTATCAAGGCTACAGGTTCTTTTATAACCGCAAGCAAGTCTTTTATTTGTGCTTCAAATTGCTCATAAGGCTGTAAGCACTGCTTTTTTATCTCTTTTCGCTTGCTATCTATCGCGGTCGCCAAGGCATTGAGTTTTTGCTCTGTCGGCTTTTAGCCTCTTTTATCTGCTCTTCTGTGTATACAAGTCCTTTGTAGTCCTCAAGCTTTTTTACAAGCTCCGCCTTGAGTTCGTCATAATTCCATTCAATTGCTTTTATAAATCCATCTTCACTCGGATTGTATATCTTTAGTTCCATAGTCCTCCTTTTTCTTTGCCATTTTGTCTACGTCAACAAAATAGGTGTTCTTCCCGACGTCGGGAAAATGGTTTTTATATATCAGGAAGTATCAGATCGGGCATCCTTTTAGCCTCTACACACTTCCAAAATTTTGCTTCTTCTTCCGCTAAGTACTCTATATCTCCCAACACTTCGCTTCTTTCGATAAAGTAATGCTTAGTCTGCAGGTATATCTGACCGCCAAATTCGCTTTTAAGCTGTGCCTTAAGCACCACAAAATCAAATTCCGTTACCATTAAGTAATGCAAAACTTGTATAAAGTAATTATCGGGTATCCTATCCTTCCACTTCTCTTTCTGCATACTCTGTAATATGTTTGTTGTCTTTATCTCAAGTATGCCCCTTCTGCCGTCTTCGTCTGTAAGCTCACCGTCAAGGCTTGCGTGGGCAAAAGGATACTTAGAGTTTAAATACATATTATTGTCAAAGTACTGTACTTGATATTGTGGAAAGTCTAATCTAAACAACTCTCTTAGATGCTCCTCCGCCTTTGTGCCATATAGCACGTAAGGCCTATCGGATATGTCAGGGCTTTCTTTTTGCCCCGTCTTTTCTAAGTAGAGGTCTGTATTTGCCTTATATGGATTTAACCCCACGATTGCGGCGGCATCTGAACCGCCGATTCTACTCCTATGTTTTAGCCACGCTTCACGATTGGCCAATATCTTTCTTTCTATCATCTTTTTTAAACCTTTAAAATCATGCTTGTGACCTGCTCCGCTGTGAAGTCTAGTGTGGCCGCTATCGCTCTAAGCTCAAATATCGTCATGTCTGCCGGGTGGTCTCTTTTATGTGCCACCGTCTTTTCACATTTGCCAATAAGGCTTGCGATGTTCTTTGTCTTTAAACCTTTAAGCTCAAGGCCTGCCAGATATGCAGCCCTAAAGCTTCTATCCATCATCTCCGTCCTTGACGGTGCTAATCTAGGCATTTTTTTGTTCCCTCCTCGTAATTTTTTATGACCTGTATAGCCTTTTTTATTTCGGCCACATCTCTGTCATTTCCTTCTTCTTTCTTTTCTTCAAGCAAATTATTGAAAAAATCTATCATCCACTGATGCTTGTAAGTCATTTTATGAGCATCTTTGCAAGCATCAGGATGAAGACCGCATCGGCCATGCAAAGTCCTGCGAAAGCTAAATACATTCTGTTTTTAAATGCACGCAACTCCGCTCGCTGACTAGATGCAGCGTCATATACAAGTCTATATTTGCGCTTTAAATCCTCGCTATCCATTTTCTGCTTAAAAACTATATTCTCTAAAGCGTTCAAAGCCCTTTCATTCTCTTCTTCAGCTGTACCCCTTGCCAGTGTAGGAATTTTAAAAATCTTTCTTACTTCTTCCATAATTTCTCCTTTTAACTTGCTTTCTTGCTGTGAGTGAATTGCCTTTTTCTTATACGACTCTTCCAGTATTCAACCCTTGCCTCCACTGTGCGAATTTTGGGAATATACCAATCAAAAAGATTATCCTCCCATAAATCGTAATCGGATCCGTAGCAGTCGTAAGCTCCATTTACAAGGGTTTCACGGCCGTCTTTTAGTTCTTCGCTGTATCTCTTTTCTAAATCTACAAGCTTTCGTTTATCTCTCTGCAGGTTTTTCTGCAGTTCACCGCATGTGTACGGCTTCATATTTTTTTAATTTTCATAAATCCTCCCTTTTACGCATTCAAGAATAAATTTACAAAGTACACTTGTCCTTTGCCTGTGACTTTAGTCGTTTTTGTCACTACATTTACACCGTCGCTATTGATATAACTGCCCTCTTTTATCTCAAAGAGTCCTCTGTCCATAGATGCCTGAGTCGGCATATTTTTACTACTTCCGGATTTCATCAAGAACCCTTTTTCTCTCAGCTTTTCAAAAAGTCTGTTTACTCCGATATCAATACCATTTTGCCTGAGTAGCTTCGCAAGGTCGCCCACCAAAATTGATGTGTGGCTTGCCGATACTGCATCGGCAAATAAAGCCTTTGGCTTCATTGTGCCGTTTTCAACCTCCAATACTTTCCTTGCTTCTCTTTCCTCTTTAAGCTTGCTTGCCATTTGTATAATTAAATCCGGATTATCCAGCAATTCGTCTGTGGCGTATAAGCCGTGCTTGCGGATAGCCTTAAGAATTTGCTTTACTTCCCTCTTAAACTCTTTTGCTATAGGCTTCCTGCTCTGCATAAGCACTTCGTAAAGTCCGTCTTCGGTCAGCATAGCTACTGCTCTTCTTTGACCTGCCCTAAGAATTATTGAAGTCAGCTTTTCATCATCATCTATCCCTTTTAGCATTTCCGTTGTGTTGCTATGCTCAATCCACTCTGCAACATCTACGGCTACGAATAGCGGGTTTTCAAAATCTCCATATATTCTGAACTCTTTTCCCAATACTTTCCTTTGCTCTATGAGTTTTAATTCGTTCAAATTATTACCTCCTGTTTTCTAAGTGCGTCAATGGCAATATTCAATGCTTCTACATCATCCGACCACACGCAAAATCCTTCTTCGTCTTCTTTTATGTACTCTTTACAATGCTCTCTTAAATCTTCTAATTGCGCTATTGCTTCCTCTCTAGTCATTTCCCCTCCTTTAGCTTGCCTTTTCTTCTTTATCTTCTGCAATCACTCTGGCCATCTCCATGCCCTCGGCAAGGCCTAACAAGTATTCTTGCTTTTCCTGACTAAGTTTCGGCAGCGTTGCCTTTAAGATTGCCACAATCTTTTTAGTATCCTTTTTTGTCATTTCTGTACTCCTTTCTACCCCGTAAGAGGCGGGGCTTTAAGCCCCTGTTATTTATGAAGCAATCACAGCTTCTGTAATCTCTTCTATAGGTTCGGGGTCTACGGTTGGAGTAGCTCAGTTGCTACCGAAGTAAATAACTTCGCCTTGTCCCATGTCGCTAATCTTTTTTCTGTACTCTTTGGTTATGTCATCCTCCCACCAATTCGGCTTTGTATAGATAAAAGTCACCGTTTTAGCGGTTCTTTTTACTATCTTGATTTCGACATCCATTCTTCCTTCGTACTTTCTTTCTCTGTAAATCTTTCCTACTTCAAATTTTTTCATTTTTGTTCTCCTTTGTGTTTTCTTTATCTGTATCTTATGGATACATTATAGTATCTGATTTCTACTTTGTCAAGTCTTTTTAGTATCTTTTTTTCAACTTTTTTTCTTGACTTTTATTCTTCTTCTATATATACTGTAGGCATAGGGAAAGAAGAGAAGAAAGGAGGTTGTAATGAACGACAGAATTAAAAGAGCTTAGAAAAGAGTTAGGTCTGTCAGGAGAAAAAAATTCGGCGAAAGAATTGGTGTTAAAAAGGCCGCTATATCTAAGATAGAAAGTGGAGTTGTCGGACTGAGTGACTCAAACATCTTGGCCATCTGCCGTGAATTCAATGTAAATGAAGATTGGTTGAGATATGGCACAGGCGAGATGTTCAAAGATATGACTTTAGATGAAGAAATTATCAGTTTTATCGGCGACATTCAGTGGGATGCGTCTAATACATTTAAAAAAAGGTTTGTGTCTGCCATCGCAAAATTAAACGATGAAGAGTGGAAGGTCTTAGAAAAGATTATTACCGTTTGTGCGAATGAAGTAGAAGAAAAAGAGCAATAAAAAAGACCGACATCAGTCAGCCTTAAGCAGATTTTTGACATATAAGAGTATCAATCTTAATTGTCTACGATTTGCAAGCAAGAGCAATCTGCAGAGCTCTTTAAACACTTCCTTATCAGACATTTTCCCCTCCTGTTACCCTGCACAACTAAAATAGCGATGTAATAAATATATCGAATGTTTGTTCGGTTGTCAAGGTGGGGGGAGTAGGATTTTATAATTTTTTAGGAGGAACATATGAAAAAAAGAATTGATAGCCGTGGCTATGGCTATGGTGCTTACAGGATGTGGCGGAGCTGCTGCATCTAATGAGAGCACTGCCGACACCACTGTAGCAAGTAGCGTGGCAACTTCTGAAGCCGCTACCACGGAGGCTACAAACAAAAAAGAAGAGATGAAAAAGGAATACAGTCTTGACGACCCGATGCGTGTAAATGACGACGCTACAGGTAAGTGGAAGCTAAACAGAATGACAAGTGCAACCAATCCTATAGATTTTGCATTTGACTACTATAAGAATTTCATGCAGCCTGACGAAATCCACTTTATAATCAATTTCTCAACAAAGACCACTACTTGTATACAGAATACTGCAGGGATGCTTTATGTGAAAGTTATGGAGCATGTAGATAAAGAAGAAGTATCTGCAAAAACACTCGGAAAAGGTACGCTTCTGCAAGAAAAGTATTTTAATGCTGAGACGGGCGAACCTTATGAGGCAAGTGCATCAAGTGATGCTGCTCCTGTCTCAAGCGATGAACTTGTGGCCAAAGTAAATGAGATACTTCCGGACCACATGACCCCGGGGGCGGAATTAAAAAGCGTTACTATGAATGAAAATAAAAAAATCTTTCTATAGTAGTAGACTTAACTCACGTAAATGATAATAGTAAAATACAGTTGCCTATAGACGCAATAGCTGAAAGTTCAGTATCTGAAATTACAGACCCGATACTTGACTTAGGCGATGAATACTTTAATGCATGGGATACTATAAGTCTTGATTTCGGTGAGTATGGCCATGCTACATTTAGCAAGTCAGATGTAGCGGCAAATGCAGCAGGTAAATATTTCTCTTATGACGGTGATATCTTGCAAAAGTAACTTATTTTTAAACAATATTAAAACTAAAAAGAACCCCCGTACGCCAATACGGAGGCTCTCAAGGATTAGCCACTTGCGTGGCCGCGCCTAATTTAAATCAAATGCTTTGATATTCGCAGATAAATATCAACTACTATTATACCATTTAGGCTGGCACCTCGCAAGAGGTGTTATTTTTATACTCAAAAAGGAGGTCTAAATGGCTACAGCTAAGAAGCTGCCATCGGGTAGCTACAGATGTCAGATTTATGACTATACAGACGACAAGGGGAAAAAGCATTATAAATCCTTCACGGCAAAGACAAAAAAAGAAGCGGAGCATATGGCCACAGCCTACAAGCTTGATAATGTAGACACATCCAAAAATTCAGATATAAAGCTTGAAGATGCAATGCTTAATTACTGTGCGATGAAATCTAATATCTTGTCGCCTACCACTTTAGTAAATTATAAAAGACTTATATATAATGCATTTGACGGCTATTTAAGGCTTCTTTAAGCAAATTTACGCCCGATCTAATACAGCGGTGGGTAAATTCCTATGCAGTCGGTAGAAGTCCAAAGACCGTAAAGAATGCCTACGGCTTCTTATATGCAGTCCTAAAAGCTTACTATCCGAATATGCATATAAATGTAAGCTTGCCACAAAGAATAAAGCCACGGCTATATGTGCCCACAGATGCAGACATCAAGGCTATTATAGAGTACTGCAAAGAAAAAGATAGAGATATGCTCATAGCTGTATACCTTGCGGCGTTTGGCACTCTCAGACGGTCTGAAGTGTGCGCCCTGACTGCAGAGGATGTGGAGGGCAGTATTATACATATAACTAAGGCTTTAGTGTATACAGAGGATAAGGACTGGACCGTAAAGACTACAAAGACAACATCAAGTACAAGAGATATAGATATGCCCGACTACATAATTAAAGAGTTGCCCACGACTGGCAAGCTTGTGGATCTGAATCCCAATCAGATTACGCATCGCTTTGCAAAGATATTAAAAAGTTTAGAGATACAGTCTTTCAGGTTTCACGACTTAAGACATTACGCTGCAAGTATGATGCATGCGATAGGTGTGCCGGATGTGTATATCATGCAGCGTGGTGGCTGGGCATCAGACGGCACGCTTAAAAATATCTACCGCGGTGTTATGGACGACTACAACGAAAGATTTACAAGCAAAGTGCTTGAGCATATTAAAAATATATCACACGAAATATCACACAAATAAAAAGAACCCTGATTTCTCAAGGGTTTTAGTTAAGCGCGAGACGGGACTCGAACCCGCGACCCCGACCTTGGCAAGGTCGTACTCCACCAACTGAGCCACTCGCGCATACAACCATTATATCAATATAATAAATACTTGTAAAGGAAATACTATGAACTTACTACGTAAGTTCAAGTACGCTATTTTTCTAAGTTCGTACTTCACTACGCTCGTACTAACTAAGAAAGGCTAATGTAGCACTATGACTTTACTATGTAAAGTCAAGTGTACTTTTCTTCTAAAACTCAAACTGCACTTCGTTTGTTTTCGTTAAGAAGAAAATGCACCTTCAAAACTGCCTACCAAACTACATTTCTCACTTGGCGAAGAGCTTGTCTCAAGCCTTGGTGAGAAAGCACACCTCAAATTCGCTTGCGGATTTGATGGTGTTTCCGATTATATATACATAAATTTTTCCTATCTTTTGGTTAAACCCTCGACCTATTAGTAACCATCAACTCAGTACATTGCTGTACTTACATCTTGGCCCTATCTACCTCGTAGTCTTCAAGGGGTCTTACTGTTTTCACATGAGATATCCCATCTTGAGGGGGGCTTCACGCTTAGATGCCTTCAGCGTTTATCCCGTCCCGACATAGCTACCCTGCCATGGAGTTACTCTCCAACAGGTACACCAGCGGTCAGTCCGTCCCGGTCCTCTCGTACTAAGGACGGCTCCTCTCAAATATCTTACGCCCACGCCGGATAGGGACCGAACTGTCTCACGACGTTCTGAACCCAGCTCGCGTACCGCTTTAATGGGCGAACAGTCCCAACCCTGGGACCCTGCTACAGTACAGGATGCGATGAGCCGACATCGAGGTGCCAAACCACTCCGTCGATGTGAACTCTTGGGAGTGATAAGCCTGTTATCCCCAGGGTAGCTTTTTATCCGTTGAGCGATGGCAATCCCACTTTATGCCACCGGATCACTAAGTCCTACTTTTCGTACCTGCTCCACCCGTCGGTGTCGCAGTCAAGCTCCCTTCTGCCTTTGCACTCTTTGAATGGTTTCCGACCATTCTGAGGGAACCTTCGAGCGCCTCCGATACTCTTTCGGAGGCGACCGCCCCAGTCAAACTCCCCGTCTGGCATTGTCCCCCGGCCGGATAACGGCCGCAGGTTAGAAATCCAGCAATACAGGGGTGGTATCCCAACGGCGACTCTGCATAAACTGGCGTCCATGCTTCTACGTCTCCCACCTATCCTGTACTGAGTATTACCGAATCCCAGTACCAAACTGGAGTAAAAGCTCCATGGGGTCTTTCCGTCCTGGCGCAGGTAACCAGCATCTTCACTGGTACTTCAATTTCACCGGGTGCATTGTTGAGACAGCGCTCAAATCATTACGCCTTTCGTGCGGGTCGGAACTTACCCGACAAGGAATTTCGCTACCTTAGGACCGTTATAGTTACGGCCGCCGTTTACCGTAGCTTCAATTCAAAGCTTCGTTTCCTGACTTCTCCTCTTAACCTTCCGGCACCGGGCAGGCGTCACCATATACTTCACCTTGCGGTTTCGCATAGACCTGTGTTTTTTGCTAAACAGTTGCTTGAGCCTTTTTTTCTGCGACCACTATTTCTAGTGGCACCCCTTCTCCCGAAGTTACAGGGGTCATTTTGCCGAGTTCCTTAACAATGCTTCTCCCGCCGGCCTTAGGATTCTCTCCTCATCTACCTGTGTCGGTTTGCGGTACGGGTACATATAACACAATAGCGGCTTTTTCTTGACGAGCTCCCTAACCGACTTCCCCTACTAATTTTCGGTACGCATCACGCATTCCCCTTGTATGGTGGTTTTTCCTCCCATACAGGTACTTCTGCTTGCCCCTGGTTTTTTTGTCCTCCCGGGTTCGGTTTTAGTCTCCGTGTCCCCACAGTTCTGATTATATGTAGTACAGGAATCTGTACCTGTTATCCATCGACTACGTCTTTCGACCTTGCCTTAGGCCCCTGACTTACCCTGAGTAGATCAGCTTTTACTCAGGAAACCTTAGATATTCGGCCAAGAGGATTCTCACCTCTTTCTCGCTACTCATTCCGGCATTCTCTCTTCATTACTCCACCATTCCTTCCGGTATGGCTTCTACGCCTCTAAGAATGCTCCTCTACCAATGTATTACTACATTCCCAGGCTTCGGTGTTGTGTTTAGCTCCCGGACATTTTTCGGCGCAGGACCTCTCGACTAGTGAGCTGTTACGCACTCTTTTTAATGTATGGCTGCTTCTAAGCCAACATCCTAGCTGTCTTCGAAATCCCACATCCTTTTCCACTTAACACACACTTTGGGACCTTAGCCGTAGGTCTGAACTCTTTCCCTTTTGACTACCCAACTTATCTCGTGTAGTCTGACTCCCGTCAATCATCTAGCCGGCATTCGGAGTTTGATATCTCTTGGTAGGCTTTGACGCCCCCGCAAAAATTCAGTGCTCTACCTCCGGTAGACTAATAACGAGGCTAGTCCTAAAACTATTTCGAGGAGAACCAGCTATCTCCGGGTTCGATTGGAATTTCTCCCCTATCCACACCTCATCGCCACCCTTTTCAACGGATGTGCGTTCGGTCCTCCATTCACTTTTTACGCGAACTTCAACCTGGACATGGATAGATCACCCGGTTTCGGGTCTACATACAGACTTAATCGCCCTATTAAGACTTGGTTTCCCTTCGGCTCCGTATCTTTAATACTTAACCTCGCCTGTACATGTAACTCGCCGGACCGTTCTACAAAAAGTACGCGGTTCACCTTTCGGTGTTCCACAGTTTGTAAACATAGGGTTTCAGGTTCTTTTTCACTCCCCTCCCGGGGTTCTTTTCACCTTTCCTTCACAGTACTATACGCTATCGGTCACTGACTAGTATTTAGCCTTGGGGGTGGTCCCCCTGCTTCCCTAAGGTTTCTCGTGTCTCGTGGTACTCCGGATACTGCTGGATTCGATACATTTTCCTTACACGGCTCTCACGCTCTTTGGCCCGCTTTTTTCCAAAAACGGTTCAGGTAATATATCTTACTCGTATTGCAGTCCTCTACCCCGCAGTGCACGCACCACGGTTTTGAGCTCTTACGATTTCGCTCGCCGCTACTTTCGCAATCACTGTTGTTTTTCTTTTTCCTCCGGCTACTTAGATGTTTCAGTTCACCGGGTTCCCCTCTGTACGTTATGTATTGGCGTACAGATACTTGGAGTTCTTCCAAGTGGGTTTCCCCATTCAGACATCTGCGGATCACTGAATATGTGCTTCTCCCCGCAGCTTTTTCGCAGCTTGTCACGTCTTTCTTCGGCTGTCAGTGCCTAGGCATCCTCCCTACGCTCTTTATGTTTAACCTCTTAAATCACTTAGATTTAGTGTTTATGTATGACACTAGCGTGTATCATACACTATGTTTAAAAATTTATTACTTTTTGATGTTCTTCACACTCACTTCGTTCGTACGAAGAACTACTTCTTTACTAAGATTCAAATTTCGCTTACGCTCATTTTCATCAAGTAAAGAATGCATTAAATATCAACTACTTTAAAGTAATTGATACCTCGGATGTCTAATTATAAAAATATTTATATAATTTCTCGTTTGGTATGCAGTTTTCAAGGTACATCATTGTTAAAGCTTTTTGCCTTAACAGTGAGATTTGAAGATTCGAACTCCAACATCTTTCATCCTCTCCAAAGGAATACTGATGTAATCTCTATTTCACTAAAGTTCAAGCTTCGCTCGCTTTAATCAAGTGTTTTTGTTGTAACACCATTGCTTCGCTACGCAAGGTGTGCTTGTTTTCTAACCTCAGACTTCGCTTTCGCTCGTCTTCGCTAAGAATTGCTGTGGTAACACCATCATCTCGCTTCGCTCGATGAGGTGTGCTATTTTTCTAAATTCGAACTTCGCTTTGCTCGTTCTCATTAAGAAAAATATGCAGCGGCATCCACCTACTCTCCCATACCGTCTCCAGTATAGTACCATCGGCCGACCGGGTCTTAACCATCGTGTTCGGAATGGGAACGGGTGTGTCCCCCGGCCGCATCGACACCGCTAAGTTTTAGCAGTACCAATCTAATTTAGTACTAAACAGTACTCACAACCCTTACTTTAACCTTCATTAGGTAACACAATCATCTTATTTGATGATAGGAAGTTCTATCATACTCACTTCGTTCGTATGAAGAACTACTTTTTCACTAGAATTCAAACTTCGCCTTCGGCTCGTTTTCATTAAGTGAAAAATGTATAGAAAGGAGGTGATCCAGCCGCACCTTCCGATACGGCTACCTTGTTACGACTTCACCCCAGTTATCCTCCCTGCCTTCGGCAGCTCCTTCCTTACGGTTAGGTCACTGACTTCGGGCATTGATGACTCCCATGGTGTGACGGGCGGTGTGTACAAGACCCGGGAACGTATTCACCGCAGCATTCTGATCTGCGATTACTAGCGATTCCAGCTTCATATAGTCGAGTTGCAGACTACAATCCGAACTGAGACGTTATTTTTGTGATTTGCTTGACCTCGCGGTTTTGCTTCACTTTGTTCACGCCATTGTAGCACGTGTGTAGCCCAAATCATAAGGGGCATGATGATTTGACGTCATCCCCACCTTCCTCCGGATTATCTCCGGCTGTCTCGTCAGAGTGCCCATCTTACTGCTGGCTACTGACGACAAGGGTTGCGCCTCGTTGCGGGACTTAACCCAACATCTCACGACACGAGCTGACGACAACCATGCACCACCTGTATCCCTTGTCCCGAAGGTCTAGTCTCATTACAAAACTATTCAAGAGTATGTCAAGATTTGGTAAGGTTCTTCGCGTTGCTTCGAATTAAACCACATGCTCCACCGCTTGTGCGGGTCCCCGTCAATTCCTTTGAGTTTCATTCTTGCGAACGTACTCCCCAGGTGGAATACTTAATGCGTTTGCTTGCGGCACCGAAGAGTTTACCTCCCCGACACCAAGTATTCATCGTTTACTGCGTGGACTACCAGGGTATCTAATCCTGTTTGCTCCCCACGCCTTCGAGCCTCAACGTCAGTTGTCGTCCAGTAAGCCGCCTTCGCCTCCGGTGTTCCTCCTAATATCTACGCATTTCACCGCTACACTAGGAATTCCGCTTACCCCTCCGACACTCAAGCCAAACAGTTTCCAAAGCAATTCATGGGTTGAGCCCATGCATTTCACTTCAGACTTGCTTCGCCGTCTGCGCTCCCTTTACACCCAGTAAATCCGGATAACGCTTGCCCCCTACGTATTACCGCGGCTGCTGGCACGTAGTTAGCCGTAAACTCTTAGTCAGGTACCGTCATTTTCTTCCCTGCTGATAGAGCTTTACATACCGAAATACTTCTTCACTCACGCGGCGTCGCTGGATCAGGGTTTCCCCCATTGTCCAATATTCCCCACTGCTGCCTCCCGTAGGAGTTTGGGCCGTGTCTCAGTCCCAATGTGGCCGTTCACCCTCTCAGGCCGGCTACCGATCGTCGCCTTGGTGAGCCCTCTACCTCACCAACTAGCTAATCGGACGCGGATCCATCTTATACCTATAAATATTTTTACCCCTGCACCATGCGGTGCTGTGGTCTTATGCGGTCTTAGCGGAAATTTCTCTCCGTTATCCCCCTGTATAAGGCAGGTTATCCACGCGTTACTCACCCGTCCGCCACTAAGTCTACTAAAATTCCATCCGAAGACTTCCTTTTAGCAGCTTCGTTCGACTTGCATGTGTTAAGCACGCCGCCAGCGTTCATCCTGAGCCAGGATCAAACTCTCATATAAAAGTTTAATCTAGCCTGTCGCTAGCTTGCATCTGTTTTCACAGATCTACTGTTTTTTGGTTGTTCTATCGCACTCGTTTCACTCGTACGAAGAACTACTTTTTCACTAAGATTCAAATTTCGCTTTCGCTCGTTTTCATCAAGTGAAAAATGCATCTGAAATCTCATCATATTTTTATGTGAATTTTCAGGGTTGTGTGTACTGTTTAATCTTAAATTATCATGGTTCATTGCTTCGCTGTTTGAAACAGCCTAGCTATTATATCAAGCTCATTTCATCTTGTCAACAACTTTTTGAGTTATTTTGAAAAGTTTTCTCGAACTTTTTTTGCTCTTTTTGAGCAACTTTGATATAATATCAAAAATTTCCAAATAATGTCAATAGTATTTTTCTATGATTTTTTAGAAATATTTGATTTTGTTTTTCTGTCTTTTTTTAGGACAGTGGTGTTATTCTACACCTTACACACTGTCCTGTCAACCTTTGTTTTCTGTTTTTTTAATTTTTTATAAGCCGTATATGATAAAGTCCTAATATACCCCAAACGAAAATGTCCTGTTTATGATAGAATAGTGCTTTATACATTTTATTAAACAGGAGGAACAGACTTATCAGAAAGGTAGTTTTATCAATGAATGAGCAAAAGAAATACGAAGTTATCAAAGGGTTGGCTGACCACCCTGATACCGCTAACAAGAACAGAGCCGCTATGGTACTGGGATGCACCAGGAGGCATATAAATCGTATGTTACAGGGATATATAAAAAGTGGCAAGAAATTCTTTCTACACGGTAACAAAGGCAAAAAGCCGGCCACTACAATCTCCCATGATATTCGTAGACAAGTCATAGACCTTTACAGAACTAAATACTATGATGCAAACTTTGAGCACTATACAGAGCTTCTGAAAAAGAATGAGGGCATATGTATCTCACATTCATCTGTAATGAATATCTTGGAGTCTGAATATATTCTTTCTCCAAAGGCCACCAAAGCTAAACGTAGACGTATTAAGCAAAAGCTGAAAGCTAAAAAAGAAACAGCAAAGACAAAGAAGGAGCTGGCATCTATACAGGCCAACCTGGTAGCAATTGATGATGCCCACAGCCGTCGTCCAAGATGTGCTTATTTCGGTGAACTACAACAAATGGACGCAACCCCATATGAATGGGTACCGGGACAAATATGGCATCTACATTTGGCTATTGATGATGCTTCAGGTGTTGTTACAGGTGCCTGGTTTGACACTCAGGAAACTCTTAACGGCTACTACCATGTATTCAATCAGATACTTACTGATTACGGTATTCCTTATAAGTTTCTTACCGATAGAAGAACTGTATTTACGTACAAGAAAAAAGGCGCCTTATCTGATGATAAAGACACCTATACACAGTTCGCTTATGCCTGCAAGCAGCTTGGTGTAGAACTTGAATCAAGTAGTGTACCTCAAGCTAAAGGACGCATAGAACGTTTGAATCAAACCTTACAGTCACGCCTGCCGGTTGAATTCAGAATCGCAGGCGTAACCGATATCAATAAAGCCAATGAATTCCTTCACTCCTACATAAAAAGAATTCAATGAGAAGTTTGCACTTCCACTTTATGGTATCAAATCTGTATTTGAAAACGCAACCGTCTAAGGAAAAATAAATCTTACTTTAGCGGTTCTGACAGAAAGAACTGTTGATGCAGGACATGCGATTCAATTTGAGAAAAAGTTTTATAAGATGATAGATCATAAGGGAGTGCAGATCCATTATCAAAAAGGAACAAAAGTTATGCTTATCAAGGCTTTTGATAGGTCTTTGTTTGCGTGCGTTAATGACAAAGATATTCATGTGCTGGAGGAAATACCAACACATGAGCGTAAGTCTAAAGACCTGGACGCTGATTACAAAAAGCCAAAACCTAGAAAACCTTATATTCCACCAATGAACCATCCTTGAGAAGAAGTGCCTTTTAAAAAAATTTGTCCACTCACAACCACACAGAATTGAACAAGATTTAAAAAGTGCATGATAAAAAGTCCCTTTTGTGGAACTTTTATAAAATAATTATTTTTAGGACATAATCATTTATGCTTGACACCTTTGTTTTCTGTTTTTAATTTTTAATTTTCTCTATATTAAAGATGCCACAAACTCTTCCACCTTTTTTTCATATCTATAGTAGGCTCAAATCTTGCTGCTACTTTTGCCTTCTCTATCAATAATAAACTTTGTAAAGTTCCATTTAATATCAGGGTTATTCTTGTAATCCTTATCTATCATCTTTAACATTGCAGCCATACCCAAGGCTTTTTATTCCGCTTCCAAAACTCTCAAAGCCTTTCTCACTCTTTTAAATATCTGAAAAGTTCTATTTCATTTTCACCGTTTACATCCGACTTTTTTCATCTGTGGAAATTTTTGTATTATAGTTTAATGTGCAAAACTCATGTATCTCTTCATCTGTACCGGGTGTCTGATCACGAAATTGATTACAGGGTACATCAATTATTTCAAAACCTTTCTCATTGTACTTTTCATACATCTCTTCAAGCGATTTATATTGTGGTGTAAAGCCACAGCCTGTAGCAGTATTTACTACCAACACGACCTTCCCTTTAAAATTACTCATAGAAACCATGCTTCCGTCAGCCGCTTCCACTCTTAAATCATAAAAATTCATATAAAATCTTATACCCTCAGTGACCACTCTCTACAGTCAATGGTTCTTGTTATAAAAGTCTTCATAAAAATCAGGCTCGTGGCAAATCAGCAGTATACTTCCCTTTATACGCTTTCAACGCTCTTTTTAACTCTTCCTTTGCATCCACATCCAGATGGTTTGTAGGCTCGTCCAAAAACAGTACATTTGTCTCCCTGTTTATGATTTTACAAAGCCTTACCTTAGCCTGCTCTCCGCCTGAAAGCACTCTGAAAAGACTCTCAATATGCTTTGTAGTCAAACCGCATTTTGCCAGAGCCGATCTTACCTCATACTGACTGAATCCCGGAAACTCACTCCAAAGTTCCTCTATACAGGTATTCTTTGACTTATTATCGCTTTCCTGCTCAAAGTAGCCTATCTCAAGATAGTCTCCAAGTACAGTCTTCCCTGAAAGTGCAGGTGTCAAACCCAAGATACTTTTTAACAGGGTGGACTTTCCTATACCGTTTGCGCCGAACATTGCTATCTTTTCGCCTCTTTCCATCCTTACATTGATAGGTTTTGACAGCGGTGTGTCATATCCTATAACAAGGTCGGTAGTCTCAAAAATAGTCTTACCCGGTGTTCTTGCCTCTTTAAAGTTAAATTCAGGCTTCGGTTTTTCCGCCGCAAGCTCTATTATATCCATCTTATCAAGCTTCTTTTGTCTGCTCATCGCCATATTTCTTGTAGCAACTCTGGCCTTATTTCTGGCAACAAAATCAGCCAGCTCTTCTCTTTCCTTTTGCTGACGATTGTAGGCAGCCTCAAGCTGTTTTTTCTTTACCTCATATACCTCAAGGAATTTGTCGTAGTCTCCCACATATCTGTTAAGCTCCTGATTTTCCATATGGTATATGATATTTACTACAGAATTGAGGAAAGGTATATCATGTGAGATAAGTACAAAAGCATTTTCATAATCCTGCAAATATCTTTTCAACCACTCTATATGCTCGGCATCCAAATAGTTTGTAGGCTCGTCAAGAAGTAAAATATCAGGTTCTGTAAAAGAAGCTTAGCCAAAAGAATCTTTGTTCTCTGTCCTCCGCTAAGCTCGGTCACATCCCTGTCAAGTCCAATATCGCTAAGTCCCAGTGCATTTGCAACCTCTTCCACCTTTGCGTCTATAGTATAGAAATCATGTGCCATCAAAAGTTCCTGAATAGTGCCCAGTTCCTCCATAAGCTCATCCATCACACTTTCATCAGCTGTTGTAAGCATATCGCAGATCTCATTCATCCTTTTTTCCATATCAAAAAGATGATCAAAAGCCTGCTTTAGGGCATCTCTGATACTGAGCCCCTCCTGCAGCACTGAATGCTGGTCAAGATAGCCTATCTGAACATTCTTTGCCCACTCTATTTTACACTCATCCGGCATAAGCTTACCGGTCACCACGCTCATAAATGTAGACTTACCCTCTCCGTTGGCACCTACAAGTCCTATATGCTCACCTTTTAGCATTCTGAAGGAAACATTGTCAAAAATAGCTCTATCGCCGAAACCGTGGCTCAAATTTTCCACATTCAAAATACTCATTATATATCTTTTCCTTTTTCTTGTGATTTGATGCTTTTTTCTATACTCTTTCTTGCAATCATCATCTGATGGTTGCAACCTACGCATTTCAGTCGCAAATCCTGTCCGATTCTAAGTACTTCCCACTTATATGAGCCACAGGGATGTGGCTTTTTCAATGTAAGTATATCCCCTACATCAATTTTTATCATTTATCCAACTCTCTCACAAGCACAGGTATAGCCTTTTCAAACTTTACACCATACCAGTGGCTGTCATCATCTATCGTCTTTAATATGGCCTCTGAAACAAATTTAGCCGCTGTCTCCACAGCCTCTCTCATAGTCTTACCCTTCATAAGACTTCCTGTAAATGCCGCAGCATAGCAATCACCTGTACCATGTGCATCTTTCTTTATTCTGTCAATGTAGAAAATCTCCATATTGTCGGTCTCACCCTCATATACGGCAATTCCAAGCTTACCTTCCATGTTCTTGATGCCCTTTAAGATTACATTCTTTGCACCAAGCTCTCTTAGCTTATGAATAATGCTCATTATATATTCACCGCTTTGATTTTCAAGGATTATATCGCTGTCTGTAAGAAGTGCCGCCTCCGTCATATTCGGCAAGATTATATCCGCTACCGAGATAAGAGTCTTCATCTCCTTAACAAATGCGTCATCAAAACCTGTGTAAAGTTTTCCGTTATCTGCCATGGCAGGGTCAACTATTCTCTTACCCTCAGGCTTTAACAGATTGTTAAACAAATCCTTTACAATATCAATCTGTCTCTTACTTCCGAGATATCCCGTATATATCGCATCAAAGCTGATACCTTCCTTTAGCCAATGCTCCATAATTTTCGGTAAATCTTCAGTCAAATCTCTGAAAGTAAATCCGCTAAATCCGCCTGTATGTGTTGACAAAATAGCGGACGGCATTATCGCCGTCTCCACTCCGCAAGCCGAAAGAATAGGCAGCGCCACTGTAATGGAGCACTGTCCGTAACATGAGATGTCCTGTACCGTTAACACCTTTTTGTCCATAAAAACCCCCTAAATTCATTTTATTGTATAAAATTATAGCAAAAATACCCAACTACAATTCTTTGTATTCTATTATACCACAAAACACCTGATAGTACTAAAAAATATATAAATTTTAGTTTAATATTTCAACTTTTTGTAAATCTTTTCATTTCCTCAAGTGCAATATCAATTATCGCCTGCTTTTCTTCAGGCTTAAGTCTGTATACAGTCTCTTTTTCCTTCCAATTCTTTATTACCTCGTCAAGACTCGGGCGCTCTTCATCCTCATCGTATATATCGGGGTCTGAAAGATTTGCAATACTCTCACGCAGAATCAAAAGTTCAAAATGATAGCTCTTTGTCTTTTTATTATTAGGAAAGACTTCATTCAACCTGTTCTCTTCCCAACTCTTTTGCTCTTCACCGAACGGATACAGCTTTTTATAATATCTGTCCATTTTTTTCTTTTTCTGCTTTGCAGTTTCAAAATTGAACCAATCCGCTATTCCCATATCTTTACCTTGAGTACTTTTCTTCTATTTCAGTGATGATGTCAAGTCTGTTTTGATGTCTGCCGCCTTCATACTCTGTAGCAAGGAAGGTATCCACAATCATCTTTGCCATCTCGGAACCCACCACTCTTGCACCGAATGCGATAATCTGAGCATTGTTATGAAGTGCAGCCATTTTTGCCGAATAAGGTTCTGAACATACAGCCGCTCTGATTCCCGGCACCTTGTTTGCAGCCAAAGATATACCGATACCTGTGCCGCAGATAAGTACGCCCTTGTCAAGTTTTCCCGCAACTATCGCCTCAGCCACATCTCTTCCCGGTACAGGGTAATCACACTTTTCGCCTTCTTTAGCTCCGAACTCAAATACCTCATGACCGGCTTCTTTCAAATGCTCTATTATAACCTCTCTAAGCTCTACAGCCGCATGGTCGTTTCCTACTCCGATTCTCATATTCTCTCCTTACTCTCCCAGAAGTTCTTTATAAACTTCCCTTTTTTGTATTCCTCTATCCTTTGCTACAGCCTTCATAGCCTCTTTTTTATCAAGCCCTTCCGATATATATTTATCGAAATGCTCCTTTATACTGATTTCTTCAAAGGATTTTTGCCTTTCATTTCTTTTTTCAAGAAGACTTTTACCCTCTATTACCAGTACATACTCCCCTCTGACTGCAACCCTACCCAACTCATAGTCAGCTATTATATTGCTTAAGTTTCCTCTAAGCACCTCTTCATGAAGCTTTGTAAGTTCTCTTACTATAGAAACTCTTCTGTCTCCAAGGTACTCAAAAATTTCCTTTAATGTCTTTATCAGTCTGTGAGGCGCCTCATATAGTATTATTGTTCTGCTCTCATCCGCAAGCTCTGTTAGTATCTGCTTCTTCTCATTCTTATCGCTTGGTAAAAAAACCTTCAAACGAAAATCTCCTTGAACTGATACCGCTTATTGCAAGCGCGGATACCACGGCACTTGCTCCGGGTATAACGGTAACACAAAGCCCCTCTTTGTATGCTATATCCACAAGCTCATATCCGGGGTCAGATATCGCAGGCATACCGGCATCCGACACAAATGCAATATCCTTACCTGCCTTTACCTTCTCACACAGTTCATAAGCCTTGTCTATCTTGTTGTACTCATGATACGATGTCAAAGGCGCCTTTATGTCAAAATGATTCAAAAGCCTTATTGTATTTCTTGTATCTTCACAGGCAATAATATCCACATTTTTAAGAGTGTCTATTGCCCTTATACTCATATCCGAAAGATTGCCGATAGGTGTAGCCACCAAATATATCTTACCTGCCATATATTTTTAACACCTCATCCGTATAAACATTTTTATCCTTATATACCACCAAAGGAGGTTCCACATCCAGCCAGACTCCCGAACCCTTTGCACCCTCTATAAGTACAAGATTTGCCTTACTTTCAATATAAGGGTGAATAAATCTTAACCTTTTAGGCTCAATCCTGTTTTGCCTCATTGATGCAAAAATTTCCGAAAGTCTGCTCGGTCTGTGTACCATAAAGAACTTTCCGCTCTCTTTTAACAGCTTACTTGCAATATTTATTACAGTCTCAAGATCTGTAAGCAGCTCATGTCTTGCGATTGCCATAGGTAAATCAGGATTTTTTATAGCTGTAGTATCCTTCATATACGGCGGATTCACACAGACACTGTCCACACTGCAATTATTTATATATTTTAACGCATTTGAAATATCGTCATTTATAATATCTATTTTTTCATTCAGCTTATTGTAACTTACACTTCGCCTTGCCATATCTGCAATGTCACTTTGTATCTCAATACCGGTTATCTTTTTTGCACCGGTCTTTGCACTCAAAAGTATGGGAACTATACCGCTTCCTGTGCAAAGATCCACAACATGACCGTTTTTCTTTACCTTTACAAAATTTGATAAAAGTACGGCATCTATGCCGAAACAAAACTTATCGGGATCCTGTATAAGGTAAAGCCCGTTGCACTGCAAATCATCAAGCCTCTCTCCGCATTCTTCTTTTAATAATTCACCCATAGCTTAAGCTTGTATCCTTATCTCACTTAGTGAATATTCTTCTATTTCCTTTGCATCTTCAGACTTGGTTACAAGCACCTTCACAGTCTGCCTAAGTACACTTGTGGAAACTATCACGCCGGCTTCTCCCAGAGGCGTGCGTACACTTTACTCCTTCCCTCGGCATCTTTCCGTTCAAATACTCGTAAGTCTCCGCCTCGTTTTTTAAGCAGCACATAAGCCTGCCGCATACTCCGCTTATCTTTGCCGGATTCAGTGAAAGACTCTGTTCCTTTGCCATCTTTATAGATACAGGCACAAAGTCGGAAAGATAGCTGTGACAACAAAGTGCTCTGCCGCATGACCCCATGCCGCCTACCATCTTGGTTTCATCTCTTACACCTACTTGTCTGAGTTCTATTCTCACTCTGAAAATAGATGCCAGTATCTTTACAAGCTCTCTGAAGTCCACTCTGCACTCGGCCGTAAAATAAAACAGCACCTTTGCATTGTCAAATGTATACTCGGCCGAAATAAGCTTCATAGGCAAATCAAGTTCTATTATCTTTGCCTTACATATATCAAAAGCTTCCTTTTCCTTTTTCAGATTTTCCTCAAATCTGACAACGTCCTCTATGTCCGCTTTTTTAATAATCTTCTTTATTGGATTATTATAGTTTTCACTGAGTTCTCTGGGCCCCAATATTACTCTGCCGCATTCCACACCTCGGTCAGTCTCAGCTATAACTCTGTCGTTTACATCTATATCAATATCATCAGGATCATAGTAGCAGATTTTTCCCACTTCCCTAAACCTAACGCCGATTATCTTCATCATATTCTCCTATTTTCTAAGTCCGATAAAAAGCAATTCCATAACCGTGTCCCCACTTACATTGGAATTCAGTCTAATCTCCGTCTCATCTATCAAGTCTATTATACTATTTATCTTTTGCAGTGTATATTCCCTTGAAAGCCTAAAAATAATGCTTTCTTCTCTTATAAATATAAGATTTTCCTTCTTCTTTGTAAGCTTTATTATACAGATATCTCTATACCAAAGCCTGAGAAAATTTATAAAATCTTTAAAGCCGCCGGTTCTTTTCTTCAGTTCCTCAATAAAGGTAAGTATCTCATTTATACCTACTTCACAAATGTTCTTTAAAAACTCTACATTTTTCTCATATATCGAGGCAAAGTCCTCCGACTCCGCCATAGCCTTTGCAACTCCCGGGGCACCGTTTGAGTACGATGCAAGCACACCGGCAATTTCATCACTTACGCCGCTTTCACAAAGCCAGCCTTTAATCCTGTCATTACTTACAGGACTTAATAAAAGTTTCAAGCACCTGCTCCTTATAGTCTCAAGCAGCAGACTCATATTCCTTACCAAAAGCAAGATAACAACGTACTCCGGCGGCTCCTCTATAGTCTTTAAAAGCGCATTCTGTGCTCCGACAGTCATCTTATCGGCTTCATCTATAACATATATTTTATATTTGCCGTGGTAAGGTCTTATAGCCACATCGGATACAACATTCTCTCTGACTTTGTCTATTCCTATACTCTCCTTACCCTCCGCATCCATATAAAAAAAATCAGGATACGCATTTGCCAGAAACTGCCTGCAGGACGGACACCTTCCGCATCCGATATGACCATTTTCACATATAAGCCTCATGGCAAATTCTCTTGCGATTTTTTCTTTACCTATACCTTTATCTCCTGCCAGGATATACGCATGTGAAACCGTATTTTTTATTATTGATTCTTTCAGATGATTTCTCACCTTCTCGTTTCCAAGAATAAATTCACTCATCTTATATGATTCCCATATCTTTTTTTATTTCCAAGATACATTTATTCAAATCTTCATTCAAATATCTCTTGGTAATACCTGCAGCCTCAAGCCTTGCATCGGAGAAATCTTCACTGTCAGCCAAAAACCTCCTGCAAAGCTCGGCATAGTTGGGTTTTTCCTCCATCATCTCTCTGTTCACAGCCCTTTGCAACCTGATACCGTCACCAAGTTCTATATAGATAGGCACAACATTTTCGGCACCGAAATACTCTCGTATCTTTTTATAAGACTCAAGAGTCCCTATTATAAGATAGTTCTTACTCTCAAGATGCACCGAACCGTCGTCAATGGTGGCATAGGTCCACCTTCCCTGAACTGTATTATATGTTCTCATCTCTATAAGCTTACCCTGCCTTCTGTAGTCTTCTATAACAGACTCGTCCACAAAGTGATAGCTTACACCTTCTACATCCTCACTCCTTTTGGGTCTGGTAGTATATGTTATAATCTTTTTTGTCCTGGGACATTCATCGTGAAGCCTGTTAAAGATAGTATCTTTACCGGAAGCACTCTTGCCCATAACATAATAAATTTTTCCCATTGTATCTTATAAGTCTAATCCGTAGACTTTTTTTCCTTTTTTAATATATTCATCCAAGACATCAAAATGTCTTTTCTCCATTATATCTCCCTTTTTTAATACCGGAACTCCGGGAGGATATATGTAGATATTTTCCTTGGCAACCGTTCCCAGATACTTTTTATCAAGACCTGCCAAAGGCTTTTTTTCCATATATAAGAAGTTATTGTCAATATCTTTTAAAGCATTATAAAGTTTATCAAAATCATCCTTACCGTCACAAAGTGTGCTGTAAGCCAAAACATAATCAAGCTTACTCATCTCCGTCTCAATATTGTAAGAGTCTCTGAGTATCTGCGCCAATGTGACTCCGTCAAACATATCGCAACAGATTACAAGCTTTGGTAAAATCATATCCGAGTCTCTTCTTGTCTTCCCACAAACGTATATGTTTTAATTTTTTCACAGCGCGTCTGAATTCAAATAAATTATTCAGATAATCTTTGATTTCTTCATCGCTGTTTGCCATATACCTTATACAGGTGTCAATACTTGCCATAAGTATATATGAAGGTGAACTGGTCTCAAATATGTGCAGCGACTCTTCCAAATATTTTTCACTTACGATTTCGGAGTTTATATGACAGAGTGCGGTCTGTGTAAGTGCCGGCAATGTCTTGTGAAGACTTTGCACCACAATATCTGCACCCAAATCAAGTGCAGACACACAAAATTTATTTTTACTTTTGCCGTAATCAATATTATTTATATAATTAAGGTGACCGCCATGTGCCTCATCCACTATAAGAGGTATATCTTCATCATGTAGAAGTTTTGCAATCTTTTCTATATCGGATACAACTCCTTCATAAGTCGGTGAAGTTATCACTGCAGCCACTATATTTTTTTCTCTATTAACTCTTAAGATATTTTTTAATGCCTTGATATCACAGCTTTCTGCGATATCAAGTTCATTATAATAAACATCTAAATATATAGGTGTCAAATCAAGCAGTTCAATGGCGTTATATACACTAAAATGTGCATTCGGTGCCACTACTATATATGACTTTTCATTTTTATAATTTCCTGTGCAAGCACAAGCCCTTATACTTGAAAGTATACCACAGCTTGAGCCGTTTATTAAGTAGTATGTTTTATTACTTTTGTATACATGCTTTGCAAACTCCATAGAGTCTCTTATGATGCCTGTAGCATCATGCAAATTATCTGTGCCTTCAACTTCCGTCAAATCCATCTTGTAAATGTCCGTCATCATCTCTTCTATTGCTTTAGGCACTTTTCTTTTATGCCCCGGCATATGCATAGGCAATATACCGGAGCTTACATATTCTTTTAATTTATATGCTAAACAATCTTTATTCATTTTCTGTATTTTTATCTTCCACTATTTTATCTGATTTTGCCTCCGAGGCATCACCGTCTGCAACTTCCACTACAGGACTTACGATATCTTCTCTTCTTTCAAGCTCCTTTCTGAACTTGAAGTTTTTCCATGTTTTCATAAGAAGAAGTACAACAGCCGCTGCGCAAATAATATCTACTATAATAGTGGCAATCTGCCATCCCATCAACCCCAAGTTTAAGTTCTCAGGTGCATATGCTCTGCTGTTTACCGTAGTATAAAGTATATTATGTGACGCTTTTCTAAGTGCAAGTGTTGCTGTGGCGCTCTTATCCTTTACATAGTTGAAACCTGCATCAATAGCTGTAAGGCAGAAGTCCGTACCGTTTCTTGTAGCTCTGTTTGCATCCAGATATCCGTATCCGCCGGCGCCGAAGTAGTCTGTCAATACCATTCCTCTAAATCCCCACTCATCGCGAAGAATTTTATTCAATACATTGTCGGATGCATACGCAGGAGTGGTTCCGTAGTGGTTGAAAGCCGCCATCACAGCCTTGGCATTGCCTTCCTTTACACAGATTTCAAAAGGACGAAGATATACTTCTCTTACCGTTTGCTCATCCGCCCATGTCATAAGCTGGTATGTTCTGTTGGTCTCCTGATCATTTAATGCAAAATGCTTGATATAAGCATATACTCCGTTGTCAGCAGCGCCCTTTACAGCCTCGGCTGCAATCTTTCCTGAAAGTATCGGATCCTCTGAGTAGTACTCGAAGTTTCTTCCTGCAAAAGCGCTTCTATGAGTGTTCATAGCAGGTGCGTACCAACCTGATACCTGCATCTCATTTGCCATCTTTCCTATACTGTCACCGAATGAATGTGCAAGCTCTGTATTGAAGGTATTTGCAAGCATTATAGTCGCAGGCAGACCTATTGAACCCTTCTTTGTAAAGTTGTTGTTGATAGATGAAGGTCCGTCACAGTCTACAGTCTGTACCTTTCCTATTCTGCCGATAGCTACAGTCTGATATCCTCCAAGTGCTACAAGCTTTGACATATCGTTAAAGGTCATCTCGTCAAGCAGAGCATCCCACTTAGGGTCGTCATATTCAAGTCCGCGAAGGTCCTTTAGCTTAAGCTTATTGTTTGCACCTGTTGTAGGCATCTTATCGGACTCCACATCAAACTTTGAAGCATCGTAGTTGCTGTTATTTAAGAATGCGGCCTTTTTATCTTCAGGTAATATAAAATCTGTAGGTGCCTTTGTGGCTTCTTCAAGGTTTGCAAACTTGTCCTTTCTTGAAAGTACGGTGAAGTTTCCTCTCATATCGTCAAGCTTGTTTGTTGCAACTTCCTTGTCGCTGCTTCTCTTGTTATCCACGTTGTATACAATATCCTTTTCAATCGGGAATGTTCTTGTGTCAAGGATATTATGTGAATCCTCCTGAAGGCTTATCTCATATGTTCCGGCCTCAAGCACATACGCTTTTTTATCCTTCTCGTCATATGATGCCATATCTTCCAAATTGAAGGTAACTTTTACAGTTTCACTTTCTCCGGGCTGTAACAACTTTGTCTTTCCGAATCCTACAAGATTTGTACTCGCCTTTTCGATTCCTCCGTTTTTATAAGGAGGATTATAATAAATCTCCACCACATCTTTTCCGGCAACATTTCCTGTATTGGTTACAAGTACATCAATGCTTATCTTGCCGTCATTTGCAACAATCTCACCCATCTCCTTTGTGAAATTGGTGTATGAGAGTCCGTAACCGAAAGGATACTGTACATAACCTGCATAGTTGATAGCGTTTTCCTTTGCGGCGGTCTCATAGAATTTATATCCTACATAGATGCCCTCGGCATAGTTTACAAAGCTCGGTTTATGTTTTGTGCCTCTGTCGTCTGTAGAAAACTCGTCCATATTTGTATACTGAAAATCTCCGAAGTTGTTATAGCTTGGGCTCTTTTTCAAATCATATACAAATATATCGCTAGTCTTTCCTGAAGGATTTATTTCACCGTCCAAGATCTTTCCAAGTGCGTTAAATCCTGTCTGTCCCGGACCCGGGCACCAAACCACACTTGAAATATTCTCATAGTCATTTACAAATCCGAGCTCCATAGGATTTGCGGAATTGATAATAACCACAATATCCTTGAATGTCTTATTTACCGCATCAAGCATTGCAGCTTCTCTGTTTGAAAGCTGTAAGTAGCTCTTGTTTGCATCAAGGTCATCCTTTTGGTCACTGTATCTAAGTCCCTTTGAACCGAATGTACCTCCGTCAGTAAAGTTGTCCTCGGTATTCGGGTCAAGGCTCTTCGGAAGGTCTGCACCCTCACCGCCCGATCTTGCGATAACCACTACCGCCTTATCCGAATACTTTCTGGCATTTTCAAAAACATTCGCCTCTTTGTACTGATCGATTGAAGGCTCCGGTATTGTCCAGTCCTGACCCCACATTCCTACTGTAGGTCTCTTCGCTCTGAAATCGGTATAGAACTTAACCAAGTCCTCGTTTACCTCAAATCCGGCATTCTTGATACCGTCAATCAGTGAAACTGTAGGGAATGAGTCGTTGAGTCCGCCTGAACCTGTACCGCCGTAAAGCGGGTTTGTAGATGACCATCCGAACAGATTGAGCTTTGTACCTTTCTTTAGCGGCAGTGCCGAATCATTCTTTAAAAGTACAATTCCTTCTCCTGCGATGTCCTCTCCCAAAGTCTTTGCTTCATCAAGTGATTTCTCGCTTATAACGCCTCTTCCCGTTGCCAATGTAATCATGGTCTTTAGCGGACCGTTCAACATAATATTGACACTGACAACCGTACCTACAATAAAAAGAATCCAGGCAGCCGACCTTGATAACTTTTTAAAGGCAAGTTCTCTGTTCCTTGTGATAAACATAACTACAAGCGCACACACCAAAAGTGTAACTATAGCTATAAGCTGTGGAGCAATCGACTTTATCACACTTACCACATCCGCCATATTGATAGCTAACATAATATTCCTCCGATATATTTATTTTTTCTCCGGCATCACTATAAATTTCATTGCAGGGTAGCTGATAACCACCTGCACTATTATATTCAGCGCATTTGCCAACGTAGGTACAAGACTTGCACTCACCCCTATATCCCCAAAAAACCTCTGTGAATATGCAGGAAGTGCAGCGGACACTATAACCAAAACTATGGCAAGAATTATATACTTGGGTATTGCATCCTTAAAAGCCGCATTTGACTTAAACACAAACTGTTTTTGTACAAAGAAGTTTACAGTCTGTGCAAGTGCGGTGGCTATAAGGAAGCTTAAAAATCCTGCCGTTCCAAGATTTTGCTCAATATTGTCCGCATAGTTAAATATAAAAAACTTAAAAGGCATAAGATGCCATCCGAAGCCTGTAAAAACATATGTGGCTATCCACATCACTATAAAGTTCACTATAGTTGCCACATTTGAGAGTACATTAAACTTGATAAACTCCCATATGTTCGGATGGCTGTCTATCCATTCCTTAAAAATATCATAAATCTTCTCAATCTTCTCTTTGTAAGAATTCTTTTTTGTATTTTTTATTTGCCTTTTTGTTTTTGAAATATCCCGATATTATTCCGAATATTCCTTTAAAGAAATGTCCGTTTACCAAAAGCACAATGGAATCCACCATCTCCATGCTTACCTGCCCGTTGCTCATCTTTCCTATAGCTCTGAAAGGCATATTAAACTGAAATAAAGTATTAAGGTCCGGCACACCTGCTTCCAATGATTTTTTCAATCTCTTATCAAGTATTCTGTATACAAATCTTGCAATAAAACTCTTTGCATAATACATTTGACAAAGTGCGTCATTGATACCCAGTTCACCGCTCCAATGACCGTCCGGTATATCCCTTCCAAGCAAAACCTTATACTCGGAATCGTCTACTCTTTTTATATCACCGCTGTAGTATGAAGGAAGCTCTTTTTTATTGTACGGGAAAACCTCTGCATTTCCGTTTACCTTAAGTGTGGTCTGCAATCTGATATCCTCACAGCTGCTGCCGATATATATATCATACTCACCGCTCTCCACCTCAAAGGCATTTGTCATCACATTATAAAATCTGAAAGACTTGTCGTCAAAGCTTATGGTGACTTTTTTCTTCTCACCGGGAGACAATGCTACCTTTTTAAATCCCTTTAACTCATACTTGGCTCTGAAGATATTTGAATTTTTCAACCCTATATAAAGCTGTGCGACTTCCTCGCCTGATACCTTTCCGATATTTTCAATACAGAAGCTTACCTTTTCATCGTCCACCTCTATATCACTGTACTTAAATTCAGTATAGGAAAGTCCGTATCCGAAAGGATAAAGTACCTCCACATTCCTTGTAGTAAAATATCTGTACCCTACAAAGATGCTCTCTCTGTACTCTGAGGTTCTCTCCTTTGAAGGATGATATCTTACATTCGGCTCATCCTCATACCTTTTTACTATGGTCTCGGCAAGTTTTCCGCTTGGACTCAATTTTCCTGTAAGGAGTTCAAACACCGCTCCCATACCTGCCTGTCCGAAAAGATAACTGTGCAGTATCGCCTTTAAATGCTTTTCCCAAGGCATCTCAATGCATGAACCTGCACTTATAATACCTACTATATTTTGATTCTCATTTGAGATCTGCTCCATCAAATCTATCTGATTTTTCGGAATTTTAAGATGTGTCCTGTCAATGCCTTCAGACTCGCTTGCCTCATTCAGTCCGAAGAAGTAAAGTACAATATCCGCCTTCCTTGCAAGAGTCATCGCCTCATCTGTCATAACGGCATCATCTTCCTTATCAAGCCTTGAATATCCTCTCGCCGTTCCTATCACTTCCAAATCCGACTCTTCAAGAATTCTTTGTAACGTATCCACCTTGGTAGGATTTACTTTTGTAATGCCTGCTCCTGCATAAGTAGGATTCATATCAAGTTTATCAAGCCTATCTTCAACCTTCTCTAATCTTGATTCTATCTTGTTTTCAAGTTTTTGCACCTTTTTTGAATCAATATTCAACTTCTCAAAAAGCTTCTTTGCATCCTCAACCACAGTGGCGTTTACCATTGAAGAACCTGCGCCCTGATATCTCGGATTGAAGGCAAAATCTCCTATTATGGCAATCTTTTTCTTACCGTTCAGCGGCAAAATACTGTCCTCGTTTTTTAAAAGTACAATACTCTTTTTGGCAGCCTCTTTTGCAAGTTCGTGATTATCCTCAAACATCTTTGCCTTATCCTTAGACTTTTTCTTATCCTTGGTTGATAAAGTTATCTCTATAAGCTCATCCACTCTGGCATCTATATCGCTTTCCTTTATCTTGCCGACTTTTATAGCTTCCAAGAGTTCTCTTGCACTGTCAAGTCCCGGAGCCGGCATCTCCAAACTTGAACCGTTTTTTACACCAAGCGCATGGTCATTTGAAGCCCCCCAGTCTGTGACAACCATACCGTCAAATCCGAGATCCTTTCTTAGAATATCTATCAAAAGATGCTCGTTCTCATTGGCATATACCCCGTTGACCATGTTGTAGCTTGTCATTACGGACTTCGGATGTCCTTCTTTTACTGCTATCTCAAACGCGGTGATATATATTTCCCTTAAAGTTCTCTCATCAAGTACCGCATCCATAGCCATTCTTCTAAGCTCCTGTGAGTTTACGGCAAAATGTTTTACACAGGAAGCTATTCCGTTGCTTTGAATACCTCTGATCATTGCAGCTGCCAGTTTTCCGCTTAAATACGGGTCTTCAGAATAGTACTCAAAGTTTCTTCCACAGAGCGGATTTCTCTTTATATTGATTCCCGGACCCAAGAGTACATTCACATCTTCAGCGGCAGCCTCCGCTCCAAGTCCCTCTCCGACCTTTTCAAGCAGCTTCTCATCCCAGCTGTTTGCAAGTGTGGCGGCAGTAGGAAAGCATGTGGCGGGTACGCTTGCATTAAGCCCCAAATGGTCTCCCTTTCCGGCCTGCTTTCTTACACCGGTAGGACCGTCCGCGTGGTGAAGTACATCAACACCTATGGAGGTAAATGACCTTGTATCCCAGGCGTTCTTACCTGAGAGATAGGCACATTTTTCTTCCAATGTCATTTTTTCTATAATATCTCTATGTTTCATTTTCCTCCTTTAAAACAAACTGCCGCTCTTTTCACATCACAGAAAGCACCCTCAAAATTTTGGCTTGCTAAACACTTTATGCTTTCACAATCCTGACCTTATTATAATATATATTCAAATTTTTTGATATTATTTTCAAATAAAAAAGGGAGTCCGAAGACTCCCGATAATGTGTTTTATACTTCCGGCTCTATGATACCGTACTTGCCGTCTTTTCTTTTATATACTACACAAATCTCGTCACTTAACGCATTTCTGAATACATAGAAATCATGTCCCAAAAGCTCCATCTGTAAGCATGCCTCCTCAGGGTCCATAGGCTTGATACTGAATCTCTTGGTCTTTACAATCTTGATCTCATCTTCTTCATCCAAATCCGAATAATCTTCTCTTATAAAGAAATCTGAGAAAGATACACTTGACTGCTTCTTATCTACAAGCTTGTTTTTGAATTTCTTTATCTGCCTCTCTATGATATCCTCAACCTTATCTATGCTTACGTACATATCCCCGCTTACCTCTTCGGCTCTGATAAGCCCCTGCTTGGTCGGGATGGTAACTTCTATCTTATGTGCCTCCTTTTGCACACTAAGTGTAATCTTCGCCTCCGTCTCTTCTGTAAAATACTTTCCTAATTTATGAAGCTTCTCCTCTACCGCCTTCTTCAAACCATCAGTTATTTCGATATTTCTTCCAGTAATTGTATAACGCATATGTATAAGCTCCTTTTCTTTTTATTTAGCTATAGTATAGCACTTTTTTTACTATAAATTCAATTTAATTTTTATAATTGTACTGTCAATTTCATTATTTTTTTAGAATTTTTTTGTGATTTTTAGTTAAGTTGTTAGCCAATTGTATTTTTGATGAAAAAAATTGCACTTTTTATATATTTTATCTCATAAACTCTATTATTTATCCACCAAGTCAAAGGTAGTCGATATAGGGATAAAATGTGGACAATGTGGATAACTTCGTTTATAACCCACAAACAGCCTATTTATAAGCTTCGTAGACACCCAATAACTCACCTTTTTTGTGGATAAAAATGTGGATAATGTGGATAAGTATTTTTAAACACAATTTTTATGCACTTTGCCGTTTTGTACTTATTATAAAAATTCAGACTTGACAGGCAAAATCAACCTAATTTAAAATCTCAACCGCTCTTATAGATTCCTGTTCCACCTTGCAGTTATGTAAGAGCATAAATTCCAACACTTGTCTATACTCTCCAAGCTTTCCTTTCTTTTTCTCTATCATATTTATATCTGAAGCTGTAAGCTCTTTATATATTTTCGCATCAAAAAACCTCTGTAAAATATCAACCCCCATATTCAAAGGTCTGAAAGGTATTCCGGTTTTTTCTTTTAAGTTTTCAAGTATCAAAAATCCGTATACATCTATATCTCCCTCATGCAGATATTCACAGTGCTCATTCTCATCATATATCTTTTTCAATACTACCTGCTTTGATTTGTTGTGATAACCTCCAAGATAAATGTACACACTGTCTTTCTCATCTTCATCGTGATATGTGGTCAGGTTTTCCACAGTGATTACAGACTTTGCAATTACCTTTATCTCCTTTATCTTTTCAAGTGCCGAATTTGAGAGTGCAATACCTCCGTTAATTTCCCTTACATAAATAACCGAATCTTCAAACTTAATTACTATATCACCCTTTATATACACATATGTGTGATTCTCATAGAGGTTGTAGTACTCAAGTATCTTATCCTTTTCCACTACCTCATCCGTATAATCAAAAAGTATGCTCTCTACAGTTGATTTAAACTCCCTTTGAAATCTCTTGGAGTCTTTAAACATTGCGGTTGAAAAATTTCTTATATAGCTCTCACGACCAAGCCCAAGTATTGCTTCAAGTATTTTCAATATATTAAAAAGTCTTTCTTTGTCATATTTTTATATCATATGGCAGCTTTTTATAGTTTGATATAAGTTTACTCCAATCGGATATAATACATCTCAGTACAGGCAGATTTATCTTTAAACAAATCCAAAACCTCTTTTATTTTCTCACACCGTTGTGGTATATCAATTCTTTTTACTCTCTTATAGCATTCTGCAATACTTTCAACATTTAATTTTACCTTTTCATATTTTCCGGTCTCATCCGCCTTTGATTCAATAAAATTTTCATTTATCAACTTTTCTATTGCCGTATTGATATCCTTGTACACACTGTGATTGTATCTGTCCACATATTCAGGGTAGATCTTTTTTATATCCGCCTGTATCACACGCAAAGAAGAAGGCTCCTTTTTAAAGCCTTCTCTTCTTTCATACATATCTATCAATCTGTTCAAAATGTCCTTAATGTAGTCCATCCTCAATCCTCTCAAACACTCCTATCGCATTCCTGTTTCCTGACTTTACAATAGAATATGTAATATCACAGTACGGCAATATGGCTGTAGCCTTTTCAGCCGTTGCTATCAGAACAAGCTGCAAATTAAGCTTCTTGAACATATTCATCATCGGTTCTATTCTGTCACTTGTCATATTGTTGAATGCTTCATCAAGGAGTATAAGCCTTATAGAACCTTCCTTGCTCTGCTCATAAATCTGTAAAAGAGATGCACAGATAGCCACATAAAAGGGAGCCTGATTCTCACCGCCGCTGCCTTCCGCGTTGACCTTTGAAAGTCCCACCTCATTTCCCGTCACACAATTTTTTACAATGATGTCATAGTCCAGATATGTTCTGTAATCCACATACATTCCCATACTTTTTGCACCTGATTTTTGACCTGAAAGATTCTGCCTTGCATGTTCCTCAACATCAATCATAATTCTTTGCATAAAGTCATCAATCTGACTTTCAAATACTTCAGACTTGTTGCTCTCTGCAATAAGCATAAGCATTTCATTGTCTCTGTCAATCTGCATATTATCCTTGTCCATGATGATATCATAGAACATTCCAAGTTCCCTGTCCTTACTCTTGTCAATTCCGAATCTGTAGCTTTCTTCACCGTACTCGAGATTTTCCATAACACGATTTATCTGCTTAAACTGCTGCTTTGCCCTTAAGATATCATCCTTCATTCTAAACAGCACTTCCTTACGGAATCTGTCCTTACATCTTATCTGTGCGTTTACAAGTTCGCTCTTATGTCTTTCAAGCTCTATATTCTGCAATGTCAGAAACTCCTGCATATACCTGTTTGCCCCTCCAAGACCTATAGCGTAATCACAGGTATATGTAGCCATATATCTTTGTTGCAGCGGTATAAGTTCCTGATTTAAGTAGTTGTTCAACGCAATATTGTCCTGAATTACACGGTTTGAAAAGTTGTAGGCAATGGCTGAAGCCTTCTTTGATTTTCTTTCATTTTGATACTTCTTCTCAACATCATTTATAAACTCGGGATACTCCTCAACACTTTTCTCGTATATATCCTGCAAATTTGAAAGGCTCGCTTCAAGCTCCTCAAGCAAATTTTTTGCCCTGTTTATATCAGCATTAAGGTTTTGCTTTTTTGCCTTGTTATCCGTTATCTCATCTCTTACGGCATTTAGATTCTTCTTACATTCTTTCACTCTGTCATACATAGCAAGCAGAATAGGATTTTTCTTAAACTCCTCTATCTTCTTTGCTATATCTTCTATCTTAGCTGAGAGTACTTTTGACTTTGCCTTTGATTCACAGTAGTTTTCAAGTTTTCCGAAGTTGTCACCCGCTCTGAACTTTGTATATCCGTTATAAATAGAGTCAAAGTTTTTCTTGGCTTCTTCAAGTCTTGTAAGTTCTTTTTTGACGCCTGCAAACTCTTCTTTTGCACTCTTTAATTGCTTTGCTATGGCATCCACACCTATGAAATGTTCTTTTTTTGCCATCCTCTGTAAGCAGAAATTTTGGAATCTGAGTCTGTCTCTTGTTACACTCTTTGAAAAATTCTCCAAATCATCCGAAGACTCACAGCAAATGACATTTTTCATAACATATCTTGCATATGCCTTTGCATAGATATTTTCAGAATCAATCTTATCTCCAAGATAAGCCTCATTCAAAGACTTGTACTCAGGCTCCTTTATCTTTCTTGTATCTATAAGCCCTATCCCTTTAACTTTATCTCCCAGAGATACAAAGACCTTTTTTGCCGAAAGATAATTTTCCGGCTCAACAATAATATTAAACCTCTGAGTATTCAAATAGCTCTCAACGGCATCCTGCCAGCTGTTATCCGTCATATATAAAAGTTCACAAAGCAGCTTAGCATCCGCTCTTTTACTTTGCTCACTCAAGAAAGCATTTATCTTATCTCTTACAAATATCGCTTCATCAGGATAACACATCACGCCTGCTTCCAAACTCTTTATCTTTTTTGAAAGTACATCACTTTTATCATTAAGCTCTGCAATATCATTTCTTATCTTCGCATCATGATTTTTGATTTCTTCTTCCATGTCTGCAAAAAGCTTTGCACTGTTTTTAATTTCCCTTATCCTGTCATCCTTGTCGGCATTTTCATCTTTTATAGAGTCGTCTACTTTGACATAAAATCCTACCTTATTCAGCCTGTCAATAAGAAAAAACAGCTTTTGAAGCACATCTTCAAATATACCCGCTTCCAATATAAGCTTCTCATTTTCAAGTTTATTGTTCTTATTTTCACTTTCAAGTGAGAGCATTTCCTTATTTTCCACATTTTCTTCCGCCGCTCTTTGCGCTTCATACAAAAGAGCTGATGCCTTATTCTCACTCTCTGAAAGCTCGAGTAATCTCTTATCAAGCATCTCAAGGCTTTTATTCCATTCCTCTATAAGATACTTTTTCTCATTTATCTCTTCGATATTTTCCTGAAGATTTGCATAAGCGACCAAACTCTCATTTATTTTGACTTTAGCAAGGAGTTCTTTTGCCGATTTTATTCTTTCATTGATTTCTTTTAAAAGTTCTTCTCTGTCACTTGCCTCCTGCAGTATCTCCTGCAATCTCTCAAGTTCAATCATATCCTTTTGTAAAAACTCTATATTCACTTCCGGCTCAGGCAAAATATATGTATAGATAAACTCTCTGATATCCTTTATATCATCAAGTCCCGTGCCCATATGGAACACCTCATTAAACTTCTTTCCGATAGGCGAGTTTGCCTCACCTATACCCAGCACTCTGCAAATCCTTATCTTTGCATCCGACTGATTTGACGCCCTGTCCATGCCCTTATTCTCAAGCTTGAAAGCATCTCTTGATGTAGGTCTCTTGGCATCATTTTTCTTTGTAAAAAAAGGAATATCCTCAAGAACAAATCCCGGTTTTGTAATGTACCAGTCCTGATATACCCCCCTTAAATCCTGCTTCGGCGTCTCGGATTCTATACGGGCAATTATTACAAAGTTCTTTTTTATAGCCTCATCCAAAAACTCTATCCCTATATATGAAACCGTATGTCCCGGACGAAGATATGAATCCTCCGCCCTTTGCTTTTGGTGTACCGAACCTAAAAGAGTTCTTCCGCTCTTTTTATTTCCCGCCGTGTTGAAATCCTTATTTGTAGTAAGACAGTACCTTACGGCATCCATTATTGTAGTCTTTCCTACAGCGTTCACCCCCAAAAGGTAGGTGATATTTTTGAAATCTATTATATCATCCTGAAAATTATGCCAATTTATCAGATGAAGCCTCGTCATTCTAATCATTCTTCATCTCCATCTTCGCTGTTTTCATACTGTGCCAAAAGCTTGGCGGTCTCCTCATAGGCCTTATTTATATTTACATCAGGCATGGCAAGCATCACTGAAGGGTAAATCCTGATCTTTGCATCCATATCCGAAAGTCTGTCCTCAACCTTTAAAAGATTGTATCTTTTTATATTCCTTAAAGACTCTTCCAACAATACTCTGTCAAATTTTCTCGGGAGGTTGAGCTTCTCATATTCATTTTTTATCTCTTCAACAGTTGCAAACACGCTGTCTTCACTTGTGGATAAACTTTCTCTTTTTTCTACATACAAAAGTCTTAGTATAAGCAAAATAATACTCTCATATTTTTTTAATATAACTCTGCCGCTACCGTGATTATTGATAAGCTGAATAACCCTCAAATTTCTGTGAACCACCAAAGTATATCCTATAGGTAAAAAAATCTGCCTGAAGCTTTCTTCATGATTTATAACATAGTAGTACTTCTCTCTTGTAGTATCCACAGTTCCCATCAAAAAACAATTGTTCAACAGGTAATTGGCTATCTCTTCTTTTATATCAACCGCCATTATCTTCTTTCCTCAACAATAAAATCTTTGAACCTTACACCGTTTATTTCCACCACATTGTCCTTCAGTCTTATATCGTATTCTCTTTCAGATGTCTTTGAATATGTATACAATCCTATAATCTTTGTAAATGTATCGGGATCCTTTTCAAATACCGAGCTTATCTGCACGGCATGATTTCCTGCAAGAATATCCCTTGCAAACCTGTTTACATTCTCAGATGTCAAAGCATTCTTTATATACTCCATCATCTTTTTGTTTTTCTCTTCCACAAGCTCCATATCCGGCTCTTCGAATATACTCATAAGTTCAATAGGTGTAGGCTTTCTTTTTTTCACAGGTGTTGCAATAGAAGCGCTGTCAAAAAAGTTTTGACAAAATATCTGAAAGATTTCAGCTCCTACAGTATCATCGTCTTTATATCCGTCTTCCTTTGAATCTATGGTACTTGCATAAAACCTCAGTATATTATTGATTTTACTCTTACTGCTTCCGTCAGACAGCAACAAAAACTGCGCTCTTTGTACGGCTCTCATCCTGTAGATTATATGTCTGTCGTCAATAGCCCTCATAAGACCTTCCATCTCTTCAATGTCCATGCGAACCTTTGTTATCAGTTCTCTTATCTTAACTTCGGCCTCATCTTTTTCTACGCGTTCCGTATCCATACAGTCAAGTACCAGTGCGTCAAACAAGCTGTCTTCACATTTATCAAGGCTTTCATACAGACTTGACCTGTAATAAAACAGATTGTCGTTTGTCTTAAACCTGTGATATGATCCTACAACTATCTTCTCTTCATATTTTTCAAAAAATTCCAATATCTCCTGCGGACTCTTACCCATAGTCAGCTCGTTTATATGGTCTTCTATTGAAGCCGACAAGGTCCTAAGCGCCTGATTCAGATTGTCAAAGTCTTCCGACGCTTCTTTTAATACGCCTTCATAAGGACTCCCCTGCTCGGATATATGCTCAAACATTGAATATATTTTGAAAAGCTTACCCTTATATGTGACAATCGTCGGACTGACAACCTCTTTAAATGACTTAAGTATAGGCACAACCTTATACTGTAGAGCCAGCTTATCCTCGTCCTCATATTCGCCGGGTTTTTCCAAGATCCAGCCTGTATCTCTAAGCCTTCTTATAAGAGTGCCTGCCACCACTCGCATATCCGAGATATTTCCGCTAACCTCTTCCTGCTCTTCAATATCAAGTTCCACACTCTCTCCCAAGCCCAAAAGATATTCCTCCGCCATATCAAAGACAGTGCTTTTTTCTATAGAATACATAGGCATTCTCTTACATTTATCCCAAATCAAAGCCAGTATATCGGCATATTTTCTTTTATTGGTTCCGGTCAGAGGTCTGAACAGATTTTCATCTATCTCATCAAAAATATTCATATATCAAACCTATACCAGATCAAGATACTGTTCCACCGGTATGCCGCGATATTTGTCCGCATTTTTTATATTTGCATTTATCATATTCCTTACTACTTTTATAGCATGAGAAGTCGCATCAAAAAGTGATTTACCGCCCAAAATGTCTCCCACCAATATCGCTGAGAATATATCTCCGGTTCCCGGGAATCTGACATCTATCTCGTCATATTCAATATAGGCAATCTTATCGTTACCTGCATCATAACATAGGCAGTATTTTTTATCCTCAAAAGGCACGGATGTAATAACCGCCGAAGATTGATTTTCCCCTATAAGTTTTCTCAACATAACCTCATTTTCTTCTTTAGAAAATCCCTCTTTTTTGTATTCCATACCTGTAAGCAGGCAGCACTCTGTAAAATTCGGCTTTATAAGATTTGCAAACTTAAGAAGTCTCTTTCTGTTTTCTACAGCATTCTTTGCAATACCGTTATATAGTCTGCCGTCATCTCCCATTATAGGGTCAACAAATATAAAAGTACCTTTTTTACTTTGCTTGTCACAAAAGTCCGCCAAAATATCGGCCTCTTCATCAGATGCGATAAATCCTATTGCTATAGACTCAAATGAAAAATCCAGCTCATTCCATACATTAACAGTCTTTTCAATATAATCCTTAGTATCAAGTATCTCAAACTTTCCGTAGTCAAGAGTATTGGATACAAGTGCTGTAGGAAGTGTAAATATCTCAAATCCCATATGTGACATTATCGGCATCATGGCTGAAAGTGCCACCTTTCCGTAACCTGCAAGATCGTTAACCAGTAAAATTTGTTTATTTCCGCTCATATATTGTAGTCTCCGTATTCTTATATTATTTATTGCATTATATCATAATATTCGCCTAAGATATCTAAGGATTACATATCTTACAAGGCTCATAACCTCTTTTTATAAGCTCATCCCTTGTAGTCTTTACTTCTTCCTTGTTCTTATCCTTTATCTTAGGTACCGATTTACAGTCGGGATAGTGAAACTTAAGTGAGTTGTTGTTAAGTATATAGGTCATTTCAAGACTGTTTCCCGGCTCCGTTGTTTTATCTTCCGCCATATTCCTTTGAGGCACTGTATCGGCTTTATTTTTTACGACATCCTTTGTACCTGCATTTTCATATCCCGACTTCCATGTATCTGAAGGACTTACATTCCATGACAGTTTCACTCCGTCAGAACTTACCGCTATACTTCCCTGTTCATCAGTCCTGTAAACCTTAGCCCCAATCTTTTTAAATTCATCCAGCACTTCCCTGTGCGGATGTCCGTAAGTATTATCCTTGCCGCAGCTTATCACCACATACGCAGGTGATATTTTCTTTAACCACTCGCTGCTTGATGATGTATTGCTGCCGTGGTGCCCTGCGTGATACACATCCGCTTTTAAATCCGCCCCTGAATCTACTATTTCCTGTTCCTCCTCACTCTCTGCATCTCCTGAAAGCAAAAATGAAGTATCTTTATATTTTACCTTAACTACAACGGAGTTATTGTTGTTACTCTCAGCCTTACTTATCGGCCCAAGTACTGTAAAGTCGGCACTTCCCAAGGTGAATTTTTCTCCTACTTTAGGCACACTAATCTTATAATTTCTATAATTTATAGCATCAATTAATTCTTCATATTCTTTGCTGTCACTTTTTTTATCAGGCAAAAGGATATTCTCACAGTCAAATTTTGTGATTATAACATCCATACCGCCTATATGGTCAGCATCAGGATGTGTTCCGATAACATATTTCAGTCTTGATACCCCCGCCTTTTTAAGATAAAGCTGCACAGCACTACCCTTTGTATTATCTCCTGCATCTATAAGCATCCACTCACCGTCACAGCCTATGAGCGTGGCATCTCCCTGTCCCACATCTATAAAACGCATGGAAAACTTCGATGTTTTAATATCCGCCACAGCCTCAGTAGTTGGAACTTCGGTATTTGATACCGCTACCTTGCCTCTACATCCTATAAAGGTAAAGACAATACATATTATCAAACATAAAAATAAACCTTTAAATCTTTTATGCTTTTTCATTTCACTCCTTATAAAAATAAGGCTGCCAAAATTGACAGCCTCATTGTAGTATTAACCGTATTGTAAGGTACCTGTCTCATTAAGGATGAAGTACCTGATAATTTGCCACATCATAATATCCTGCCGGATCCGCAGCACTTCCAAACCATACATGTGCATACTTTCCGTCTATCGCAACACCCATAGTCTTTAAATCTGACCAATTTCCCTGTGTTGTCATTACGGCATTATGTCCTGATGAATTCTTCCATAGTTCAAGTGCATCCTCAGGAGTTATACTGCCGCTATACCATGAAGAAATCTCATATCCGTTTCCGGTATAGGAAGTCAACTCTCTCGGCTTACTCCACATATTGGCTGCATATTCGTGATCGGATGTGTATACCACCGGTGTCCAGCTGCCGTGGTTTGACCAGCTGTGCAGATTACCCTGCATACCTCTTGAATCTCTCTGATTTTCAGGCGTATAGGTATTTGAATCAGATACATGAGTTCTTGCAACAATTGTAAGTGACTTTGAGAATGAAAGCTTTTGCAGTCCCTGACTCTCTCTGTAAGCATTGATAATATAGTACAATTTAGCTTCCTTTTCACTCACTCCCATTGCCTTTAGAGCATCAATAATTCTTGTCTCCTCACTTGAAACTTGTGTAACGGTATTTGCCACATTGTTTGAAGCACTTGGAGTAACCACTGTGCTTGGTGTATTATTGTTACCTGTATTTGCCACATTATTGTTTTGTGTATTTGCAGGAGTATTTCCGGTATTTGTACTTGTGTTTGCATTGTTATTATTTGATGTATTCGGAGTAACTACCTGATGATTACTGCCTGTAGTATTTGCATTTGTATTGCTTCCTGCATTGTTGGTATTTGTGTTTACCGAACTTGATAAACTTCCTGAACTTCCACTACTTGATGAACCGCCTGAGCTTCCACTACCGGATGAACTTCCACCTGAGCTTCCGCCGCTTGATGAGCCGCCTGAACTTCTACCGCCTCCTGAACTTCTGCCCGAGCTTCTGCCGCCGCTTGAACCTCTGCTTCTGCCACCTGAGCCGCCTGAGCTTGTGCCTGATCTCTTGCTTATATTTGCAGTCTTTCTGATGCCCTCTACCCACTTACCGGTTGCATCAACATAGTAACCGTCAGGAGTGGATGTACTTACAAGCATGGCACCGTCAGCACCTACATAGTAGTTTCCAACCCAACGGTTCTCAAGCATATAACCGATATTGTCAAAGTAGTACCACTTATTGTTTATCAGTTTCCATTGGTTGGTAGGGTATGCTCCGTTTGCCTCCTCATACCACCATCCCTTATCATTTCTCTTCCACTGTGCATCTGCAGCCATAACAGGTAGAGCCAAAAAAGCTGAAACCGCTACAACCGAAACAGAACATAATAATTTCTTAATCAAATTCATAAACACCTCCAAAATCACAAAACGATTTTAATACTGTTATGTATTATATTAACATTTTTGTATCACTATGTTCAAGTACTGTAAGCGATTTATTTTATTATATATTACTCTATCTCATTTTTACATACATTGATATTGACCTTACCGTCAGCTAAGAATCTTATCTCATTTGCATCAAGCGGTGTATAAATCCTTGATGTAAAGACCTGTTTTCCGTTGTTAATAAAAATCTCAATGCTGCATCTGTCAATCAGAACACATAAAGGCAGCTTTCCGTCGCAAATATCTATATCTATCTTTTCTCTCATCTATTGCATCTTTGGAAAGATAAGAAAATCTCCTCGAGAACTTTATTGTCTGCTTTTTCATATTTATCTTTATAAATGAATTGTATTCATCATCAGCCGCCAAGAATATCTTAAGCTTGTTCGCATCAACATTTGTAATATCAAAGTCAAATCTTGCAGCTCTTGAGTTCAAATCCTCATCGACATATTTATCATTTTTGTTCAAAGTAAAACTTATACTATATTTATTTTTATAATGACTCTCAAGCTCCTTTGCAGGCATCTGATAAATATTCTTACCCTTAAGCCTAAGCTCTCTTGGGTAAGTCATCTGTCCGCACCACTTCGCACCTTCAGGAGTCAAATCATTTCCCCAGTCATGCACCCATGCGACCGAAAGAGTTCTCTCATTAGCATTTAGACTTTGAGGTGCATAATAATCAAAACCGAAGTCCAATGTTCTTGCTTTATCTGTAGGGGTAAATCTGTAGAGTTTTTTATCATATTCACCTACAAAGTATAATACCTGATGTCCGTTAAAATATTCTCTGCCCTTTGCCTGCATCTCCATTACTGAGACTACCAATATATACTTATCATTAAGTTTAAAGAAATCAGGACATTCCCACATCTTGCCGTAATCACCGTTATTTTCAAAAAGAATATTCTTATATTCCCAGTCAATCAGATTATTTGAAGTAAAGAGCAATATACTGCCAAGTCCTCTTTCATTCTTTGCACTTACTACACAATAATATACGCCGTCTTCCTTCCAAATTTTGGGATCCCTAAAGTCTATACCGCTAAATCCCTTCGGCAAATGTTCCACTCTTATGACAGACTCTTTAGATATACTCTTGTAATCCACTCCGTCACCGATTTCTACAGCCTGCTCCTCTTTTCCGTCATTATGTACGGTATAAATAAGTATATGTTTATCTCCTTCACAAAGTGCTGTACCGGAGAAGCACTGTCCCTTTATTTCATCATCCGGTGCGAGTGCAACAGGAAGTCTGTCCCAGTTTACAAAGTCTTTGCTCTTTGCATGTCCCCAGTGCATCGGACCCCATTTTATATCATATGGGTTATATTGATAAAACAAATGATATTCACCGTCAAAGAACGAAAAACCGTTCGGATCATTCATCCATCCTATATCCGGAGTAAGATGATAAACCGGCCTTTCAATATCTTTTATTTTTGATTTGTTCTCTCTAAAATATTCGTCAGCTCTTTCTTTATTGTTCATATAAATCTTCTTTCCTGTTTGTAGTCATTCCCTGTCTAAAGTATATATCAAGTACTTTTGTTTTTCTGTCTACCCTCTCGCCTTCTATAATAGCATGCAGACTGTCCACAGCAGCCTTCGCCAGCTCATCAATCGGCTGAACTATGGCACTAAGACTAGGATATGCTGTGTCCAGTATAAAAGTTCCGTCATATGCCACTATTTTCAAATCCTGTGGAATTCTCTTGCCAAGGCTTAATGCCTTTTTCATATATAAAAGCGCATGAGTATCTGTTGCAAATATACCGTCCACATTCGGATAAAGTTTGAATGCATCTTCTATATTTTCCTCAATATATTCATAGTCAAACCTGTCCATAAGCGGTTTATACTCTCGGGCTGTAATTCCCGCTTTTTTTATCTCCTTTGCAAATGCCGTATGTCTCTTTATAAACGGATAGTTCTTGGTAGTTGCGTCACTAAACTGCAATACTTCCTTACAACCGCTCTCTATCAAAGCCTTTGCCGCCAACTTACCGCCTTTTTCATGGTCCACAGTTACCACCAAAATGTCATCATTTAATTTAGGAGTATCAAATCCTACTATCGGACCCTTCAGCTTTTTATAGATACTGTAATCAAGTGTATGTGTTCCCGTGATTATTCCGTCCACCATATTTCTCTCCAGCATCTCAAGGTACGCTTCTTCATTTGTAGCTTCTCCGATAGTATTACAAAGCATTGTCTTATATCCATACTTTCTGAGTCTGTTTCAACCGCACTGTAAAGCGTAGCATAATAAGGATTTCCTATAGCAGGTGTAATCACCGCCACAATATTGGTTTTATTTCTGAAAAGATTTCTGGCAAGCTCATTCGGTTTATAATTAAGCTCCGCTATGACATCTTCCACTTTTTTTCTGGTTTTGTCCGAGACATAACCGCTGTCATTGATTACTCTTGATACCGTTCCTACTCCTACTCCTGCCTTCTTTGCAACCTCCTGTATACTTGACATAACCCCTCCATCTACATATTCAAGTTAAAATTTAACCCTTAATTCCTGTAGACGCAATACCTTCTACATAAAATTTCTGCATGAATATATACATTATAATCATAGGAATTGATGCAAGTGTCAATACCGCCATAATAACACCGTAGTGTATAGGACTTACACCCACAAATATCTGTACAGCAAGCTGCACCGTTCTCTTTTCCTCTCCTGTAGTAATAAGGAAAGGCCACATAAAGTCATTCCATCTTGATACAAAATCAAGTATAAAAACTGTAGCAAATACAGTCTTTGATATAGGCATAACTATACTGAAATATGTTCTTATAGGTCCGCATCCGTCTACCTTTGCAGCTTCTATAAGCTCGTCAGGTATACTGATAAAGTATGAATAGAACATATATATAGAAAAGCAATTCATCATAAACGGAATTGTAAGACCGAGCATTGTATTTACCCAGCCGATTTGTGCCATCTCTATGTACATCGGAAGTATAATAGCTTCAACCGGCATTGACATAAGAGCTATTACAAGCGTTAGACTTATGCCTCTAAATCTGTACTTTAATTTGGCAAGTGCATAACCGAACATGGAACCCAGCAACAAATCACCTAAAAGTACTATTCCTATGTAAACCAAGGTATTTTTTAATATCGTGAATACTTTTAACCTTTGGAATACCTCAACATAGTTTTGCAAAGTAAAATGAGCAGGCACAAACGTAGAAAGTGAGTTCAAGTTTGAGAAGATCTCAAGTTCAGGCTTAAATGATGAAGCAAGCATCCATAGAAGCGGAGATACAAATATAAGACCCACTACAATATTGCCGAGGTAAAATATAACATTACCAAGCACTTTATTTATCTTTTTATTATTCATATTCCCTCCTAATTTGTCTTACTTATCCTTTTAACCACAATTGACAGTGTAACAACTATAATAAAGAACACCGTAGCTATACTGCAGGCATAACCGAAATTACCCTTTTGAAAACCTTGCTCATATATGTAAAAAACTAATGTCTTTGTTGCATTTCTGGGTCCGCCCTTTGTCATAATATATGGCTGAGTAAAGAGTTTCATAGCCTGTATAAGTGTTATCATAAGTACATATTTAATCGTATTTATAAGTCCGGGAAGAGTTACATATATAAGCTTTGCAAACCAGTCCGCTCCGTCCACACTTGCAGCCTCATACTGCTCTGTAGGTATAGCATTAAGTCCTGCAATAAAAATCATCATCTGATATCCTGCACCCTGCCAAGCCGACATGAATATAATAGAATTCATAGCCGTCTTCGGATTGTTCAAAAAGTCAATAGGCTGTAAACCTATGCTCTTTAAAAATGCATTTATAAGTCCTGTATTTGCATTAGAGTTATAAAGTATTGTCCAAAGTACAGCAATAATTACCATTGATGTTATCTGCGGACTGTAATAAAGTGTTCTGAATACTGCAACGCCTTTTTTCTTGCTTGATACCATAAGAGCAAGAACCAATGCCAATATACACTGCACAGGTACTACAATAACTGTAAAGTATATTGTATTTTTTAACGCTATATAAAAGTTTGCATCTTTGAAAAGTTTTGCATAGTTGTTAAGAGCATTGAATTTTATATTATCAGGACGCACTACCTGATAAGTAAAGAATGAATAGTAAACTGTATATATAATCGGAATTATCAAAAAAGCAATCAAAAGAATAAATGCCGGTGAGGACATTATAAATCCTGCCAAATTATCACCATATTCTCTTTTACTCTTTTTAGTTAGCTTAGCCTCCATATTACTTCCTTTCTACAAAAGGCTTGGCATATTGCCAAGCCTTCCAAACTACAATAGTATGAAATTATTTCTTATAGTACATTTCATAATTCTCATCAAAGTTCTTTGCTACATTGTCAAGCTCTTCTTTTGCATCCGAACCTGAGAATATGTTCAGCATAGCGGTTGAGAAATCTGTTGAAAGTACTGAGTATGAAGGTGTTCTTGGTCTTGATACACCCGTATTTTGTAACTGCCACTTCATAAGTGCTCTTGCACCGCTGTCCCAGCCTTCCATCTTATCATAAGATGATGTTCTTGATGCAGGTTTTGCAACCGCACTTGCATAAGATGCTATATTATCGCTGTTCATTGCCCATTGTAAGAACTTACCTGCCGCATCAGGATTCTTTGAATCCTTTGTGATAGCTGCCGCCCAGTCTCCTGTAGGAGATACCGCCTTTCCGTCATCCGCTATAGGGAAGTATGAAACACCCCAGTTAAGATTTGACTTCTCAAGATCCGCTATATTCCATGAACCTCCAAGTAATGTAGCAGCTTTACCGTTAAGGAATTCGTCCTTAACAGGATCAAGATTTGCGTATCCGTTCTTAATGAACTCATTGAGATACTCTGCCGCCTTAACGCTTGCATCCGAGTTTACATATCCTTCAGCCTTAGATCCGTCATCACTTACAAACTGTGCTCCGGCTTCTGTAAAGAATGAACCGAGTGCATAGATAATTCCCTCACCCTTGTCCATAATAATATTTGTTCCTACATAATCTGATGTTGTAAGTTTCTTTGCATTGTCAAGGAACTGACTCCATGTCCAAGCCTGCTTAATATCTGTATCTGACGGATAAGGAATACCGGCCTTATCAAGATAGTCCTTATTATAGAAAAGTGCTACCGATGACTCTGTAGGAGCTATTGCATAAAGCTTGCCGTCATATGTATCGGCCTGTACCGTACTTGGCATAAAGTCCTTAAGATCATCCGCAGGGAAATAACTGTCAAGTGGAACTGTAATGCCGTTTGCCGCATAGTATGAAACCATAGGTCCGTCTACATATAGAATATCAGGAAGATTTCCTGAAGTTGTAGCTGTTGTAATCTTATTCTCATAAGCATATGCATCAGCTCTGTCTATAGCCTCTCTCTTTACCTGAATATCAGGATTCTCCTTATTCCACTGATCAATCTTATCTACCCACCAAGCCTCGATAGCTGCAGTATCTGTCGGGCTCCAAATCGTTACATTGGCAACACCGTCTGCACTCTTACTCTCTGCCGCCTGTGAGCTTCCTTCACTGCTTGCATCAGCCTGCTTTGTCGCACCGGCATTATTTCCACAAGCCGCCAGCATACCGCCAAGTGCCAAAACACCTAAAGTTGTTAAAACTTTTTTCATTATATAACCTCCTCAATAATTAAATTACTACCGCAGTAGCAAAACCTCATGCCTTCACAAAGATATTGATAAATCATCCAATTTTTATATATTAGTATAGTAAATATTGGCAATTTTATTTTCATCTCTCTTTGTGGAACGCGTTCCATATCTGTTATTTGTATTTTATCACATACAAATTAAATGTCAATATTTTATTTAAAAACATATTTTTGTTAGTTTTTTTATCAATGGTTATTGCTGTTATTTTTAAACTGCTTTCATCCTTTATATCCCTATTTATGCTGTTATGATTGGTTATATATCGACAAGTTTTATCTTGCTTGATAAGCCTTAGTTTCTGATATCGTATAGTATTTTACGTTTATTTTTAAGGTATAGGACTCGCAGGCCTCTTCTATACATACCCTCTCTTGAATTTTATAATAAAAAACTCACGTTTTAATCCTGTCCTAAATTTCTTTAATTACTTATTTTTATATAATTATATTGCTTTCACTTTGTATTCATAGCTACAGCATATAAAATTACCCTCCTTACCGTTTTATTCGGTAAAGAGGGTACATATTTTATATATTACACACTTTTAAAATCCCAAACTATCGTTCACCAAGATTACATGTATCCTGTCTTTGTGGCGTGAATATCTTGTAATCAAAAACTGGCAACAGATAGTGTCAGGTGATTTGCAATCTGAGCATTTTCCTGTGATTTTGCAAGGAGTCTTTATATCAAATCTCTGTGTATTTGCTGTAGCCGCTACATTTCTGGCACGCTTCATAGCACTGTCTATGTCTGAACATACCTTATTGATTCCAACGATAAACACAACTTTTTTCGGTCCCTGTGCTATACATGATACACGGTTTGAGTTCCCGTCAATATTTACAAGAACTCCGTCATCTGTCATAGCATTGGCGCTTGAAAGAAATATATCCGCATCATACGCCGCCAAAAGAGCTTCTCTTGGTTCCATCTTAGCCCTGTCCATATAATTATAGTTGCCCTGCTCAAGTGCACAAATCAATCCTATTTCATGTGCACTCATGCAACCGCCCATAGCGATTTTACTGTTTTCAGGAATAAGTTCAAGTGCAATCTTTAATGCTTCTTCTTTATCCTTTGCATAATACCCTGTCATATTTCTGGATTTCAAACCTTTGATTACGGTATCTGCCAAAATTTCATTTCTCTTTTTTTAAGTTCTCGTTCATATATTCTCCTCTTACTTAATTTCAATCAATATATTTGAGCATTGATTTTTTTCTACTTATCCAAGGCCCTTGCCCTTTCAAGTGCCTTATCTATATTCTCACGAAGTTTTTCTCTTCCCGCTTTTTCTATAAATCCTGCCTTTTTCCATTACTTTCATCGGTTGCTCATTTACATGAGATAATATCAAAGTCATATTTCTTTTTTTACAGATTCCAAGCAATTCTTCCAAAGCTTCAAGTCCTGAAATATCCATTGCCGGCACATTTCTCATACGAATTATAAGTACATTCTTACCTTCTTCATTTACTATATTAAGTAAGTCTTTTGTAGCACCAAAAAATAATGCTCCAAAAATCTCATAAACTATTGTATTTTTAGGTACAGACTTAAAGTCGGAATTTAGTGCATACTCATCTGAGTCTGATTTATCTACCCACTGCCTGACATTTGCAATATCCGACATACGCTTTAGGAAAAGAAATGCCGCAAGAATCATACCGAACTTTATAGCCATTACAAGGTCAAAAAGTACCGTTAAAAATAAAGTAATCAATAAAACCGCAATATCACTTTTAGGTGCTGTTTTTATTATATGTACCACATTTTTCCATCCGCTCATATTGTAACCGACTATAATAAGTATGGCCGCCAAACAGCTCATCGGAATAAGCGATGCATATGGCATCAGGAATAACAATATAAGCATAAGTGTAATTGCATGAATCATACCTGCAATAGGTGTTCTTCCGCCGTTTTTAACATTTGCGGCAGTTCTTGCAATAGCTCCGGTAGCAGGTATTCCACCAAAGAGCGCCGACATTATATTGCCGACTCCCTGTCCTATAAGCTCTGCATTCGGACTGTGATGACTCCCTGTCATTGTATCTGAAACCACGCATGATAAGAGAGATTCTATAGCAGCCAATATCGCTATGGTAAATGCCGGTGATATCATCTGAGATATAAGCTCAGGTGTTACCCCCGGCATACTAAATTCCGGAAGTCCGGCTTTTATGGTATATAAGTCACCTATGGTTTTTACAGGAAGGTTTCCAAACTTTACAACTAGAGTTGTAACTATAATTGCAATCAAAGATCCAGGAATCTTCTTCGATACCTTCGTCCAAAATATCTGAATAAGCAATGCCAAGAGACCTACTAAAAAAGTTGCGATATTTAATGTGTGAAAATTCTTAAAAAGAGCAATCATCTTCTTCACAAATTCCGCAGGCACCGCTCCCATATCAAGTCCGAAAAAATCTTTTATCTGTCCTGCCACTATGCTTACAGCAATTCCGAAGGTGAATCCTACCGTAATAGTCTTCGGTATAAACTTTATTAAATCTCCAAGTCTAAAGATTCCCATAAGTATCAGCATAAATCCTGCCATTATGGTGGCAACTGTAAGCCCTGCCATTCCATACTGAGCCACTATACCATAGATTATTATAACGAAGGCAGCGGTCGGTCCACCTATCTGCACTATACTTCCACCCAGAAATGAAATAAAAAATCCTGCAACCACCGCTGTATACAGCCCCTGTTCCGGATTTACACCTGATGCAATTGCAAGCGCTATTGAAAGCGGCATTGCAATAATTGCAACTATGATACCTGAAATCAAATCCTTTACAAACTGCTCTCCGGTGTAACCTTTTAATGCTTCAAAAATCTTAGGTTTTATATAACTGAAGTCCACATTTCCTCCCCATATGTTCTAAAATTTTAATCTTTACTATAAGAACAATATGACTTTATGATAGCATAGACAAAAATATAATCTACAATACTTATGTATACAAAAATCAAACATATTATAAGCTTGAAATTCTTATGTCAAAAAAATACATATATGTTTTTAAATTATATATCTAATGTTCCATATTATTCCTTAGGATTGTACTTATATAATCCCCCTTATTCCTGCTTATGCATGCTGTCGCATATGTCAAGGGCGATTTGGATGTAACTCCCTTATATTCAGGACTTTTTAAAACAGGCATACTATAGAATACATTCTTTTTATTCTCCAAATCTATAAACCACTTACCACCTATATATTTTCTGAAAGTCTCTCCAATATATACTGTCAAGTAATCAAGCGTTTTCTTATCTTTTATCAGCCCTTCGGCATCTTTATAGTTAGCTAAGATCCATCTTTCCAGTTCATCCAATGACTCCATACTGTAGTCAAGTTTCAAGTTATTTTCCCCCGCAAATGTGTCTGTAAAATATTCCATTTTAAAAGGTATAAGAATTATCCACTCTTCAAAGTTTTCTTGTGTATAGCTCATATTTTACTTCCCTCATTTCCCGGCATCTACATATTCATTCCGTATATACACTTTACATCCGGACACTTATAGACTGATTATTTTCTTCATATATGTAGTCCCTCCTACAATAATGATGCTTTTATTATATTGTATTTTTCTGCTATAATATACATTATAAGGCGTACGGTTTCCCCTTGAAAGCTTTTACTTTTAAGCCTGTAGGAAGCCGCCACGCCTTTATATTGTATTCGAATACATTTTTAAGGCCGTAAAAATGTATTCTACCACACTTTTAAGGCCGTAAAAATGTAATTTGTCGCACTTTTAAGGCCGTAAAATCGTTTTCTACTTATAAATCTAAATTTTTTATATTCCCTGCTTATTGTAAATTACTATTCTTTCGGCGCTCTTGCCGAAGAAATGATAGCCTGAGCCGCCCTCACTTATAACATCAAGTAGCTCATCAGGTTTCGTCACCAAGATACCGCCCATCACAGTCACACCTCTTTTAAAGAAAGCATCAGGAATCATACCGGCAGTCGGACCTGTGACCAAAATATCGGCACCGGGTTTACACATAGCCAGTAAATCAGGTAATGTATCATTAAGGATAGTAACGCCTGTAATAACATCCAGGTCGGAATCAGGCAGATACATATTCGCATCCTTTGCAGGTGCAAAATGCTCCAACTCCTTGCCCTTTAGAGTACGTGAGTCCATCTCTAAAACTTTAAAATCTGCATCTGCCGCAAGAAGCTTTTTAAGCATCGGCACCAATGCACCTATTACAACACTTTTTTTGCCTTGGTGAACCTCCATCACATCAAAAGAGTCTACATCCAACTCTATTTTATACTCCAAATTCTTATTTTCCTCCCAGTAACAGGCTGAAAGTGCATTAAGTGTTGCAATGGCCAGTGTCTTTCTGAGAATATTTGCATGTGAAAGATCATCCAAATAACTTTTTACGCTCCTTCCACTGAGTTTACCTGATAGAGGCATTGCCTTCGCGGAGCTTGGACAGCATACAGCCTCAGGAATCTCCTTAACGGGAGTAAAACAAAGCCCTCCATGACCTGTACTTAATTTTACTCCTGAAAAGAACAGTCCGAACACCGCTCTTTCAACTACCATTTTATCCAGTCTCTCTCCAAAATATTCTTTTAAAATATCGGCACTTTCCTGTAATAATATATTCATAATTTATTTCCTTTCCGTCTAAAACTCGTCAGCACACCTAATTTTATATACTATTCCTTTACATCTACAATATCAATACATAAAGTGCTATAATAACACATGATTTTTTAATACTTTTACATAATCAGAGGAGATAAATATAATGGGATTTTTTTATATCTACATTGGGATTTGGCATATTTTCACTGCTATGCTTTATTTTAGCCATTTTTATATACTTCAGACTGCTGATAGCTGTTTGCACTTTTAATAAGCTACCTAAATGGATATATACTTTAGGCCATATCCAGATTACAAGGAGGGCTGTTCAATATGACGACATTACAGATAGGCCCGCAATGATAGAGGCGAGCTTTTTTATGGTGTGTATTATTTTAGTTAATATAATAGTTACCGGTGTGAATTATTTCAAATTACACAATATTGGAAAAGCAATTTTTTCCTGTTTACAAATGCAGTTTCCTATAGTTATAGCTGCAATAATACTTTCCGGAATTATTAGACCGCTTATACGCTTTTTGATACCATCATACCGTACAAATTATTCTTACTCCACTACCAATGCGTTGGATGTACTTATGTTTTTCGCCTCATTTGCATTCACTTTTTTTATATCTATAGCAGGTATTCCGGCTAAAGCGGTAAATGTGCAAATAGCAGGAACTAATGTGATTATCGGTTCAACAAAGGCATCCGCTCTTCTTGATAACGGCTTTACATTTAAAGGAAAAAATGCAGACAGTGAGATTATAAATACTCGAAGTGATCACTTTTCCTATGGAGAATATTTGGAATTATATCTTGGTGACAAGTCTTTCGGTCATGTATGTGTTACACCTACATGGAAGGATTCGGATGAGCTTAAAAACTGCACTGTAACATCATTTAAGGCCACACCTGATGATACGGATTTATCTTCTGTAAAGATTAGCAATGTAGCACTGTTGGACTTAGATCTTAACGACTTTGAAATAAAGATTTGGTAGATATTTTTTCACTGCATCCGACAGATTATGATGAGATGAAAGGTCCTTATTATTTTGTACTAACATTGCAAACTCATGACTATTCTCTTTGGAAACGCTATCGTATAGAAGCTGATTTTAACTCCGATAACAGTCTTTCATACTACAATGTTATGGCACAACATACTATATGGGAATAAAAAACGGAAAGCTTAAGCGGCTTTCCTTTTTATATCAGATTATCTGATATTCATATTTTCCATACAGTTTTTCAGTATTGTGCTTATATAATTGCCCTTTTTTCTGTTGATACATGCAGTCGCATATGTCATTGGAGCTTTGTATACTTCTCCTATATAATCAGGACTTGTTAAAACAGGCATGGAATAGTATGCATTCTTTTTATTTTTCAAATCTATAAACCATTCTCCACCTATATACTTCCTGAAAGTCTCACCGATATATACAGTCAAATAGTCCAGGGTTTTTGCATCACCTATCAAGTCCTTTATCTCACTGTAATTAGTGAGAATCCAATTTTCAATCTCATCCAGCGACTCTATACTGTAGTCAAGTTTTAAATTATTCTCCCCCGCAAATGCATCTGTAAAATACTCCATTTTAGAGTCTATAAGAATAATCCATTCTTCAAAGTTTTCTTTCGTATAAGCCATTTTTATATTCAACTTTCTTAATTTATATAAATATTCTCTGATTCAAGCAATACTCTACAATTAAATATTTATTTCTGTCTATTGTAATCATACATAGATGTAAATACAATATATTTCTTATATATCAGATTAAAGTAAATATAATTTATAATTCCAAAATATTTAAGTACATTTAGTCAAATTTTAAATAGATTTTTGTACAAATATATAGTAAAATTATATTAAAATTTATGGAGGTGAAATTTATGTCAAAAAAAATCACGTCAAAACTTTCGGTTGTCTTATGTTTTTTATCCATATGTCTCTTGGCTATACTTACATCTGCCTGCTCATCAGGTAAAAAGCCTGCAGAAGTACAACAAGAGAATACAGATTAAGATAATAATGATAGGCAAGATGCATCCGATTCCAATGACAATTATACTAAAACCGTATCCGATTCCAATAATTTTTCTCTTTACGTAAAGGGAAACAATCTATATATGGCCCGTTATGATAACTCTGAAATTATAGATCTCGGACCTTGTACAACTAACGGTAGTGTTATGGAGAAGTTTTCTATAAAAGGATATAACAAAAAATCAGATCAATTCTGTTCCTTTTCAGATTATAACGGTGAAACCTATACTCTATATATATCGACATCTAAAACACCTACAAAACGGACTAAGGTAGCTGACAATGTTACAGTACATTCAGCCTTAAAAAACGGTGATATACTCTATATTTCAAATAAAGAGCTGTTTTTATATAAGGGAGGTAAAGCAGCCAGTCTCTTTAAAGAAGAGGGCGAAGAAGAAATAAAATACATACTTTCTAAGGCTCAGGATAAGCTTTTAATTGTTCCGGGTGAGCGCAATTATGGCAAAGAGAAATTGATGAATGTATATTTAATCGATATATACACAGGTAATAACACAGTATATTCAGATTTTAATATAAATTCTTTCGATTATTCTTTTGAACTTGATTCAATATGCTATTTTAGGGATAATGCAGTATATAAATTGGAAGACGGAAACTCAAAGGAAATAGTAAAAGGTATTAAAGAACCATATAATAGCGTTACTTATTCTTCTGATAAAGTCATCTATGCGTCAAAAGCTGATGAACCGACATCCCTCTATAGATTTGACTTTAACGGCAATGAGGAATTAGTCAGTGATTCATTTGAAAAATTTGTAGAATTTAATATAAAAGAAAATTTTTTGGCATATACAGAAAAAAACTCTGAAGGCAAAATCATTCTAAAAGTAGTACAAAATGGTGAAACACTGGGCGAGTATGAAGATATAGAAGACGGTGACGACGTATACAGACTCAAAGAAGCCCACCCTTCCAAATCAAAATATTGGTATTTTTTCTCTGAAGAAAATAAGAAGCTTTGGAAAGTCGCTTTAGAAGGAAGTAAAAAAGGGGAAATTGAACTTGTAAATGATAATGTAACTGATTTTTTAGATTTTGCTTATTCACAAGACTCTAAAGCGGAAAATGATGATTTGTTGTATAAAGCAAAAATCAAAGGGAATGACTACTATTCTTTATTCCTGGATAAAAATATTATCAATGAAAATGTAGGCAAGTATTATTCACCGGCACATTTAGAAAATAACGGTACTGAGAGTTATATTACATATGCTGACACACTCTCTCAAGCTTCATATAAAGATCATAATTATACCTATCATATTTTGGAAAACGGCAAAGATACTATAGTTGCTGAAAATGTAAAGGATTATAACGGATTCCTTCCAAAATATGAAAATTTCGACAAAACCTATTTTTTAACGGATTATGACGAAAGTAAAGGAACAGGTGTTTTGAAGCAATATTTAAACGGAAAGCTTAAAGATATAGACAGTGATGTAAAGGGCTTTGTAAAAAATAATACAAGTTCATTTAGCACTATATTCAGATAATAAAGATATAAATACTGCCGGAGTCGCACGCGACCCATGTGGATCACGTAAGGCTCCGGCAGCAATATATCTTCTAACTTATTATACCCTACTTTCCCATGTCTTCCAAACAGTTTTTCAGTATCGTACTTATATAATTGCCCTTTTTTCTGTTGATACATGCAGTTGCAAATGTCATCGGTGCTATATAGCTCTCTCCTATGTAATCAGGACTTGTCAAAACAGGCATAGAATAATATGCATTCTTTTTATTTTTTAAATCTATAAACCACTCTCCGCCGATATGTTTCCTGAAAGTCTCACCGATATATACCGTCAAATAGTCTAAAGTCTTAGTATCTCCTATCAAATCCTTTATCTCACTGTAATTAGTGAGTATCCAATTTTCAATCTTATCAAGTGACTCTATACTGTAGTCAAGTTTTAAATTGTTTTCTTTTGCAAACACATCTGTAAAATATTCCATTTTAGAGTCTATAAGAATAATCCATTCTTCAAAGTTTTCCTTGGTATACGCCATATTTTGTCTCCGACTTTCTAATTTTTTAAATCATTAAATGATTCCAATATTTTTTTCAATATTCTAAATTTTACCTGGTTAAACGGTGCATACCTGATAGGCAAATCAATTGTTGTTTCACTCCAAACAATACTCTTTTTATGGCTGAATGCATCGAATCCGAACTTACCATGATACGAACCCGTTCCGCTACTTCCTACTCCTCCAAACGGCATATAATGATTTGATACTTGCAGTATAACATCATTTATGCATCCGCCACCGTAGGAAATGCTCTTTATAATATGCTTTGCCGTATTTTCATCCCTTGTAAATACATAGCATGCCAAAGGCTTCTCATGTTCTTTTATTATCCTTATTACCTTATTGATATCGTCATATTCTATGATTGGAAGCACCGGTCCGAATATCTCTTCTTTCATGATTTCATGGTCAAAATCCACATCAGGTAAAATAGTAGGCTCTAATCTATGAACTACATCATCACCTCTGCCACCTATTATACTGTCCTCTGATTTTATTAAATTCATCAATCTTTTATAATGATGCTCATTTATTATTCTCGGATAAGTATCATTATTTAATGCGTTAGGATATCTTCTCTTTATTTCTTTTTGCAGATACTTTATAAATCTGTCCTTAACACTGCTATGTATTAACACATAATCAACAGACACACAGGTCTGTCCGGCATTAAGCAGTTTCCCCCACAGTACTCGCCTTGCAGCAAGTTTAATATCGGCTGTCTCATCTATAATACAAGGGCTCTTTCCTCCAAGCTCCAAAGAAACCGATATAAGGTTATTGCTCGCTATATTCATTACAATCTTTCCTACTCTTTGACTTCCTGTAAAGAATATATAATCATATCTTTGATGTAGAAGCTCATCATAATCTATATCTTCATCCACACAGAAAATATAATTTGAACCGAAGGCTTTATTTATAATGTTTTTAATAACTTTTGAAGTATAAACACTCTCTTTTGAGCATTTTATAATGGCTGTGTTTCCTGCCGCTATTGCCGCTATCAACGGTGCTATCGCCAAATTGAAGGGGTAATTCCAAGGTGATATAATAAGCACCACTCCATAAGGCTCAGAGTATACATAATTCTTTGCCGGAAATGTAGATATAGTCCCTTTTACCCTCTCCAGCCTGCTCCACTTTCTTACATTTTTTAAAGCCTCATTTATCTCCGCATAAACTATTGCAAGTTCACTCATATATGCCTCAGCTCTAGACTTTAAAAGATCCTTATATAGAGCGGAAAGGATTGCCGCCTCATTATTTCTGATTACCTCCTTTAACCTTTGCAACATCTTTATCCTGTATTTAACCGACTTAGTTGCATTTGTGTTAAAGAAATCTCTTTGTTTATTTATAATTTCTTTTAATTCTACTTTTTTCTCCATAATGTAACTCACCGTCCTTCCACATTATAAAATAGATTTTATCGAGTTGAATACCTGCTTGGAGAATTTTGACTCGAAAATCTCTTCAGAAAGCACCAAAGTCACTCTATTTTCCTTTGATGAATATCCGCTGTTAAAAATCAATAAAAACGGCCCTTCCCCGGACAGTTCATCTATATAAAAACCCTTTTCGTCCATCAACTGAAACATCTTCTCATCTCGAGAAACAAAAATATCCGTTGTTTCATCTTCATTATCAATTACAATATATGGATTTTTTTCCAAAATGTAATACTTTCTTTTTATTTTTTTCTATAAAAGTATCCTTATCTTTATCAGTATATAAGATGTAGTCGATACCTGTAATCATTTTTTTCACCTGCTTATTATAAACTTGTGACTGTTTGTTATTTAAACATACTAACTTATTACCCTAAACATCAATATCTCATCAAGGTCTACTGTTTCTATATCACAACTACCTCTTCCATAAATAGTCACTTCAAGATGATAGAATACCAAACAATGCTTTATATACTGGAGTATTAGTGGTGATTTGCGCTTATATCCATATTTGTTTAGTAATTCTCTAAAACCTATGCATACAAATTTTATTCCGCCATATAATATTTTTATACGGCAACTTTTAAAGAAGATATCAAAATCAGAGAAGTAACCGCTTAACTGATCTACTTGTAATGCTCTGTCCGAATGCTTCAAATCCCTCTGTATGGCAGCAAGTTCTTCATCAATTGCATCCTTATCCAATATATAATGACTCCATTGATATATATCCAGCAGAAATTTTCTCTTATTATCTCTGTACTGTTCGGAAAGTAAGCTCTTTTCATTTCCCATATTGAATCAAGAACTTTACTTTCCTCTCTACAACCAAGTTTTAAATCCTGTAAGATAAATGCAATATCGATTGCCGAATAAAACAACCCATACATTATTTGTCACTCTTCCTATAATTACAACTGCGACAAAGAATCTGTAAATTCTCCACAACAGATTTACCGCCATTATTCATAGCAATAATATGGTCTACATGGAAAGAAGCTCTGGATCTATCTTTAAACCCACAGCAAGCACAGTAGTAATTGCCTTCACTATCTGTATACTTTTCAAAAGTACTATCTCTTAGCATTTTCTCAAGATCCGGTCTGATTTTTCCAATTTCATGAAGTGGTAAATCTTCCAGCTTCTTAAAACCATAATCTGCTTTTGGGTCTTTAATATATATATCAGGATCTGATAATTTCATCAATTCAATATCAAGCTGCTTTGAAAAATATATCTTCCTGCCAAAGAACAATCTAAGCATATTTTCGTCTCCTGAATTCCAGAGCTCATCAATGTATGCAGCCATTTTACGTACACCCATATCTTCATCCCAAATATGCCTTGCAATCTTTGATATATCCAGCTTATTTCTATCCACCTCTTCAAAGGTATAAAATCTTGGTGCTTCCTCATATTGTGCATAGTATTTTATAATATTTATAACATCTCTGCTCTCATATGGTGGTATCATTTCACCACAGAAGAATGAATCCCTGCACTGTTCCTCCATTTCCTCAAGCTGTTCCTTTGTCAAATACTCCTCTGTTACACCAAATGATTTGAACAATGAAGGAAGTGAATCCATAAGGTTCCTATAAGCCTCCTGTGTGCTGTCATATACCATTACCTGATATGAATGGTCCATTCCGTTTTCTTCCAGATAATTAAATGCGTACATTCCTATAGGAATTCTTTTTTCAAAAGCAACTCTTTCCAAATCTATTGTATCTACCGAATTATCAAGTATTCTTGCAAACTCCTCAATCTTTGAAATTGCAATCAGTTGAATATCTCTTTTGATGCGCTCGGAATCATCACTATCCTGAAATTCATTATCTCCTGCAAATAAACTTTCCGGATTTACCCATGCAATATGCTCATTCCAATGATCTATAAATGAAACAATATATGCACTTGAGGTACCACCTGCTGCCGTTCCTCGCAACGCTCTACCCACCATCTGTGTCATCAAAATAGATGAAACTGTAGGTCTTGCCAAAAATACTGTTTTTGTTTTCGGTAAATCCACACCCTCAGTCAATATATTTACATTAACAAGTACCTGTAATTCTCCGTTTCTGTAGGCTTCAAGTTTTCTCTCATTATCCTCTCTGCTTACTGTCACTCCTGTAACACCGTCTCTGATATCGGATACAACAAAATCAGACTTAATTCCCGCTTTATTAAAAAGTGCACTAAGCTGAATAGCATGTATTACATTTACCGCAAATACAATTGTCTGACCATATTCATCCTGTTTTTCTTTATATGTTTCAACAATCAGTTTATTACGTGCGGCACTCTCCGCCATCTGACTCGCAATACCCTCCGGCAAATTATCAAGATATTGAATCCTTTCCCATGACTCAAGCCCCAGAGAATCTCCATAATTTTCTTCGGTAAAGTAGCTTTCAAAAATAGGCTTTGAAAGAATCTGTCTGTTTATAAGTTCTTTTAATCCTATTTGATATGTTATTCCTATGTCTCCACGTACAACCTGACCGTCACTGACACCGTCAGAGTAGATTTTTCCTAAAAGTCCCTGCTCTTCTTCTGCTGTACGGAATGGTGTTGCTGTAAGACCTATTAGCTTTAAATTTGGCACCTTATCTTTACATAGTTGATAACTTTTCTATAGGTTTTTGCAGTTGAATGATGTGCTTCATCCACAACCAAGTAAAGCTCTTTTTCTCCTTCCAACCACTTATCAAGTCTATCGATATTTCTGCCTATGCTGTCCTTACTTATAATCAATAAATTATCATCGGCTTTGATATCTATTGTTCTGTCATGACTTGATGCACCTGACACTATTCTGAATCTGAAAGAAGAAATATGTGGTACAACTTCCGTATAAGCAAACTTTTGAAATGACTCCGCAGCTTGATCAAGCAACATCTGTCGATGTGCAATCCAAAGAATTTTCTTTTTCTTATCAATAGCATTTTTTAAAAGCCACATAGAAGCTGTATAAGTTTTTCCACCTCCTGTCGGCAGAACTACCAAAGTACTGTAAGATTCTTCTTTATTAATCTTATCAAGTGCTTCCATAGCCTTTTTTTGATGCTCATAAGGGCTTCTTATATTCGTTCCGTTCTTAGGTAAAATATCACCGAAAGATTTCACCTCAACAAAAGTTTTCAAATCATTTACAGAGCCTGTTTCCATTCCCATTACCTCCATTATAAATTTATTAATTTAATCTTATTTATATATTAATCTACATTCCTATCATACTTTATACGTCTGAATTTCTCAACTGTAAACCTATACGTAATATGATATATATCCGGTATGTTTTAACAATAATGCTCCTATTCCAAAATATCCTCTATCTCTACTCCCTCACTTAATACAATAGTTTTATTATATCCCTCATCACATAATAAAACTTCCTTTTCATAAGGGAAATAGCTTCTGAGCCATATAATATATTTTGCATAATCATAGAGCCTGTTCTTTGAGTTAAAGTAATTTATCATGAATACACTTTTATCCCTTAGCATCCAAAGTTCAAACTCATACTCATCTTCGTAGTCTTCCCAACAAATATTGTACTGACATTTCTCATCATCCTTTACCGAAATACAGACTTTAGGAAATCTTTGTTTAATGTCATTATTAAACTTCTTCAAATTAAAACCGGTATTTTCTTTATCAGTCACATAAATAAAATATGAAACAGCCATATTCCTCCCCATAAAAATATTAAATAATGTAAAGTAAGTATACATCCGACAGCCCAAAGTTTGAAGTAATAAAAAACTGTAGTAGAAGCCACCCTTCCGCTACAGTTTTTATTTATAATTCTTCTTTACCATTGTATGTGATTACAGGCTTTCCGTCTTTATCAAGTAAAGCTGTCAGACCTCCTGCGTATCCGTTTGACTTAAACAAATAGTTTACACCTGTCTCCGTATCAACCCAAACCTCAAGTATATCTATTACTCCCTGCCTATAAACTTTCTTGAAACGATCCATAAAGTATCCTCCAATGTTTCTTTGATTATATCATATAATAAATGATTCTAATCATTTGATTTTGGATGTTCAAGCCTTAAATTCCTCAAGGCAAAGTATACTGTCTGCGGTTTCATTTAAAAATTCATTGTCGTGTGAAACAATAAATATAATATTATCTTTGGTACTCATCTCCTTTATCAGCTTTGAAATTCTCATCATATTTTTATAATCCATACCGCTTGTGGGCTCATCAAAAAATATAAATCTTGAGTTTTTGCATAGAACTGAAGCAATGGCCACTCTTTGTTTTTGTCCACCTGAAAGGCTCATAGGATGTCTGTCCTTTAATTCTGTAAGTTCAAGACCAAATAGAACCTTATCTAATCTATCCTGTGACAAATCCTTAACCCCAAGTTTTATTTCTTCCTCTACAGAATCTGTGAAAAGCTGATGATTTACATCCTGCATAACCAAAGATGAATTTTTCAGTCTGTCTTTTTTGTTTAGAATTTTCCCGTCAAATGTTATCTCACTCTTTCCCCTATCATCAAGGCCTGTCATCACCCTTAGAAATGTTGATTTACCGCAGCCATTTTTTCCGGTAATACCGTAAATATTTCCAAGACCAAATGAAATATCATCTATCTTTAATCCGAAACCATCTTTAAAGTTGTACTCAAGTTTTTTAACATTCAAATCATTTCCGACGGAATTCCTTTGGACCTTTAAGTCTGTTTTTGTTGCAGAGCGAAGTCCGAGTTCCCTTAACCTTTCACTGTTTAAAAGTTCATCTTTTGTAAGCTCCTTAAAAAGCTCTCCCTTTCTGACAAGAATAATTCGATCTGCCAAATCCGTCAAATAATAAATTCTATGCTCTGCAATGATAAGTGTTATTCCCTTATTCTTTAGTATCTGCAGCATTTCCTTTAATATATCAATATATTTATCATCAAGATTTGATGAAGGTTCATCCAGTACTATTATCTTACAACCGGAAATATAGCAGGCCGCCACACAAAGTATCTGCTTTTCACCGCCTGAGAGTTCAAATATACTACGCCCCAGCAAATGCTTTATCGGAAAGAGCTTCAGCATATCTTCCATACGGTTTTCCATTTCCTGTTTACTTAGTCCAATATTTTCAAGATAAAATAAAAGCTCAAGTGTTGTATCAACATTAAAAAAATGTGTCTTGGGATTTTGGAAAACACTTGATATCAACAGTGATATTTCATACAGCTCCATTCCCTTTAATTCTCTATTGTCAACCTTTATAGTTCCGCTAATTTTGGCATTTTCATACTCAAAAGCCAGACCGTTTATAGAATTTATAATAGAGGATTTTCCGCTTCCGCTCTCTCCTGTAAGCAATATACATTCACCGTCTGCCACATTTAAGTTTATACAGTCAAGAATCTTTTTGTCCTGTCCATAAAACAGTGATAAGTTTTCTAATGTGAGCATATAATGCCTCCTGCTACTATAACACTGATTGTTACGGCATAAATAAAATCAATTAAATGTATTCTTACGCTTACATACCTTGTTTTCTTTATAGGATTAGCAATACATTTTGTTTCTGCAGCCTTTGAAATATCGTCAGCAATATTTGATGAAATAATAAGCAGCGGAACTGCTACATACTCGAGATATTTAACAGGATTTTTTGTTTCTATTCCTCTTATTCTCATTGCCATTTTAATACTGTTTTTCTCCTCTACAAAAGACGGAAAGAATCTGAACATCACCGCAATAGGAATGGAAACCTCCTTAGGTATTTTTATGGCATCCATTGATGAAATAATGCTTCCTACATCAGAAGTCTTGATCATAAATTTACCTGCCGCAAAAGGAAGATAAAACATACGGCATAGAGCAAACAATGAAAGCATCATCAGTATAAAAATAGGAAACTTTTCCAAAGCACTGAAATCAGGTACGAAAAACAGCACACCAAACCAAAGTATATTTTTTATTGCATCTTTTTTAAATCCGTTTATAAAATACATAGCGGAAATTACAATTACTACTGCCCATTCTGAATAGTGATTTATAGAATGTACTCCTGTAAACCCCAGTAACACTACGACAAAAAACTTTGTTATAGGATTCGGGTTAAATCTGTTATCTTTGATGTAATACATCAAACTATACCTGCCTTTATAAAATGCTTTTTCAGTAATATTCTTCCGATATTTGCTCCTATAAGTCCTCCGATTATAGCACCAAGATAAACCAAAGCCATATGCTGATAGGTAATAAGTTTTATCAAAATATCTACATACTCCTTGCCCATCATCATAGATAACTCAATGTATTTCTCCCTTGCCCATAACATTTGCATAAGTGAACCGCAGATCCAGGTATTAAATATCGCAAATGAAAGCATATTGTATTTAAATGAATTGTAATGACCGATTCTTCTTATCAACTCGGCTATAATCATTACTGCAAATGCATGAAGTACAATTACATAGGTATGGCCTCCCACAAGCATAATAAGAGGTGACAGCATTCCGAAAATAAACAATGCCCAAGGTTTTTGTACTTTAGCCATAAATAACATAACAACAGTTCCGCTAACAATTCCCAGTATTGTAGGATATATCAGGAATAAAATCGGAATAACTCCAATCATTCCAACGGCAAAAGTAACTACAAAATATATTACAGCAAATACACCTATAGTAACCAGATCCTTTATTTTCAGCTTTTTCTCTTTCATATCTTCCCCCTAATAATTAAATGCTTCCGCCAATTTTGTCTTTTCGATCAAGTTTTTATATATCTTTGAATCTTTTATAAGCTCATCATGATTTCCTGCTGTCTCAATAACTCCCTCATCTATTACCACGATCTTATTCACATTTTCTATTGATTTTAATCTGTGTGAGATAATAATAACCGTTTTGTCCTTGATAAGCTTATTTAAACTGTCCTGTATCTTCTTTTCATTGTCCACATCAAGGCTTGCCGATATCTCATCCAATATCAAAACAGGTGCATCCTTTAGAAATGCTCTTGCAATAGAAATTCTCTGTCTTTCTCCCCCTGATAATTCCGCACCGTTTTCGCCAATCAGAGTATTAAATCCATCCGGCAATTTTTCAATAAAGTCCATACAGTTTGCAAGCACTGCCGCTTCCTTTACTTCCTCATCGGTTGCACTCTCCCTACCCAGACGAATATTTTCCATAATGCTTGTGTTAAATAAAGTCACATCCTGAAATACTATTGAGATATTTTTAAACAATGATTCTGTAGATATATTTTTGATATCCTTTCCGTCTATTAAGATACTTCCGGTATCATAGTCGTACAGTCTTGATATAAGTCTCAGTACGGAAGTTTTACCGGAACCCGATATACCTACCAAAGCTGTAACCTCACCCTGCTTTGCAGTAAAACTCACATCTTTTAATACCTTTGCATCTTCATTATAGGAAAATGAAACATTCTTAAATTCGATATCGTAGCTTGAAAGCTTTGTATCTTTTCCCTCTTGAAGCACTGCATTTTTTATCTCCTTTATTCTTACAATTGCAGGTTCAATATAGGACATTTCGGTCATTCCTTCCCTTGAAACATCAAAAAGTTCTTTTACCTTTATTGCTCCTATCAGGTATCCTATAAGATATAAAAGACTGATCTCATTATGAATAAGTAACTGTATTCCGACAGCCAATACTACTGCAAGGCTTATATATGAAAGTGATGAAGAAATTCCCACAGCCAACATCGGAAGAACCTCTACTTTAAGATGAATCCTCTCGCTCTCCTCCATCTTTTTATACAGGTTTTTCTTCACCTTATCGGATTGATTAAAGCTGCTTATCTCCTGTTGTAACTCTATTGTTTCTTGAAAAAGCTCTGAATTATCTCTTAGCACATTAAAGTACCTGCTGTACTCTGAAACTTCCTTCTGTTTTGCCAAAGGATTGATCATAAAGCTTAAAAGAGTAGGAATAATTGCTGCAAGTCCAAGCTTCCAGTTTCCAATAAGCATAATAAGTCCCATCAGAGGAAAGAATAACCACATGGCTACAACCTTTGGTATAGAATGGCTCATAGAATGCTCTACCCTTTCCACATCAGACATTATCGTTTGTGAAAGGTCGGAGAGATCGTGCTTTGAAAAATATGCCAGCGGAAGCTGTGCCAGATTCTCTGCTATTCCCTTTCTCAAATTTGCCGATTCTTTATAGGTGGAATTATAAAGGCTTACATATTCCTCCGATAATAAAATATACATAAATATCAGAGTAAGTATTGCCATAACAATATACTGCAAGGTGCTTGATACATTTCCCAAGACCAACTGATTAATCAGTCCCATCAAAATAAACATCGGACCAAGGTTTATACAATATGTCAAAAAACAATATATCGTTGCTTTTGTAAGATTTTTTGCACCCTGTTCTGAGAGAGCATATCTTTTCTTATAGTAGTTTTTCATTTGATACCCTCCAATCATTTGCAGTTTCGTAAAGACCGAGGAGTCTTTTGTATAACCCTCCGTTTTTTACTAATGAATCATTATCCCCTCGTTCTATTATATTTCCCTTTTCCAAAACTATTATTTCATCTACATTTCTGATACTTGTCATTCTATGGGCAATCATTATAACAGTCTTATCCTGCATTAAATTTTTAAACGCTTTTTGTAATTCGTATTCATTATCGGCATCAATTGCCGCACTCGCTTCATCCATAATAACAATAGGTGAATTTTTTAAAATAGCCCTTGCAATAGCGATTCTTTGTTTTTCACCTCCTGAAAGATACACACCCTTTGAACCTATAATTGTATTTTCCCTGTCTTTAAACTTTTCAATAATTTCATCACAACCTGCAAGACTGAGAGCCTTCATTACTTTATCTCTACCTGCATTTTCATCAGCCAATGCTACATTATCATATATAGATTTTTTAAACAGTTTGCTGTCTTGGAATACAAACGAGATATTCCTTATGATTGCCTCCTTTGTATATTCCGAAAGAGGATATCCACCTATTTTTATTGCCCCCTTATCAACCTTATAAAATCCTGACAAAAGCTTTGCAACAGTTGACTTTCCTGAACCTGAATGCCCTACTAAGGCATATGTTTTTTTCTCTTCTAATGAAAATGATAAGTTTTCCAGAACCTTTTTATCCCCATATGAAAAGCTCACATTTTCAAATTCAATATTGAAATTGTCAAAATGATCTCTGTTTCCATATGTGAGTTTATCCTCCTGCATCTTTTCATATAATTCTTCCAAACTGTCAATGGCAAAATTTGCATTATAGATATTCATGCTTGCCCACATTATTTTCATAAAAGAGACCATTATTACACCGCTTAAGAAAAAGATCATAATAAGCTCTACAGCCATAAATTTAGGATCTTTTATACCGGTCAAAAAGAAGCTGAGCGGAATGCTGATAATTGCGATCAATCCCAGAAATATCAGCTGATATATTACATAGGGTGTTTTACAAGACAGAGAATAATCATAAGCATATTTGAATACTCCATAATAGAATCATGCAATGCTTTAAAGGATTTAAGTTTTGAACCGAATATCTTTATTACCTGTATGCCTCTGATATACTCCACAGTTTCAGAACTCAGTTTGTCAAGTGAAGTCTGATAAAGCTTCATAAAATCTTTATTGCCCATCATTCCCATCAATATGAGTCCGCTTACAACAGATAAAACTATAATAACGATTCCGACTCTAAGACTTATGGCAAATGCCAGTATAAATGCAAAAATCGGTACCAGAAATGCCTGTGAATTATCAGGCAACATATGAGCTACCGCCATATGTGTTTTTGCCGCATTATCATCTATAGTTTTTCTTATATATCCTGAGGAATGCAGATCAAAAAATCGAAAGCTTGCATCTGTAAGTCCTTCAATTCCTCTTTTTCGTAAATTTGTTTCAAGTCTGAATGCCAGCTTATGTGAAACAATGCCGGATGCCAAATACATTACTGCACTTATAGTTAAACAGATAACTATCCTTGTAGAATAGTATCCTGCATTTTCATAATTTCCCTTTACTACCGCTTCTTTTAGAAGTAGAAATATATAATAATACCCATAAACCACCAGGAATGCCGAAATACTTGATACTATGATTGTCATATATCCGATATATTTTTCATTCGGCACATATCTGAATAATTTCTTATAAACTCCCATCAGTTTTCTCCTTTACTTGTTCAAATAAGTAAGTAAATATTGCTTCCAAATGCTGTCTGTTCTTTTTGAAATTTTCTCTTGCATCCAGTACATCAGAAGCCATTATCAGAGCATTCATAAAATCGGTAACAAACTGAAACATTTGTGGATCAAACAACCATCCTGAGTCATCACTCCATATCGCTTTAAATCTTTCCTTTGTCTGTTCCTGAAGCTCTTCCATAATATTATTCAGTTCGGGATTTCTTTTTTTCTCTATCAAAAACTCAACATAAAGAGGCATTAAAGGATTGTTGTCTATGACTTTATCAACCAACTGTTTTGCCATAAACTTACTCTCACCACCCTTTTCACATTCAGCCAAATGCTCCTTAATGATATTGTTTCTGTAATCAATCCCGCCTATCATAATGTCTTTAAAGATTTCTGTTACGTTCCCATAGTAGTGATATACTCCTCCTTTTGATAAAGTTGTTCCCGCGATGATGTCTTCCATAGTTGCCTTTCCTAAGCCCTTTGCGGCAATTACTTTTGCAGCTGAATCCATAATTTCCTTTTTTCTTTCAGCCTCACTAAGCCTCTTCGCAGCAGCCATATTGTATACCTCCTCTTTACCGACGTTATCGTCGGTAAAGTTATTATATCATAGTTAGGATTTGCTAACAAGTGGTTATTTGAACTACTTCACTGTCACTTCAAAGTCAACTTCAATATCACTTCAAACAAACTTCAATTTACTTTGAAGTAATTTAACCTTAGCCCGACTTACTGTTATACATAAAAAATCAGCCCGGGGATTCACCCCGGACTGACTGTAAGTATATATCTCTATTAATCATCTACCTCTACACTGCTTGAGATTATAGCTCCGTTTGAAACATTGATATCATATTCATATTCCAAGTTTCCAACTTTGAACTCGATCTCATAAACTCTAACGCCGTTTTCATAATCAAGCTTTGCCTTTTTTTAAATCTTGCCGAGCCCACTCCTGCATGTGAAAGTGCTATTTGCTTTGCTCTTTCTACTGAAATCTCTGAAGTTTGAGTATTGGCAGCTGCTGTACTTGGCTGTGTAGGAATAACATAGTTCTTAATAGATTTATCATCCACCGTCGACGTTTATATGGATAATACTGTCTTTTTTTAAGTTCTCTTATTTACCCTTTCACTATATTAATGCACGAGGACTTCATTTTTATTGCATTGTTTTTAAATTTTTTTTTTTTTTTAATATCATAGCTTTTATAAAACTATAACTGTAACGAAGGTTTAATCAGGTAAGATCTTCTTCTTAGAAAACGGGCTCAAATTAATAAATAATTTTTTTCAGTTCGCTTGTATCCCTAAACTCTTTAAATAAATACTCTAAAAGCTCTTCCTGTCTTGACTGCCCCCAAAGTCAATCTGTATAAAGAAAAGGATTTTTGATCAATCTCTCATAATTTAATTCATCCTTACTCAAAGGATACATAGGCACAAGTCTTTCAATTTTTTTATACTCTGATTCTTTCCGAAACACCAAAACGGAATAAGTTCGGATTGCCCCTCTTGCCTTTCTTTTCACTGCTGCTTCAAAGAGTTCTTTCCATATATCTTTCTCAAACTGTGTATTCTTACTGTATTTATCGGCTACATTCTGTCTTATTGCCAAGCATTTAAACCTGTTTATTCTGCCTTCTCTTTGTTCAAGATCTATAGGATTACTTGGCAGATTCCAATGCATTATAATGCGGCAATAGTTATGAAAGTCAAGTCCCTCCTGACCTATGGATGTAGTAGCCAATACAAAGGGACGCATCGGAGAGTTAAAGGCATTTCTGATATTTTCCTTTCTTATAACAGTCTTGGAATTATCTCCCCTCTCATTACCAAATCCTACCGCATAGCTTGATCTAATCCTACATTCATCCCCTATTTCATTTGTACCGGTAATTCGCTTCTTAAAATCCGAATAAGTATCAATGGCATATGTGGCTGTACGTATATTTAATGATTCAACCATTATATTATGCACGAGAGAGTTTCTATCAGAATCATCTTGAGAGCCTACACTTTCTCTCAACATATGAATATATTCATCAATCATAGCCTGAAAGCATCCGTCTTTACAGTATTTAAGGACATTTTGCCAATGTGAATTATCATCCCTACACCTTCCATATGCAAGGTCAATAATGGCTGTGGATTCGGGAAGATTAAAATTATTTATAAAAATTTTGGCCAGTGATGTAGCCATTTCTTCGTTTCCCAAATTTGAACGATATATGCAAACAGCCGGAGAGCCTAAAACCATATTTATCAGTGTTTCTACCAAGTCATCAGGCATTCTGCCAAGCTGTATTTCTTCCTGGTATTCAAGGTAATTTTGAAGTTTTTCAATATGTGCTTTAAACCCCTTGTTTCCTTTATCTTTTGGATTATCCGCTACATCAAAGTTTTCATACTCATTATCTGTATTTTGATTCGCTAAAATATTCTCTGCCCAATCTTTCGCGTAATCAAATCCGTCCATAAGTATAGGCGCAAGATAATACCACCTTTTATCTTCCTTCTTGTTAGAAGAATCTCCATACTTTTCTTCCAATACCCTAAGTTTACCTGTTAATCTACGTCTTATAGACTTTTCTATATCTTTCAGAGATTCATGTTTATTGAGCGATTCAATTGGTGAATACATATCTGCCAGCACTTTTGACGGATAAATCAGTGTAAGTAAATTCATACCTCTTACTTCACCGTTTGAGGTATGAAATCTTAGCCTTGGTGAAGGATACTTTCTCGTACCTTTTGCAAAATAGCCTGTATTTTTTATATCTTTATTTTTTATTTGATTTACAAGCTTTCCAACTGTAAGCCTTTCTGACTCATACGATAACATAACACCTATCATTCTGGGCACCATCTCCCATGCAGAAAAGACAAGTATTTTAGAAAAACCTTTGCTGTTTTTATATACCCCCTGCAACTCATAGTATGGCATTGAAGGTGGAATCCATAGATATTTTTCTGCGCCGTTAATAAACGCCTTCTCTTTTAAAGCCTCCAGTCTTGCATTTGTCTTTGGGAGTTCTTCATATTTACTGATTTTACTTCGGCTTAACCACAGCAGATTTTGAACTCTTTCACTCTCAAGCTCATATTTATTTTTGCGATAGTACCTTTCAATTTGTTCTTTAATCTTATATTTTCTCATAAATGACATCAGATAGGGGCAACTCTTTACATAATCTATCGGACAGCTATCACCTACTTTGGCATTTGACAATAAAGCAGACATCTGTATATAGGAATTTATATCATTTTCATTTACCTGCAAATGATATTTAATACTGCCGTCATCTATAAAGTCTCCTGAATCCATAACAGATATACGCTCCGTTCTGCTGACACCTTGATACATGGCGTCTTCAGCTGATTTTTCAACTCGATAACGGTAGTGTCTACCGACTTCGTCTCTCTGAGTACAACCGAATAATTCGTCCATATTTCATCAAACTCACCATATTTTGCTTCATCATTAAAGATAAATTTCATAACCTGCAAGAATTCCTCAAAATGTTCATGCCCCTGTGACTCATCTATCTCTTCCGGTGTGTAATACAGCTTGTATGGAGTCGCTGACATAAGAAGCACCTTTGTATTTCTAACGCTGAAAAATCTTTTAGCAAGTATACCTATTTCACTGTCTTCATCTGATATAAGAAACTTAAATCTTTGAAACTCATCCATAATTACAAGGTCAGGTTCCATCATGGATACACTTATCTTTGCAAACATAACTCTAAGCTTATTCATTACTGCATAATCCGAGTATGAAAGTTCTCTCTTATACCTTATCTCCTTTAAATGCTCCAGTACAATTTCTATTGTTTCCTCAAATTCTTCGCTGCATATCTTATCAATTATATTTTTAGGATATATACCTCCTGTAGCCTCTTCACATTGTGCCACACGACTCTCATAATTGTATTTTTCACTATTCTCCCATGACTTTACGGCGCCATGTATCATAAAATCTTCAAGGGTTTTTATATGAGCCTTAAAATCCGGAATCCGCTTTAAGATTGCAAAAATCAAGGCTCTTTCCTGTACACTTCCGCCTCCCGATGTCATTTTAAAAGAGGTTTCCGGTGTAAGCGGAATAAGCTGTATAAATCCGTCTTTTACAGCCTCATCACTTGATTGTTCCATAATCTTTAGATGTTGCATGGATAATCTCGTATCCGACACCGATTCAACGATATTTCTTCCTGTGATATCAAGCTTCCTGATGTTTTGATTTGCTATGTTCTGATTTGAACAGATATAAACCACCTTACATAGATCGCACTTTTCTTCAATTTTTTGTCTCGCTGTCTTTACAATCACACCCCTGCCGATAAGCGTCTTACCCATACCGACCTCATCAGCAACAAGCACATGATTCTGCTTGTTTCTAAAAAGATAATCTACACGCTTAACAGTTTCCGCCTGAAAATCCTTCAACATATTCATAGTGCGCTTTTCAATCTCATCTATATCAAACTGTGTCATACATAATCCTTTATTGTATTCTCAATTTTAGAGTACTGCAAAATGTTTCATATAGTCTGCGAAATTCATCCGGTATAATTTCACTGTCATTAACCATCTTAAGTACATACCCGATATCCTTTATCTTTTCAGGTTCTGTCACTGCTACCCTCAGCATTTTCTCATAAATTGCAGGCATTATACCGCTTTTCTTACTAAACATCCCTGATTCTCTTATTTGCTTTCCCTCAATCATAGATAAAATATAGTCATCACCAAGTACAAGTGAAATATATTCTATAAAAGATACTCTATCTCCTATAACGCTGTTTACCACTATATTTTCTCGGTTATCCGGAAAACCTATTGTGGGAATCATAATAATCCTGTTGAGTACAGTATCACCTGACTTAATTTCCACTTTATAAAACTCTGATAATTGCAATATTTCCATATCAAAAAACTCAATATGCTCGGACAAGATATGTTTCCTTTTTGAATTAATCGGTGAAATCATTATATTTTCATCTGTATCAATACCGGTAAATTCTATTTTTATATTATATCTATCTGTATTGGATTCGTCTTTTGAAATATAAGCAATTTTCTTTGTTCTGCATAGATACTTTATTTTATCTTCCAATATATTTCTGTTAATATCTGCCGTGTCATCTATTGCACTTTCTACAGTAACCTGCTCAAAAGGATTTTTTGTATCATCCGTATTCCCACAAAATATATCATCCAAAAACCTTTCGCCGTTAAGATGTTTATTCTTTGTACTAAGCTTTACCATCAGTTCCACATTTTTATTGATTGCAGAATATGATGCATTCATAGAGCCAAGATACAGATCCACATCGGCATATTTTCTTCTTAAATATATCTTTGCGTGGATATCCTGTTTTCTTTTATCCGATGACTCATCCGAGATTTCATCTTCTCCGTCTATGATTTCATCTTTTAATGTGTATATGGTAAAATTATTGACATCACACTCTTTTAATTTTCCAAGTTCAGATCTCCTTGTAATAAGTGTTCTGCTGCACTCAGCCAATGCTCTATCCGAAATGTTAAAGTCTGCAATTACACCCCTCGATAAAAACGGTGACATTACGATAAGCTCATTAAATGTAGAATCTGCATTACCTTTTTGCGTGCAAAACAATTTATCATTTTCTATTTTGTATGCTTTTTCTCCAATGCCCAGAGGTAATATTTCAAAATTTTCTCCAAATACCTTACTGTCAAGTGAAAAAGAAATATCTTTAATTTCCTTCATCATTTTTCGAATAAGATTTCTTTTCTTTAAGTACTCAATACATTGTTTATTTACGTTGAGAGACAAATACTCCAAAAAATTACATATCGGTGCACTTTTTCTTTTTTGTCTGACCTTCTTACTGCTATCCATTGCAAAACTGATATCCCAACTTCTGTCAAATGTCAGATTTCTACTCATCACTACAAAACGATACTTCCTGTCTCCCTCACTGTTTATATAAGACAGCATCCAGGTTTTAGGGTGAAACGCAGGATATCTGCCCGTACCTTTATCCTTAGGTAATGCAACTTCCACCACTATTTTTTCAAGTAAAACAGATAATGCTGTAGGTTTCGAAGTCACTTTGATTTGCCCGGCTTCACAAAAAAGTATCAGTCTGTCTGATACTTTCTGTAGTGCATTTAACATACATATAGGATTTTGCATCAGTCTGCTGTCCGCCTCCTCAGATAATCCGAGGCAAACAGCCACCGATGTCAGAGCTTCCAAATCCAGTGTATAGGTTGTTCCTACCGCGCTTTCCAATTTATAGCCCTTTGGTGGCATTAAAATATTACCGTAATCAGTCCTGTCACTGTTTGAATCAGGTCTAAACATATACTTATCTCCAATTATAGATGTCGTTTATAATCCTTCTTGCATTAAAAAATCTGTAGTCAAGTTCTTTACCTCCTACCCATTTGGAATGATCAAATTCCTTTGTTCTCATTAACTTTGCCCGTGCGCTTCCCTTTAAATGCAGTTCTCTCTTACGTATTATTTCATCTGCCAAATCGATATCTTCAGTCATAAATGCGCTTGTATATCACAAAGAAATTTCTTTGTTCTGATATTTATAAGATTTAATTTAAAAAATACCTCATCCAAATTAACTTGAGCTCGATATTTAATATCATTTCTTACTCTTTCCCATTCACTGAGGGCATCTTGATTCTCACCTTCCGATAACATAAGATTATATCTTACTCTCGCCATATATATTAATTTGTTGAAGTCACATGCCAGTTTCATCATATCCGCCGTTTCGCTGTCAACTTTATCTGACAGCGCATATCTTAAAGACTCAAAACTGTCGTATTCATCAATGAGAATCTTATTTTTAAGTAAATATTCCAAAAGAGACCCCCTTGTCTCCTTTTGAATCTGCCTGTTCAGATACTCGGACTCTTCTTTGGTGAGATTTATTGTAAGATTGTCTCTCCAATCATTATCATAAGAAGGCAGACTCCAAAACTTTATACTGTCTATATTTCCGGCATCCATATCATCAGTGTTATTTTCTTCCTCGTCATAAGTATGTTTATCAGATTTTATATCAGATTTTCGCTTTTCAATCTCTATTGCGAGTGATATATATTCACGTATCGACAAGTCTTTATCACAAAATATTCCATATCTTTTAATTCCGTTCCAGTATATGTCGGAAGGTCTTCTCGATACCCATCCCTTGGGAAGGACTCTGCTTCCGATAACACCTTCAACTTTAGAGTCTGCATTTAGCAACCTTTTCGCACAGTCTTTTTCATCAGCATCTATTTCTGTTAGGATTCTGTCTATATCCTTGCCGTATCTGCCGTCAACCGCATCTTTTAATATATATGGAACTATAAAAAAATATTTTGCTCTTGTCTGTACTGTAGATGTTCCCGGGAAAAAGCAGTTTGCAAAGGCATCTCTGACAATTCCTATCCCAAGCTCATCAACCGTCCCCTGCTCACTTAGAAGATTGATAACATCCAGCGCCTTTTGTCTATCCTCTTTTGAAAAATCAATCCATCCTAATTGCATAGTCTTCCTTTTTTAACTCAATATCATACTTCTATAAGTATCTTCCATTTACCGTTTCGTTTTCCATTCTCTCTAGCAATTAAACCTTTTTCCTGCATTTCTACGGTACATCTCTTAATTGTTCTCTCTGACTTCCCTACAATCTCCGAAATCTGCTTTTGAGTTAATGCCGGATTAATTTTTAAGGCATTTATAATAGCTAATTCTTCCAAAGTGCCATTTTGGCACTTTGAAACTGATTTGTTGGCACTTTGAATGGCACTTTGGCCATCAAAATCAATATGCATATATCGATTTTTCAAATCGTGCTTCGTATCCATTAAAAGATTTTCAAAGAATAATTCAAGAAATTCACTTGTAGCATGAATACCTGCTCTCAGATTGTTATAATTTGCTCGTACTAAAGCATTTCTGAAATACCATGAATTTTGGGCAAATGTATCGTTGCTTATAGTAAAGCCGAATGTCTTTAAGTATTTAATAATAAATACTGCAGTTGATCTTGTATTGCCTTCTCCAAACGGATGAATTTGCCATATTCCTGATGTGAATTTGGCAAAATGTCTAATGGCCTCCTGTATATTCAGTCCCTTATAGGAAAAGTTCTTCTCTTGTGAAAAGTCATAATCAAGTGTAGCCCTGATACTGTCAAATGATGCATACAGTACTGTATCTCCCTTAAGTACCCACTCATTTTTGGTAATATTGTAATCTCTTATTCTTCCGGCATAATGAAGTACACCTTCAAATAATCTACGATGAATGTTTTGTAATTCTACCGGTGAAAATTGAAACGTCTTCTCCCCAAGTAATTTTGCGATTCTTACAGATACAATATCCGCTTCTTTTGTATCTGCTTCCACACCGTCCCTGTCTTTTCTCTCTTTATAATAACCGCTTATAAGCCTATCCGCTTCAGAAATACTGATTTTGCCTTCAATATGATCTTTCGCAGTTTCAATCAAGTATTTTGAAGGCTTAAGTCCGTCTACATCCTGAAGCCCGATAGCAGTTTTCCATGCATTACTCTTTTCAACCTTATCCGGTTCACCTTGGCGTATGTATTCGTTTAGCTCAAGATTCCAGTTCTCATCCGTCAAAACATCACCTCCCAACATACATCAATATATAACTACTCTGTCCCACTTCTATGTAATATGTGGTTCCTATTTACACAATATAATATTATGATGCACTCAAATAAAAACCGGTATAATTTAAAAATAATAAAATCTAGTTATCTCCTGATAATTCTCTGATTTTGTCAAAAATATCAGTACAGTATCCATCATCTCCAAGTACTTGTCCAAGTACCTCAATATAATGAGGTGTTGCACTAACAACTTTCCCTGAATCATCAAAATTTAATGTTCCAACATATTCTTTTAGGATTCTGTCTATATCCTTGCCATATCTACCGTCAACCACATCTTTCAATATATATGGAACTACTTCAAACTTCATAGGCAAGTACATCTAAAATACTCTCAATACGTTCTGATATCCCAAATATATTTGCATAATCTCTAAGCTTCCATACGTCTCTCGAACTGTTTTTAAGATAAAATTTCCAGGCTTTTGAAAATATCTCCAGATCCTGCCTTTTCCTATCTCTAACTATATCACAGATAGTTAGTCTTTCCATATCACAGACATAGACAGAATTTCCCATGTCTGTGTTTTTCCAAAACACAGATTTTATGCCACTCCTTTTTTACTTGATGTACATTAACCATCCCCTTAAATCTCCATGGATTATACCCCTGATATACCGTAGTGTCATTATCTTATCATTGAATTATCGAGTTTAGTCACTATCGTTCTGAGCAGATATAGTTAATTCCATAATCTTCTGTGCGTATGTATCACCATCAATTTCTTCATTAGCATACTGCTGCATGAGTTCATCAATCTATTCTTTAAGCTCTTCTCTTGTCATTTTATTTGCCTCAAAAATTAATCATTAACATTTCTAAAATCTTCTTCTGACTCGTAAATATCATCAGAGGAAATACTATTTTTATGACCGCACTCTGTACACTTCCATACATAATGATGGTCATCAAATCCTGGCTGGTCATTTAAATACGCATTGCAACGGTCACAATACCAATCAATCCCCGGAAATCTTTCACTCATTTTCAATATCGCCTTCTTCATCTGGATGCGTAGCATCATAATCTTTAATACCCTTTATGATTTCTTCTTTTGCCTTTTTTATCTCAGCAGCATTATTTTTCTTTTTATATTTGAAGTAATCAACTACTTTGATATATGCGGCAGTTAATAAAGAGGCTCCGATTGCTACAACACCTATCAAAGGTGCCATCTCCATTTTGCCTGCATCTTTACTTGCCTTTTCAATCAGCTCAACATACTTTTCAGGGCCTCCAGCGGCCTTGGCGGCCTTTGACAATTCTGCGTAATCCCACTTCTGTGCCATACTATTCCTCCTCTTGACCTTGAATCTTTTCATCAAGTTCTTTTATTAGCTTTTTTGCTTCATCGATACGTTGCTGTTCTTCTTCAATCTCCTATTGAAGATGCTTTATACTTTTTTCTTTAGAACAATGTTTTACTTAGAAGATTGTACATTGACTAACAGCAGTTTACGTATTTCTGATGTGTTTACATGAGCATTTTTGATTTCATCATTCTTAATAAATTGTTGAGCAAGAAGTCCTACAACAATGCCAGCGGTTACTGTAGTAAGTCCAACTGGAGAAACTAACAGTCCACCTGAAATTCCGGCGTACTTAGGAGAGGCCTTTAGAAAAGCATCCAGCATAGATTTTGTTACTATATTTCCGCCTTTTCTTGATTACTAAATCGCTTCAAGCTTACCTAAACGAATCTACCTTCTAACTGTTCATGGATTTGTATTTAGCATATCACCCTTATAAGGTAGCATATGCTTCTATGCCCACATCAGCTTCATCAAACCATGAGGCTAAGCAGCAATACATTAACGGATATTTCTGCTACACTTACAAGTTTGATATTATTACAAATGGACTTGGAATTGTTCGTTCCATTGATTTCTACAATAAGGATTATCTTACTTTCTATCCTGAGATTTTAGTTGAAAAGAAAGCAAAATCTCTGGATGAATACAAATTGCTTGCTGATTCCAAAGCTTTACTGCCTACCTTAAAGGACTTTAAAACAAGGCATCCAGGCATTAAATCATCTATATTCCTTGGTGATGCAGCCTTCGATACAATTGAGATTTACAAATCACTTTTTGAAGATTTCAATTTCCAAAAAGCATTTATTCCTTTAAAAGTTAATCTCTCAATGGATAATGTTAAATATACATTCAATGAGAATGGTATTCCTTGTTGCCCTCATGATTTTTCACTTCAGATGAAACGTGAAGGAATTAAATCCCATTTAAGGAGCAAGCTTTCTACAATGAAGTTCGTTTGTCCAAAAATGAAATTGGAATACAACCGACAAGACAAGTCCAAACGACGTGTCTGTCACTGTGACAATCCTTGTACAACTTCTTCCTGCGGTAGAATGATTTATGTTTATCCTGAAAAGAATCTCAGAGCTTATCCCAGAGTAGAACGAAGTTCTAAAGAATGGGATGAAACATATAAGATCATGGTAAATGTTGAAAAATCAATAAATCACTTTAAGGACAGTTTCTGCATTGCCAAACGGAAAACAACAAATGAAAAAACACTGCATTCCGATTTACTGCTATCCGGTATATCACAGTTATTAACTGTAGTTGTTGCTGATAAAATCAACCAACGACAACATATCAGAAGTTTAAAATCTTTAATTGCTTAGGACTTATCAACTTTATATAAGCACTATGCTTATTAAAGTGCGCCTAAATCTTGCAGTTATCAACTTTTTAGCTTAAAATTTGTGCTTTGCACAAATTTATCTTGTATGTACTAAGGATTACGAACGAACTCAGCGAGTTTCGCAATTACCTATTATATTAACAATTGCATATAAAACCAACAAATTATATCAAAAAGAGTTGATTGAAAATCAACCCACTTCATATTTGACAAAGAAACAACAAAAGGGCCATAGCTTTCCTACCATGACCCCTGCCACTCTTTAAATAAGACGTTTTCACAGTTCTAAACATTTAACACAAAGCTACAAATATGGTACCTACTTATAATCTATTATATTTTTAAAGTTTTTATATTCATACCCTCTTACATTTCATGTTCTTTCACCCTGTTTTTCTAATTGGTAATGAATAATCTCGCGTCTCTTCTCCACTAATTAACTCATGAATAGTTTTATGTAAGTCAAAAAGATTATTAAATTCAATACCAACATTATCAAGTGAAAACTTAGGAAATACCTTATAGAAGCGTAATGGAATTTTTCTTTTCGGTTTTCATTACAACAAATAAAAAAATCTGTACATATAAAAGAGAATAAAAACGTACCTTTTTTTGATAATTCAAAAATTAAATCTACTAATACCGTAGTTAAACCCCTTCTCACCAATGGAATATCTTTGGTCAAAATATACTTTCACATTTTCTGGTAGTTTATCATTTTTTTAGCATAGATAACCAATCATTACATACATTAACTCCTGAGGCTATTGACATTGTCACTGCAGTCTTAATACACCATTTACTTATGAATATACGCTGCTTATCCGACATCTGACAATTTTCAATTTTTAAATTTTTTTCTGCTTCTTTTTCATAATTCAATCCAAACCAATTATTACAATCTTTACATAATATATTTCCAATTAATGGTTTTACTTTTATACTTATCTGTCATCCATTTAGGGGAACAGTGCTCTCTTGTCACACCTTTTTCCCCACAAGAATAACAAAAGTCATCCAAATTTAGATTCCTAATAGATGGTAATGACTCATCATCTTCTGTTGATTGATACACCTCAAAATCAGATGAACCATTACAATCCAAGTACATGTTCATATTATACAAAGACACTGGTTCTAAAGACGCAATATTGTTAATAACACTATCTAGTATCCTTTCTATATTTTTTTGTTTTAATGACATTTTTTTCACTGGATATATAGGTGGCATTTTATATTCTCCGAGTGCAACTCTTATTACATAGTTCTCTTCACCATCATTAATAGCAAGACTTAGATTATCTACTCCTTCAAAAAAAATATTTTCTCTTTTTCTGTAATATCTACTACTTTACTCAATTTTTCTGCCGTTTACATTAAAGTTTAACAATATACTACTCCCATTTAATTTAGCTTCCACATTTTTTTGATATATTATATGTTGTTGGCATCTTTCCTAACATATATTTACTAAAATCTGATTTAACTAAATTTATCATTAGATCGCTATCTTGTATACTCTTAATATTAAGAACTATCATTGGTATAAATACTATAAGATCATTACGCTCTGACATTTGTTTCTGATCATAATCTAGCTTCCCACCAGTAAATTCAGATACAACCACTATAACATTATAATCATCATTTTTTTAATATTATTTAACCTATAAATATACTTCCATCTCTCGGAATTCATCATGTCTATTAAATCCATTTGTTCCTCCTTATTAATTATACTATATTTTTTTAGGCGTTTGCGAAACGCCTAAAGCCGTATAAATACGACACTTTTTGTTACTGAATATAAAAATCTCCTCTAGGTTTGTGATATAATGGAGATGCAACGAACATAAACAACATCCCTAAATGAGACATTACTATTATATCACAAAAACAACTCTCTTTTGCAGATATTTTTGAAGATTGTAAAGATATTTTTGAATCTTACAAACCTCAGTTTCTTACTCTGCTCGAAAATCACATTGACCTTGATGAAATTATTCCGTTTTCTTTTTACAATCATTATTATGCAACCACAGGTAGAAATCGAAAATATCCTTTGACTGCTATGCTTTGGGCTTTGATCATTCAACACCTGTTTTCTATTCCTACAGATTCTCTTTTACCGGTCTTCCTTCATTATTCCAAACATCTTAGAGAATTCTGTGGCTTTACTAAGGTTCCTTATGCCTCTAAAATCACTCGTTTTAAGCAAGATTTTTTATTGGACTTACAATCTGTTTTTGATAAGCTTGTTGATATAACTGAACCGATATGTCAAGATATTGATAGCAACCTTGCTTCTATGCTTTTGTTTGACACTTCAGGTATTGAAGCTTATGTAACCGAAAATAATCCTAAATATGCCAACCGCATTATCAGGCAGCTTAAATCCTATGCAAAATCTATGAATTTTGACAGTTCTTATGACCCTTATAAGGCAGCATACGCTTCTATGCCTACATCTGCTTCATCAAACCATGAGGTTAAGCAGCAATACATTAACGGACATTTCTGCTACGCTTACAAGTTCGGTATTATTACCAATGGACTTGGAATTGTTCGTTCCATTGATTTCTACAACAAGGATTATCTTACTTCCCATCCTGACATTGTAGTTGAAAGAAAGCAAAGTCTCCTGATGAAGAAAAATCGCTTGCTGATTCCAAAGCTTTACTGCCTCCCTTAAAGGACTTTAAAACAAGGCATACAAGTATTAAACCATCTATATTCCTTGGTGATGCAGCATTTTATACCATTGAGATTTACAAATCACTTTTTGAAGATTTCAATTTCCAAAAAGCATTTATTACTTTAAAAGTTAAGCTCTCAATGGATAATGTTAAATATACATTCAATGAAAATGGTATTCCTTGTTGCCCTCATGATTTTTCACTTCAGATGAAACGTGAAGGAATTAAATCCCATTTAAGGAGCAAGCTTTCTACAATGAAGTTCGTTTGTCCAAAAATGAAATGGGAATACAACCGACAAGACAAGTCCAAACGGCGTGTCTGTCACTGTGACAATCCTCGTACAACTTCTTCCTGCAGTAGAATGATTTATGTTTATCCTGAAAAGAATCTCAGAGCTTCTCCCAGAGTAGAACGAAGTTCTAAAGAATGGGATGAAACATATAAGATCATGGTAAATGTTGAAAAATCAATAAATCACTTTAAGAACAGTTTCTGCATTGCCAAACAGAAAACAACAAATGAAAAAACACTGCATTCCGATTTACTGCTATCCGGTATATCACAGTTATTAACTGTAGTTGTTGCTGATAAAATCAACCAACGACAACATATCAGAAGTTTAAAATCTTTAATTGCTTAGGACTTATCAACTTTATATAAGCACTATGCTTATTAAAGTGCGCCTAAATCTTGCAGTTATACACCTTTTAGTTTAAAATTTGTGCTTTACACAAATTTATCCCTTGTATGCACTAAGGATTGCGTACGAGCTCAGCAAGTTTCGCAATTACCTAATACTTTAATTATATTATGTTAACCAAATCTGTAAATCACTTTCTAATCCATTGTATATTTATAATCAATAAAAATACAATTTACTATATTTCTTACTTTTAACTATATTAGTATAAACTATAGTCTAAAAGCTCTACATCATTATTACAACTTATATTATTATTTTTAATGAATAATATTTTACTTTCTCTAATAGACCTTAATACATATCATCAGTCAATATATTTTTAATATCCGAATTCAAAAGTCTATTACCCCAAATTTCAATATATTCCTTTAACTTATGTGATTCCGGATAGGTTTCTTGATAAATAAACAAAATTTCCAATTGACGTACTGCTTTTACAGCCGCACTATGCCACTTATCATAGCTATAGTTCTTAAGTTCCGGTTCAGTTGCAATTTCAAACGTGCTCCAATCTATATATCGTTTTAGTAATTGCCTCTCAATTTCATCTCCATATAAAGATTTTAATAATACAATGTAAAAGCTCTCCTATTTCCACTATATCCTTACAATATGAACAGTTCCGCAAGTCTTCTTCAACACTATTTAAAGCTTCCTCTAATAATTTCTTTTTTAGTGTTGAATTAGAAATAAGATTTGCTAAGTTAAAATGTAGTTTACAATTTGATACAACCTCGCAATCATATAACCAATAGAGTGCGGTATTTTGCAACTCTTCTGATAGAACTATGATATCTTCTGAAACTAGAATCATTAAGTACTTCAATAACTTATTCCACTTATCTTGATTTATGTTTTGTCTTGTACGTATATAAAATGTAGTCTCGGAAATCAAACGAATTTCCGGTATAATTCGCTTTTCAATACTCATATGAGTCATTATTTCTTTAACTTTTTCAACAGAAAATTCTTCTGATTTTTACCTTTTTGTAGAATGGAATCTGTACACGCTAGCCTAACACATAAATTATCTTTTTCCATAAAAAATGAAAACCATTCATCCAAGCTAGAATACCAATATAAATGTTCCAATAATATATCAAACATAAAAGGAGATTTTGTTAGTTCTAATAAATCTATATATCTTTCAGGAGCTAATTCTAGCAGTATATTATACCCTGCACGTAGCCACACCGGTCCATAAAAAATATGTCCTGCTTCTTCAATAATTTTAGAAAAACCTAATCGACTAGGTTGAGCATTACCATTAAGCAACATAAAAAATCTATATTCTTCTGATTCCATACCTTTTTCACAATGAGTTGTCTCTACTTCTACATCCTTAGCCAAACAAATAAACTCCTCTACAAATGAATTAACCAAACTAACTTGATTTTTTATTAGGCTTGACATCAATTCAAAGCTTGTATGCAATTCAACTACAGTACACATGTTGCAAATCATTTTACAAGCAAGTTTAGAATCATTAACCCAAACTTTCATAATAATAGAAAAAGCTTCCAAGACATCTTCTTTCGGAATTTTAACGATGCCTTCTGTATTCTTCCATTTTGCAAACCAATCTATATATGTAAGTTCTTCAGACCTTTTGCTTGTTTTATAATTGCAGAATTTTTCTCCGTCATATAATATCTCAGTTATAATACGATTTTTCTTGTTTTTCTTTTTTTGTACATCAGAAACGCATATTTCGTTAATATATTCCTTAACTTCTAAACATAATTCATAGTCCATAGGAACAATGATAAAAGGATAAAACTGTCCCATAGAATTAAGAGAATTACTAAGCAAAAATCCATCTATTCTGCCATTTTTTTATGATATCTTATCAAATACCTGTCATGAAAAACTTGTTTCCCACCTCTTTTTAAATTCAAAACTAATAATTTAGGATGTAAAAACATGTTTATTCTTTTCCAAAAAAATTCTTGTAGTATATCACTTTGACTTGTTTTTTTCTACTTTCCCGTTATCCGGATTTATTTCACACAATGATGTAATAACTTTAATATGAACATCTCTGTTTGATATTCTTCCCAATATTTTTGGAAGCTGCAGTAGTTGAGAAAAAAATGGATCTACAATAATTACATCCTTTACTGTTGAACAGTTTATATACTCCAGTATTTTTAATAAAAGCTTTTGAATTTCACCATCTTTCTGTACATTTTTTTATAAACGTTCCTACTTCATAAGATTTTTTTGACTATACGAAAAAAATATCAAATCCTTCTTCTATAGCAAGATCAATCTCATTCTCAAAATTGCTATTTATAGAAAAAGAATCTATTTGAGTAGAATACGTAACTTTCTCTACCTTGTTTTCTATATCTTCTTTTTTTATTAGATGCTGATTCAATCATTTTTTTAGTCCAAGGATCGCTTACTTTATTTGATGAAGTAATTAAATCCATATTAAATTTTATTTTCATAATAAGAGTATAATCGTCTGAAAAAAATCAAGTCTCCACTTTCTTCATCCCATATTTGAATTACAACTTGAGCCATTGGTTCCAAGGCTGTAAACTCCATTACGCTCTCCTCCGGCAAAAAAAGCTTTTGTCTGATTGCTAATTGTACGCTCCCTACATTTAGCAGTACAATTAACTATGAGGTTATTCTTAAAATCATATATTTTTCTTTACTGTTGTTTTAAGTAAACCAAGTTCTTTATGTGATTCAATAATAAATTTATATTTATTTTTGTGAAGGATGATAGAATTCAAAATTTCCAAGTCTGTATCCATTATCTATTATATTGATACCACTCTCCTCTTTTACCCAGTCAAACATTTCTACTATGGCATCATATTGCTCTTTTCCCGTCAATTCCCTTTTTTTCAAACTCATCTATAACCTTATTATATAAGTATTTCTTGTTTATATTCCAGAATTCTGTTACTTGCCTATATTCTTTTATTGGGCCTTCTTTTTTTATTCAAACTATCATTAGATAAAAACAATACTTCGCTCAAGTAATGATGGTGAGGTGAATTTATTTTTTTATTGATTAATATTTCTCCAGGTTCTTTTTAATTTTTTTATAAATGCCTTACATTCGTCTTCTTTTAAAATTGCCTTCCAAATATATCTACTACCTTTATTCCCTACATATTCTTTCCAGTCATATGTATCTTGACTTGTCGAACTACAAAATCCATATATCAACAAAAAAATCATTATCATTTGTTAAAAAAACATAAGTAACTTGATAAAATAATTTATTTCACACATAACATCTACTCCCCTTATCACACTATAATATATGTCATTAAAAAGTAATATGGTTCTTTATAATTATAAAAAAAGTGATATAAATATTTTTAGATTAAAACCTTTATACCAATTCATCCTAAAAACCCTATGTTAAATCACATAGAAATTTTTTTCCAATATATCCAGCTTTTTCCTTTATTTTTCCCAAACTCCTCAGAGTTCATATTAGATATATTATCACCCATTATTTTTTTATATTATCTACTGTGCATTTAATCTCTCTACAAACGAGAGGCATTACCTTGGCTATGCCACATTCTTCATCAAATATATTTATATCAAAACTATATACCCCTCGTCGAACCTTATTTAAATAGCCCTGATTTTTCGGCACGATGAATTATTCCCGTTATTTTTCCCTGATGTGAAACCATATTTAGTAAGAGCATTCTGAATCTCCTTTGCTTCAACATTATCTTTTATATTAGAAACACTTCTTAAATATTCAAACAATTCTTCAAAACCCTCTGGTAAAAATTTTTTTCTGCCCACTTTAATTATCCTCTCATATATGATAGCTATTATTATCAACTCTATAATCTTTTTAACAATTATATGATACCTATTATAACCATTTCAAATTCAATAGGTATCATATAATCTATTTTTATACTAATAATATGCAACTCTTCTTATTTTTCTTTATTTTTATTAGGAAGTACCTTATCAACTACCTGAATACATTGTAGACTGTTTTTATCTATCTTGCTTGCCAAAGTGCTTGATATTGTATCAACTTCAAAGATAATATTCCCGATTATTCCAGCATTAGAAGAAGTAAAGGATAAATCTAAAATATCCGCAAAAATCACTATATTTATCTCGACTATCCAATCCTATACTTTCAATAACTTTCCTTTTCTTAAAATCATTATAAACATCAGATGATTTTTTTCTATATACATTTTTAATGTTACCGCCTAATAACAAAACTCTTTTATTATATACCTCCCACCCTATCTGCTTCTCTCTTTTTATTCGGAAGCCAATTATTTGTCCAAAAATTTATATTTCTCTCCCCGTTCGATATACTTTTTAAAACATTTAAAAGCCAACCGTTTGAATGTGTAACCACTGTACCTGTACTCATACATTACCTCCATGTAATATCATAATACAAGTGTATCACAAATCCTCAAAAAAGCAACTCTAAACTTAAAACTTTTAATGTTTTAATGTTTTAATTTATAGGATATTATGCTGTATTGCTAGAATAAATAAACTATTTACTCCTCTGATCACTATTTCCACTTCAGCTAATTTCTCTTTGCAGAGAGATATCACATAAACGTCTGTAATGATATCACCCCACTACTTTCTCTCCATCACCACCACACTCTCCGTATGATAGCTCCTAGAAAACTGATCCACCACCGTAAGTTTCTTAGCTCATATTCCTTCTCGCACAGAAGTTTTAAATCCCTTGCAAGTGTGGAGGAATCGCAGCTTACATATACTATTCTCTTTGGCAATAATTTCAGCATTGTGTCTATTGCAAGCTTATCAAGCCCTTTTCTTGGCGGGTCTACCACTATTACATCTATATCTCTTATATTGCCGTTTTCATATTCGCCTGTGATTACTTCTTCAGCCTTGCCTACGAAGAACTTCACATTTTCTATATTGTTAAGCTTTGCGTTCTCTCTTGCATTTTGTATGGCGGCGTCCACTATTTCCACGCCGTAGACAAACTTTGCGGACTTTGCAAGGAATAGTGAAATCGTACCTATGCCGCAGTACATATCCCAAACTGTTTCTTCACCGGTCAGTGCTGCATACTCTAAGGCCTTAGAGTATAGCTTCTTTGTCTGCACGGGATTTACCTGATAGAATGACTGCGGTGATATCCTAAACTTTACATCACCTATGTAATCCTCTATATAGCCGTTGCCATATAGAGTAACTGTTTTTTCTCCCAAGATGACATTGGTATTCTTTTTATTTATATTGGTGGAGACGGATTTTAAATCACTTCCAAGTGCACTACATAGGCTCTCTACAAGCTTGTCACTATGTGGAAGATTGTTTGCATTTATAACTATGCACACCATCAGCTCACCTGTGGCAAAGCCCTTTCTTATAAGCACATGTCTTACCACACCTTTGCCACCATCCTCATCATAGGCAGGTATATCATACTTCTCCATAAAATCAAGCACAGTCTTAAGTACAGTCTTATTTTCTTTGATACCGATAATGCAGTCATCAAACTCTACAATGCTGTGAGTTCTGCCTGCAAAATAGCCCGTGATGTTCTTGCCGTTCTTTCTTCCGAACGGAAATTGGGATTTGTTTCTGTACCTTATCGGGTCTTCCATACCGATAATTTCTTCTATCTCTACATTTGAGAGGTCAAGTCCGCCTATTCTTTTCAGATGATTTTCCACTTTGTTTTGCTTGAGTCTAAGCTCCGCACTATAATCAAGACTTTGTAATGTACATCCGCCACAGCTTCTTGCCACCGGACATTTGGCCTCTATTCTGTCGGGGCTTTCCTTAATAATGCTGTCAAGTCTTGCATATCCGTAGCTTTTCTTTGTTTTCATCACCTTTGCCATGACTTTATCTCCGATAACAGTATCTTTTATAAACCATGTGAAGGCATCGGTTTTTCCGATGCCTTCGCCATTTTCTCCAAAGTCTGTTATATCAACTGTTATCATTTCACCTTTTTTGTAATTTAATGTACTGTCAGTTTTCATATATCTCCATTACTAAACTTAGCAGACTGTTTTGATAATCAGTCTATATTTATCGACTTTATATTATACACTTGTCTTTCTGTAATTGCTCTCAAGTAACTTATTATAACCGAGCCATCCTGTAGCTCCGTCCTGTCCCTGTGCCAACAGCTCAATAAATGTCTCCATCTTTGCATCCGCATTATCCGCCAGATTGAGTGCCAAAGCTTCTATAAGCGCAGGCTTTTTAGGTGAGCCGTATTCAAGCTCTCCGTGATGAGCCAGTATACAATGTATCAGCTCATTTGAAAGCTTCTTCGGGAATCCCGGAATCTTGTCGATATGTGCTTTTAAAATCTCAACACCTATTACGATATGTCCAACAAGCTGACCTTCATCGGTATAATCGTTTGCAGGGAATGCCGACAGTTCTCTGGTCTTTCCTATATCATGACATAGTGCCGATGTTATAAGCAAATCTCGATTCAATGATTCATAGTTACTACAAAAATATTCACAAAGTTTCGCCACTCCCAGAGTGTGTTCAAGTAATCCGCCAAGGAATCCGTGATGTACGGTCTTTGCTGCGGACGATGCCTTAAAGGTAGTCTGAAATTCAAAATCATCTATAAAGATTGCTGTCAAAAGCTTACTTAGGAACGGATTTTTTACCGACTTTATCTTATCTTTCAGTTCGCCAAACATCTTGTCGATATCTTTTTTAGATACCGGTACATAGTCGGACGGTGTATACTCCTTCTCATCCGCTTCTCTTATTCTTGCCACCTTAAGTTGCAATACATTGTTAAAAGACGTAACATCACCGTCCACTACAACAAATGTCATAGCGTCCACATCAGAGATACCAGGAGAATATAAATCCCATATCTTCGCATCAATGCTTCCTGTCTTATCATGCAGGCTCAGACTGGCATACTCTTTGCCGGTCTTTGACATTGCAATTGTCTTTGTCTTGCACAGATAAACCTCTGAAACATGCATTCCTTCTTTTAAGCTTTCAATAAATTTCATTTTCTACCCTTCTAGCTCCTGGCACCAATTGTTGTCTCAAAATTCAGTTCTGTAAAACCATCTTTACCGGAACGGCTCACTTTGATATTTACCACTTGGTTTGGCTTCAGTTTTTCCATTATATTTTTAAACCCTATAATAGAGTTCACTTCCTCGTCACCAATCATGGATATTATATCACCTGATTGTATACCTATATTGTAGGCCGGAGAATCTGCCCTTACTTCTGTGACATAGACTCCGCTTGGCATCCCCTCCGGTGCCTTATCCTTGTCTATATCAATTGCACGAACTCCCAAATATGAGGAGCCCACACCGTTTGTCATATTTTCAATAAGCATCTTCAAATCCGATATACCATATGCCATTGATATAGGGCTGTCGCCGTCCAAATTTGAAATTACACCTACCAACTCACCTGATGTATCTATCAAAAACGTACCTCTGTTGTCTAAATGCTTGTCACAGTATATTACCCTGCCATATCCGTCAAAAAAGCTTGCATTTTTTTCAATAGCGGTCACATTGCCGATATCAAGACTTCTTGACACTCCCACCGGACTGCCTATAGCCAATATAAATGCGCCCTTCTTCAGCTGATATGAATTTCCCAGTACAATAGGTTCTATACTCTTGACCTTCTCTCCCATAGAAGAGATATCCACGGAAAGTATCATAAGATTGGTCAGGCTATCAGTTCCAAGTACACTTGCTTCTTTCACGCTGCCGTCAAAAAAACCTACTCTGATACCGCCCTCTATGGACATATTTGTGGTCAATACAATAAGATCATCACCGGACTTTGCTACTACAATTCCTGAGCAACTGCTTTCATTTTGCAATGTATTGTCAAACCAATCCGTATTTGTGGTGATTGCACTTATCTTCACTATTGTATTATCTTTATTTTCCGCAACCTTGCTTAGACCGGCATACATCTGTTCCAAGTTCTTTTCACTCAAGTCTATACTTTCTATAGCCGATGCCACTATATCTTCTACAGGCTCAGACGACTCCGCCTCCTCACTTCCCTCAAGGCTTGTCTCCTCCTTTGGAATCTGTATAGTGGTTTTTGTCTTTTTGCTTAGTATGTTTTTGTTTATAATATGTGATGTCAATGCCGTACTTGGGCCTGCAACAATTCCAAAAACAACAGCAAGGCAAGCTGCCGAGACAATCCTCTTACGCTGATCTTTTTTCTCTTCTATAATAGTCTGCTTTATAAAAGGATTTTTCTCATCAGACTCATGGTCTTTTTTTGTATTTGGCATAAAAACCCTCTGCTTTCAGGATATATATTACATAATATCTCGCTCTCCCTAAGTAAGATTATAAAGGTTTACAGCCGATTTATCAAGCAAATGTAACACCGATTTAACATAAACTACATACTCTTAATTAAAGTCTCTTAAGAGTTTCTCTTTTTAAAATAAAGTAAAGGCTTGCAGCCACAGGAACCGCAACAAATACTCCGAATATTCCGAAAAGGCTGCCTCCAAGTGCTACCGCAACTATTACCCACATTCCCGGAAGTCCTACAGAGCTTCCTACAACTCTCGGATATATTATATTGTTTTCAAACTGCTGTACTATGGTATGCACTATGATAAATATAATCATACTTGAAAAAGACTTTGTAAGTATCATAAGCGCACCGACAACGAGTCCCGCATAAGCTCCTATCACAGGTATCAGCGCCGTCACCCCCACCAATATGGCTATAGAAGATGCATAAGGCAGCCTTACTATAAGCATCACAATATAGAGCAGTACACCAAGTATTATCGCCTCTTTTACCTGACTGATAAAATAATTTCTGAAACTTTTATTAAAAATACTCAGTACATCAATTACAGTATCTCTCCTTGACGGTAAAAAGGCTCTTAAAAGTTTATCACCCTGCACCGCAATTCTTTCCTTATCCACAAGTATATATATTGCAAACACCACCGCCATAAAGACAGATATTACAGTATTGAAAAATCCCGATATTCCGCTTATCACTCCTATAAGGATATTTCCTACACTTGACATTACACTGTGTATAAGCTTTGTGACATAACCTGAAATATCTATATTGCTGATATCAACATTCATTATATCGGCAATCTTGTCCACTATATTGTTTTTGCTTATACCTTCAATTATCTTTTTTATATCACTTGGATTTGTATACATTATTGAAAACATTATCTTCACAAGCTGCGGAATAATAAGACCCAGAAGCAACCCTATCACCAACACAAATGTAAATATTGACAATAGTATTGATACAGTTCTTATAATTTTTTTATTATGAAATTTTTTTCAAAAGTAAATCTTCATATGAATCCATAAGAATATTTATAATATATGCCATAATTGCGCCTGCCACAAAAGGCATCAATGTATTTGTCACCCTTAGTATATAACTCTCTACAGTCCCGAAATACCTGACTGTCGCGTATACTATAATCGTTGCAACTACAATATACACAATATATTTTTTCTTTATATTATTCAAAATATTACCCTTCCGTCATTTTACAAAGCGCTATCTTATCTACCTCATCACTGATAAATGCATTCTCATCAAAAATATCCAGTACTCTAAACTTTGAGTATCCTCTTGGTAATGTGATATCCAAAAGTTCTGAATCTGAGAGCCTCAGTAATTTTTGTTTACCCTTCCATTCATCCGTTTTAAAAATAGGGGATAAAATCAGATATTTCTTATCTACACTGAATTTTCCTCTAACTCCACGCTTCCCCTGCAGTTTATCCAGTCTTTCCGCTCCCCATATTTTCTTTTTATAAACTCCGTCTTTGGTTATTTCCACATACCAATAATACTTATAAGTACTAAGTCCTGCCGGATTTACAATATCCGCCTCTAAGAATACATATATCACATCATCCTTTATCATAATACTTCCGATTTGAGGATAGTTATATTTAAAATTCATCTTATAATGAAGCCCGTCCGCCTCAGACAATGATTCAAAAAACCTTTTCATTGTATTTTCGGTTGTAAAAATCGGCTGTAATATATCTTCAAATTTTATAGTATTTTTCATCTTTATCATATTTAAAGAATGTGAAGCTGTTGGCAGCCATAGCCTCCACACTTACACGACAAATAACAGGATATTTGCCTTCCTCTCCCAAAGTTGAAATCTCCGTTATATTTTCAGCCATACAAGATTTCTCTATATTTATCGGAGTAAATACTTCACTGCCCGCTTCCATTTTTTTAGGGCTTTATCTTTACTGATTAAAATTATGCCGTCATCCGTATTAAGCAGAAGGTTGGCACTTCTATCCTCAGTATTTATGGGAATAAACTTATATTCATTATTCTTTAACCACAAAACACCCTTGTTTTTTTCTCGCTGTCAATACAGTAAATAACAAATTCATCCTTCGCTCTTGCAAAATAATTCTTTGCATATATAGGTGCATACTTATATGAGACCTCAAAAAGAGTTATACCTTCCATATGCAGCTCCGATAATTTTTTTCCAACTTTATTTTTCATATATACTTAAATCTCCACTATTCTGTCAGCAAAAATCTTTTGCTTCATTTATATCATGTGTAACAAAGATTGCACTTTTTTTCCATCAGTATACTCTTTTTATAACAGTCATAGCCACAGCTTTTGTCTTTTCATCAAGTCCCTTTAGCGCCTCATCAAATATATAAAGCTCTGCGTTTCTTGCAAGGCATCTTGCCAGTGCAACTCTTCTTTTTTGACCACCGCTCATTGTATTTACTTTTTGTGTGCTGTCAATTCCAAGCTTATCAAAGATTTCTTTTGCAAGACTCTTATTTTTTTTCAACAAGCATACATTGGAGATTGCACTAAAGTCATCACAAAGTCTGTCTTCCTGAAAAACTGTAGACATATCATTCGGAATGTCCGTCTCACCGCTGTCCGGCTGTTCAAATCCCATTATAATATTCAAAACGGTGGTCTTTCCCTTCCCTGACTTTCCCATAATTGCGATATGCTCACCTTCACCCACATTTAGACTAAAGTCCTTTAAAACCTCTACATCTTTAAAGCTCTTACATATATTTTTCAGTCTCATCAATAAATCCTCTTTAACATATAGAAAAACCTCTTTATCATAAGCACCGCCAGTCTTTCAAATACCGCACTGCATATGATGACTGTCAACGTTATCGCAAATACCTTTGAGGTATCCAAATACATCTTCGCATCAAACAGGAAAAATCCGAGAGTATCTTTGGGTCTGCCTATTACTTCCGCCGCAATACCCGACTTGAATGCAATACCTATGGATGCCACACTTGCCGACAAAAGAAACGATTCAAGTGCAGGCAGATAAATATATATAAGTTTAGCATTATTACTCATCTCAAATATCTTCGCCATTTGAAGCATCTTCACATCCACAGACTTCAGCCCTTCCAATGTATTGGCATAAAATATAGGCATCACCATAAAAAAGCATACAAATAAGGAGAGTCCCCCGCCTCCAAGCCATATAAGTATGATGATTACAAATGACGCCACAGGTATGGAGCGAATCACCATAATATAGGGTGAAATGTAGACTTCAAACAGCTTAAATCTGTATGACAGCCCTGCAAGAAATATCCCCACTCCGGCACCTGATAAAAATCCTAAAAGTATTTTGCATACACTTTTCCACATCCCCGTCCAAAAAACACCGCTAAGTCCAAGTTCGAGCAGTGACTTCAATACCTCTATAGGTGAGGACAGTAAAAATGACCTGTCAAGAATCATTGCCGCTATTTGCCAAAACAGCAGTGCAAAAAGCACTGCTGTAATCTTGTGTAACTTACTTTTATTCATATTATTTTCCGGTATAGTAGAACTCTTCTCCCGGCAATGCGCCTCCTACAGACTTCGGGTCCGCATCAAAGAGTGTCTTTAAATATTCTTCGGCATCCTTCTTCATCTCGTCACCTGTGATGGAAACCAAGTTACAGTAAGGTATTGCCTTGGCTGCAACAGGTGCTTTGATAATACCGTTTTCTTCTACAAGCTTGGATGCATCTTCCACATTCTCATTTATCCACTTCACAGAATCTGTGTAGTTTGATAAAAACTCATCTACAAGTTCCTTGTTTGACTCCAAGAAATCGCTTCTTACAAATATTCCCGATGTTATAAGCTTTCCGCCTGTTCCTATAGCATCCCACTCCTTTGTAAGGTCTATTACCGTCTTAAGTTCAGGCATCTTTGTCTGTGCCACCGTAACAAAAGGCTGCGGAAGCATCACTACGGCATTGTCTGTATTTTCAACTGCCGCCAATACCTCGTCTGCAGATGATTTCCAATCCATAGTTACATCCTTATTTATATCCATACCGTGTGCAGACAGAATATAGCTGAGTGAATACTCAGGTGTTGCACCCTGTCCATGTGCTGTAATTGTTTTACCCTTAAGGTCCTCTATAGTCTTTATATTCTGATCTCCCTTTTCAAGGATGTAGAGTATACCGAGTGTACTTGCATTAAGCATTACCACCTTGCCGTCAGACTTGTTGAATAGTACCGAACCCATATTTACAGGTAATGCGGCAATGTCCACCTCGCCGTTTAAAAGCTTAGGCGCCATAACGTCAGGTGCATCCTCCATATCAAAGGATACGCTGTATGAAAGGCTGCCTTTCTTCGCATCGTCTAAGAGCTTGACCATTCCCATACTTGTAGGTCCTTTAAGACCTCCAAGTTTTATGGTACCGAGGCTCTCCTCATTTTCAGAGCTTTGAGCTACCGTTGTCTGATCGCTGCTACTTTCACTTGCACTGCTGCTTTCTTTTACATTTGCTTTTCCACAGGCTGAAAGTGCCAATACGGCACATGCCATTATCGCTAATAATCTTTTTTTCACAAAAAACCTCCAAAATATTTATTCCGAGCAAATAATCCTCTTAATTATAAAGTTTCTCTATAAGACACCCATTGTATCTTATGCTAAAAAGGAGCAAAACCTCTTCAGTTTTACTCCTTTTATTTTAAAGAATTTTCATAAAAATATCAATATTTTAGTTGTTATCTTCCTTGATATTATCTACAGCATCATGAACAGCATCCTTTGCGTCTTCAACATGATCTTTTACTTCATCTACAACATTATCGGCTGCATCCTTTACATCTTCTGCAAAGTCCTCTGCATGATCCTTAACATCACTTGCAGCATCCTTTAAGTCATCAACCTTGTCGTTAACTTCTTCCTTGAGGTTAGTTGCTCTCTCTGCTGCGGCAGCTTTTACTTTTTCTATCTCTTCTTTAAAGCCGTCTATATTTAACAGATGTGACTTTATATTATCACAAAATTCCTTAACTTCTTCAGGAACTTCCTCACCTCTTGCAAATCTTTCAAAAAGTGCATCGCTTAATTTCTTCTTTTCTTTCTCAATCTCAGCATTCTCTGCTGAAATCTTTGTATTAAGCTTGCTGATCTCCAAAGCGTCATTTGTCTTATCCCCTACCTGCTTTGCAAAATCACCTGCAGACTTACCGATATTCTTTGCAACATCACCTAATTGATCAAAAAATCCCATTTTGATACCTCCTCAATATATATAATCTGTCATTGAACTGTTAACCTGAATCAAATCTGATTTAGTCAATTATATCAAATACAGATAATTTTTGCAATTTATTTTTATCTTAATATTTATTATATTTTTTTGATATTTTTTTACATCTTTGTTTTTGAGAATATGTCTAATACCTATACATCAATTATTATCTTCCTGCAAACTCTGCAAAGGAAGGCAGTGCAACATATCTCACCCCAAACAGAAGACAGTTTTACATCCTTTTTATCAAAGTTAAACATATAGTTTAGACTGCTTCTGTTTTCATAATCACTCTTCCACTTAAGCGAATACCTTCCCGGAGGTATACTCCCTTTTTCCATTGCTCTGCCGCAATACGGGCATTTCATATAATAACTTCTCATAATCTTCCCTTTCATAATAATCTAATAAATATATGATATATTATACCGGTAGCAAGTTGTCTTATATAAATCCTTCTTACTGTTAAATATCAATTATTATTATTTTGCACTCCCTGCAAAGGTAGGCTATACACTTCTTCTCATCCCAAATTGTTGGATAATACTTACTCGTCAATTCTATTACTTTATCTTCATCTTCCTGAGAAAGGAAATATAATAACTCCTCATACCATTTACCTTTTTCGTGTTCAGGAATCCACTTGATATCATGAGGTGAATCCCTCCACCTCTGGGAATTTCTCCCTTTCCATAATCTTTCCACAGTATGGACATCTTTTATTAAACTTTTTCCATATAACCTCCTAACAAAATAATACTTCATACTTTAAAAAAATATCTTTGTTTCTAAATAAAATAAGTATCCTTTGTTTATTATTATTCCTTTTTATATAAATTCTTGCACTCAAGTTCTCTACTCTATCCCATGGAGAAAGCAAGTAACAACCACTTATACCGTTGATTTCAGACTGTTCACTGTTGTACGTATATTTAATTAGGGCTGTAATATAATTGCCGATTCTAATCATATTTATCGGAATGACTCCGGTAACAAAACATTCATAACACAAAGCCTTCTTTTTTTCCAATATTTTTAAGTTTATATTTATCAATTTTTTTGCCTTTAACAACAGTATTAAACCAACCACAATCCATAGAGCACCATTGTACAAAAATGCAACACTTCTATCTTGAAAAAACCAAAATAACCCTACTATAAAAAATGGAATTCCAAATCCCAATTCTATAAATTTACCCAGTCGATTCCATGGAGTTTCTATAACTTCCATTTAGTTTCCTCCATTTATTTGCCATGATTTGTAAATAACATTTTAATAAGTAAAGCACAAAGGGCATATACTCACCCTAAAGTAAGTATACACCCTTTTATTAAAATAATATAGAAGGTATCAATTTTACATCAAGCTCAAGAATAATTCCTTGATCTCCTCAAATTTAGGATCTCTCGGGTTGCCCGGTCTGCAGGCATCATCCATGGCTGACTGTGACAAGAAGTCTACATCCTCAGGTTTTACGATCTCTTTCAAATCCTTCGGAATGCCTACATCTTCAGAAAGCTTCTTTACCGCATCAACAGCAGCTTTTTTGTACTCGGCTTCACTCATGTTCTCTGTGCCCTCAACGCCCATAGCTTTAGCAACGTCTCTTAGCTTCTCGCCTACCGCATCGGCATTATATTCCATAACTGTAGGAAGAATAATAGCGTTTGCCACACCGTGAGGTGTATCATACAATGCTCCAAGTCCGTGTGCCATTGAATGAACTATTCCAAGTCCGCAGTTTGAAAATCCCATTCCTGTAAGGTACTGTCCTACAGCCATGCCTTCTCTACCCTCTGCAGTATTTTCTACAGCACCGCGAAGTGACTTTGCAATAAGCTCAATAGCCTTAAGGTTGAACATATCTGTTATAACATTTGCACCCTTTGTAGTGTATCCTTCGATAGCATGTGTAAGTGCATCCATACCTGTTGATGCTGTAAGTCCTTTCGGCATACTTGACATCATATCAGGATCTACAAATGCCACTACAGGAATATCATGTGCATCTACACAGACAAACTTTCTCTTCTTCTCAACATCGGTGATAACATAGTTTATAGTAACCTCTGCCGCGGTGCCTGCTGTTGTAGGTATTGCAAATATCGGAACGCTCGGATGCTTTGTAGGTGAAAGTCCCTCAAGACTTCTTACATCCTCAAACTCAGGATTTGCAATAATTATACCGATAGCCTTTGAGGTATCCATAGATGAACCTCCGCCGATAGCTATTATGTAGTCGGCTCCGGACTTTTTGAAAGCCTCAACTCCGGTTTGAACATTCTCAATAGTAGGATTTGCCTTGATATTTGAATACAATTCATACTCAAGCCCCTCTTTATCAAGTAAATCAGTAACTTTCTTTGTCACATTAAACTTAACAAGATCAGGATCGGAACAGATAAACGCTTTCTTAAATCCGCGAAGCTTTGCCTCTACCGTAACATTTAAGATTGCACCCTTTCCATGATAAGATGTCTCGTTTAATACAATTTTGTTAGCCATAATGAATCCCCCCTAATTTGTTATACAACGCCCTTTTGTAACATTATATTGCCGTAAAGTGCTTCTTCCGATGTGGCAATAATTAAATATGCCTTTCTTGCTTCCTCATAGAACTGAAATCTTTCAATTCCGCCTATGATATCTTTTCTTGTATCATACTGTGATACTATCTTTTCAAACTCGTCCCAAATAGGTGTCTCGACAGTGTCTCCCGGCACCTTTTCCATTATTCTTACCGGATGCTCGTCATAGGTATCAAGCGGGAAAAGCTTAAGTATAGCATCAAGTATCTCACATACACCGTGACCGTCCATCCTTATGATATGGGCATTTTTCCCCACACTGTGTGTGGGGAAATTGCCGTCTGCTATTACCAATCTGTCAGAGTGGCCCATTTCACAAAGGTATTTCAAAAGTTCAGGTGAAATTATCTTAGGTATACCTTTAAGCATAATTGCCTCTATTCATAAAGACAAGGAGCAATCTTAGGATCTTCCATATTGTCCTTTGTGTACCATAAAGCACCTGTATCAACGTCTGATACGCTCTCGCCGTTTGCAGCCTTAACTGCAAGCTCTACAGCCTTATATCCGATTTGAACAGGATCCTGTGTTACACTACCTGCAAATAAACCGTCTTTGATTGCCTGAAGCTGCTTCTTACCTGCATCAAATCCTACTGCAACAACCTTGCCTTCACCGATCTTATCAAGACCTTCGTTAGCTGTAATGATTGCGTTTGCAGCAAACTCGTTTGAACCGTAGATTGCGATAAGATCAGACTTCTCTAAGATTGCTGATGCTACAGCTGCAGCGTCCGCATCCTTTACTTCTGCAGGGATACCTACATCGATAACTACAGGAGCGCCTGCCTTTTCAGCCTTTAAGCTGTCATGTCCCTCTACAGAAACCTTATCTTCTCCGATGTTCTTCTTCATCTCCTCAACAAATCCCTTTGTTCTCTCAACGATTGACTGTGAGTTTGACTCCTGAGCAACAACACCGATTCTTACAGTACCTGAAGCGCCGTCAATCTTATCCTTGATAAGCTTGTATGTCTCATCGGCTGCCAATTTTCCTGCTTCCAAGTTGTTTGTAGATGCATTTGCCTTGATAGCTCCTGCCGGTGCATCAGGAACACCTGAGTCAAAACCGATGATAGGAATACCTGCATCCATTGCTGTCTGGATTGAACCGAGACTTGCCTGTGTATCAAGTGCAGCAAAACATATAGCTGCCGGCTTTTGTGCGATTGCGGCATCAAGATACTCAATCTGCTGTGCAATAGCTGACTCGTTATCAGGACCCTGGAAGGTTACCTCCGCACCTAATTCGCTACCTGCCTGCATTGCTCCCTTTTCTACAGCCTTCCAGAACTGATGCTGGAATCCCTTTGCGATCACATTGATCTTCTTTCCGCCTGCACCGTCTGTCTTTGATGCGTCAGCCTGTGAGCTGTCTGCCGCTGCTGCTGTTGTCTTATCAGCCTCGCTTGAACCGCTACCTGAACTACCTCCACATGCTGCAAGTGACATTGCCATCAAACCTGCTACTGCAACTGCCAAATTCTCTTCTTCATAATTTCCTCCTTATTAACCCTTTCTTTTTCTATTTAAGATATCCATATACACAGCGAATACTAATATGATTCCTGTGATGAAGAGCTGATAGTGTGACTGTACTCCGATATACGGGAAACCGATTTTAAGTACCGTCATAATAAATACACCGATAATTGTTCCGACTATTGAACCTACACCGCCTGAAAGTGATGTACCGCCGATAACTACACCTGCGATAGCATCAAGCTCAAATCCGTTACCTGTGTTAGGCTGTGCTGTTGAGAATACCGCTACATATGCAAGTCCTGCAAGTGCTGCGAACAATCCTGAGAACACATATGCCAAAGTCTCATATTTCTTTACATCTATACCTGAAAGTCTTGTAGCTTCCTTGTTTGAACCGATTGAAAGTATATATCTTCCAAGTCTTGTCTTGTTAAGTACTATTGCCATTACAACAGCACATACTGCTAAAAGTATAAAACCTGTAGGGAAATTCTTAGGTAACACTCCGCCGTCTTTTGTTACCATAAATATCTCTCTGAACCAAGCACCTGCGCTGTTTCCCTGCGGGAATGAGATTGTCTTTGTCTGTGATACTATTGATCCGAGACCTCTTGATACCATCATGGTTCCAAGTGTTGCGATAAATGCCGGCAACTCAAAGTGTGATACCAAGATACCGTTTATAAGTCCGAATATTCCGCCTACTAAAAGCATTATAAGTATAACTACAAACATAGGTGCTCCCTTTTCCATAAAGGTTCCGCCTATAAGTGCCGAGCATATGGCAACCGTACCTATTGAAAGGTCAATACCTCCTGTAGCGATAACAAAAGTAACTCCGATTGCCATAAACGCTACATAGTATGCCGACTTTGAGATATTGGTAAATGTTGTAGGTTGTAAGAACTTGTTTGTCAGTAATGAAAAAACTATACATATCAATACCAGTGCAGCGATAACAACCGCCTGCTGATTTGAAAAAATCTTTTTTAGGTTCATTATTTTGCCCCCTGTCTATTTGTTGCACATGTCATGATTCCCTCCTGACTGGCCTCAGATATATCAAGGCATCCTGTTATTCTGCCTTCACACATTACAATGACTCTGTCGCTCATTCTGAGCACCTCAGACAACTCTGAAGAAATCATTATAATTGACTTGCCTTCCTTGACCAATCTTTCCATCAAATCATATATTTCACTCTTTGCGCCTACGTCTATACCTCTTGTAGGCTCATCAAATATAAGTATCTCCGAATCCTTCACCAGCCACTTGGCTATAACCACCTTCTGCTGGTTTCCGCCTGAAAGCTTCTTTATAATCTGCTTTACATTAGGTGTCTTTGTTTTAAGTTCCTGAACATACTCTTCACTGACGGTCTTTTCCTTGCCGCCGTCTATGAAAAGACCCTGTGTGAACTTTTCAAGTGAAGCGATTGTTGTATTCTCTTCTACAGATTTATCTACAAGAAGACCGAATCTCTTTCTGTCCTCGGACAGATAACCTATACCTGCGTTTACCGCATCCTTTGTAGATTTGATACTTACTTCTTTACCATGGATAAATATCTTTCCCGAATCCATAGGATCGGCTCCAAATATCAGTCTGGCAACCTCTGTTCTTCCTGCACCCATAAGTCCTGAAAATCCGAGTATTTCACCTTTTTTCAGATCAAATGAGACATCTTTTACATACTTTCCCCTGTTAAGATTCTCACACTTTAAAACAACTTCCGCATCCGGTGCAACCTCTGACTTGCTCTTAGGCTCCATAAAGACCGTTCTTCCTACCATCATCTTTATGATATCGTCCTTCGTGCATTCCTTTGTAACAAGTGTTCCGACATACTCACCGTCTCTCATAACAATAACCTTGTCAGAGATAACATTGATTTCGTCCATTCTATGTGAGATATAAATTATTCCCGTACCCTTAGCCTTAAGATCGTTTATAACCTTGAAAAGTTCTTCAATCTCGGAGTCTGTAAGGGCTGCTGTAGGCTCATCAAACACGATCACCTTTGCATTGGTTGAGATAGCCTTTGCAATCTCGACCATCTGCTGCTTTCCTACAGTCAGATTTCCTATCTTTACATTAGGATTTATATCTACATTAAGCTTTCTAAAAAGCTCCTTGGCATCCTGTGCCATCTTTGCATCATCTATAAAGAAGCCCTTTTTTCTTTCCTTACCGATAAAGAGGTTCTGTGCTACCGTCAAGTCGTTCATCATATTAAGCTCCTGATGAACAATCGCAATACCTGCCTCCTCCGATTCGGATACCGATTTATATTCAACTTCTTTTCCTTCAAAGGTTATAACACCTTCATCTTTTGAATATATTCCGGTTAGGATCTTCATAAGAGTGGATTTTCCCGCACCGTTTTCACCCATCAGCGCTACAACTTCACTCTTATTAAGTTCAAGTTCGGCATTTCAGTGCTGCAACACCTGAGAAAGATTTCTTTATATTTTTCATTGTAAGTAATGCTGACATAAAATCTCCCTCCTATTTTTCTTTTATGCTTACCCTCTGACCATATGTTTTAAACTTTTCAGCCATCAAAGTCATCTCTTCATGAGGCAATACTACCGGCTCTCCGATTGCCTTTGCTTTGGTATAAACTTCGGCACAGTACTCAACTTCTTCTATTATATTGAATGCGTTAAGCAAATCGTTTGCACCTGCAAGTATTCCGTGGTTTGCCAAAATAACAGCCTTTCTGTCCTTCATAGCTTCAAAAGCGTTCTGTGCAAGCTCAGGACTTCCGTATGTGGCATATTTTGCCACTCTTACATTCTCACCGGCTACAGCAATCATATAGTGAGTTGCAGGCAAATCCTCTCTTAAGCATGCCATAACTGTTGCATACATTGTATGTGCATGAATAACAGCGTCAATATCATCTCTGTACTTATAAGGCATTACATGCATTGCCCACTCTGATGACGGCACTCTGTTTCCTTCTATTACATTGCCGTCCACATCTATAATAACTATATCCTCAGGCTGTATCTCAAAGAAATCTATTCCTGAAGGAGTGATTGCCACATGTCCGTTCTTTCTGTCAAATATACTTAAGTTACCGCCTGTACCTTTGGTAAGACCTGCTTTTACCAATTTTTTTCCGTACTCTATTAAAAGCAGTCTTTCCTTCTCCATCAACATAATGTTTCCCCTTTACTATCAAGAGGGCAATACTGCCCTCCTGTATTTAATTTTTACTTATAAAGCGGACCGTAGTAAGCACATGCTCTGTAGTCCTGTCCCTCTAAATCAGCTGTTCCGAATCCGTTAAATGAATGCGGTCTGAATATTCTCTCGTCCTCAATATTGTGGAATGCTACAGGGATTCTAAGCATTGAAGCCAATGTAAGAAGTCTGTCTCCCACATGTCCTTCTACTGTTGCACCGTGGTTTGCACCCCACTTAGCCATAACATTGTATACTGAATCTGCAGCGCCCACGCCGATCTTCGGAGCGAACCATGTTGTCGGCCAAGTCTTGCTTGTTCTCTCATCAAGGATTCTATGTACATCATCATCAAGTACACATGTATGTCCTTCTATTACCTGAAGTGTAGGTCCTACACCTTCAACCATATTTACTCTTATCATAGTAACAGGCATCTCTGCTGATGTCTTAAGTGTGATGAGAAACCGCCGCCTCTGAAATACTCATAATCGGCTCTGCACCAGTCTGTAGCCTCACAGCATGCCTTAACATCTTCATCTGTAAGGTTCCACCACTCCTTCATTGTTCCGTTACCGTTCTCATCCTTAGCTGCCGCACTTGCGTCAAGACAGCTTGCACCTGAGTTGATAAGATGTATGATACCGTTCTTAGCATATCCGCTAAGCTCTTTACCGCTTACTCTCTTCACCGCATCCGGTGACCAGTATGTTCTAACGTCTGAGAAGATAGGCGCCTTTCCTGTAGAAAGCCATCCGAACATCATAGCTACACCGTTTAATGTATCATTCTCTGTTGCAAACGGTGTCGGCATCTTCTTACCGTTCCAGTTGAAACCTGAAGCCATAATAGCCTCTGTAAAGTCTGCGTTTGGAAGCCAGTCTGTCCACATTCTCTGTCCCTGGAATCCGCCTGCAATACCGTTTCTTCCAAGTGACTCCTCATGCCATCCCATTTCGGCAAGCTTCGGATTTCCTTCAAGGATATCTCTTACTACCATTGCATGCTTTACGCAGAATTCCCACTGCTCGTCATCCTTAATATATCTTGATTTCTTGATTATCTCAGGGAAGTCCTTACCTGCATTGATATCCATACCCTCTTTGCAGTATTCCTTTACCCATGCAAGAGCTCTTTCAAACTCTTCATGATCATAGATACCAAGTGTAATTCTTCTAAGAACCTCTGTCATATCTACCCATTCGGTTCTCATTCCAAGATACTTCTGTAAGAAGTCTACATTTACCACACTGCCTGCAATACCCATAGATACCGAACCGATATTTACATATGACTTATTCTTCATGATTCCTACAGATACGGCACCTCTTGCAAAGTCCAAGATCTTCTTTGCAACGTCTGCTGTGATAGTTGTTTCATCCTTATCCTGAACTTCCGTTCCGTAAATTGAGAATGCAGGAAGTCCTCTCTGTGCATATGCCGCCATAACTGCCGCAAGATAAACAGCACCCGGTCTCTCTGTTCCGTTGAATCCCCAAACAGCTTTGATTGTGTTCGGATTCAAGTCCATTGTCTCTGTTCCGTAGCACCAGCATGGTGTAACTGTAAGTGTTCCCACTACATTCTGATTTGCAAAATACTCTTCACAAACAGCCGCCTCGGCACCTCCTCCGATAGTTGTAGGTGAAATAACAACCTCCACCTTTTCTCCGTCAGGATACCTAAGGTTGTCCTCTATAAGCTTTGCAGCTCTTTTTGCCATTCCCATTGTCTGCTCTTCCAGCGACTCTCTAACGCCGCCCCATCTGCCGTCAATTGTAGGTCTGATACCGATTTTTTTGGATGTTTCATACTTCCTCCTTATTTGAAATCCACTGTTTTTTTATCTCACATGATCCTAAGATCAATTCAATACCTGTTTTTTTAAATCCTTTACTTCCTTCATATGTAATAGTGAAAGAAGTATATTTCCGAGAGCTGAGCTCTCATAAGGTCCCGCCTTTACATCTACCCCCATTTTATTTGCAATCATAGATGTAAGTACGCTTGACTTGGCACCGCCACCGATGATATGTATTCTTTTAAAATTCTTATGTAAAATCTTTTCAATATCGGTTTTTACTTCGATATACTTATTTACCATGCTCTCATAAATAACAGCAAAGTAGTCAAAGTCATCCTCCGGAATATTCCCTCCGTTATTTTCAATGAATCTATCAATCTCAGTCTTTACATCGATACTTTCTCTTGCAAAGACCTCCGCATCCATATCTATAGTCGGAAGCTTTTTTTGTCCAAGCCGTTTACATAAGCACTTATTTCATCAAATGAAATCTTTCTTCCAAGCTTCTTTTCAAGCTGTGACTTATACTTTTCAAGCAGATAAAGTCCTGTGATATTCTTAAAGAACATCGGCTTTGAGTCAAATCCGAGCTCATTTGTCAGATTGTTCTCATATGCCTCATCTGTTATGATACATTTATCCACCGCACTGCCTATCAGCGACCATGTTCCGCAGCTTAAGAACATACTGTCTTCATCAAGGAAAGAATCCGTCATAAGAAGTGCGCTTGCAGTATCATGTGTACAAACAGGAATCACATCTATATTCAAACTCTTTAACACTTCTATCCTTGAATCTCTTGTATTTCCGACCGCCTCTGTAGCCTTTACAATCTCAGGAACCAGACTCTTTTTAAGTTCAAGCTTTTTCAAATATGGTATCTGAAACTTTTTTCTTTCCCATATCGTAAAGTCCTGTAGTCGACCATATGGTTTCCTCTCCCACCTTCTTGCCTGTAAGCATATAGAAGATAAGATCCGGCATCATAAGCAGCTTGTCAGCCTTTTCGTATATATCAGGGTTGAGCTTCTTAAGAGTGAGAAGTTGAAATACGGTGTTTATAGTCATTATCTGATTACCGCTGTTTTTAAATATCTCAAGCTCACTTATCTTTGACTTTGCTTCTTCTCTTCCTATAGAGTATTTCTCATCTCTATAGGAGAAAGGAGTATCTATAAGCTCTCCGTCTTTGTCAATCATACCGAAGTCTACGCCCCATGTATCAATACCTATACAGGACACATCCTTATTCTCGATGATTGTATTTACTATCTTGTCCAAAATTGCATCGAAGTCCCAATATAACCTGCCGTCTTTGTTCTTTATACTGTGGGACATTCTCATAACTTCCTCAGTGATGAGCTTTCCGTCAGCAATATATCCAACAATACCTCTGATGGAAGTCGCACCCATATCGAAAGCCAATACCTTGTTCATACTTCACCAACTTTCAATAATAAAGTCGATAATACTTCAGAAAACTCACACCCCCGTGAAAATAAAATTTCAAAATTGCCGTAAACTATGCTTTGAAAGTTTGTTTCAATTATTTGTCAGTTATGGCCTCTTTGTCAGAAAAATTTTTTTAAAATAATAATTTACTTTTTCCTAACTTTTGGTTCTACTTTCATTTTTCCTAAGATATTACCGAAAATGTTTTTTTCATTAACTAGAATATATCATATTTAATAATAAAAATATATATGGATATATTCTTGAATACTTTTTATTTTTATGATATAATGTTCATATATGAACTTTTTTTGTTCAAACCTATATATTGATTGCTACGCTCTTTAATGTAATCAATATAAAAAGATATATTAAGAGGATTTTATGGATTCAAATGTAAGAAAACAACAGATATTGGATGTACTTAATAAGTGCAACGGTATATCTACCATAGACAGTCTTTGCAAACGTGTCTATGCTTCACGCTCAACTGTCAGAAGAGATTTGATTGCACTTGAAGAAGAAGGCACTATAAAGAGATCTCACGGATATGTATCGGTAATTGTCAAGTCCGCCAATGAAAGCCCTATCGGAATGAGAAGAATAGAAAACCTTGACAAAAAGCAGATTATTGTAGGTAAGGCCGCACCGCTTTTAAAGGATGATATGGTCATCTTTCTTGACTCATCCTCTACAGTTTGCCAGTTGGCCCCTATGTTAAAGTTGAGACAAAATATCACTATCATTACTAACGGAATAAATATTGCAAATGAGCTTTCAAATGCTCAGAATCTCAAATGCTTTCTTTGTCCGGGCGTATTAAAGCACAAGAGCCTTTCCATTGTAGGAGAGTTCGCGTCAAGCTTTATCAAAAACTTTAATGCCGAACTTGCCTTCATGTCATGTAAGGCGATAAGTACCAAGGGAGTTTTTGAGGGAGACGACTCACAGGGACTTGTAAAAAAGAGTATGATAGAAAATGCCGATAAAACCGTGCTTTTATGTGACAATACTAAGGAAGAAGCGGTAGGATTTTTTAAGGTATCGGATTTTAATGACATTGACGTATTGGTTTCAAACGGTAATTTCTCTGATGCACTTGATAAAATTCTGGCAAAAAATATAAAAAGGATAATATAATAAAAGGTCTGAATCAATACTACAAGATTACTTGTATATGATTCAGACCTTTATTTTATTTGAAATAATTATTCCACCGGTTGCTTCCGAGGTAAAGGATATGCAGATATCCTACAGCGGCACCTGCCGATTTATCACTAATATTTGTGGAAAGCTTTGCTTTTCCTCCAACATTGCGGACTTCATAGCGTTTCATACCTACATCGCTTTCATCCTGATCATCGGAATCGCTGACATATACGGCTTTTAAATTTCCGTTCAAATCATACTCCGCACCCCATAAAGTTACTATATGGTTTCTTGAAAGTACCTTATGAGATAATCCGACCAAACCGCCGTCTCCAAGTACTTCTTTAAGTTTTTCACTTAAATATTCATAGTCTCCGCCATCAGTACGGTCTGTAAGCTTCTCACCTTTAAATACATCATAGAAAAATCCACCGTTATTATCAGGAATCAGATTATCATTTTCTATATTTGTTGCACCGCTAAGTCTAGGTCTGTACCCGTTGATAAACAGATCCATCAAAAGGTCGGTATAAAAACCTCTCTCATTATAACCGTACAAAACCTTATAAAGTTCAAATATTTTGCTCTCTTCCTGACTTTCAAATGAATTCTTCAATTCCGACAGTCGTCTATTTGCACGGATTATATCCCCTTTTTTTGCTATATAATTGTCGACGTTCTCGCTGTTTTGATCAAACCACCAATGCAGCATATTTGATGCCGCCGCAGCAAAACAAAGATTTTTATCTATATCAATATTTCCGCCGCTTCTTGTCTTATTGACATCATACCATCCGTTTCCGCTTGAAAAAGGAGCCTTATAGATTACATAGGTATCAAAACCGCCCTGTGTAACTTCTTTTCTAAAGTCTCCGCCTGCTCCCATAACCGGAGCATTTATGCCCTTTGCCCAGATAACGGTTCTTATTTCACCTTCTTCATCTGTGTACTGAACAACATTGTTATTCTTTGCGGTAATAAGTGCCTCTTTTATATTTTCAGCCTTATCCTGTATATTTTCTTTTCTTTCCTGTTCGGTTTTCTTATTATCCTCGGTTTCTTTTGTTATTTCTGCATTGGAAGATGTGGCAGGCTTTATAAGACTGTCGTCCGGTTTTATATTTTCAGGCTGACTTGCATTATTTTCTACCGTATCGGACTTAGTCTTTTTATCGTTGTTTTCATCAGGTCTTAGATTATCTTCTCCGGAATTTTGTGAAGTACTTTTCTTTATTTTGTTATTTGTATCATCTACTACATTTCCTATTTTAATCTTATCGGCATTACCGCTTAGGTTACCCGGTAAAACACTTATATCCGATATCTTGTTTCCGTTTGAAACAGCCGTATCATCACTTTTTGGAAAGCTTCCCATATTACTGTTACGTGACTCGTTTGATACTTTGCTCTCTTCAGTGATTTCGCCTTGGCTTATGTATCCGCTTCCTTCCGGGCTTTCACTTTTTCCCGAGTCTGACGAACTTCCGTTTCTTCCCGAACCTCCGCCTTTTCCCGAACCTCCTGCAGACCCCGCTTTCTTTGCGGTATTTGATAAGCTGTGTGAAGCATTACCTGTACTTATTCCTTTACCGGCTTCATAATACGCCTTTCCGCTTTCATTTACCCATCTGCCTGCAGCATCGACTCTGTACCCTTTGACGACAGTATTTGCATACATCTTTCCGAATGTAGCCTTGTCCGTTCCTTCAAAATAATAACAGTATCCGTCTATCCACTGCCAACCTGATAAAAGCACTCCCTCATTGGCAGTTTTACTGCTGTCCAAAAAATACCAATTATTGTAAGTATCCAAATACCATCCGGTTTTTAAACTTCCGTCTTCATTAAAGAAATACCAATTGTTATTTATCTGCTGCCAGGCCTTGAGTGCCTTATCCTCTTTATAATATTTCCATTTGTTATTTTCAAGCTTCCAGCCGTCAACACCTGCATAGGTATTAAATGCCGTAAATATCGATATGGTAAGTCCAAAAATATTGGAGCTACTTTAAATTTTTCTCACCATGCCACCCTTTTCATTCCTCAAAATTGCACAAAAAAATCAGCCACACAAAAATGACTGAAATTTTGTAAGCAATTGTATTGTACTACATTTTATTTTAAATATCCATTATCATTTATATGATATAACATCCCAAATCTCTTTCGGTTCAAGTCCGAGCTTCCAGACCGCCACTCCTGCAAGTTCAGCCTCCTTGACTGCATCCATTTTAAGCTTCATAGACTTCTCATCTTCCATCCAGATATACTTGGTGGCACTGCCCACGCTTATCTGACCGACATACTGCCCTACAGTATCATCCCAAGTAAGATTTACATTATTTTCCTTAACCCAGTTTGACGCTCCTGTCATACCTAAGGCGGTTGAACTTACCTTACCGTTTTCCTTAGTCCACACTCTGGTATATACAGGCACCGCATTGATAAGCTTCTCTTTCGGGTACTTCCTTTAGGCTGTCTGTAATTGAATTTTTTTACAAAATCTATGGAGGCACTGCTGCCTTCATCAGAGCCGCTGTAATGCTCATCGTAGCCCATATTTATAACATAGTCCGCTACCTCTGCAAGCTCAGCCCTTTGGTAGAATGTATTGTATGATGCCCGGAACCGGAACATCCACACTAAGTACCACCTTATTGTTCCTGCACGAAACCGAAAGCTCGCGTATAAACTCTATAAAATGAGGCGCATTGTCCTGTGTCAAATATTCAAAATCTATGTTTATTCCGTCAAATCCGTATTTCTTGGTATCACTCATCAAATTTTCAATAAGTTTTTTCCTACTTGCTGAAGATGAGAGGATTTTCAATGTACTGATTTTATCGCTGAAATTGTCAATAAGCGGCCAAACCTTCAATCCCTTCTTATGTGCCGCATCCACATAATCCTTACTTGCTATAGAAGTATAATTACCCTTGTTGTCAGACAGTTTGAACCATGTAGGAGATATGACATTCATTCCCTTGGTATTATCAACTACCTTTGTAAAGTTTTTATTGGCCGCCGCAGCTGTAACCTGATGCCAACCGAGTACCACCTTCTCATCCATCGACATAGATGTGTACTCGGGCTTTACAAAGCTGCTGACTCTGTTACCTTTATTTATATTTTTCAGATGCTTTCTTCTTATATAGCCCATAACACCGCTTTCTGTAAGCACCTTATCCCACTTGCCTTTTTGCTCTACTACAGTTACCTTGCTGTCTTTTTCAATCTCGACATTTTCTATACTTGCTGAAAGCATACTTGCATCAACTCTAAGTGCCGACTTTGCTTTTACATTGCCCTCTTCATATTCACCGAAGTTATCATTTATATATATCTTCTTAATATCACCGTCTGTGAATGTATCTGTCCAAATATCGGTATATGTCTTTACTGTCTCTATCGAAATATATGTCTTATTATCCTTTTCAAGCAGCAGCGGCTTGCCGTTCTTATCTTTATTTTCAAAATTTGCGTATACTATCTCTGTCGGCAGTGCATACGAAAGCAGCTTTTCATCGTCACTGTAATAAAACTTGTCATTAAGTATTGACCTTGTCCAATTCAAAGGTATATATACCACACCGTCCTTATATACGGCCTTTGCCTTTTGCAGTGAGTAGTTGTATACAAGCGCCACCTCATCGTCCTTTACCTGATAAATCTGCGCTTCAGAGATTTTCTCACTTGAACCGACTATCTCTTCTATCTCTCTCGGCAAAAATATAATCCCAAGCACAACGCATAGGACTATTACAATACCTATCAAAACCCTTTTCTTCACATTGCCTCCATATAATTCAAATATCAATAGTGTTCGTAACCAGTATACAATATAAATATGTATAAATGTTTAAAATTATAGTTATTTAAACATAATTATAATTGTACTTAAAAAACTGCCAAAACTTTTTATTGTTCTGGCAGTTATACTTACACGGCATTTCTCTTTTTGATTTGTTTTATCAATGTTCGGCTACCTAGTTCAGCCTTTCTGTGACACTTTTTCATTGATAAATCTTTTTTTGATATTTGATTTTTTTACATATACTTATAGACGGTCTTTAATAAAATATAGAAAACACCTGTATGTACCTTCTTTCTATCCACTAAAGCAGTGTGTGCTATGCAATCAGATGATATTCTTATTTTTCATATGTATAAATCTTTTGGTTTCGATTTGAATAATAATTAGAATTTACTCCTAATAGAAGTCTAAGATAAAATTGAATTTTTTTAGATATTACTTTTTACAACTTTTTATATTGGGGACTTTGATGGCTAAACGATCATTTATAAAAGTTATTTATATGGCTCCTTTCTCCGTCTGTAAATACATTATAAATCCTAAAATATACGTATGCAATCCTAAACCGTTGTTCGGTCGATATATGGCAAGATAGATTGTGCAAAATAAAAGAGCCGACAAAAGTCGACTCCATACTCTATTTCTCACTCCTAAACCACTTTTTCCCTAAAAGGCTCTCGCTTCTTTTCCGAAAATAAATGAACTTTTTGGTTCAAGAGCTAACATAAGTAAATTTCCCAAAACAGCTACCGCAAGCACCTCACCTATTCCGACTGTAAGCATCAAATACGGTATCAAATCAGGTAAACCGTAAGCATACTTAAGTACAAAAGGAATAATAATTGCATTTGCAAGTATCGGCGGCACACATACAAGCCACTTTGAAATACTTCTAAGTCTGTAGCTTATTATCGCGCCTATCAGTGTAGCCAATGTTCCGAATATAATATCGGGAAGTGCGGCTCCGGCAAGTATATTTGCCAAAAGGCATCCTATACTTACTCCAGGCACTGCAGCCACTGTAAAGAAAGGCAAAATGCAAAGTGCCTCTGAAATTCTGAACTGAATTGCACCGAAGCTGATAGGGGCAAATGCAAGTGTAAGCACTACATATACTGCCGCTATGACTGCACCCTGTGCCATCATTTGTTGTAATATTTTTCATATCTTCTCCTTTAGTTTTGTTTTAGGTGAGGAAGGTCTCGAACTCACCAAGTACGCTAGATACTTTACGGTATTTTAAAGAATAAATCAAGTGTTTTTATAGTATAATCATGTTTTATACTATAAACATGCCTTATAGATTTCAACTATGTCCTCATTTGTAAGTGCAACAAATGCATCTTTTAAATACCCGTCCACATTTGCATGAGCCGCCATAGCTTCAAAATGCTTGTCGTCAATACCAAGTTCTGTAAGAGTCATAGGTATACCTGTTTCTTTAAAGTAATTTTCAAGTGCATCTATTCCGGCAAATGCCAACGCTCTCTCGTCATCACCGCTAAGCCCCATTACATTCTTTGCAAATTTCACAAATCTCTCTGTTGCAGTTACATCCTTATTGAGGATATGGCGCATCCACCTGATTGTAAGTATAGCAAGACCTACTCCATGAGTAATATCATAATATGCGGAGAGCTCATGTTCCATCGCATGACACGGCCATCCTGTTTCCTGCTTACCGTACCCCGGAATTCCCGAGCAGGCTACGGAGGCGTCCGCCATCAAATTGGCCCTTGCGGAGTAGTTTGTAGGATCCTCAAGTGCAATCTTGCAGTTTTTCATTACTGACTTAAGAACCGTTTCCGCTATACCATCCGAGAGGTCGCTGTCCATAGTCCTTGAAAAGTAACATTCAAATATGTGGCTCATTATATCTGCACTGCCTGCCGCAGTCTGATACTTTGATACACTGAAAGTATATGTAGGGTCGCATATGCTGACTGAAGGATATGTGTATACAGCACCAAGCTTTTCATTAGTATCCATATTTGTGATTACACCGCCTGCATCAAACTCCGAACCTGTTGCACTGAGTGTAAGAATATCTACAAGAGGAAGAGCCTTTGCAAGATGCCAACTTGTCTTTACCATCTCCCATAAGTCATCGCTTTCATAGTAGCGTCCCACTGCAATAGCCTTAGCGCAGTCGATGGTGCTTCCACCTCCTACAGCCAAGACCACATCGATATTATGCTCCTTACAAAGCCTTACACCTCGCTCTACAGTAGTAATCCTGGGATTCGGCTCCACGCCGTCACATTCTGTAACATTGAAGTTATTTTCTTTTAAAATCTTTATAACCTCATCATAAAGACCTATTTTCTTGATTGATCCGCCACCGTATACCAACAGTACATTTTTACCGAATCTTTCCAATGAGCTTGCCAATTTCTTTATCTGTCCCTCACCGAAATACAACTTGGTCGGGATATCATGTTTAAAGTTCAGCATACACTACCTCTTTTCAAAATTTTATTATTCTTATTTTAGAACAATACTCAGTACATCTTCAACCCTTTTTACAGGAATAATCTCAAGTTCGTCCAAAACTTCCTTAGCCACTTCCTTTAAATCATCCTCGTTTTCTTCAGGGATGAATACCTTCTTTATTCCGGCTCTGGCTGCCGCCATAAGTTTTTCAGGCAATCCACCTATAGGCATTACATTTCCGCGAAGTGACACTTCACCGGTCATGGCATACTCAGGAGATACAGGAATATTATTTACAAGTGACGAGAGCGCCGTAGTCATTGTGATACCTGCACTCGGTCCGTCCTTCGGTACCGCACCTGCAGGCACATGGATATGAATATCGTTTTTCTCACCCGTCTTCCGTCGAAGTACTATGAAATTTCCGACGTTTCAAATTTTTAGCAAACTATTTAATTTTATACAATTCTTTTAAACCTTTTATTTTAAAGGCTTTTCTGCCATAAAAAATATTTAAAAAAATTCGAAAAAATTTTTTGACGGGTCTTTGACAGTTTGTTTACCTAAATAGGCCTTAAAAAAAGTCTTACAACCCGCATATAGCCTACATTTCTTGGTTGAAAATTTGTCAAAATTTTTCGTTTTATTATATAGTATTTTTATAGTATTGTATGGTATAATGGGAGTTGGAGGTTCCCTATGAAAGTTACTACATCAAAAATCAAAAAAATGCTGAGTCATTCTATATTTCTAAAAGTTTCATCAATGACAAAGGTGTTAGCACCTCTGTTAATGTACGCAAACTTGGTACGCTTGCTGATTTATTAAAAAGCACGGACCTACCAGAGATGATGTAATGGAATGGGCTCGTGCTGAGGCGAAACTTGAGACACAAAAAAATATAAAGAAGAAAAAAACAGTAAATATTTCTTTTTAACTCCAATAAAAGACTTCAACCTCAACAACAAGTCTTCTATCGTGGGGGCTACCTGTTTTTTTGCAATACTTTTTATTATAAACTTGGATTAGATAAAGTTTGCAGAAAGGTAAGGGATAAATATAGCTTCAAGTTTGATATTAACGCGATTTTATCAGATTTGATTTACTCAAGAATACTTGAACCTTCCAGTAAACGCTCAAGTTATACTTGTGCACTGGACTTTTTGGAGCCACCGTCTTACCAACTGCATGACTTGTACCGTTCTTTAAATATACTTGCTAAAGAATGTGACCTTATACAATCTGAAACTTATAAAAATAGCCACTTATTAGGAAAACGCAATGATAAGATCCTTTTTTATGATTGCACCAATTATTATTTTGAGATTGAAGATGAAGACGGCATTAAGAAATACGGCAAAAGTAAGGAACACAGACCAAACCCTATAGTACAAATGGGGATGTTTATGGATGGTGATGGCATTCCTCTTGCTTTTTCTCTATTTCCGGGTAATACTAATGAACAAACCTCTATTAAACCTCTTGAAGAAAAGATTTTAAACGAGTTTGACTGTCAAAAGTTTATTTACTGTAGCGATGCAGGACTCGGTTCGGAAAAAATAAGAAAATACAATCATATGGGCGAAAGAGCCTTTGTCGTTACACAATCTATAAAAAAGCTTAATGCACAAGATAGACAATGGGCTTTAGACACTAAAGGATTTAAACATTTGTCTGATGATAAAGTAGTAGATTTGGCAGAAATATCAAAGGATGATGAGGCTATATATTACAAAGATGCTCCGTATACACCTAAGGATTTATCTCAGAGGCTTATCATCACATACTCACCTAAATATGCCAAATACCAAAAAACTATTAGAGAAAAAAACAAGTTGACAGAGCTAAGCTAATGCTTGAAAAAGGTAACGTAAAAAAAGAAAGGAGAAATCCTAATGATCCTGCCAGGTTTATTAGCAGCCTTGCAGTAACTGATGATGGAGAAAAGGCAAATGTACATAACTTTCTTATTACAAACAAGATAGATGAAGAAGCTAAGTATGACGGTATGTATGCTGTCTCAACAGACCTACTTGACGATAATGTAAGTGAAATACTAAGTATAAGTGAAAAGCGATGGCAAATCGAAGAGTGCTTTAGAATTATGAAAACCGAGTTTGAAGCAAGGCCTGTGTACTTACAAAGAGTTGATAGAATTACAGCTCACTTCTTAACTTGTTTTTAGCATTGATTATTTACAGATATCTTGAGAAAGCTTTAGAACACAAATATACATGTGAAGAGATTCTAAAAACCTTAAAGGATTTTAATTTTGCATATGTAAAAGAGCAAGGTTTTATACCGCTATATAAAAGAACGGAGCTTACAGATAAGCTACATGAGATTTGTCATTTTAATACAGATTTTGAATTTATAACAAAAAGTCAAATGAGAACAATTAAAAAACAAAGTAAGGGAAAATAAAATACTATTTTTTTAGTTTCAAAACGAAATGTAAATACCCTCCAAAGCCGCTAAAACACAGGGCTTGAAGGGTATTTTATATTTCAAAACTGTCAAAGACGGGATTTTAGAACAATACTCAGTACATCTTCAACCCTTTTTACAGGAATAATCTCAAGTTCGTCCAAAACTTCCTTAGCCACTTCCTTTAAATCATCCTCGTTTTCTTCAGGGATGAATACCTTCTTTATTCCGGCTCTGGCTGCCGCCATAAGTTTTTCAGGCAATCCACCTATAGGCATTACATTTCCGCGAAGTGACACTTCACCGGTCATGGCATACTCAGGAGATACAGGAATATTATTTACAAGTGACGAGAGCGCCGTAGTCATTGTGATACCTGCACTCGGTCCGTCCTTCGGTACCGCACCTGCAGGCACATGGATATGAATATCGTTTTTCTCACCCGTCTTCCGTCGAAGTACTATGAAATTTCCGACGTTTCAAATTTTTAGCAAACTATTTAATTTTATACAATTCTTTTAAACCTTTTATTTTAAAGGCTTTTCTGCCATAAAAAATATTTAAAAAAATTCGAAAAAATTTTTTGAGTATGTTATAATCATAGTACTTCATAGTACTTTGCTTTTAGAGGTGTTTATGGCTTATTTTTTGAGAAAAGAAAAGAAGAAAAAAGGTACTTATCTTCAGATGTATGAATCATTTTGGGATAAGGATAAAAAGCAACCAAGAACAAAAAATGTAAAATCTTTTGGTTATGTTGAGGATTTGATTTCAGGTGAGATTCCGGATCCTGTTAAATTTTACAGCGACTATGTAAAAGAGCAAAATGAGAATAGAACAAAAGTTCTTTCTGAAGAATCCCGTCCTCGTGCATTTTCCACTCCTGTCGAACTTAATATAGGACACTTCTTGCTCTACTCATTGATTGATGAGCTTGATGTTAAGGAAACTATTGATATACTTGCTTCTCAAATGCGTTTTCAGTTCTCTGTATTTGACTTAATTACACAACTTATTTATGCAAGGGTTATATCACCATGCTCTAAGTCAAAGACAGCCTCTCATGTCTTTCCATACATTTACGGCAGCTCTACAATCTCTGAAGACCAAGTATACGACGGGTGTTCTTTCATAGGAGAGTCTTATAAGAAGTACATTGATTTGTTTAATCACTCTTATGAAAAGTATTTTAAAAGAGATTTAAGCAATGTATTTTTCGATTGTACTAATTATTACTTTGAAATTGATATCCCCGGCGATGACAAGCAAAAGGGACCTTCAAAAGAGAATAGGCACTCTCCGATAATAGGGCAGGCTTTACTTTTAGATGCTGATCTAGTACCTGTCTCCATGCAAATGTATCCCGGAAATGAATCGGAAAAGCCATATATTATAAAAGTTATTGAAGAAATGAAGCAACGACACAACGTATCAGGCAAGACAATTCAGGTGGCTGATAAAGGACTTAATTGTGCAAGAAATATTTATGCTGCAGTTAAAGAAGCTAGTGACGGCTATATATTTTCAAAATCAATACATGGTAAGAATCTAAGTGAAAAGGAAAAGAAATGGGTTCTACTTGAGAATGATACAAATGTCTTTTCTAATTACACTGATGAAAGAGGTAATATATCTTTTCGTCTTAAATCCTGTATTGACAGCTTTGATTACAGTTTTAAAGAGATTGATCCGGAAACAGGAAAAGAGAGTGTTACAAGGTTTTCTGTAAAAGAAAAGCGTATCGTCTCTTATAATCCTAACCTTGCAAAGAAACAAAGGCTTGAAATAATGAAAATGGTCGATAAAAGCTTCAAAGTTTTCTACATACAAAAAAATATCGCTAAAGATGAACTTGGAGATTGTGCTAAATATGTAGACATTATAACTAAAGATAGTGCAGGCAAGACAATAAAGCCTATAATAGATTTAAATAAATCTAAGATTGATGAAGATCTTAAATATGCAGGATATAATCTTTTAGTGACATCCGAGATAGATATGGAGCCATTACAGGTATATAAAACATACCATAGCCTATGGAAAATCGAGGAATCTTTTAGACTTACAAAATCATACCTGGATGCTAGGCCTGTTTATTTACAGAAAAAAGAAACAATCTATGGGCATTTTTTGATATGCTACCTTAGCTTGTTTCTTTTAAGAGTATTAGAAATAAAGTGCTTCAAAAATAAAATAAACTCTTATGACTTGATTAACTTTATGCGTGATTTTAGGGTGGTAAATAAAGGTGATAATACATATATAAATATATCAAGAGACCAGGCCGTTAACGAAAAGGTTAAAAAACTGGTTGGTTTTAGTAACCTTGATGCCCTCTATTTAACCAAAGCTGAAGTCGACAATTTCTTTCAAAACTGCATGCTCTTGGATACCTAGAGTACTAGGTTTTGAGAGAAACGACGGAAGTCAGGTATTATTCTTATTTTAGAACAATACTCAGTACATCTTCAACCCTTTTTACAGGAATAATCTCAAGTTCATCCAAGACTTCCTTAGCCACTTCCTTTAAATCATCCTCGTTTTCTTCAGGGATAAATACCTTCTTTATTCCGGCTCTGGCTGCCGCCATAAGTTTTTCAGGCAATCCGCCTATAGGCATTACATTTCCGCGAAGTGACACTTCACCGGTCATGGCATACTCAGGAGATACCGGGATATTGTTTATAAGTGATGCAAGTGCCGTAGTCATTGTGATACCTGCACTCGGTCCGTCCTTCGGTACGGCACCTGCAGGCACATGGATATGAATATCATTTTTCTCAAAGATTTCCGACTTCTCAGGGTACATAGACTTTACAAGACTTAGTGCAATATCCACACTCTCCTTCATTACATCGCCCAGCTGACCTGTTACCTTTATATTACCCTTACCCTTTGTGAGCATAGTCTCAATAAAGAGTATTTCACCGCCGACTGCAGTCCAAGCCAAACCTGTTACCACACCTGCCTGCTTTTTCTCCAAAATACTCTCATGCTTTATAGGTCTTTGGTCAAGGTAATCGCTCAGATCCTCAGGCTTTACATCAAGCACCTCTTTATTATTTCTTACAAGCTCTACGGCAGCATATCTGCAAAGTGAGCTTATCTGCTTTTTCAGTCCGCGCACACCGGCTTCCATAGTATAGCCGTTTATAAGTGCTTTTATCGTGTCGTCTTCTATTATAAGATTCTCATCACTTATACCGGCCTTTTTCTTTGCCTTAGGAATCAGATGATCCTTTGCTATAGAAAACTTCTCAAGTGCGGTATATCCTGTAAATCTGATAACCTCCATTCTGTCAAGTAGCGGTCCCGGTATTGTATCAAGTGAATTGGCGGTGCATACAAACAGTACATCCGAAAGATCGTAAGGCACATTCATATAGTGGTCGGTAAAGGTGTTGTTTTGTTCAGGATCAAGCACCTCAAGTAATGCACTTGCAGGGTCACCGTTATAGGATGACGCGAGCTTATCAATCTCATCGAGTACCATTACAGGATTTGATGTGCCTGCCTTTTTCATACCGTCCATTATTCTGCCCGGCATTGCACCTATATAAGTTCTTCTGTGTCCTCTTATATCGGCCTCATCTCTTATACCGCCCAAAGAAATACGCACATACTCTCTTCCGAGAGCCTCCGCGATACTCTTTCCGATACTTGTCTTTCCTGTACCCGGAGCACCTACAAACAAAAGTATCGAACCGCTTTGACTTTTTATTAAGCGACATTACAGCCAGCTGCTCTATAATTCTTTTTCTTTACTTTTTTTCAGACCGTAGTGCTCTCTGTCCAGAACCTCCATAGCCTTATCAAGCTCTATTTCCTTCGGTTCTTCCTTCTTCCACTGCAGTGAAGTTACAAAGTCAAGATAGTTGTAGAGCAGTCCCGTACTCATGGCTGTCCTTGCCCTCCTGCTTCATACGATTTAATACATTGTCGGCTTCCTTCCTTGCAATCTCGTTCATGCCTGAGTTTTCTATCTTTTTCCTCAAACTTTCTGACCTCCGAGACATTCTCAGGGTGCATATCGTCCAAGGCCTTTTGTAAGAAACTTATCTGCTTTTTTTGATTGCATCCTCTCTGTATGCCTTCTCATGAATCTCTTTTTGTGCCTGCTTTGCCTCCTCACTGACTTCATTGATTGCCATAAACTCTCTGGCATACTTTGCTATAAGCTCGGCTCTTGCCTTTGTGGAATCCTCCGCAAGTACTGCATACTTTTTCTTCAGGAGTTATATTCATAAAAGGTGAAAGTCCTACCATCAGCTCGTTCATGTTTTTTTCCATGCAAGTACATAGCCTCTTGCCATAAGCCCCCACTGAAACTTAGTCACATAGTTTAAAAAGCTCATCTCTAAGATCTATAAGCATTGTATTGGCACTTTGAGGGTCCAAGTCATCTATCTCCGGCCTTTGAACTCCCACCACATTTTGGGTTTCAAAGTCGATATATTCAACATTTATCCTGTTAAACGCCTCCAAATTGGCACCGCCTTCATCATCTACAGACAGTACCTGACCTGCCACCGCTATAGGATAAACATCCTCCATAGTGATATCTCTATCCTTTGACTCTTTTAAGTAAAGAAATGTTACCTTTTTCGCCGACAGATATCTTATCCACTCCCGCTTCCTGCAAATAATCTTTTTCTGAAATATATTTTTGAACCCGGTAAAAACTACCGTATTATATGTCGGTATTAAAATCATACATCCTCCTTTGTTAGCACTTATAATAAAAAGAGTGCTAAAGAATATTTATAAAAAAAGAGGTTGTAACACCGGATCGTTTACAACCTCTCCATTTATACATTGTGATTATATCACTGGCACTCATATTCGTCAAGTGATAAATGAATTTTTGCAAAAATATAAAAAGTACACTTTTATTTATACTCTTCTACAGCCTTTTTTTCAGACTGTCAAGAGCCTGCTTAAGATAGCTTCTCGAACAGGCGATATTAAATCTCTCAAATCCCTCTCCATCCACTCCAAACATTGCTCCCGAATCTATCCAAAGCTTTGCCTTATTCACTATCAAGTCTTCTCTTTGCTTTTCACTAAGCCCCAGTTTTCTGAAATCCACCCAGACAAGATATGTTCCCTCAGGTTCTATTAAGCTAAGCTCTCCAATATTTTCTTTCAGATAGTCTCTAAAGAATATCAGATTGTCCTTTATATAGGCTCTTACCTCATCAAGCCACTCTTTACCTGACTCATATGCGGCTCTTGCAGCTACAAGCCCCATAGTGTTTAACTGTGAATATCCCGATTTTACTATCTCATTTCTGAAAGCGTCACGAAGCTTCTTATTTTCTATAAAGATATTTGAAACCTGAAGCCCCGCTATATTAAAGCTCTTGCTTGGTGCTGTGGCAATTACCGAGTTGGCCGCATAACTTTCTCCAAGTGAAGCAAATACATGGTGCTTATTCGGTTCATACACAAAATCCGCATGAATCTCGTCACTGAAAATCACCACATCATGCTTGATACAGATATCTCCTATTCTTTTAAGCTCTTCTACACTCCATACCCTTCCCACAGGATTGTGAGGAGAACAAAGTATAAACAGCTTCACATTATTTTCCACTATTTTTTTCTCAAAGTCCTCAAAATCAATCTCATATCTGCCGTCTTTTAACACCAAAGGAGAATTGACAAGCTTCCTGTTATTGGCAATTATCATCTCACTGAACGGGTAGTAAACAGGCTGCTGTATTATAACGGCTTCACCTTCTTTGGTAAATGCCTTTACCGCCATTGCTATTGCATATACCACACCCGGAGTCTTTACAAGACTTCCCTTCTTTATCTCCCAGTCAAAGTTGTCTTTAAACCAATTTTTTACTATTTCAAAATAGTCCGACTTCACCTCGGTATAACCGTATATTCCATGGTTTACCTGAGCCTGCAGGGCATCCGTTATAGGCTTTGCCACCTGAAAGTCCATATCCGCAACCCAAAGTGAAAGTTCTTCACCGTTTTTACCCCTCTCCTTTGCAAAGTCGAACTTCAAGCAGTTTGTGCCGTGCCTGTCTATAACTTTATCAAAATCATACATAAAATATTCCTCTAAGCCAACGCTCTCTCCAAATCTCTTATAAGGTCATCGGCATTTTCTATTCCTACCGAAAGTCTAAGGAATTTGTCTGTGATTCCAAGTCTCTCTCTTACTTCCACAGGTACATCCGCATGAGTCTGTATCATCGGGAATGTAATCAAAGACTCAACACCGCCAAGACTCTCCGCATACTTTATTATCTCTATCTTTTCAAACGCATCAAGTGCGGTCTTTGCGGTATCTGTAGTAAATGCAATCATTCCGCCGAATCCTCTTGACTGAGCCTTGTTTATCTCATATCCCGGATGGTCAGGAAGTCCTACATAGTATACATTTGTAATCTTTTTATGATTTTTCAAAAATTCCGCTATCTTTAACGCGTTTTCCTGTACTCTGTCCATTCTCACCGCCAGAGTCTTAAGACCTCTAAGCACCAAAAAGCTGTCAAAAGGTGAAAGACTCGGTCCTACAGTCTTATACATAAATCTTATCTTTTCCGCAATATCAGCATCTGCACTGCATACAAAACCTGCCAGAGTATCATTGTGACCTGCAATATACTTTGTACCGCTGTGAATAACTATGTCCGCACCCAGTTTTAGAGGGTTTTGGAAATAAGGACTTAAAAATGTATTATCTACTATAAGTAAAAGACCATGCTCCTTTGCAATCTCTGCCATCTCCTTTATATCTGTGACAAGCATTGTAGGATTGCTTGGAGTTTCTATAAAAATTGCCTTTGTATTTTCATTTATAGCATTCAGTACATTCTCTTTTTTGGTTGTATCCACATATGTAAATGTCCTGCCGCGCTCTATTCCGAGAGTATTAAAGAGTCTTGTACTTCCTCCGTATATATCTTCCTGTGATATTATATTGTCACCTGCATTAAAAAGTTCCAATACCAACAAGCAGGCAGCCATTCCTGTGGATGTAGCGACCGTATCATAAGCACCTTCAAGTGCGGATATGCTCTCCTCAAGCTCCGTTCTTGTAGGGTTTGACTGACGTGAGTAGTCATAACCTGTACTCTCTCCTACTCCCGGATGTGAAAAAGTTGCCGTCTGAAAAATAGGTATTGTCATCGCTCCGTATGCATGAGCAATTTTATCTTCATTCGGACTGTGTACGCATAATGTTTCAATATTCATAATTCACCTGACTTTTCTAATACTATCTGTTAAAATGTTATACCCTATATACATAAGCCATAACCGTCATCAATAAGCAGTATTTTACAAGTTCTGTATTCCTTGGTCAATAAGATGTTTTCTTGCCCTGGTTATAAATAAAAGCTATACCTGATACTTGTTCTTATAGGCAAGTATGGCAGCCACAGTCTTTGAATCCTTTATTTCTCCCTTGTAGATAAGCTCCAACAAATCGTCAAGTTCCCACTCTTCAATATCAATACTCTCATCCTCATCAAGATCCTGTTCGCCTTTTTGAGATTTTTGGCTACAAATATATCTATCTCCTCATCTCCGAATGCGACCATTGTATCAATCCTTATGAGAAACTCAAGTTCATCAGGCGAATCCACTCTGTAGCCTGTCTCTTCCCTAAGTTCTCTAAAGGCACAAATTCTTCTCGGTTCATCCTTTGCATCCACCTTACCTGCCGGAAGTTCAAGTGTATATCTGTCAAGTGCGTTTCTGTACTGACGCACAAGTAAGATCTTGCCGTTATCAAGTATCGGAACTACTGCAGCCGCACCGTTGTGCTGTATATAATCCCACACTGCCTTTTTACCGTCAATTACCAAATGATCCTTATATACCTTTACTATTGTTCCCTCATATGCAAGCTCTCTGCTCTCTCTTTTTATTGCTCCCATGCTTTCTCCTTACCTGACTTTACAATCTCAGCCACATTGTTTAAAAACGCAATTATATTCTCAATACCTTCATTTGAATATTCAAAATAATGGTCTTTTTTCTTATCATCCTCTGTATGGTCAAAACTAAAGGGCTCAGGCCACACTGTCAGTTTCAGCTTGGCCTCGCCCCTCTTATCCTTCGGTGTGAAATTCACTTTTTCAAGCGGGTCTCTGCCCAGTCTGAATCTCAACCCGTCCAGACTTCCTGTGAAATATTGGCCATAATCATAATATCCTATATTTAACAAGTCACCTTTTTTTAACATATAAACATTTCTCTTAAATCTTCAACACTCTTTACAATATAATTTGCCTCCGCAAACTCATCAAGTCCGCCATAGCCGTAGAGTACTCCGATACTCTTTAAACCTGCATTACCTGCACCTACTATATCATGGCTCTTGTCTCCCACCATTATAGAATAAGTCTTGTCCATTATTTTGTTTGTTTCAAGCACATACTCAATTACTGCAGTCTTTGTGGCTCTCTTTGTATTAAAATCTCCGTCTGAACCACCAACAAATGTAAAGTATTTGTCCAGTCCGAAATGCTCTATAACTCTTCTTGCCTCTCTTTCAGGCTTTGAAGTCGCCACATAAAGCTTATACTCTTTTGACAGACTATCAAGCATCTCTTCTATACCGTCATAAAGCTCACATTCAAATATACCTACAGTTCTGTAATAATCGTGAAATACATCAAGCGCTTCTTTATATTGCTTCAGACTGAATCCGTAAAAGTTTGTATAGCTTTCCACCATAGGAGGTCCGACAAACTTTTTCAAATCCTCAGCTTTTCATTGATGCCGAAATGCTCCAAAGACTTTTGCACTCCCTTTGTGATACCGAGGTCCGATTTCACTATAGTTCCGTCCAAATCAAATAAAATATGTTTTTGCTTCATTACTGCTCCTTAACTACAGGTTGCTTCAGTTTCAGGCAGACCTTTTCTATTCTTGCATGGTCCATCTTCTTTACAGTAAGTACAATATTGTCGAAATTGATTATTTCACCCTCTACAGGTAATCTTCCAAGCTTCTCCATTATAAGTCCGCCTATAGACTCATATTCCTCTGAAGAAAGGCTAAGTCCTATTCTGTCGTTGATATCGTCAAGATTTGTGGAACCGTCTATCAGATATTCCAGATCTGAGACCTTTGTTATACCCTCATCCTCATCGGCATCAAACTCATCCCTTATCTCACCGACTATCTCTTCAAGCATATCCTCCAGAGTGATAAGACCTGCTGTTATTCCGTATTCATCAAGCACTATTACTATATTGGCGCCTGTTTTTCTCATATCCATCATCAGTGCGGAGGTCTTTTTGTACTCATAGGTATAAAGAGGCTCTCTTAAAAGCTCCTTCATAACGAAGTTTTCCTTGTCTTCTATAAGAAGAAAATCCTTTACATTCAATATTCCTATGACATTATCGGAAGTCTCCTCATATACAGGTATTCTTGTATATCTTTCTTCTCTGAACACCTGTAATATCTCCTCATAGCTTGACTTTTCATCAACCATCACCATATCCACTCTCGGCACCATGATGTCTCCGGCTACGGTATCGCCGAAGTCCACCACATTTACAATCATCTTCTTCTCTTCGTTTTCAATGATTCCCTCTTCGTGGCTGTACTCCACCATCGCCCTAAGTTCTTCCTCGGTTACGGCATTATTATCATCACCGTTTTTGTTAAATATGGAGATAACAAACTTTGCAACAGTATTTACAATAAAGATTACCGGAGTCAATAAAGTAACTAAAAACGAAATCACTCCGATATAGATAAGCGCCATTTTCTCCGCATTCTTTGATGCAACATTCTTTGGAGTAATCTCACCGAATACAAGTATGAGAAATGTCAATATACCTGTTGCAATACCCACAAGCTTGCTTCCGAATATCTTCAATGTAAGTGTTGTTGAGATTGAAGATGCTGTAAGGTTTACTATATTGTTTCCTATCAGTATGGCGGAAAGCATCTTATCGGTATTCTCTGTAACCTTAAGTACCTTTGCGGCTCTCTTGTTTCCGTTATCAGCCAGATTTCTCATTTTTAACTTATTTGAAGTCATAAGGGCTGTTTCAGCAGATGAAAAAAATGCTGAAGCAGACAATAATATAATCACTATTACTAACTGTATTATGTCACTCGTTTCCAAAATTACTCCTATATTATTCTTCAGTAGCTTTAGTATCTACCGGTATTTCTTTTATCTTTTTCTTTGTTCCAAAAGGCATCATCAAGCTTCCGACCAGTATAAAAATATCTCCCAAATTGAATATCACCTTATCAAGACCTTTCACCTTGATACGAATATAGTCAACCACATATCCGCGGGTAAATCTGTCAAATATATTGCTCAACGCACCTGCAATAATAAGACATAGCGAAAGCTTCTTTATCTTATTTCCCTTTTTAGGAAGCAAGAATGAAAGAAGACCTACAAGTACCGATGTGATAAACACCGGAACATACTTTACCGCTTTTTGGTTTTCCTTCATCTTACCGAAAGGAAACCCGTTGTTGTGAAATTTATCTATCTCTATCTTCTTTGCAAATATCCTCGGCAAATCCTTATCATCAAATGAACCTACCGCATACTTGAGTATAAGGTCAAGACAGGACAGTATCGGTATCAAAATAACAGACATAATCCCTCCTATACATTCCTGAATACTATATTCGGAGCGCCTTTATGTTCCAGATAATCTCTTGTAATTATAACCCTGCCGATATTCTTATCCTTAGGTATTTCATACATTATATCAAGCATAAACTCTTCTATAATAGAGCGAAGCGCCCTTGCTCCGGTATCCTTTTTCATAGCCTGCTGTGCAATATAGTCCATTGCGTCATCATCAAATACAAGCTCCACTTCATCAAGTTCCAAGAGCCTTTTGTACTGCTTTAAGATAGCATTCTTAGGCTCGGTAAGTATCTTTTTGAATGCCTCTTTATCAAGCTTTGAAAGTGTACATACCACCGGGAGTCTGCCTATAAACTCCGGAATCATACCGAACTTTCTGATATCCTCATTAGTCACCTTGGAGTAGAGGTCCGCTTCATTATCATACTTATCTTTAAGGTCTGAATTGAAGCCCACACTTGTATTCTTTTGTAATCTTTCCTTTATAATATCGTCAAGTGCCGGGAACGCACCTCCACAGATAAAGAGTATATTATCGGTATTTACAGTCTCCATAGGTGCAAGGACATTCTTTTGATTGGTACCTACAGGTACCTCCACCTTGCTGCCTTCAAGAAGCTTTAAAAGTTCCTGTTGTACACTCTCTCCGCTTACATCTCTGGTATTGGTATTTTTCTTTTTTGCAATCTTATCTATCTCATCTATGAATACTATACCGCACTCCGCTCTCTCCACATCATTGCCTGCAGAAAGCAAAGCTTTGATATTACGCTTTCTATATCATCTCCGATATATCCCGCCTCTGTAAGTGATGTCGCATCAGCTATTGCAAGCGGTACATTGAGAAGTTTTGCAAGTGTCTTTACAAGGTATGTCTTTCCGCTTCCTGTAGGTCCTATCATAAGGATATTTGACTTTTCAATCCTTGTCCCTTCCTTGTCCTTGTCAAGGAATATCCTCTTATAGTGATTATAAACAGCAACCGAAATGACCTTCTTTGCCTGCTCCTGCCCTATAACGTATTCATCAAGCATCTCTTTTATCTTATGTGGAGCAGGTACATCCTTCATTGTAAACAGAGGTTCTGTCCTCTTTTCATCTCTTTTCTTTACTCTGGCTCTTTCAGGTATCGGATTTACATTCATATTTGGGATATTTAAGCTGCCAAGATCAATATTTTTGATATCATCCATATTCATCTTCCCTGAAAGCTTACTTATATCCATGCTCTGCATTGAATTGAATGTCTTTTGTATACAGTCGGGACAGATATCTATTCCGCCGGGCATTGATATCATGGTTCCTGTCTTTGACTCAGGCCTCCTGCACATATAACATATTTTTTCATATTTATTATCATCTTTTTTATTGTCTTCCATATTTCCATTCCTATTTTTAAAACAGTTTTATGTCATTCTACCACAAATAAAAAAAAATGTGCCATATAGGTACAATGGCACAACTTGCTGTTTCCTAGCCCGTCATAGCTGTAGCTTCTTGCTTTTACCGAATTCTAATTAGATTTATCTGCTCTTACCGCTTATAAAATCTTTTACTCTTTTTTTCAAAATCTTTATTACAAGTATCGTATCAAATATTGAACGTATTCCTACATATACATTTAAAAATTTTTCTAAAAATATTTATATCACCTAGGAAATAAAGAACCCAGATCACAATAAAAATTATACTTTCACTTATAATTATAATATATACCAACCAATATAATTTTTTTCATTCCTATTCCATAGAAAAAAACAATTTTTTTAGTATACTTATTAAGTTTTATCTTTTTTTCATGTTTTTCTATTTCTCTCTTATCTACTACAAAGCAAAAAAATATACTGCATTATATAACATAAAAAAATGTAGTCAAAATTACAATAGTTAAACTTGGCATTCTTGTCTCCCCTTTCTATTCTACAAAACAACCGCCTACCTTTGTTGGCCCATTTATATATCTATCAAATTTTTCTCTTAACTTTTCAGTTACTTTGTCTTCTTGTTTTTTATAGAATTTTTCTTTTATACTTTTTAATCCCATATCAGTTGCAAGCGACAAAAATGTAGCAGAAGTATTAGTAATTATGCTTGAGACTGTAATCTTATGAATAAACTCCGTATACTGCCACTTGCCTACATTAACCATATTCTCTCCCACTGCTTCACCCATATATATTAAACCTACTGACCTATAACAGTATTATCGTCTTTCCTTCTGATAACAAATATTGCAGCCTTTCTTTACATACATTTTGCTGACTTCTGCTCTCAAGTACAATTAAAATTGCCGGTAAGATCATAAGTAAAACACTAATTATTACTCCACAACTTAAAGAGCCACTAACCCCTCTCACTATATCTACATATAATTTGTATACAAAAAAATAGAAATGTAGAGTATAAATAAAATTATACATATAATTTCCGGAAATATTGTATATTCTATCTTACATACATTATCTTGTTCTTCTATGCTACCTTTTACATAGCACAAACCAATATGCTTAAATCCACTTTTTTTACCTTGTAATATCATTTGAAATTTTTTACCTTTTAATGATTTCATGAAAGATAACTTGTCAAACATTTTCCATATTTCTGTTGTCGTTCTATTTGTTATACATGAACCATTTATTGTAAAGCTTATCATAAACATTTAATCTCCCTATGCTAAACATTGCTTTGGCAGAAATTATTAGAATTTGCTATCAACGATTCAGATCCAAAAGGATATGATAATCTCGGATTATACCAATTAATTGGGGCTTCCCCATATACCCATTCTTCTGATAACTGCTTATACCATGTAATTCCCACTCCTGCACCACCTCCAAGTCCCTCTCTAGCAATGATTTCACTATAAACAGGATTTAATGTTAATGCAGGTGCAATTGCTCCACCTTCAACACCTACTGCTAAATTAATTGAACCTCCAATAAATAATCCAGCATAATCCTCCGGATTTTTAACATTATAGACATATCCTTTTGTTTCTGTGCAATCTATAATACCGGATAATTCCATATTTTTTCCAAAACCACCAAAAGAATACTCACAATACTTATCATTATCCATAACAATTCCTCTACCAACTATTGCCAATCCAATACTCTTTGTATTTTCCAATACATACATTTGGTTTTCTTTTAACTTGAGTATTACCTCATTTTCTGATAAACCTGCCACATACTCCCTTGCCTGTGCAAAGTATGTATCAGCTACATTACCATATCTATAGCCCATATAACCGAATGGCTACATTTTCCCTTGTGTATTATAGGTATCTTCTCCAAACTCATCATAACCATATAAAGCTTGACTTTCTCCACCCTGCTCAAGAAGGCGAATTGTACTTCCAAGCTCATCCTGTAGATATGTAAACTCTTTTTCCCATTCTTCCATATATGCAACATTAAAGTTCCATATATAGCTTTGTATTGCATGACTACCTCTTTTTATGGTTTTATTTTGCAAAAGGTTGTGATATACCCTTGTTCTGTCCAGTATATAGCTTTCTTCATATGACGGTGTCATTTCCGACAAGTTTTCTTTCAAGATGCTCTTAAGCCCGTCTTCTCCATAGCCTATCTTCCTTTCATACTCTTTTATTCCCATCCTGTTTCCAAGCCCGTCATAGCTATAGCTTCTTGCTTTCCCCAAATTTGAGTAACTTAAATTTTTATTTTTAACAAAGATATTAATCAAATTTACCAACTACATGCTCTTACAGACATTTTATTTACTATATCAAAAAGTTTTCATTTACCATCCCTCTACCAATCAAGTTCTCTAAAAATCTCTATACTTTAATAAATCATAAGTTTCTGGATTTTTAAAATCCTGTTGTTTTATATTATCTTTTTCCATAAGTCTAGCTATTCCTGCTATCCACATTTCATCATCATCTCTATATGCAGTCCATAGTGCTTGCTCTACAAATGGTACTAAATCAGTTTTCTTATAGGACATAAGTGATGAAATAGTATATCTAAATACTGGCCAGTTTACATCTTGCAAAAAAACTCTATTAAAAAAATGGTATGTACTCTAATTTTTCTAGTGTAACTCATCCTTTCTATAATATATAGAATATTGAACCATGAAAAACTTACTTTTTGTATCTCAAAAGGATTAAAAATAAGTTTCTGTATTATTTTCTTCTTTTTCTAATAATAATGCTAATTTGTCTAGTTTTTTTCCCCAGACATATTCTCGTTAATGTAAATATTATATTCATATTTTTTTTAATTAAGTTATCAATCAATTTTGACATTACATGGTCCTCCATCATCTCCAAAGGATTTACAGGTCTTACAGAAACATGATTTGGTTTATCTATAACTGCCGTTAATACTACTGTTGCATTTATTGCCTCCATAGTTGTAATAGTATAATCCGTTGCTGCTGGAACTTTCAACTCATAATACAATCCAGTATGTAAATCTATGGGTATAGGAGTTAAATTAGTTGCATTTCCATTTCCGCGTCTATATATAACTGTTTCATTAGGTCTTTTTGTTGTTACTTGTTATAATGCAATTACCCTAGACTTTTCTTTCTCCTTTGCTGTACTATTTATATATGTACCAACTGCTACTCCTCCGGATACAACTAATGTTACACCTAGTATACCTAATGCAACTAAATCCATTGGTCCAGGTGCAGGACTATCAGCTAAGGCAGCTGCTCCTGCCATTTCAGTTCCTGTTTTCAGTATATCAAATACTTGTGAATAGTTACTAGCCATTTCCGGTGTTTTTCCGTCCCTATCAACTAATCCAATAGGATTTCCCCAACAGTACCCATACTGATTAAGGCTAAAAGGCTTTTCTATATTTCCCTTTATCCAATCTTCTCCTACAAATCTTCCTATTTTCGGTACATACTCTCTTGCCTGTGCAAAGTAGGTATCGGCTACCTTATCATATCTATAGCCTGTATAACCGAATGGCTGCAAATGTCCCTGTGTGTTATAAGCATCTTCTCCAAACTCATCATAGCCATATACAGCTTGACTTTCTCCTCCCTGCTCAAGAAGGCGAATTGTACTTCCAAGTTCATCCTGTAGATATGTAAACGCTTTTTCCCCTTCTTCCATATATGCAACATTAAAGTCCCAAACATAGCTTTGTATTGCCTGAATGCCTCTTTTTTAGGAATAGTCGGTATTATAACCTTCTCTATCTTTCTTTTCTGTCACTCTTCCTAAAAGTTTATATGAAAATATAATGAAGACCCACATCAATTCAAATATTCTTAAATACTCTACTTCACCTTCATATTTGATGTCCAAAAATACAGTGGTTTTCCATTCTTATCTACTATGATATATGCCCTTTTATTACCATGTAATGAATATATGTTACTTCTATACCACCCCTTTTCACTAATATAATATGAGTAGATTTCCCAACTTTCTTTATCTAAGTAATCTTGTTCATCACTTGTGTTTTTAAATAACTCATAACGTATCTGTACGCCAGATCATCTACTGTATCATATCTAACATGCTGTATTCCACTATATCCAAACTTACATAATGTACTGTCTTTAACAAAGGCATCTTTTCCAATAGGTTCGTCACTTAGCACCTCAAAATAAATTATATAATGTGAATTTTTTAAATATTCATATTCAAACTCCATATTTTTCTTTCATATTCCCAATATTTGGTGCAACGTAGTAATGTGTATTTCCTATTACAACCGCATTAACACCTTTTTCATATGAATACATTTTATCTACAATACCTATAGATTTTATTACTGACATTTCTTTCAAATCTTTTTTTAAATCAACTGTCCGTTTTAAGTGCTTTATCATCGGCATAATAATTGATAGACATATAATAGCAGAAATACCTATAGAAAATAAAAAGGACATTGTCAACCTGATTTTTCTTTATATATTCTCTTTCTTTCAATTTTTTGTCTTCTAACCACACAAATACATGCCACTATTATCAATGCAATAACTACAACAATATCACAAAAAAATTTGTATTTAATATACTATTTCTCTCTATTAAAAAAATTTATATCTTCTTTCATTATAAAACACCTACAAAAAAATATTATAGCCTTACTTAATATACCTGTGTACAATAAGGATTACTTTTTTGCGGAACATCTCCTGTATCATGGAAATAACTACTATAAATCCAATCTTGAGTATCTAACTCATAATAAGTTTTGCTATATCCCAAACTCATCTGAAACTTTGAAATAGCTAACTTCGAAACAGATGTAACCTTTTCTCCTGTTCTTGCACTAACTCCAGTTGCTGTAATTTTTCCACCTTTTAATATATTATATGTATATAGTGCATCGAATTCTCCTTTAAAATCTACAGGTTCATAAACATTACGTACAACCCCAAGTGATATAGTCGTATCAACCACCGGAATTCCATAGCTAATATTAGCTGCAAATCCCCCGTAATCATAAATACAATACTTATCTTTATCAAACAATACCCATACTGATTCAATGAAGTGGGATAACTTATCTCTCCTTTTATCCAGTCCTCTCCTGCAAACCTGCCAACTCCCGGCACATACTCTCTTGCCTGTGCAAAGTATGTGTCAGCTACATTATCATATCTGTAACCGGTATACCCGAATGGCTACAAATGTCCCTGTGTGCCATAGGTATCCTCTTCATATTCTTTAAAACCTATTCTGTTTCCAAGCCCGTCATAGCTGTAGCTTCTTGCTTTTCCTGATTTTGAGTAACTTAAGCCAAGCCTACCTGTAATATCATATTTATAGGCTCTTATTTTTCTTCCTCTATCGCTTATGCTGATAAGATTTCCTCTTTTATCTTATTCGTATGTCTTATTTCCAAAAGACGATACACATACTCCTCAAGCTTTACACCTTCCTTTAAATGGCAAAGTGCGCTTAATAACCCTCTTTTGTTTTTCCATATCAGTTTTATCTATTCCACAACAGGCACCATAAAGTAGTATATATTCTAAAAAAGGCACTATTGCTGTAATACAGAAATTCGACATAAAATCCTCCTCACTCTAACTTTTTCAATCTACTCCAATATCTTTAGCTCAATAGGAGGGCCTGCTCTTCTGTAATCCTTTACTCCTCCAAAGTTTGCTGTAGCCCTTATTGTTAAGTATTTCTTTTCATTCACTTGAAGTACTATTTCCCTTTCACCAATAAACCTTCCATCTGTTCCTGCATCATTTGATATATCCTCCGGATACCATTCATATATACCTGACAATTTAAAGTCTGAATTTATAAAATTATATTGCCTATATTCATTTGAGTCTAAAATAAATGTAACTTTATGAATCTTATTGTCATTATTAATTATAGTTACATATATTCTAGCATTAACTTCATCTAATGTATCATCATAATATATATGTCCTATAGGAGATTCTATTTTTGGTAACTAACTTATTATCATCTTCTATAAACGCTACCTTAGGACGCATTATTATCTTTATTACACAAAAAATAATAACAGCTATAAGCAATATTACAGTTATACTCAAAAAAAAGTTTAGTCTTTACTTTCATTTTTCACCTTCTAATCTATTGTATTGCAATAATACATAGGATATGATGAATAAATTTGGTTTCTTAACTTTTCCCATCTTACTCCTATAATTTCCTGCTCACTTTCTGAAGCTCTATATTTTTTAGGATATTCCCCTGGTAATTTACTAACCCAATCTTTATTCCAATTTTTCAACCATCCTAAATTTTTCTGCCAAAACATCTCTTCTTCTCTTGCTCTAATTATCGTAGTGTCATACCAAGTTAAATGTATCTCGTAATCTTTAGGTGTAAATAAACCATTCTCTTTTGCAGCATTTGATTTTTCAATATCTGTATTATATATGAAATTCGGATCTATAATATCATTCCATGCGTATGTCATCATATATGTTACATCACCTTTCTTACTTTTGCTAATATTACCTGATATTTTAAAACCGCCTACTTCTTCATTAGTTCCATGTAAAAACTGATAGCCCACTGCATTTTCATCATTTTCAATAACCATATGTGGTATTTCAAGTGTTACATCTATGCTACCACCCGGCTTAACTTTGTTACCTATAGGAATAACTAAATCACCCACTTTGCCGGTCAGTATTGGATTTTTCATCATATATTGTCCCCAGGGTCCATTTTCACCTGTATACATTGTTGGAAATTCCACAATATCCTTTCCTGTTCCCACCATCCAATGTTCGCCTATCATTAAGCCAAATATATCTTTTTCTTTTCCAAAATAATCACCAACAGTACTTCTAAAATCAAACCCAGTTTTATCAACATATATCAGAGGGTTAGAAACACAATAAGTATACAAGTTAATGGACTCCGGACTTTGAAATTTTATAAACCAATCTTTGTCCTCCCCTGCAAATCTTCCAACTCCCGGTACATACTCTCTTGCCTGTGCAAAGTAGGTATTAGCTACATTATCCTTAGGTTTATCTGCTCTTACCACTTATAAAATCTTTTATTCTTTTTTTTAGAATTATTATACCAAGAATAACCATTCCGGATAAGTATATTCGTATGTATAAATTAATTAATATTTTATATAAAAACACTATATTTAAGAGGTATGCTATCACACTAATATAAATGCTACGCTTTCAGTAATTACTATTATGTATATTAGCCAATATACTTTTTCATTCCTTGCTACAAAAAAAATAATATGCTCGTATACTTATTAAGCTTTATTTTTTTCTTATATTTTTTCTATATCAGTTTTATCTATTCCCCAACAGACACCATACAGTAATATATACAATGCAAAAGTCCCTAATAATAAAGTCCATATATCCGGCATAAATTTCTCCTCTTCATCTGTCTACTTTCTTACCGGTATTATATTTTGAAGTATATCATTCACAGCTTTTTTCCATGTCCATGATAATGGCTCCCTACAATTAAACATAACCTGTACTGTTTCTCTATCTATCTTCCCCAGACCCGTTTTATGATATATTCTCTCATCTATTCCGGGTATAATAAAATCAAAGCAATACATTTTTACACAGTCTACATTCTCAAATTCATCATATTCTAAAAACTTTATCCCGGTATGTGCTTTTGAAAGCAGACTTTTAAAATCAGTTACCAAAGTTTTTACTTCTGTATCTTCACTGACTTTAAGAAGGCTAATGCTTAGATTTACATCTCCGGCAAGGTTTGTTTTTATTATCTCAGGTCTAAAATTGGTAGGATATTTTATTTCTCTTATCTCTTTTGGCATATCAATAAAAGATGAAGGTGTGTATATTGATATAACATCATTAAAGTATGAAGCTTTTATAAAAATCTCAAGCTTACCATCTATAAAATACCCTTCTTTTAGAGACATATCTTCATTCCCACAGTGTTCTAATTTAAGTGGAATAATTTCTTCGTCAATATAGTTTCTCATAGTATCCCTCTCAATAAATTTAACTTAATAATACTCTATAATAACTCCTGACTCATATTTAATGTCCAAAGGAAAATTTTTCCGGTAACTTGATTTTTATTTAATTTTACACATTCATCAAAAAGATAACCTTCTGCATCTATATACTGTAGCGATTTTGGAAATTTTACTTCTTCTAAATCCATTGCTCCCATAAAAACTTCACCACCTAAATATATTAAACCCTCCGGTAATTCTATATTTTTCAGACCTGTATAGCAAAATGCCAGTTCTCCTATTTTTTTTATGCTTTCAGGAAATTCTATGTACTGCAAATTACTGCATCCTGCAAAAGCAGCTATTCCAATATTTTTCCAGTTTTTTTATTTAAATGTACTGTTCTTAAGTTTTCACAACTTTCAAAACAAAATAGTGGGATTTCTACTAAATTTTCCGACAACTCTACTTCTGTTAAATTTTTACACCCCGAAAATGCAGCTGAATTAATTTTAACTACACTGTTAGATATAATAATTTTTTGTGGTTCAGAACAATTTTTAAAAGCTCTCTCTCAATTTCCATTACCCCATCAGAATTTTAATTTCCTTCTTTGGCATTATATATGCTGAAATACCCATTTTGTATTTAATTAAAACATTATTTTTTTAATTAGGAATTTAGATTGAAAATTTAAAATTATATAGCATAAGATACCACATATAAACAAAGTAATTAAAACATTATTATACTTTTTTTACTATTATATACCATTGCAATCTCCTATTTTGGCCTAATTAATACCTTCTATATCATCAGATATTCTTTTTTTATTTCATTATTAATTACATCATTTACACTTGTACTTGTATCGAACTCATATAATAACTTAAAAGCTTCCTTTTTTTCATACTTTGCTCCCTCTAATTGCCTGCCTATACATAGTTCAGAACTTCCTGAAAAAAATATAGTGATAATAATTATTCACTATTACTGGTCTATCCAGTTCATAAATCCAATCCCCAGGATATCTGTTACTCCTCACTTCAATTATTATATAGTCGTTATTTGAACTTACTTTTTTTAAGGTTATCTCTGAATTTTTTTAGGTTAGCATCATATATATTATCAAATCCTAATAATAAGACTGAAAGAGCTACTCCTGCATTTGTACTATCAATACCTACTTTGATGGCAGTAACATTTAGGATATTACTTACCCACCTTGGCATTGACCTTGAATCTATAATATTATTAATTAGCTTTTCTAATAGCGCAGCGTACCATGAGTTAAGATAGTATATACTTCTTGTAACACCATGAGTGATTCTCTTTTACCATTTTTTCATAATTCGTAGGGGATATGTATTCATGCTCTTTATTAACAACCCAAACCCCTGATACTTCCTTCCTTTCACCATTTTCAGTTTTCACCTTTTTTAATATATGTTGGTCCAAATTCCCCTTGAGTACATAATCAAACCGGTACATGTTGGGAGCATCTATCTCAATATAATATTCTATTCCACTCTCCATATAATCAAGTGTTTTTTTAATAAATTCAATACTTTTTGATACCTGTCATTGAATAGAACTAAGGTTAGTAGGATATTTTATTTCTTTTATTTCATCCGGCATATCTATAAAAGATTCGGGAATATATATGCTTAACAAGTTATCAAAGTACTGTTCTTTGCTAAAAGTTTCAAGTCTGCCTTCTATATAGTACCCCGTATCCAAAGACATAGCTTCAGCTTCGGAGTTCCGTACTTTTAGATGGATGATTTGCTTATCGTAATAATTTTTCATAGCATCACCTTTATTATAATTCTAGTAGTATTTTATCCTTGCTTTTCCGTTATAAATAAACATTCCACTCAAATGATTTGGTACAGCTATATTTTTATAATTATCAAATATGCCGTTACCAAATACCTCCGGTGAAACTCGTTCTATACTTTCAGGAACATAAATTTCTCTTAAATTTTTACAAGAAGAGAACACATCATACCCCAAATATTCCACACCGTCAGATATAACAACAAAGGATAAGTTACTACAATTTTCAAATGCCCTATCACCAATTATTTTAATTCCCTTTGCAAAATCTAAACTGTAAATTTTCGTACCTTCAAAAGCCAAATCTCCTATCATAGTCGTACCCTCTTTAAGCTGTATATCAGTCTTTTTCTTATCTAAGCATTCTATAAGTACATTGCCTACATATTTACATCCGCCCACTTCTTCTTGACTGCTGTACCAAGGGGTATCATCTAATGCATTATAACCGACAACACTTACACCGGAAGAATCACCTATATCAGTCAATTTTTTACAGCCCTCAAAAGCTCCATCACCTATATATATTGTTTTATCATTTAAATTAATCGACTTTAAATTTTCGCATTCAGCAAATGAATTATCTAAAATATCTTTTAAGTCTGATCCCAATATCACTTCCTTTAAATTTTTTTACATTGATGAAAAACTATACTGTGGTAATGACCTTAGCCTATCCGGTAATACTATTCTTTCAAGAGAATCACATGCTTCAAATACTTTATTTCCCATTAACTCCACATTATCCGGTATATCTATATATGACAGTTTTTGGCAACAACTGAATGCAGATCCCCCTATAACTGTTAAGCTTTCCGGAAGAACAACTTCCTCAAGTGTAGGCGAGTCAAAAAGCTCCTCCTGCTATACTTTTTAATCCCGTTTTTTTAACTGTTACCTTCTTCTCATTTCCTTCATACTTCATTAAAATATTTGAAAAATATTTATATCCGTCATCTGTCGGAAGTTTTGATAACCATAAAGTATTTATAAAAGCTCCCGCCCCCAACAAAATATCTTCTCTGTTTAAGACAACTTCTTTCAAGTTTTTACAATCCATAAAGGCTCGACTTCCTATATTTTGAGTATTAAAAGGTATATAAATCTTTTCAAGACTTGTACAATTATAAAAAGCTTCATCCTGTATTTCCTTTAAGTTTTTGGATAATTGTACCTCTTTTAGTGAAGTACAATTTTTTTAAAAAGTCATTAAACCTATATATGTTTTTGATTCTGAAAAATCAACTTTTTTTAAGTTTACGCAACCTGCAAAACTTCCCCAAGTTAAATATTCCAAGGAATCCGGAAATACTATATCTTCTAAACTCTCACATCCAAAAAATGAAAAAGGACCTATTTTCTTTAGCCCTTGTGGAAATTTAATTTTCTTCAACCCGGTACAACCCGCAAAAGCATAATCTTCTATACTAACCAGTGATCCGGGCAAAACCACCTCTTCAATATCTGTATTATCTATAAAAGCATTTGTACCTATGCTTTTAACTCCTTCAGGAATAATTAGTATTTTGGATCTCTCATCTTTATTTATAATACCTCTTTTTATTCCTCTTACAGTACTGTTATATATAACCATATGTTCAAATAATATATTTCTTACACAATATTGTAATGCGGCAGTAAAAATAATTATAAACATAAAGGCGATAATTACCCTTTTTTTCGAATATCCTTTCCTTAATAATTTCACTGTTTCACCCTTTCTGTGCATTATCTATTCGGTAACATTGGTAAAATACTACCCAATTTTTGCATAAGCACTTCCTTTTGATAAAGATATGTTTTTATTCGCTTTCTAATCTATGTATCTTACTTTCACATTTTTATAAAAATCAATCTTCTCCGCTATTTCTTTGCTAACAAAGACTTCTTTTACATTACCTGAGCCTAAGAGTATACTTTCACCTATATCATCCACCGACTTAGGTATATACACTCTCTTTAAATTTCTGCAATCTATAAGGCACAGCTTAGAAATATATATCAGTCCGTCCGGAAACTCCACATCTTCTAATCTATAGCAATGACCTAGAGCGGACTCGCCAATCATTTTCAGTTCTTTTGAAAAAACTATTTTTGTTATCTTAGATTTGGAAAATGTGTTAGTTGCTATACTGACTGTTCCGTCTTTTATTATAACCTTTCCTCTTTTTTTATCTACAAGTTCTATAAGATGATTCCCGATATATTTGCAGCTATACTCATCCTCTTTTATAATATTATAAAACTTTGTGTCATAAAAAGAATTCCCGATATATAGCGGTTCACCCTCAAATTCTACATTTTCTAGGTTTATACACAAACTAAATACACCATCATCTATTTGCTTTACATTCTTTGGGATAAAAGTCTTTTTTATTAAAGTACAACCTTTAAATGCTTCTTTACCGATATATTCAAGTCCTTGAGGCAGTTCTATATGCTGAAATTTCTCACAATTTTCAAAAGTGTTGCCATATATATGAGTGATATTTTCAGGTATTGATATATTTTCCAAACTTTTACAATTGGAAAACGCTGATGAACCGATATATCTCACAGTTTCCGGTATTGATATATTATAAAGCTTACTACACCCTGAGAAAGCATACTCTCCTATACTCTTTAATCTATCTGATAAAACAACACTTTTTAATTCATTATGTCCCATAAATGCACCACCTGCAATTACAGTAATCTCGGTTGGAACCAAAACATCTTCCATATTGTAAGTTGCTTGAAATAATATATGTTTATAATATTTTAATCCCTCTGAATCTACAGGAAGTTTTTTATACCACTCTGTACCTTCAAAGCAATATGCTCCTACCAGACTGATACTGTCCGGTATATTTATTTCGCTAAGTTTAGTACATTCTCCAAAAGCGTTATACCCAAGTCCCTCAATAGAATCACTTAAGTATATTGATGAGAGACTTGTGCATCCATTAAATGTTGCATCATCTATATTTTTAAATTATTGGGTAAATCCACTTCTCTCAAAAGCTTTACAACCCGGAAAACACATAACCTTCTATATGAATTAAAGTGTCCGGAAGTTTTACGACCTCCAAATTTTCGCATCCCATAAATGCACCCATTTCAATATCTGTAATATTTTGTGGGAACTCTATATTATTTAAGTTTTTACATTCAGAAAATGTCATCTCTTTTATCTTTTTAAGTGATTGTGGCAATGATATTTCTTTTAAATCAGTACATTCGCTAAATGCTGATTCCCCAATATATTCTACACTTTCAGGAATTCTTATTACTTCCAAACTTGTGCACCCATTAAATGCATCTCTGTCTATTTGTTCCAAGCTTTCCGGTAAATTTATCTCTTTTAAGTTTTCGCAGCCTATGAATGCCCTTCGATGTATTATTTTTACACTTTCCGGAATATATACTTTCTCTATACACTCACAAGCGGAAAAAGCATCATTCATGATTTCTGTTGTACCTTCAGGTATGTATACAGTCAAGTTTCTTATATTTTTATCTACTAACCCCACTTTATATTCAATAACTTTATTATCCCTTAAAACTAAATGCCCTCTAAAATTTAAAGCTATATATAATATAAAAACAGCAATTATTCCAACTATAATTATCCCCAAAATTTTATATTTTGATTTCATATATACATCCCTCAATTCAGCTTGTAGATATAACCTTGACCCCTTTATGTTCTTGACTTATATATAATCTCCTTAATAAAACACAAGTTTAGGAGTCTTAATCCCATCCGTCTCAATCCAGTGATATTCTCCCTTCAATCTCTCAGGCAATTCAATCTCCTTTAATGAATAGCATTCTCTGATAGCGAATGAATCCAGATATTCTACATTTTCGGGTATTTTTATTTTAGTGAAAGAACAATCTCCAAACGAGTATGCATATATTGCTGTTAAACTATTAGGCAAATCAATATTTTCCATCTTTACACACCCGACAAATGTAAAATAATGAATTTCTCTTAATTTAATACCATCTTCAAAATCTACTTTTCTTAAATTTGAGCATTGAAAAAATGCCTCTGCGCATATTGTCTCTACACTTTTAGGGATATAGACTTCTTCAATATCTTTTCTATTTTTAAAAGCCTGTGCCCCAATCACTCGAGTTCCTGCTTTAATATGGATTATTGAACTTCCGTTATCTTCAGAAGACAAAAGTATATTATCTACATACTTACATCCATATTCATCAGGTTTTATATTGTTTAAGTACTTTGTATTTTCAAAACTGTAACCGGCAATCCACTCTATTCCTGATGGTAAATTAATATCTGACAAGTCCTTACAATTATTAAATGCTCCGTATCCAATTTCAGTTATACTTTCAGGCAATTTAACCTCCTCTACTCTGGACCCCGCAAATGAATTTTCTCCTATTTTTTTCAATCCTTCTTTAATATCTATCTTTTTCAATGCCTCACAATTCTCAAAGCAGTTGTCTCCAATTTCAATTATTCCTTCAGGCAGTTTAATCTCTTTCAATCTATAATTGTTTATAAATGCGGCATTTGCAATTATCTTTGTTGAATCTTTAACTGCAACTGTATCATTTGAACCTTTATTATATAAAAGAACTTTTCCAAGGTATACAGATCCGTACTCGTCAGCTACACTGTTTTCAAAGACTTCAGTGCCATCAAATACATTCCCTCCTACACTTTCAATCCCTTCAGGCATATTCACTGTAGATAAGCTGTTGCAATTAAAAAAGGCAGCACTCCCAATCTTTTTTAAGCTGTCCGGTAAATATATACTTTTTAGACTTATGCAATTATTAAATGCTATCTCTTCTATTTCAGTTGTATTATTTGATAATTGTAAGTTTTCTAAAGAAGTACATTCTGCAAAAGTACCTTTCTCTATTATTTTGACTCCACTTGGAAGTCTAACATCAGTCAATGATTTGCAATTTGAAAATGCATCATTTCGTATGACTTCTAATCTTTCAGGTAATTTGATATCTTTTAAATTTTGGCAATCATAAAATGCTCCCATTCTAATCTCTTTAATGCTGTCCGGTAATGTAACTCTCTCCAATTTCGTACAGTATGCAAAAGCAAAAATTCCAATCTCAGTTACATTATCCGGTACTTCCACAGTTTTTAAATCTTCTTTTTTTTCAATAATTCCACTTTTTATACCTATAAAAACATCGTCTTTAATTATTATCCTACACTTCAAATTTGATAATATAGCATAAAGGATAAGGCAAAGTAAAAAAATATTATAAATATATATTTATATTTTTTTAAAAATTTTAGCCATATAATATACTCCTATAATATAAATACTTATTCAGAAATTTTTCATCTATATTGTTAAAAATTTCTTCTATATTGTCCCTAATCGTTTGCATCTTTTGAAAAAGATATTCCCTGAGTTTTTAAGCATATGATCAAGAACAAACTCTCTTGAAATTTCATAAAATCTTTCATTAAGAGCATCTATATTCCTTGGAATATTCTCCGATGTATATATTCTTATTCCCCTCATATTTTTCAGGATTTTTCTATTATAAAAAAAATATGGCAAATTCCCTTTCATAGCTTCTCCATAATTACTCTTTTGTTTATATTCATATCGTCTTTAAAAACATACACAAATATTTTTTTACGAAAATAATACTACCCTAATTATAGCAAATTCTACACTATTTTTTTCATTATATTTTAATAATATATGTCATATAGATTTTCCATGAACAACTATATATTATTCGTTTTTTTATAGAAGAAAAGCACAATAAAAGTTTATATTTTTTTATTGTGCTCTAAAAAATCCCATACCTTTCCACTCCATCTGCCTTTTTCCAAGCATTTTTGCCTTTCCATTATTCAGATATTAAAGTTATTCGTATTTTCAGCTTTCACCTAATATAAATATTTCGTCCGGTGAGTACGACATATACCCTCCTTTAAACAACTTAAACTATCAGGTTAAAAAATTCTATATAATTATTGAATGGGTTTCATAACAACTTCACCGTTTTCATCCATTACTAATATAGGGTTGCTTCCATCCTTATCAAGTCTAATTATACGCAATGTAGTGTTTTCCTCTATTTTATATTGATATAAGAAAACGTAATCATCACTGCAATATATACCCGGTGTACATGTATATTTGTTTGATTTTTTTCATCAGTATAAATTATATTGGTGATACCTGTATCTATATCTGTAATGAATAGCTTTGTTTTTATAGCTTTCTTCCCCACTGTAAAATCCACTTGCCACACTATATATAAATTTACCACTTACCTCATAATTTTCGACAAAATCCTCTGTTTTATTTTGAATGCCGACTATTTCATATTTAAAAGTTTCTCCACCTTTCTCCTTCTCCATATCCTCAACTTTTTGCACGTAACATCGCCTGTGGATGAAATTTGAACTCTACTTCTTTTTCTCTTCTTCACTAAATCCTTCGCTTGTTATTCTTATTTTTGTCTTTATAATTTTTTTATCTCTATAAGTAATTTCTAATCGTTGAGTAAAATATATGTATCCATCTAATACCCTGTAATAATTTGGATTTAAATCATATAATTTTTATACTAACCGGCTCATATTCTTCAACATTCCTATCATGTATCTCTTCTTTCCACCAACTTTTATCATTTCTTATTATGTAATCCATCTTCCAAGTCCATGCAGAATAAGGTTCTATATTCTCTTGCTTACTAAAATAACAATCAAGCGATTCCCATGGTGATGCTTCACTATAGTATCTAACTCTTCCCAATCTTTTTTGTTTATATTTTACCTTATTCCAATTAAATATGTAATAACATGGTACATCTATTCCCACATTTCCACAAGGGTTTTGGTTACCATTTATACATACACTATAACCATTAAATACCGTGCTGCCAATTCCAAGAATAGGTCTAGGTTCATAAAACACTTTTGATGAGTAAACTTTTCTTCCATCCAATGTGTATTTCTCAAGCATACCATTGCTAAAACAATATATATACTTATCATCAGTATAAAATCTATCATCTTTTTCTCCACTGATAAACTCTATTATGTCTACTTTACCTTCTATATCATCATTATTACTGCTCGCACTAATCTTATATAATCCTAGTTTATCTCTAAGAACACCGAAGACATCATTTTCAATTCTCATAATTCCTCCTATTTGTTGCCAATCAGAGGCTACTTCTTTCACCTCTGTACCAACACTATTCATATACATAAGTCTACCTTTATACAAAAAATATATACCTTCTTTTGTTTGGCAAACCTTTCCTATGCTTCTTACAGTTACTTTTTCATTGTCGTGAAAGAATATTTCTCTGATAATATTTGGATACTTATCTGCAGGAATATACATAAAATCAAATAATGACAGGACAAAATATGCTATAGTAATTATACTTATACATATAATCCATTTCTTTTTCATATTGAAAGCCTCCATTCCACAGATTCTGTTGTTAATATAAATTGTGACGAAAAAAATATTTTTTTAAAAAAATAAATAAAAAAATTTCCATATATTTATTGAATGGGTTTCATAACAACTTCACCGTTTTTCATCCATTACTAATATAGGATTACTTCCATCCTTATCAAGTCTAATTATACGCAATGTAGTGCTTTCCTCTATTTTTTTATATTGATATAAGAAAACGTAATCATCACTGCAATATAGTCCCGGTATATATATGTCATCACTCAATTCCCGACAATCATAAATATTCCTGGTAGTACCTTTTTCTATATCTGTAACCAAAACCTTTATTTCTTTTGTTGTAGCATTATTCACATTTGAAATACTATATATATAATTATCATTTACTTCAAATACTTCAATCTCGTCATCAGTGTCTATTGGGTACATCGGCACCTCTAATATTTCATACTCAAGTTGAGAAGTATCCCTTGCATTTTCTATATTTTTCAATATCAACTCTAAACATTACATAAACATAAGCTTTAAATTCTACTCTGGTTTTTTTCTTTTTCATCAAAATTACCTGTACTGTCAAATGAAATTTTATTTTTTTGTAGTTTTTATCTCTATAACAAAAATTCCAATGCATGATAAAAATATATATATCCATCTACTGCTCTATAGTAATCAGGATTTTTGTTTGGATAAACCTATACTGACCAGTTCATAATCTTCCATATTTCTGTTTTCAGTATTTCTTAATTTGTTTTTATTTTTCTCTTATTTTGTTATCCCAACCTTCTGCCCATTCATCATATTGTTCCAAATTTATAAAAATTATTATTATAATCCCATATTGACGGCTGCTTATAATAATGCACTGTATATAAAAACTTTTGGCATATACTTAACTCTATTCCAATCAAATATATAATGGTATGGCACATCCACTCCCATCCCATAATTTGAAAGTTCCTCCCTTAGCATACGCATATTATAATCATTGAATATAATACCACCAACACCTCCTGCCATTAATTGACCATAATACATCTTTGAAGAATAGATTTTTTTACCGTCTAAGTTATATTTACTTATTGTATTATTATCATATACATAATTATATATATATCTACCATCTATATAAATTCTATCTCCACTTCTCTTAATTATTGGCTTTGTTTCATTGTTTTGGTTGACTTTATATATATCATATACACTATCATCCAAAAAGAATACATTCGAATTATCAGGTATAATCCATGCTATTTGTTTTTAAACCTGCTTCTTTCACCTCTGTAACATAACTATTCATATACATAAGTCTGTCATTATACAAAAAAATATACCTTCTTTTGTTTGGCAAACCTTTCCTATGCTTCTTACAGTTACTTTTTTTCATTATCTTGAGAAAACATTTTTTTCTGATAATATTCGGATACTTATCTGCAGGAATATACATAAAATCACATAATTAAAGAACAAAAATATGCTATAGCAATTATACTTATACATATAATCCATTTCTTTTTCATATTGAAAGTCTCAATTCCATCCGATTCTGTTGGCACTATAAATTATGATGAAAAAAATATTTTTTTAAAAAAATAAATAAAAAAATATCCATATATTTATTGAATAGGTTTCATAACAACTTCACCATTTTCATCCATTACTAATATAGGGTTGCTTCCATCGCGATTTATCCTTGTAATGCATTGTTTTTTTCACCATAATCACCATACTCATATATGAATATATATTTATCTGTGGCAAATATTTCAGATGAATCATTCCCAAGGAAAAAAACCTCTTCTTTTTATAAACTTCCTTGTTCAAGCCTGTGTCAATATCTATAGAATAAATATATAGATTTCTATATGCTTCTTTATCTGTATATTCATCCTCATTTATTACATATACATTGTTTTTGTCAACAATAAATCTGCTCCAATCTCCCGATATATCCGGGCTTTCACTTACTCTCTCATAGTTTACATAAGTTTCATTAGAGCTGTTTTTTATTTCATCTATACTGATTCTAAATACCGCTTTTACATTAATTTGGTAGGTGAACTTCTCTCTGTTATTATCTTCTTCTTCCAAAGTCATCTCTTCCGACTTTCTTTTATATTCCTTGTCCAGATAAGTGATTTTCTGGTTTCCATAAAGATAAATATATCTGTCTACCTCATCCGAAAAATTCCAAACAGATAATTCTATACTCTGTAAGTCATAATTACCCAAATCTTTTCCATCTACTTGATCATACATTCCCTCGGTTCTTACTTCTTTATCCACTTCTTTTGCCAAATCATCATATTCTATAACATTTTCTCTATTATATGAGTCCCATTCCTCCGGTTCTAAATAGTACCTTGAAAACTTTACCTCATGTAGAAGATACTTTATCTTATTTACATCAAGTCTGTAATATTGTGGAACACTAAGAGCTATACGTTCATTTTGATACCATTTATAAAAAAATGTAATCATCAAATATAGTATGACTTGTCGTAAAATCTAATGCCTCTTTATTGCTAAAAATCATCTTTCCACTAAAATCATATTTTTCTTAATCCGTGTCTCGCATTTAATGTATATATATTTTCACCTTCCATATACATCTTGCCTGAATCATTGGCAATTTTTACTATTTCTCCATTTAAATTCAACTTATAAATACTCGCAATATCATCACATTCACGCAAAAAAACAGTATTATCTTTTTGCTAAAATACCCAACAATTTCACTTGGTATTTTTGCAGATTTCATTTATATTTCCATCAGAGTTTTTCCATATACATAAGTCTGCCTTTATATACAAAAATATATACCGTTTTCTGCCTGCTCTACTTTACTGATTACTTTTACACCGTTTTTTTCCATCCTGATTTGATTTATTTTTTTCTGTTTATATGTATCTGATGAGATATACATGGAGTTAATTTTTAGGCAATGTGTAAAAATATTAAAAGCAAATATAGGCAATACTATAGCAACCACTACTACCCATCTAAATATTATTTTTTTCTCATAATTCTATTTCTCCAACGCTTGCATTACTACTTCTCCGTTTTCATCCATTACCAGTACAGGGTTACGGCCGTCACGATTAACTCGAGTAATACACAGTTTCCCATAATTATCAATATATCTGTAAATAAATATATAATTATCTGTTACAAAGATTTCTATCATACGTTCATCTGCAGACAGTCCCTTCATTGTATAAACTTCTTTTGATATACCCGTTTCAGTGTCTATCTCATATATTTTGCAATTCTCTATATTCCCGATTATTCTCAATATAATCTTCAATATACGATATATATACCTTTTTATCACTAACAATAAAGTCATTCCTATAGCGGCCATTTAACGGCCTATCTATAACATCATAGCTGATAACATCACTGTCTAATATATTTTTTATATCATCCACTTTAACTCTGCATATATGATATAGTTTTTATCTCATACTTTATTTCGTCTATATACTCTTCATTTTCATATGTATTTATATGTTCGTTTATCTTTCCGGATAACTTGTCTTTATAATTTTTTTATCTCTATAAGTAAGTTTCTGCTCTCCAAGAAAAATAGATGTATCCATCTGAAACCTCTGAAAAAAATCCCCAATTGATAATTCAATACTTTGGAGTTCATAGTTATCCAAATTTCTATCAATTGTTTCTCCTTTTCTTACCTTTTTTTATCCATCTCTTTTGCAAGCGAATCATAAGGTATAACTTCTTCTTTCCAATAAGAATCCCACATTTCAGGTGGTAAATAGTATTTTGAAAAAAATGCAAGGTATATTCTTTGTATTTTATTTTTATTAATATCAAATAAATAATATTTTTGGCGCATAAACTTCTGCTTTTTAAAAAAATCTATGTTAAAAAAACATAGTTATTAAATATAGTATTATCCCTATCAAACCCATTATATCCTAAATCATTTTTTTAAAAAAATTCTTTTTCCCGTTAAAGTCATATTTTTTTCAAACTCAGTACCTCCACTTAATGTATATATATTATTACCTTCAAGGTACATTATTCCCGGGTCATAAATATTGCTTATTATCTCTCCATCTGTGTTCAGTTTGTAAATACTGTTACCACTTTCCTCTCGTAGAAAAATATTTTTATCCTTTACTAAAATACCGAAAATATTCCCTTGCATTTTACAAATTTCTTTTATTTCTGCATTATTATTTTCCATATACATCAGCCTGTTTTCATAAACAAAATATGTACCGTCTACCCCTTGAACAACTTTATTAAGTTTTTTTCCGCCTTCACCGGCATCATTATCTGCTATCTTTTCCTTTTGCCAATGCTTATCTACTGATACATACATAAAATCAAATTTGGGCAGTATAACATAAATTGAAAGTACTATTAAAAATATTAAGACTGCTAAAACCGGTACTATGGCTTGTATCCTTTTCATTTTCACAACTTATCCTTTCTATTCTGCAAGATATAATTCTATTAATTTTACCGGCTTTGAGGACTTTTATTTACCGTAAAGCAAAAGCCCAAAGTTACAGATATTGTAGTTTATCCGTATAGTTCACTATTTCACCTACTCTACTATAACCTCGACCTCTTCGTTTTGCTTCACTTTTAGATTCCAGCGGCTTCATAACAACTTCTCCATTTTCATCCATTACTAACACAGGGCTGTTACCATCTCTGTTAATCCTTGTAATACATTCCTTTACGCCATATTCACTACCTTCATAAATGAATATATATTTATCTGTCACAAACATTTCACTGGAATAATTTCCTTTAAAAAATCTATTTTTTTCTATAAATCTCCTTATATAAACCTGTGTCAACATCCATAGAATACACATATATATTTCTATCCTCTTTGCTACTGTCAAAATATTCGTCTTCTTTTAATACATATGCATTCTTATTGTTAATAATAAACCCTCCCCATTTTTTATTCAGATCATAACACACTAATTCATAATTAATGTAATCGTCCTCAGAAGTATCCTTTATATCATCTACATTAATTCTACATAACATTCTTGCTATAGTTGTATATGATACTTTTTTCATCTTATCAGAATTTAATAATCCTTCTTCCATAGTTGACAGTTTTTCTTTATATTTCTTATCTCTATAAGTAACTCTCTGTTCTCCATAAAGATAAATATATCCGTCTTGTACTTCTGAAAAAGACCAAGGAAGCAGCTCTACACTTTGCAGTTCATAATCATCCAAATTTTTCTCAGTTGTATTATCAAATATTTTCCCTTCCCTTACTGTTTTATCCACTTCTTTAGCAAAAAGAATCATAGGGTATAACATCTTCTTTCCAATATAGATCTCCGGCTTCAGGTTGCATATAATATCTTGAAAGTTTTAATTTCCTTGTCTTATAATTTATTTTGTTGGCATCAAAAATATAATACTTAGGTATACTGACTTCTACATCATCATCACCATCATAGCCTCTGTAGAAGATATAGTTATCAAACATAGTATTAATTGAGGCAACATCAAATTTTACTTTATTACTAGAAATTGTATTTCCATTAAAATCATATTTTCTTAAACCGTATTTACTGTTTAATGTATATATATTTTCCCCTTCAATACTTGATTTTCCTGAAGCATCAAAAAGTTTTACTATCTTTTTATTTGAATCCACTTTATAAAAGCCGTAATCATACTCATCCTGTTTACGCAAAAAAAACAGTATCGTCCTTTACTAAAATACCCGAAATCTTACTTTGCAGTTTGCATATTTCTCTAACCTGCTCATCCTCTTCATCCATATACATTAGTTTGTCTTTATACACAAAGTATATGCCGTTTGTCCCCTGCTTTACTTTTTCTATTTCAGTTCCACCTGTCTTTTCATTCCGGTCCCCAATCTTTTCCTTCTGCCAATGCTTGTCTGCAGATATATACATAAAATCAAATCTAGGCAATACAAAAAATATCAATACTATTATAAAAATAATAATGAAAAAAATACGGTGAAGAATACTGACAACCTTAACTTGTTTTTTTCCCTCATTTGTATATAATCTCCTTTTTCATAGCATCATACAATTTCTTCAAATAACTGACTGAAATACACTTTATTGTCTTCATTTATAGCAATCTTAGTATCACCTCTATCTATCTCTACTAAGTATGGTTTATCTCGGTCAATTCTAAATTTATATAATGTCACTAACATCCCACCCCCTGTAATAGTCTTATTTATTTCTGTTATCGATGCCCCCAAAGCTCCTTTTTTCTTACCTGATGCTTCATATATGGTCAGGAAACTATATCAATATTATCCTGCCCATGATATTTCTTCTTCATCAAAATAATCAACCAATCTTTCTTCCTCTATATAAAATTCACCTGCGGTACTTTCATAATCATCTTTAGTTACATTAATATATCCTCTATCCCCATTCTCAGTTTTAAAATATATTAAGTGTTGCATATCTGTTTCGTATAAATGAAGCACCTCTCCTTTTTGATATACAGTCGTTTCATAACAGGCGGCTTTATCATTGTACTTATATGCCTTAAGTTCCTTCACTAATGTATGCTTGGAATCATTTATAACATAATTGCCTTCTGAACTAAGGTTCAAATCATAATTAATTAAATATATGCTCATTGTAGTTTGAAAGCCTATAATATATTTTCTATCTTCCACATACAAGCCCAAGTCCTGATATGCAGATTTTATATATCCGTCCACAGTTGACATGTATACTATATTGTCTTTATTCAATCTGTAGAATTCACTTATTCGTGTGTCATTATCATAATGAATTGCAATGCCAATACAATAATTCCCATGGTTATCACTTATAATTGTACTTTTTACTCCTTCTTCACCGTAGCTTATTGCATTTTTTTGATTATTTACCATCACCCATGTACAGCCACCCTCATCAATAAATACTTTTACTGAATCCGTCTCACCATCATTATCAATATCAATTTTGTATTTCTTATTATATTCTATAAAATTTATAGAATATTCAGCTTTATTTGCATCAGTTCCTTTTTTTATAAATACTACAACCATTTAATATAAGTAAAAAAATTATGCTTACAGATATCAATCGTTTTTTTATTCATAAACACTTCCTCACCATAATACTCTTTTTGTTCCTGTTTCCAAGCCGGTCATCACAATCTTTATTCAACCTTTATTGACTTTATTATTTCAAAAGCTGCGATAAAATGGCGAACTTATGATATATTTAGCACTTTTTCTCCCGAAAGTTCCTCCAAGCACTTAAAAATCCATTGTTCATAATCATTTTTTCATATAAAACTCCTTTAAAAGCTCTTCGCTTCTTTCAAAAATAACCGATTTTGCATACTTTCAATATATATTATCACCTTACCCCTATTAAGATATTATATATTTACTCCAACTTTTCAAATAGATCAAACAAACTAAGTTTTGTCACTTTATGCATATAAGTTACCAGCTCCTCCAAATTCTTTATCCCTTTAAACTCCCCCAGCCCTCTCTCTCAGATATAGTCTTTGGCGGAATAGGAATTCTAAAAGATCCGCCCTCATAACACACCTCCATGTATATATCTTTTATTCCATTAAATAACAAGATAATTTCTAATCTCTGTTAAAAACTTTCAATATAATCAGAGATTATCTTTATATTTTTCTTTTTTTCGATGTCATTTAAATCGCTCTCTTTAAAACTTTCACTTTCCTCATACCAGCTTTTTCTTATAAAATAATTATATTCCGGACTGTTTTTAGTATACATCTTCCCATGCCTGGCATATATCTCTTCACGAGCCATACATGCCGCCAACTTGGAAAGTTTTTTCAGCTTTTCTAAATTTGATTGGCTGTTGATAATATTCGTATCACTTCCCGTAAAAATCTCATCATTATCATCTGTACTTATGTACATACTGATTCGATTGCCTTTTGAATCATAGCCATATTTTTCCATAAATTCTTCATACTCAGGTAGTGAACTATATTCCGGATCAAAAAACACCTTCATTTCATTTCCCAAATCATAGTATGCCAAATCATTAAGCCATTGAGAAACTTTAGATATTCTCCATTTATTGTCCTCACACAGTTCCAAATACACCTCACCGTCACTGATTTCCGGCATATCCTCAGCCAAAACCACTTTTTTTATAAATTGTATTTGAACACATGCACTTTTTTTATCTTTACTCTTTATGCTAAACTCACCTCTTGTATTAATTTTATAATATAGGCTACTACTTAAATCACTTCTTGACGTTCGTGACTGTGTACATCTTCCTCTATAAAATCTTATATCATACATTTCACACAAATAATCATAGGCTGCATCTTTAATATAATCTCTATGGTATTTATATAGTTTTTCTTCATCCTCCTTATTTTTAAAGTAATAATCATTATATCCATCCGACTCTCTGCAAGATATCTCATCACCGATCTTTTCTACTGAATCCATAAAATCGGCAATCTCTTTAATAATCTCTATAGCTCTTTCATCAGTCATTTCAGGACTGTTATCTTTATTTTTCAATGGCAACGGTTTTGACATTGAAAAACAGAAAGTAATATAAAAACTTATGCTAATTACACTTAATAATTTATGTTTCATACTCTTTTCTCCTAAAACTCTTCCAAATGTGACTTTATAATCTCTAAATTATGCCTTTCAATATCACTTAAATCATCCTCACTGAATTCTTTATTCTCTTTATACCAGCTCAATCCATTGAAATAATTATATTCTATAGAATACTTCGGATACATTTTCCCATGCCTGGCATATATCTCTTCATAAGCAATATAGGTTGCAAGTTTAGAAAGATGTTCCAATATATAACTGTCATCTAAATTCTCCAATACATCAAAACTGCTGCTCGCCAAAATCGCGTCCTTTAAATAATATCTTAACATCTGCATAGATATTCTATTTCCATTTTTATCATACCCATAATCCCTAATAAAAGTATCATAATCCTCTTTTACATTATTTTTGACTGTCAAAAAATTCATCTATATATTCTTCCAATTCATAGAACACTAAATCATCATACCATTGATAGATCTTAGAAATTCTCCATTTATTGTCATCACATAAAGTGAGAAATATCTGACCCTTATCTGTATCCGGCATCCCATCTCCAAGACTGCTGTCTTTATTAAAAACAGCTTCAATACATATTTCATTATTTCTTCTCGACAGAATTTTGTAATCTTCTTCAGCTTCCAATTTATACCTGATGGTTCCACCATCAAATCCTGTTTTCGCCTTTCCCATGCCGGAATTAAACCTTGTGATTCTATACATTGCAGTCAAATAATTATAAGCACTATCTTTTATATAATTTCTATGATAGATTTCTAATTTATCTTCATCTTCTCTGTTCTTAAAATAGGCAAAGTTTTCCCCGTTAATACCTTCGACAGCTTCACCTGTTTCTATATCTGTATCCATAAAAGATACTATTTCTTTTTACAAGCTTTTATCGCATCTTCATCTGAAAGATTTTTCTACACCATAATTATAATCAATGAATTTTTTTCTGTTTTTTTGAATATGTTTTTTTATCCCACATCCATAAATAAAACACATCAGCAAGAGTATTATTGTGAATATATGTATTTTTTTATCTATCACTTTCTCCTCCTCTCAACAACGGTCTATCCGGTTCATAAATAAAATATCTTCTAACTTTGCTTATTTATGACTTCGTCAATTCCCCCATAAACTCTTGGTTTTTTCAAGATTTTTCTTTTTATAAAAAAATATGGCAAGTTTCCTTTCACAGTTTCTCCATAATTACTCTTTTGTTTATATTCATATCGTCTTTCAACACATACACAAATATTTTTTTACGAAAATAATACTACTCTAATTATAACAAATTCTGCACTATTTTTCATTATATTTTTAATAATATATGTCATATATATTTTCTATAAGCAACACATTATTATTAGTTTTTATACAATAAAAGCACAATAAAAAAACCTCCAAGTCCCCAGTTCAACACAAAAAAACTATACTTGGAGGAGATGTCCATATGAATATAGTACATACATAGTATCAATTTCCAACTATATGTTCAGTATGGTAATTATAATTTATAAATTCATGATAATCATTTTTCATCTTTAAAGGTATCATTCCAATAAAACACATCACCCTAATTCCTATGTGTTTTTTTATACCCTTAATAGTCCTCTCAATGATTAACTATTTTTTTATATTTTTGAAATATCAAATGATATAACTTTGGTCTTTTTACATAGCCATAATATATTTCATTTTATTCTAACTATGCCATAGTTCATATCTGTTCCATTCTTTATGTCAGCAACTATCATATATTCTCCATATATGTCTTCTATGTAATCAAATATTGGTTTTAATACTTCCTCTCCCTCTAAATTTAAAAGACCGTACTTTCTAATCTTCATACTTGAATCTGGATAAATGTAGCCAATCATTGCTGAATGTTCTTTATAATATTTCGCTTTTTGAAACAAAAAAAACAAGGAATTACCTCGAAAAAAATATTTTTCTCCATTCTTCCCTATAACAGATACTAAATCTTTTTGTTACAAAGGCTTTCCCATCATGAAATTCACCAATAATTAAAGGAACTCCACTTATAGCACTGTATGAGTAAAAAGGAATCACAATGTCTCCCTTAGTATCTATGTAAGCCCATGCAATATAACCGTCACCCAAATAATTATTAATTGCAACAGCAGCAAGACCTTCACTAAAATTATGTGCATCATCATATTTACATTCTATGACCTCTTTACCATTTTTGTCTATATAGCCCCATTTATCTTGCCTTTTTACAGCGGCAAAACCTTCATATAAATCACTAATTTCATCATAAAAAGTACTTGTTACTACAATTCCTTTCTTGTTTATAAAAGCCCATTTATCCCCCTGCTTAACAGCTGCCAAGCCCTCATGAAAATCCATTACTTCATCATATTGAAAGTCTATTACTACATTTTCATTTATATCTATAAACCCCCACTTATTATCCTTATCCATAACCGCAGCATAATTTTTCATAAAATAAATGTACATCATAAAAATTAAAATCAATAACCTGATTGAAGTTTTTTTATCTATGAATCCCCACAAACCCTTAAATTTAACTGCTGATAAACCATCTTTAAAAAGAATATATGTTTTCATAAGTTTTTATCCGATAACTTGTTGCCTAATTTATCAACATAGAAAAAAAAGAAGAATTTTTTATTTGCAATAAATACATTTTTCTCTATCAAAAATCAATATCATCAAAAAGCGGATACTCATAGATATCTTTGGTACTTGCATCAATAATACAAACTTCTCCACTGTTCTTATAAAATTTAAATAAGTTCCCTCTAAAAAAACTTATATCTTTATATAAACTTGGTTTGATTACCCACTCCCATTGAGTATTGGTTTTATTAATCAAATTTGATACCATAGTACTAGAAAATATTAGAAACAAAGCAAATATTAAAAAGTGAGATTTTTTTCTATTTAGTAAATAATTGTGCCTCTCCTTCCCTTCTGTCCTTATAATCATATTTAATATTACCCCCTTTGCTATTTATAAATAACTCTTTTATTTTTTTCGGATCATATTTTCCATTGTTATTTATAATATAATCTCTAAGTTCTTTCCTCGCCTCTGCCCTCCTCGCATATTCTCCTCCAAGACCTATCCACTCTTCATATCCTGTAACAGGCAACCACTCAAGCTTATATCTTTTCTTTTCCAATCCGCTGTCTATAGAAACTTTACAAATATGTCCTCAGCTTCTACATCGGTAAATTCTGCAGACATTACAAGCCCTCTTATTCCTTCATTATAAATCACATTACTTTTTATATTTTCTTCTTTGCAAACTTTATAATAAAACTTGAGCGTTGCTTCAACTGTTTGCACTTCTTTTTCACATATTATAAATCTTATCCCCGACCACAGTTCCAAGTTCATAATCCTCATCCGAATAAAACATATGGTAAATTCCCTCTATGTTATAATCTTTAGCTTTATCCTGTATATGATTACCTGATGCATAAAAATCTTCTTGTAACTCTGTTTCTTTCGCAGACCTTGGCAGTCCATAGCTTAGTCTCACTCCATTTTCATAAAATAATGGTATAAGTATGCTCTCTCCAAGTCCTGATACTCTTTTCATAAACTGCCAATCAGTCTCATTATACTGAAACAGCAACTTCCCAACTCCTGTATCTTCTTTATTAAATACTACTTTACCTAATGTATCAGGCATAACATAGTTTAATATTTCTCTATATGTAAGCTCTTCATCCTGAAAAATTCTTGTATGTTTTTCTTTATCAAGCATTACACTAAATCCCACAGCTTTTATTTTAAGAGTATTTATTTTATTATTGTATACTAACTTACAATCCTTAACAATACCGGTAAATAAGCCTTTCCTTTGCTCACCAATATATGTAAACAGTGTTAAATTCTTTTCATATAGGTTTCTCACAATACTTTCAATATTTTGATTTTCCTTAACCGAACACTCAATCATAAGTACCGGATGCGTATTCGGTTTGACTTTAAAACTTACATCATAAATATCTTTTACTTCAAAAATACTTTCTACAAATATATCATCCAGTGAGTACGACATATACCCTCCTTTAAACAACTTAAACTATCAGGTTAAAAAATTCTATATACTTATTGAACAGGTTTCATAACAACTTCACCGTTTTCATCCATTACTAATATAGGGTTGCTTCCATCGCGATTTATCCTTGTAATACATTGTTTTTTACCATAATCACCATACTCATATATGAATATATATTTATCTGTAGCAAATATTTCAGATGAGTCATTCCCAAGGAAAAACCTCTTCTTTTTATAAACTTCCTTATTCAATCCGGTGTCAACATCTATAGAATAAATATATAGATTTCTATATTCTTCTTTATCTGTATATTCATCCTCATTTATTACATATACATTGTTTTTTTGTCAACAATAAATCTGCTCCAATCTCCCGGTATATCCAGGCTTTCACTTACTCTCTCATAGTTTACATAAGTTTCATTAGAGCTGTTTTTTATTTCATCTATACTGATTCTAAATACCGCTTTTACATTAATTTGGTAGGTAAACTTCTCTCTGTTATCATCACTGTATTCTTCTTCCAAAGTCATCTCTTCCGACTTTCTTTTTATATTCTTTGTCCAGATAAGTGATTTTCTGATTTCCATAAAGATAAATATACCTGTCTACTTCATCTGAAAAATTCCAAACAGATAATTCTATACTCTGTAACTCATAATTATCCGGATTTTTCCCATTTACTTGATCATACATTCCTCCGCTTCTTACTTCTTTATCCACTTCTTTTGCCAAATCATCATATTCTATAACATCCTCTCTATTATATGAGTCCCATTCCTCCGGTTCTAAATAATACCTCGAAAACTTTACCTCATGTAGAAGATACTTTATCTTATTTACATCAAGTCTGTAATATTGTGGAACACTAAGAGCTATACGTTCATTTTGATAACATTTATAAAAAAATGTAATCATCAAATATAGTATGACTTGTCGTAAAATCTAATGCTTCTTTATTGCTAAAAATCATCTTTCCACTAAAATCATATTTTCTTAATCCGTGTCTCACATTTAATGTATATATATTTTCACCTTCCATATACATCTTGCCTGAATCATTGGCAATTTTTACTATTTCTCCATTTGAATTCACCTTATAAATACTCGCAATATCATCACATTCACGCAAAAAAACAGTATTATCTTTTGCTAAAACACCCACAATTTCACTTGGTATTTTGCAGATTTCATTTATATTTCCATCAGAGTTTTCCATATACATAAGTCTGCCTTTATATACAAAATATATACCGTTTTCTGACTGCTCCACTTTACTGATTACTTTTACACCGTTTTTTCCATCCTGATTTGATTTATTTTCCCATTTATATGTATCTGATGAGATATACATGGAGTTAATTTTAGGCAATGTGTAAAATATTAAAACAAGTATAGGCAATACTATAGCAACCACTACTACCCATGTGAATATTATTTTTCTCATAATTCTATTTCTCCAACGCTTGCATTACTACTTCTCCGTTTTCATCCATTACTAACACAGGGTTGTTACCATCTCTGTTAATCCTTGTAATACATCCCTTTACGCCATATTCACTACCTTCATAAATGAATATATATTTATCTGTCACAAACATTTCACTGGAATAATTTCCTTTAAAAAAATCTTTTTTTCTATAAATCTCCTTATATAAACCTGTGTCAACATCCATAGAATACACATATATATTTCTATCCTCTTTGCTACTGTCAAAATATTCGTCTTCCTTTAATACATATGCATTCTTATTGTTAATAATAAATCCTCCCCATTTTTTTATTCAGATCATAACACACTAATTCATAATTAATGTAATCGTCCTCAGAAGTATCTTTTTATATCATCTATATTAATTCTGCATAGTACTCTTTCTATAGTTGTATATGATACTTTTTTTATCCTATCAGAATTTAATAATCCTTCTTCCATAGTTGACAGTTTTTTTCTTTATATTTCTTATCTCTATAAGTAACTCTCTGTTCTCCATAAAGATAAATATATCCGTCTTGTACTTCTGAAAAAAAGACCAAGGAATTAGCTCTACACTTTTGCAGTTCATAATCATCCAAATTTTTTTCTCAGTTGTATCATCAAATATTTTTCCCTTCCCTTACTGTTTTTATCCACTTCTTTAGCAAAAAGAATCATAGGGTATAACATCTTCTTTCCAATACCTATTTCCGGGTTCGGTTGCATATAATATCTTGAAAGTTTTAATTTCCTTGTCTTATAATTTATTTTTGTTGGCATCAAAAAGATAATAATTAGGTATACTAACCTCTACACCATCATCACCGATATCAATATTATATCTTATAAAAAAATATAATTATCAAATATCATGCTACTTGATATAAAAACCGGATTTAAATTTATTTTTCAAAAAAATTTTTTTCTTCCATTAAAATCATATTTTTCTTAAACTGGGTTCTCCATCCAATATATATATTTTTCCCCTTCAATAATTGATGTTCCTGAAGCATCAAAAAGTTTTACTATCTTTTTATTTGAATCCACTTTATAAAAGCCATAATCATACTCATCCTGTTTACGAAAAAAAACAGTATCATCTTTTACTAAAATACCCCAAATTCCACTTTGCACTTTGCATATTTCTCTAACCTGCTCATCCGCTTCATCCATATACATTAGTTTGTCTTTATATACAAAGTATATGCCGTTTGTCCCCTGCTTTACTTTTTCTATTTCAGTTCCACCTTTTTTTTCATCCCAGTCACTAATCTTTTCCTTCTGCCAATGCTTGTCTGCAGATATATACATAAAGTCAAATCTAGGTAATACAAAAAATATCAATACTATTATAAAAATAATAATGAAAAAAATAAGGTGAATAATATTGACAACCTTAGCTTGTTTTTTTTCCTCATTTGTATATAATCTCCTCTTCCATAGCACATTATACAATTCCTTCAAATAACTGGCTGAAATACACTTTATTGTCTTCAGTTATAGCAATTTTAGCATCCCCTCTATCTATCTCTACCAAATATGGGTCTCTTTGGTCAATTTTAAATTCATACAATTTCGTTAACATCTCAACCCCTGTAATAGTCGTATTTTTTTTTGTCTTAATTCCAAGTACTGTCATGTCTGATATAGTTTCTAATGTCAGAGCGGCTATTAAAGCATTTATCTTTATCATTAAAGGCTTATCCACTACTTCTTCTAAATGCAATATATCAATAATAGATCTTCTATATACCGAATTTTCTTCCAACTTTACATAAATTCTACTTATATTATTTAGAAAATTATTAACTAAAGCTTCTGTTTCACCACTTTGATATACTTCATATGAAAATGTACTTACATCTTTGTCATGATTACTATATACAGTATAAACTCTTATTTGATGAAGCAGCTCAAATAATGCTACTCTTGCCTGTTTATATCTTATTTTCTCAAATTTTTCTGCCTCATCACTTTCAAGTTTCTCTCCTAGGAAACTGCCACCAACCGTCCACACCACTGAGGCTATATTGGCAATATTTGATGACAGTGCAGCTACTCCAACTGCCTCACCTACCAGCGGAATTGCAATAATCGCAGCTGTTGCAGCAAGATTTATAATAAGCAATTCAACAAATAAACTATCTCTTTCACTTGCGAAGTACTCCCAAAGATTTGTTAAACCAAATGTCGTATCCGTCAGTTTTGCCTCTGATATATATGTATGTATAGGCCTGATAACATTTACTGCATCAATAATCCAATATCCTATGTCCATTCCATCTCCATAGTACTTCGTCATGTCACTATCAATCTCATTTATAGAGTCTATTGTTTTTTCATTGTTATTAGCTACATATGGCTCCAAATATTTTACTCTTGATAATAAAACATAGTTTCTTATTGCTACTGTAACTTCTTCTATATCCCCATAGCCATTTTGCTTCAGAATATCTGTCTGTATATTTTTTTGCTTTTTGCAATAATAAATCATAATTTTCTAAAAGAATACTTTTCTCAACCTTACTAAATTTAGCAAAATTTGCTTTTACCATAAAAATATATTTATAATATTACGTAATATTGCTTTATCCTTGCAAAGTAAAATATATTTTGCCAAATACCCTAACCACTTTCTCTCATAATACCCCTTTGTATTAGTACCTTCTACACCTTGGTCCATTATTGATATATTACGTATTGCAAGCTTTCTAATTACTGTCATATCAATTTTTGCCTGTTTAAAGTCATACTTATCCCAATATCCAATATTAAAATATGCATGTTCCATACCTTGTTCCACTACAAATTTAGGATACTTGAATAATGATTCTGTGAAGGTAAATTCCTGACCTGATGTTACAGGCCTAATATATACGTTTTTATGATATGGACAGATCATATATGAAGACATTATAAGCGACGCCTTACCCTTTCCTATATGTGTATTTGAATTTACACCATACCATTTAGAAAAGTTTTTAGCCTTACATTTGTTTTTTTTACCGGCCTCACATGCGCAACTCCCAAATACTGTCAAATCAGTTTCAACTAATTTCCTGTCATCCTCATTTAAGAGAGCCTGTCCACCCTGTTTGTCTGTATATACACCATGATCTTTACCCTTAACTCTGGACAATATGGAGCCTTTATCACAGTTAACTATTGCATCATTAACTAAAAACTCTAAACTTGAAGGCTTATGTTCTTTCCAATAGTTTTTCATTTTTTCTATTATTCTAAGTCTTTCCACATCACTTACTTGGTTAACATTTGGTGCTAATGTTGCATTCAGATATCCACTATGTCCGCTTCCATAGTAGTTATACATTTTTTTATTCTTTATAGGTATTTCTGCTATTTTAAACAGCCATTCATCCTGAGTCATATTCTCTCCTTTCTCTATATAACTTCCATTTCCTTAAGTGTCACTCCTTTTAATCTTCTTTTTAGGAGGCTTTCTGCAAGATCTACTCTTACTACTGTTTTATGCTTATCTATCTCTCCGGCTATCTTAAATATTGAAAAATCGGGTATATTTTTTTCTTTATTAAAACACCTTTATCTATCTGCCTTCCACATTTGAATATAGTCTTTTCTGAAAGACAATCCACTTCTTTCAATATCGGTATATGGTATGGCTTTATATCCTCTCCGGCTCCTTCTATAAAATTAACATGTTTGATTGTCATAGCCGGTTCATATATCTTTAATACCTCTATAGCTTTTTCTGAAAATACCGGGATGAAATCAATAAACAGCATGTCCGGATATATAATTTCAATGGTATCTGAATTTTTAACTAAAACACTGCTAATCGTTGGCTGCTTATAACTAAGATTTTCTGTTAAAAAAGTCTTATCTACTCCTTTATTCCAATCTATAGTTCTTGGCAGAGGATGAAGCCCGGGTTGTTGCGAAATCAAGTAATATTTTCTAATCATGGTCTTTCACCTCCAAGTATCTCACTTCTTTCCATATACCAACCAAAGCTTATATCAATATTTGAAAGCTCAGGTCCTTGTTTTTGCTTAAGTTTTATAACAAGTTCATTGAATAAATTTCTTAAAGTATCAAAATACATAAAAGCATAATCAAACATAAGTTGTGATATTTTTATATTCTTCTATTTCAATATCTTTGTACTCAAGTTCTTTAACAAAGCCTTTTTTTATATCATCCTTTTACAACTTTCTCTAAGCCCGAATTTTTGAAAACTTTCATATTCTTCATTCATATCCAAATAAATATTTTTCATCATATGCAACTAATAAGCACTCATATTCTCCGGTAATAAAGCTTGTACATAATGGTGAAATTATTACATGTTTTAATTCAGTTCTTTTTTTAGAAATCAGTGTATTTATAGTTAAAGCAAAGTCTTTTTCTATTTCTTCATTATGGGTTTTCCAATGCATTTCAAGTTCTTCAATCCCCTGTACTGACAGTTCATTAAGTTCCTTATCAAAACTTATATAAAATTGGTTTACCTTTTTATGCTGTTCCATACATTCATCTCCATTATGTCAGGTATACCTTTGAGCCTCTTGTAGTAGCATTATCAGACAACTCCACCTGAGTTCCATTTTGATTAAATTGTATGCTATCTTTAGATACCACACTTATACTTGAAGATTTACTTTCAATATCTACCTCAAGTTCTGCATCAACTGACAATACTCCTCTACTTTTTATATGTATACCCTCATTATCTATAAGTTCTATACTCGTACCTTTATTATTAGTAATTGTAATGCTTTCGGGGCTTAACCTTATCTCTTTTCCCTCTTTATTCCTAAAAAACTTTACCTTAGGGTTGTCCCTTCCGCCTCCGGCTCCTACATGAACCGCATTCTGTACATAGGCATTATTATCTTTATTGTCAGGAAACTTTACCATAACTCTGTCTCCTATTTCAGGCATGCAATACCATCCACCTCCGTCAGGACTTGAATAGATCGTGGCATAACTTAGTAAGCTATGCCCGCTGTTATCATTTTCATCATCATCAAATGCCACACTTACCAGTTCGTTTTCAACACCTGTTATTTCTCCAAATACCGCTGCACCGCTTAAGTTCTCATTATCATATGGAAATCCCTTTAAACTGCCTTTCTTTGCTAATAAATATTCATGTATAATTTCATTATGCTCAAAACTTGATTTTCTGCTGATGACCTTAAACTCTTCTCTGTTAAAAATAACATTATCACCTATATCATAGATATCTCTTAAAACCAGTTTGTAAGCCAACTCCTCAAATAAAATCCCCAAATATTCCTTTTCTACAGTACCAAACTCATAGTATTCACTTTTTATCTCTCCTATATTTCTTCCGTTTGGAACTCCAATAAAAAATCTGATTCCCTCTGTCATATAGTCAGGGTAAACCACATCTTCATTATTTCCTGCAAGTCTTTTTATATATTCCCAGTCATTTTCTCTATATTGACATGAAAAACCGTTTACTCCACCTTGTTTTTTTCTGTTGCAATTATAAAAAGCTCCTTTTTTTATATTCTTTAACAATTAACTCAATATTTCTTCATATGGTGTACTTGTTTTTTTGAAATGTCCTAAAATGCTCTTTTTTCTCCATCTCTATACTTTGACTGACAATCTCCAAACTTAATTCGTGTACATCTCCGTTACTTTTTATATCACATCCTTTTATAATGCCGAAAAACATAAGTTTCATAGTGTTCTCATCTGTTTTAGCCGATACTTTTACAAGTTCTCCTACTCTTGCAAGACAATCCTGTCTACTTTCTTTTCTTATATTTCCTTTTATAAATACAGTTCCATGTTGATTTGGAATAATTGTACTTTTATAAGTATTTATATTGATAAAATCAAAGCCTTCAACATACAACAGCTCAGCTCTCATATCAACCTCCTTATTTACAAGGTATTTTACACAAATCCAATTATGTCATTAAATATCCACTACCTTATTAACTGTTACCTTCCCAATTATGTATGCTTCCGGCAAAATCAATATACATATATTCACCGGTACCAAACGACAGTTTATCCCCATTATTTAATTCTTTTGCTCTATACTCCGCCTTATCATTCACCCTTACAAATCCCATACATTCTTCACCTAACAAAAGTGCTCTTTTATCTCTAATATCGAACACTATCACGATATGGTTCTTATCTCTAATTTCCTCATCTCCAAGTATTTGTATCATCATTATGTCACTACTTCCTACATAGTTTTTTTCCGCTACAAGCACCCAAGATTTACCAAGTCTTACACCCTTTGTACATACAAGCCATCCACAAACAGGGTATTCTTCTGTCAAATCTGCTCCTTTTTCAACTCTTCTTTTTACAAATTTTTCTTCTTCACTAATCATTTTCTTTTTTAACAGTCTGTATTTTCTTAATTGTTCTCCTATCTTTGTATCTTCTTTTTCCTTTTCTTTATACTGCTCTTTTTCTTTCAGACACTCCTGCCAAAGTTTCCCATATTTGCCTTCAAATACCACATAGATAAATTTTTCCTTTCCGATTTCCAGTATATTCTGATCTTTTAATATACTCCTTTCATATACCGCCTTGTTATCAATATATACAATACCGTCCGCTCTTGCAGGAATCAGATTAGCTTCCTTATTAATTAAAATTTTTTTCTATTGCTTTCAAGTGATAAGATTTTTAAAAATATTCATAAGGAACTCCTTTGCGTGTTTTTGCTAAGTTTTAGAATCTTAATTTGACCAATTGATACTCTTTTTTTACTTGATAAGCAATATTTAATTAAAATATAGTATCATATGGCTTTCAGCCGCTTTTACGACTTTGCCGTGAATAATCTAGGATAAATATTATATTTCTTAATTTTTCTTTTTACTTCTAAATCCATATATTATTATACTACACAGTAAACTTTACCTTTTTATATCAGCCAGACTCAGATTATCATTACTTTCCAAAATTATATATCTACCTCCTGCATCTGCATTACAGCTTATAATTAACCCTATTTTTGTTATTTGTAAAATAAAAGTCATAATTATGCAAATCATCTTCATCTAAAAAAAGGATATTTCAAATACTTATTAAACAAATCCTTCCAGCCTTTCTCATCTACAGGTATATTTTCATCAAGTCCCTTTACAACTGTAAAATTATCTTTTACAAATTTATCTTTCAGTTTTTCTATATCCACTAAATCTTCCAGTTTTATAACCTCACCTGTTTTCAAATCTACATTTAAACAGAAACACATATAATGCGGTCTATTGGCTTCCCTTACTACTACAAATCCATCATATTTTATACTAAGGTAACTTTCATCACTATAAATAATCGAATAATTGCTGCTTACTTCTAGACCATTATGAACAAAAATATCGTAGTATGTACCTGTTGATATAAGAAAAATCAGTTTATTAATCTGTTCCTGCTTCTCAACATCCTCCATGCCTAAAACACAAGGGTAATCTATGTCTAAATTCATCGTACTATTTATTAAACTGAATTTTTTTCCCACTATATTGTAACCGGAGTGGCGTTGTTACTTAAGTTTTCATATCTTATATATGAATTATATAATTCTTCTTTATCTGCATTTTGTTTAACTACATTTACTTTATTACAAGATATGCTTAACCCTATCACCACTGCCAAAATCATAATACACTTAATTTTATTCTTTAATCTTTTCACAGCACTTTTTATATAACTCCTCTCTTCTTTCTATATCGGTCTGTCCACCATTCACAATTTTTGTTACTCTTTTAACAGAGATATCCGGTTCTTCTTTTATTTTAGTATTTATTTTTTTTAGTTCACTCCAATACCAACTGGCAGATTCCCATGGATAATTAATTGCCACATAGCTGTAACCTTTATTTAATATATCATCATCACCTATATATTTTGCAAATTTGTAATAGTTTTCTTTCCATGTCAATTGTATATATCCTGCTCCTCTGTATTTGGCACCATCATTTTTCTCAGCAGGACTTCCCGGAGCATTGTTTCCTTCTTTAAAATCTCTTGATCTAAAATATTCTTCAGGCGATGAAGAATCCCTACCATACCTTTCTACTAAAATTTCTCCACAACCACTTTCCACGCTACATTGAGCTAAAAAATGTCGTATACTATTGATATTGGTAATATCATATTCTGTCATTGCTGAATTTAATTTAAGAATCATATTATCAGTAATCACGTTTTCACTCCAACCTATATCTATTAAATTTTTCTTTGTAATTATATTTTTAATTTTTCCACAGATTCCATCACTTTTTACATAGTATGATTTTCTTTCCCATTCAATCTCACCTCTGGTAACCATAGCTCCGTCTTTTCCAAGATAATAGCTATTTCCATTTGTTACTATCATTTGAGATACAGCCAATTCCCCACTACTTCTTAAGTAATACCATTTTTTACTTTTTTTATCCTGTACCCATTCAGATCCTGCCATATTACCTTTGCTCTGGAAATAATAAATCTTTCCATCTATAGAACGCCAACCTGTTGACATATAACCCTTAGTATCAAAATAATACCATTTGTCATCTATCTGCTTCCAACCTGTTTGTACCTCTCCATCCTGATTCAGATACTTCCACTTACCTGTATTTTTATCTTTCACCCAACCTATATATGATACTGCCCCCAATACTATATTCTTAGGCTCCACCTCGGCTTGAGCTGCTCCTGTATGTACTCCTGATATTCCTCCCCCATATAAACTATTTGCAAATAAAGTATTAACATCTCCATTTTTCCAATTTGCAGGGTTAAATGCCTCACTGCTTCCTACTACAGTAGGTATACTTCCTAATGCTATTTGTGCTATGTATGTTTTTATAGTCTCTGTTTCCGTTCCTTTTACAGTACCCATAGAAGGGATAGCTCCCAATGTCGCCTGCCATGCTCTTCTCATATCTACTTTGGGAAGTTTATTTATTTGTGATTTGGCATATTCTCCGGTTTCATTGCCTATAAAAACTGTTCTTTTACTGTGTATATCAATATTTCTTTTTATTTTTAACGATGTCTTACTCATTATTTACCCCCATGATATTGACTAACTGTTTTAATAACTTCCAATGCCGCTCTTTTCCATTCTTTTCTATCTTTATACAAACAACTGAAAGTTCCCTGTAGTATAGTTTTTTCTGTACATGCAAGATACATTATGTTATAAGCCTCATCATCTATTCCATAACTTTGAAAATCAAATCTATTTATGATTACATCTTTTTCTACATCTTCATTTTCTTCAAAAAACTCATATCCCGGATTTGCATTTCTTATAATCTGTTTTATAAGTCCCACCGCAAGTCTTGTATCTTCATCATTTCCTGAAATTCCAAGATCTGTAAAAGTAAAATTGACAGACATATCAAGACTTGTATAAATCTCATCAGGCCTTTTTCCTGAAAAGTACTTAATTTCTGCTATCTCAGGTAACATAGGAACAAAGTTTTCAGGTAACATAACACTTACTCTACTATTAAAAAGCAATGTTTTATTAAAATGGATTAATTCATTATTTATATATAATCCCTCGTCTATACTTCCGAAAGTATCCCTTCTTTGTATATGAAGTGCCTTAACTATCTGCTCATCATAATATTCCATATACACTATCTCCTATTTTTAATAAATATTTATTTTTTTCTGGATACTTATATCCTTATCTGCATTTATTTCCATCATATCAGATTTAATCTTTACTTTTTTTCGTGCTGACATTATTAATGAATCAGGCGAACTGAATGTAAGGTTTTTTTACCTGATATATTCACCTTATTATCCGCTTTTTAACTCTACTCCGTTATCTTTTTATATGCAATGTCTTACCGTCTTTTTGTAACTATACCCTTTATTTCATTGGAAAAATTTTGACATGTTTTCACACTCTATGGCAAATACATTTTTACTCTCATCCATATCTCCAAAGTATACTTTTTATCTTTGTTCCAATTTCCGACATGCAATACATTACATTTCCTGTAACAGGCAACCACTCAAGTTTATATCTTTTTCTTCTCCAATCCGCTGTCTGTGGAGAACTTTACAAATATATCCTCTGCTTTTACATCTACAACTTCTGCGGATATTACAAGTCCTCTTATTCTTTCATTATAAACCCTCTTACTTCTTATATTTCCTTCTTTGCAAACTTTGTAATGAAACTTAAGAGTTGCTTCAATTGTCTGTACCTCTTTTTCACATATTATAAATCTTAGCCCCCTATTTTTGACCACAGTTCCAAGTTCGTAATCTTCATCTGAATAAAACATATGGTAAACTCCCTCTATGTCATAGTCTTTAGATTTATCATGTATATGATTACCTGATGCATAAAAATCTTCTTGTAACTCTGTTTCTTTCGCAGACCTTGGCAGTCCATAGCTTAGTCTCACTCCATTTTCATAAAATAATGGTATAAGTATGCTCTCTCCAAGTCCTGATATTCTTTTCATAAACTGCCAATCAGTCTCATTATACTGAAACAGCAACTTCCCAACTCCTGTATCTTCTTTATTAAATACTACTTTACCTAATGTATCAGGCATAACATAGTTTAATATTTCTTTATATGTAAGTTCTTCATCCTGAAAAATCCTTGTATGTTTTTCTTTATCAAGCATTATAGTGTATCCCACAGCTTTTATTTCAAGGGTATTTATCTTATTGTTGTATACCAACTTACAATCCTTAACAATACCGTTAAATAAGCCTTTCCTTTGCTCACCAATATATGTAAACAGTGTTAATTTCTTTCCACATAAGTTTCTCACAATATTTTCAATATTTTGATTTTCCTTAACCGAACACTCAATCATAAGTACCGGATGCGTATTCGGTTTGACTTTAAAACTTACATCATAAATATCTTTTACTTCAAAAATACTTTCTACAAATATATCATCCAGTGAGTACGACATATACCCTCCTTTAAACAACTTAAACTATCAGGTTAAAAATTCTATATACTTATTGAATAGGTTTCATAACAACCTCACCATTTTCATCCATTACTAATATAGGATTGCTTCCATCCTTATTAAATCTAACTATACGCAATGTAGTGCTTTCCTCTATTTTATATTGATATAAGAAAACGTAATCATCACTGCAATATAGTCCCGGTGTACATGTATATTTGTTTGATTTTTCATCAGTATAAATTATATTGGTGATACCTGTATCTATATCTGTAATGAATAGCTTTGTTTTTATAGTTTTCTTCCTCACTGTAAAATCCACTTGCCACACTATATATAAATTTACCACTTACCTCATAATTTTTCGACAAAATCCTCTGTTTTTATTTTTGAATGCCGACTATTTCATATTTAAAAAGTTTCTCTACCTTTCTCCTTCTCAATATCCTCAACTTTTTGCACGTAACATCGCCTGTGGATGAAATTTTAACTCTACTTCTTTTTTTCTCTTCTTCACTAAATCCTTCGCTTGTTATTCTTATTTTTGTCTTTATAATTTTTTTATCTCTATAAGTAATTTCTAATCGTTGAGTAAAATATATGTATCCATCTAACACCCTGTAATAATTTGGATTTAAATCATATAATTTTATACTAACCAGCTCATATTCTTCCACATTCCTATCATGTATCTCTTCTTTCCACCAACTTTTATCATTTCTTATTATGTAATCCATCTTCCAAGTCCATGCAGAATAAGGTTCTATATTCTCTTGCTTACTAAAATAACAATCAAACAAATCCCATGGTGATGCTTCACTATAGTATCTAACTCTTCCCAATCTTTTTTGCTTATATTTTACCTTATTCCAATTAAATATGTAATAACATGGTACATCTATTCCCACGTCTCCATAAGGGTTTTGGTTACCATTTATACATACACTATAACCATTAAATACCGTGCTGCCAATTCCAAGAATAGGTCTAGGTTCATAAAACACTTTTGATGAGTAAACTTTTCTTCCATCCAATGTGTATTTCTCAAGCCTACCATTGCTAAAACAATATATATACTTATCATCAGTATAAAATCTATCATCTTTTTCTCCACTGATAAACTCTATTATGTTTCCTTTACCTTCTACATAATCATTATTACTGCTCATACTAATCTCATATAATCCTAATTTATCTCTAAAAATACAAAAGATATTATTTTCAATTATCATAATTCCTTCTATTGGTTGCCAATCAGAGGCTACTTCTTTCACCTCTGTACCAACACTATTCATATACATAAGTCTGCCCCTATACAAAAAATATATACCTTCTTTTGTTTGGCAAACCCTTCCTATGCTCCTTACAGTTACTTTTTCATTGTCATGAAAGAACATTTTTCTGATAATATTCGGATACTTATCAGCAGGAATATACATAAAATCAAATAATGACAGGACAAAAATATGCTATAGCAATTATACTTACACATATAATCCATTTCTTTTTCATATTGAAACCCTCCATTCCACCGGATTCTGTTGTTAATATAAATTGTGATGAGTCATTCCCAAGGAAAAACCTATTCTTTTTATAAACTTCTTTGTTCAAGCCGGTGTCAACATCTATAGAATAAATATATAGATTTCTATATGCTTCTTTATCTGTATATTCATCCTCATTTATTACATATACATTGTTTTTGTCAACAATAAATCTGTTCCAATCTCCCGGTATATCCGGGCTTTTACCTACTCTTTCATAGTTTACATAAGTTTCATTAGAGCTGTTTTTTATATCATCTACACTGATTCTAAATACCGCTTTTACATTAATTTGGTAAGTAAACTTCTCGCTGTTATCATCTTGTTCTTCCAGCGTAATTTCTTCCGACTTTCTTTTATATTCCTTGTCCAGATAAGTGATTTTCTGATTTCCATAAATATAAATATATCCGTCAACCTCACCCGAAAAATTCCAAACAGATAATTCTATACTCTGTAACTCATAATTGCATATATCAATAGTGCTAAGGAAAATATTATGAAGAATAAAATCCACCTAAACTTTAATTTACCCTTTTTCCACTATCATCAATGTCTCCTTAAGGCTTATCTTTATATCTTTTTCTAAATATATATAATAAACTAATCACATCATCTGATATTTCTTTACTCTCTCCATTCCCATACTCATATATATATATAACTCCTTCATCATTTCGCTTATTCATATATTCCCACAGTTCTTCAAAACTATTTATATCTTTAAACTCTTCCAATCCCTCATTTTCAGCAATTGATATATACCTGTTCTTATGTGCACCCCATATCTTTATATGTTTCATATTATCATTAAAATTTTGTATAAATTCTGATGTTCTTTCTACCTTCAGTTATCCGAAAAGGAGCCAAGAGTAGGTATCTTAACTAAAATATAGGGCTTTATAACTTCATCATATATATCTAAAAGCACAGGTTCAGTTTCTACTACTCTGATGTTTCCTTCACTGTCTGTGTACTCCATATTTGCACCTGCATACAACATCATTCTGTATTTTTTCCAGCCATCTTCCATAAATTCTAATGATTCTTTTTTTCTCATATCTTCCAATTTTTTTATCTCTTTCCTTAAATAAATGATTCCCATATATCAATAATGCTAAGGAAAATATTATAAAACACAAAACCCATCTAGACTTTTAATTTACCCTTTACCCCTATCATAAATGTCTCCTTAAATCTTATCTTTATATTTTTTTCTAAATAAATATAATAAACTAATCTACTGACGAGTTTGAAAAGCTATATAATAAGACACATGTTCTTCTGGCATCTTAACCGGTAGAACCTCTCATTTTAATTTGCACTAAATCTTGACATAGGACCATTACCCTCATATGTTTTAGCAATTATTTGTGTCACCTTTCCGCCGGATGATAAATATTCTTCTTTTTTATCCCCTCTTATAGTACCTCCAATAAATGCCTTCCCATGTTTATTGGGCTTAAGCTCTGAATAAAATTTCTGTATATCAATAAAATCAAAACCGTTTATTTCTAAAAGTTTCGCCCTCATAATACACCTCCATGTATTTATCTTTTACCAAAAATTTCTTCATTTTTCACCTTATCGTATAGTCAAAACTTCAGGTTTATCATCCGAGCTGTCTTCCATGCGAACCACTTCAATCTTAACCTTATTGTTATCCTCTATAGACAAAGTAAAATCTTTACCATATTCTATATACTCTATAACATCTTCCTGCTCACCCTTCTTTACCCATATTATATTCATATCTTTAGCCCAGCCGACCTTATCAAGGCTCTTTACTTGCACATACAAAGGCTCCTCATACATAGCAAGTTTGTAGGAAATATCTCGCTCAAGTTCATTATTTCCCTTTTCCATAATACATACTTCACCTTTCAAATCTGTTGCAATTTCATTTAATCTTTTTATTCTATTTATATATTTGGGTGCATACGTCATAGTGAATCCCCGTATCATTTTATCATCACCAACATCAACGCTGATTCCGGCTTCTAAATATAAAGGATCGCAGAAACCGTATATACCATGTGAACCATATCCATAAGCATAATCTCCCCTCTTACGATTCCCAAAAAGTTCAAAATCAACATCAGAAATACCATCTCCGAATTCTGTCTTTAGACTTACAACATACCATTTAGAATTACCTGCCACTTTACAATACCATATAATACAGTGTATTTCCTTGCCTTCTTTAGTAAGTATAATTTCCGCTCTTTTTTCATTCTTTTTCAGCTTTCCGTTATATTTCCAACCGTTTGATAAAAACTCGTCCAATGGGCAAGGCATTTGGTATAAAGAACCGTCAAGCTTGAATATATAATCGTCTATAGATTTTCCCATAGTCATAGGTTTTTTATACTCACCCCAATCACTTCCGGAAAAAAGCTCCTCATTTTCACAAGTCGTTTTTTCAGACTCTATTGGGGTAACCATTAAGTAGTCTGCACTATATCCACCAAATATACTTTGCTCATTCTTATGAAGTCTGACGTCTACATTCTCTATATACATATAAGAAAAGGGATTATATATTTTGTATCTTACGGTAAGTTTTCCATCTTCCTCTACTATAAATTCCCAGTCTCTAAATTCTATAGAATTGTCACTTCCTCCTCTTGCATATAGCGGCATTTCAAATATGTCTTCAGATTCCATGTACTGACTGTAATTTTGTAAGAGGTATTGCCATACTTCTACTGTAGACAATGCACCTGCCATTTTTAATACAATCTCTGCATTCTCAATATTTATAAACTTCCTATCATCTTCAAAAATAACATAATTTTTCAAACTGTTTTTAAAGATATTTTCATATTCCATTTCATTTAAAATATCAAGAAACTTTGCCTGTTTTTCTTTAGTATCCAGTACACTTCCATTTCCTAAAATATTGGAAGCTCCACCATGAGACACATGCAAAGTCTGTATCAACCACTTAAGTTCCTCAAGATCTGATTCTGATAATCTATCCACCTTATTATCAAACTCTTCATATTGGTTCTTTTCAAATTCAGAAGTTTGTTCTACAGACTTCTCATCACTTGCTAAACCACAGGAAAGCAGAATATTTGTGCATACTATTAATATTATTACTATAAAAATTCTTCTCATTTTTCTATTCTCCAATATCCTGATGCCCTACCATATAGTCCGGATTTTATTCTTTTTTGAAATGGAAAAGATACTCGAATCGTACATTTTCAGAAGCGTCATACAAATACATTCGAAGCAATATATCTTCAAGGCTTCTAAGTAAACTTCCGGTCATCTTATTGCTTTCAAAACCGTCAATAAGAACCTCTTGTCTGCCTGAGTATGACAGTGCTTTTATTTTATAAGGAATCAGAGCTTCCTCATCTCTTATATCAAATCCGGCATATCCGGTTCTTTTATCATAAAGATACCTCATAAGTCCGTCCACACAGGCATGTTTTAACTCTTCCTTTTTAACACTCCCACCGCTTTGCATCATATTGCCAGGTACGAATTCTTTCAGTGCATCCCTAAACAAACCGATCTTGCAGGACTGTCCTGTAAGCCTGATCATGTCAAAGTTATAAAGTTCTCCATTTGTATACAATCTTTCCATAAATGCTTTCATAACCGCATATATTTCACCGGCAATCAGTTTTTCAACTTCATAACGGTTAAAATTTATCTTTGACATTTCTTCCAAAATATATCTGTAAGGATCACCAGGCAGTTCCTCAATCACTTCACTTCCAAGATCTTTCTCAAGTTCAAGAAGTTTGGATATAATTTTCAGTTTTAGAAGTTGCATAAGTAATGCATTTACTTCTTTATCACCACTTACAAACGGCTACTTAATATTATTACTATTCATAATATTCTATACTTACAGTATCATCGTATACTAAATCCAAATCAAAACTCTTAGGTAATATTATCTTTTTTAGGTTTGGGCACTCATCAAAAAGATAGCCTTTTGCATCTATTATTTTCAGTGATTTTGTAAACTTTACCTCCTCCAAATTTTCAGCACCCATAAAAACTTCCCCTCCTATATATTCCAACCCTTCCGGTAACTCTACTTTTTTTAGCCCTGTATAGCAAAATGAAAACTCATCTATCTTTCTAATACTGTTTGTAAACTTTATATGTTCCAACTTCTTACAATTAGCAAAAGCAAACATGTCAATATTATCTAATTTTTTTCATTTAGAACTACTGTTCTTAATTGTTTACAACCTGAAAAACAAGCAAATGGTATTTCTGTTAAATTTTTAGGTAACCTAATTTCTACCAAATTTTTTTACATCCTCTGAATGCACATCCATTTATTTTAATCACACTGTCAGGTATAGCTATACTTTTTTTAGTTCTTTACAACCATCAAAAGTATATTCCCTAATCTCTGTTATACCTTCAGGAATTTCGATTTCTTTTTTTAGCATTATATCCGCGAAAATACCTCTCTTATACCCTAATAAAATATTATCTTCAATTATAAACTTTGATTGAAAGTTTAAACTTATATAAACTAAGGCACTTATGCATATGACAAACACTAAAAAAATATGTGTATTTTTCTTTCTGTTCATTTTACATATCTCTTCTTTTTAATAATATATAATTTCGGGTTCATCCTTAGTAAGTCAAATTCATCAATAAAATATTTACCCTCCATATGTTTCGGCAGTCTTATGATTTTTTTAAATTTATACAATCTGACACAACATCATTACTTATATATTCTATACTGTCCGGAAATGTTATTGTCGCAAATCCTATATATTCCACACTTTTGGGAATTTCCACTGTCTCAAGCCCCTTTGATTCTGAAAAAACCAACCCTACTATCAGTTTTGTTCCGTCTTGAATTTTTACAAAACTGTCATTTCCTGAATGTTCCAACAATATCTTTTGAAAATATTTGCAATGATATTTATCCTGTTCCAAATATCTTTTATCAAAAAAATCTCTACTTTAAAATCTGTTCATATCAAGTTCCTAAATACTCCTTTCTATTTCCTCTTAGCTGCTTTTGGCATCATATTTTTCGTACGCTTCGGTATCTGATTCAATAAATACCTTTTCAATATAAATACCAATTCTTGTCAAGAAGTACGACTTCAACTTTATATTCTTTATATTAAATAAAACTTCAAATATAAAAAAATATCTATTTTTATATTTGTTTTCTATAATTTTTAGTAAATTCTTACTATTATACTATCATATACTAGTACATTTTTCAATATATTTTACCGTCAACAACCAAAAAAATACCCTCAAAACCGTTAAATCTCCGGATTTGAGGGTATTATAGCCTTTATGGGCTGAAATATTGAATTTTGATACTAAGTAAAGCTTATGTTTTGCATTGCCTCAGTTATTATCAATCTTCCTTTGACAGGAAGTTATAGCAAAGAGCTGCCAGTGCACCGCCCACTAAAGGAGCAAGTATGAATACCCATACCTGTGAAAGAGGGAGTGAACCGAAACCGCTCATAAGAGCCGGTCCGAAGCTTCTTGCAGGGTTTACCGATGTTCCTGTAAAAGGTATACCCATAATATGAATAAGTGTAAGTGAAAGTCCGATTACAAGACCTGCCACACTGCTGTTTCAGGCTTTGAAGTAACTCCAAGGATTGCAAGAACGAATACAAATGTAAGTATAACTTCCACCAAGAATGCAATTCCGGCAGAGATGCCCATCGCACTGGCCTCACCGAATCCGTTTGTTCCAAGTGCTGCATTTGAACCGAGGATTACGCAAAGCAGTGCAGCGCCTAAAATACCGCCTAAAAACTGTGCAACTACATATCCTACAAAGTCCTTTACTTCCATTCTGCCTGATACAAGCATTCCAAGCGATACGGCAGGATTGATATGACATCCTGAAATGTTTCCTATAGAATAAGCCATAGCCACTATAGAAAGGCCGAACGCAAATGCGATAAGCAGTGTGGAAAATCCAAGCGGTACCACTACATTGCTCTTACCTAAAAGTGTGTTTGCCGCTACGGCACTTCCACATCCGAAGAGTGTGAGTACACAGGTACCTATAAACTCCGCTACATATTTTTTCATTACTACCTCCAATATTCTCTAAAAGATATAACATTGACAAAATATCCTTTTGTCAAACAACGAGACGTATTATACAACTTAATTTTATAAAAGTCTATAGCATGATAAACAATTTGAAAGAAAAAAGGACCGCTCTCGGTCCTCTTATCTTTATAATACCTTACTTAAGAAGGTCTTCAATCTTTCATTTTTCGGATGTGTGAAGAATTCTTCAGGCGCATTTTCTTCCACAAATTCTCCCGAGTCAAGGAATACCACTCTGTTGGCAACTTCTCTTGCAAATCCCATCTCATGCGTTACCACTACCATGGTCATCTTCTGCTCCGCCAAGTCCTTCATAACCGAGAGTACCTCTCCAACCATCTCAGGATCAAGTGCCGATGTCGGCTCGTCAAAGAGCATTACATCAGGCTTCATACAAAGTGCTCTCACTATCGCAACTCTTTGCTGTTGACCTCCTGAAAGCTTTGAAGGATACTCGTTTGCTCTGTCGGCCAGGCCTACTTTTTCAAGCAAACTCATGGCATATTCGGTTGCACTTTCTTCATCTGCGCCTTGAAGCTTCATAGGTGCTATAATTAGGTTTTTAACACTGTCATATGTGGGAAGAGGTTGAACTGCTGGAATACCATTCCCATCTTTTGGCGGTGAAGGTCAATGTTCACATCTTTTTTGCATATATCCACACCTTCAAAAAGTATTTCTCCGCTGTCGGCCACCTCCAATTTGTTTAAGCATCTTAGGAATGTCGACTTTCCCGAACCTGACGGCCCTATAAGGCAGACAACGTCGCCCTTATTGATATTAAGCGAAATATTTTTCAGGACTTCTTTGCCATGAAACTCTTTGGATAGATTTTTTACTTCTATAAGCTTATCACCTGCCACTTCTAGCCAACCTCCTTTCAAACAACTTCAACAAATAGGTAAAGAACATTACCATTATAAGATATAACAGCGCTACGGCCAAAAACGGCATCATTGCCGAGTATGTCCTGCTCCTTATAACTTCTCCGGCCTTTGTCAAATCCTCAAGAGCAATATAACCTGCTACAGATGTCTCCTTCATAAGTACAATGAACTCGTTTCCAAGTGTAGGAAGTACATTTTTTATAGCCTGCGGCATTACAATATTTACCATTGTCTGCGCGTAGCTAAATCCGAGACTTCTGCCGGCTTCCATCTGACCTCTCGGTATTGAATTGATACCCGAACGGAATATCTCGGCCTGATATGCTCCCGAGTTTATTCCGAAAGCCAGTATGGCTGCGATACTTTTATCAATACTTATGGAGCTGAATATAACAAAGTATATTATAAGCAGCTGTACAACTACCGGAGTACCTCTGATTACTGTAAGGTAAATATTGCATATGAAGTTTAAAATCTTCAACTTCTTTGTATTCTCATATACATTCCTTACTATTGCTACACTAAAGCCAAGTACAAATCCCAGTATTACCGCAAAAAATGTAATCTTAAGTGTGACAAAAAGTCCTCTAAGCAGCAACATCCACCTGTCGTCAGTTATAAAGTTTAAAACAAATTGCGCTTTTAATTCTTCAAACATATTACTCTGCCTTGATATATTTTGCTATAATGCTGTCTATTGTTCCGTCAGCCTTAAGCTCTGAAAGCGCCTTATTGACTCCGTCAAGAAGCTCTTTGTTACCCTTTTTAACCGCTATAGCATAGTTCTCGTCTGCATATGCCTCATCCAAAACCTTAAGTCCGCTGACTTCTTCTGCAAACTTGTTTGCTACCGCACTGTCTATAACTACAGCATCTATCTTACCCTGGCTGAGTGCCTGTACTGCATCCATTCCCTTGTCATATCTCTCAACTGTCGCATCCTTTACATCACTTGCAAGGATATCTCCTGTAGTACCTGTCTGTACACCGAGCTTCTTTCCTTCAAGATCTTTGGCTCCTGCTATAGTTGAATCGTCTTTTACAATAATAAGCTGCTTTGATGTGGTATATGTATCTGAGAAGTCAACGCTTTGCTTTCTCTCTTCCGTAGCTGAAATACCTGCAAGTCCGATATCCGCCTTACCTGATGTCACCTCAAGTATTACAGAATCAAATGCTATATCCTCAACTTTTACCTCAAGACCGAGTTTCTTTGCAATAGCGTCCGCTATATCCATATCGATACCTACAATCTTATCTCCGTCATGGTACTCATAAGGTGGGAACTCCGCATTTGTAGCCACCAAAAGCTTACCTGCCTCTACAGTCTTTATCTGAGAAGCGTCCGCACTGCCCTCAGCCTTTGAATCCGCTACACTTTCACTTGTCGCACTTGATTCATTTGCCTTGGTCTCTGTAGTCTTTGAACCGCCGCATGCCGCCAAACTTGCCGCCATAAGTCCTGCTAAAGCTATTGTCAATATTTTCTTCTTCATAATATCCTCCGATAAATATATTTTATGATTTCTTCTTGCATAACTATACATCACTATTTATAATAATGCAAGAGAAAAATTCGATTTACACAAAAAAGACTCTAAATCCTGTAGCTTTATAATGTTAGAAAACTAATCATCATACTGTATACAAAATTAGAGTCTTTTTAGAGCCCTCATACCCGATAAATGCAATCTATCTATCAGCTATACCGCTAATGAAGTCAAGTATCTTTCCATCTCATCTACGGCACTTACTTCGTCATCGCCGTCTGCTGATATGTATACCTCTTTGCCATCACCAAACTTCAATGTCATCATGCCCATGATACTTTTTGCATTCACCTTCTTAGTACCACTTTCAACATAAATTCTGCTTTCAAACTGGCTGGCCACCTGTACTAGCATAGCTACCGGTCTGGTTTCAGTTTTTGCATCCATTGCAACCTTAACTGACTTCCTAACCATTTTCTCTCCTTACTTTTCCCTTAACTTGTCTGCGATACTTGAGAGCTTACGTAGCCTGTGATTCACCCCACTTTTTGTGAGCTGTGGTTCAATCATCTTGCCAAGTTCATCCAAAGAAGCATGAGGGGCTCTAAGTCTGGCATTGGCCACCGCCTCCAGATTTGATGTCAATTTATCAAGTCCCATCTTATCCTTAATAAGCTGTATATCCTCAAGTTGTGAAAGTGATGCTAGAACCGTCTTATTTATATTGGCGGCCTCACAGTTCACTTTACGATTTACATCGTTTCGCATGCCTTTTAAGATTCGAATATTTTCGAATTTCATAAGTGATGTAGTTGCTTCCATCAGACCAAGTGCAAGTGAAATCTGTTCACTGTCCTTTACATATACTACATAGGACTTTTTTCTGGTTGTAATCTTCGGGTAAAGTGATAAATCCCCCATCAACTCCTTCATAAATAATGCATCTTCCATAGTGTTACAAACTATTTCAAGGTGATAACTCTTTTCAGGGTCTGTTATCGAACCTGCCGAAAGGAATGCTCCGCGAAGAAACGCCTTTTTACAACAGGAATTGATCAATACCGAATTACTGCCAAGTGACAGCCCGTCCACCGGCTCCTGATTTTTAAAAAGTTTTACAGCCTTAAGCACTTCTCTTGCACCTGTATCATCTATAATACTTACCGAATAAAGATGTTTGTGCTTGATGAGTGCACTATTGCTTATAACTACATCTGTATTTATATTAAATGTTTTTTTTACTAATGTAAAGTACTTTCTGGCAAGTGCCGAATGTTCCGTGGTTATTCTTAAAGATATTTCGTTAGTTTCATCTAACGAAACCGTACCGCTGAAGTATAAAATTGCCAAAATTTCTGCAAGTTTGCAATGTCTGACATCCGAAGTCACTCTTATAAGTTCATCTTTTACTTCTGAAGAAAAATGTCATCTTTTTGCTACCTGCGGCTATTCTTGAAATGTTCTTGCCCATATCTCTATGTTCCAGTCTCACTCCTATGCCCTCTATGGTATCAAGTCGTCTCTTCAGAGCCGCTGCAATAGCTACGGAGCGGTGTTGTCCGCCCGTACAGCCTATACCTATTACCAATGCACTCTTTCCTTCATCTATATACCTCGGTATCAAAAACCTTATCATATCGTCAAGTTTATCAAGGAAAACTTCCGCATCTCCGTTTGAAAAAGACATAGTCGGCAACACCATGCTCCTCTCCGGTCTTTAATCTGAGGTCAGGGTCATAAAAAGGATTCGGTAAAAAAATCTTACATCAAACAAAAGATCCGGATCATCAGGTATTCCGTACATATATCCGAATGAAAGTACGGTCACAAAGAGATTGTTGAATGACTTGCCGTCAACGTAAATTGCTCTAAGTTCCTGTTTCAGCTCCTTTGTAAGCATTCTTCCGGTATCCATTATTCTGTCCGCTTTTGCTCTTAAAAAAACGCAAGTCTCTGCCTTTCAAGATGTATACCGTCTATCAGTCTGCCGTCTGCCGCCAGCGGATGATTTCTTCTGGTCTCCTTATACCTTTTTATAAGTGCTTCATCATCCGCCTCAAGGAAAAGAATTTCCATATTTATTTTCTTATGTTTCAGCTCATCTATTACGCCGTCAAGTCCGTCAAGTCCGCTTCTGATATCAATGCCCAGAGCCACACCCTTCATTCCTCTTTCAGAATCAATGGTCAGCTCTACAAAATTTGAAACCAACTCTACAGGTAAATTGTCCACACAGTAATAACCGAAATCTTCAAACATCTTTAATGCAACAGTCTTACCTGAACCGGACATTCCTGTTACAATAATTATCTTCATATCAAATCATCCTTACTTCACATTCCAATTTTACACCGAACTTTTCATACACACTGTCTTTTACATGCTGTATCAAGTCCTTTACATCCTTTGAGGTGGCGTTGTCGTAATTTATCACAAAGCCGCAGTGCTTACCTGATACCGCCGCACCTCCAAGTCTGAATCCTCTAAGACCCGCATCATCTATAAGCTTTCCGGCAAAATATCCTTCAGGTCTTTTAAAGGTGGAGCCTGCACTCGGATACTCAAGAGGCTGTTTTTCTTTTCTTCTGTTATTTAAGTCTATAACGGTCGCCTTTATCTTTTTTCTGTCTCCATATGCCAACTTAAGCCTTGCCGCCAGTACAATCTCTTTGTTTTCCAAGATATTACTTTTTCTGTAACCGAGCTCAAGCTCACATTTCTTTTTCCACTTGATACTTCCGTCAGGACATAAAACCTTTACTTCTGTCAGTACATGAGAAAGTTCGCCTCCGTATGCGCCTGCATTCATCACTATTGCACCGCCCAAAGTTCCCGGAATACCGCAGGCAAACTCAAAGCCGCTAAGCCCCGCTTCCATAGCATATGCGCTGACTTTTTCAAGCCCGAGTCCCGCTCCCGCCTCTATTATGTCTTTGTCGTGACTTATAGTATTATTAAGACAGACGGTAGAGATAATAACGCCGTCATATCCTCTATCATCCGCCAAAATATTGCTACCCTTTCCAAGGATATAATATTTCATATTTTCTTTTTTTATTATTTCCATACAAAGGCGCAACTCTTCTTCAGTTACGGGAATCAAAAAGAATTTACATTCTCCGCCTACGCGAAAGGTTGTATGTTCCTTTAACAGCTCCCCTTTTTTGCAATTTTTGCCAAGGATGCTTTCAAAATCCATAATTATCTCCACCGGTTATTTTAGTTTTTTCCGGCAATATTTGCCTGAACTCTGTTATAAAGTTCCTGTGCCGCATTATATCCCATCATTTTCTGTCTGTGGTTTACAGCGGCGGTCTCTACAATAATTGCCAAGTTCCTTCCCGGTCTTACAGGCAGTACATGGCATACCACTTTATTTCCGAGATATTCGATATAATTGTCCTCAAGACCCAGTCTGTCATAGTCTTTATTTTGTACCCAGTCCTCAAGCTGTATAACAAGGTCTATAGACTGTGTATCCTTTACACTCAGTACACCGAAGAGTGCTTTAACATCTATGATACCTATTCCTCTAAGCTCAATAAAATGCTTTGTTATATCAGGTGCTGTTCCCACAAGTGTCTGCTGTGACACTTTCCTTATCTCCACAACATCATCCGATACAAGTCTGTGTCCTCTTTTTACAAGTTCAAGAGCCGCCTCACTTTTACCGATACCGCTGTCACCTGTGATAAGTACACCTTCGCCGTATACATCTACCAAAACTCCGTGTATTGATATAACCGGAGCCAATTTCACATTCAGCCATCTGATAATCTCAGCTGTAAGATATGTTGTGGACCGCTCGGTTCCAAGACATGGCACACCGTAGTGTAAGCAGTATGAAAGCATATCCTCATCAGGTTTTATACCTCTGGCATACAGTACACATGGTACCTTATATGACAATAATTTATCGTATGTCTTTTTCTTTGTTTCCTCATCAATTGTCTCTATATACGCATTCTCCACATTTCCAAGCACCTGCACTCTCTCACTGTCAAAGTGATCAAAGAAGCCTGCAAGCTGCAGCGCAGGTCTGTTGATTTCCGGATGCTTTATTATTATAGACTCTGTATCTATTTCCGGTGTGTAGTTCGTTAGGTTTAACTCGGTAATAAGCTCCTTAATTGTTACATTTTCTCCCATGGTACCTCCTATCATTTTCCCCCTATAAAAAACTTATCCCAAAAGCTCTAAAAGCTCTTCCTTTGAAATATTTGACAGTGACATTCCCTCTTCAAAGTTAAGTACTCTGTCCGCCAAATCCTTCTTTGATTCCTGTAGCTTTACTATTTTTTCTTCTATAGTTCCTTTTGCAATAAGTCTGTATACCGTTACAGTGTTTTTTTGTCCGATTCTGTGTGCTCTGTCTGTAGCCTGATTCTGTGCCGCAAAGTTCCACCAAGGGTCATAGTGAATAACTATATCCGCTCCGGTAAGATTAAGCCCTGTACCTCCGGCCTTAAGTGAAATCAGGAATACATTCGTATCATCGTTATTGAATTTATTTACAAGTTGCAATCTCTTATCCTTAGGTGTGGAACCTGTAATCGTATAACTTGTAATCTTTTCTTCTTCAAATCTTTTGCCTATAATATCAAGCATTGAAGTAAACTGTGAGAACAAAAGTATCTTATGGCCCGGCTTCAATACCGCTTTTTACCAAATCTATACAGGTTTCAAGCTTTGCGGACTCGCCGACATAGTTCTCAAATATAAGGCTCGGATCACAGCATATCTGTCTGAGCTTTGTAATCTCAGACAGTACAATCATCTTTGCGCTGTTGTAGTCTTTGTCGCCAAGCAGTATCTTCTTCAGATTGCTTAGCTCACCGTCGTAGGCAAGCTGCTGCTTTTTATCAAATCTTGAAACTCTTATCTCTTCTATCTTATCAGGCAAATCAAGTGCCACCTCCGACTTCAGTCTTCTAAGGACAAAAGGTGCTATCATCTTTGATAAAATCTTTGCACTGTTCTCATCACCTGTCTTTACTATATCATTCTCATACCTTGTTCTGAAAGCGTTGTAGCTGTATAAAAATCCCGGCATGATATAGTCAAATATACTCCACAGCTCACTAAGTCTGTTCTCAATAGGTGTTCCGGTCAGTGCAAACTTCACATCCGCCTTGACAGCCTTTACCGCCTTTGCCACACCGGTATTTTGGTTTTTTATAAACTGTGCCTCATCTATTATCTGATGTGAAAACTTCATATCGTGGTAAAGGCTTATATCTCTTCGCAGTGTGTCATATGAACTGATATATACATCCACGTCTTCACTCTCTTCAAGGTACTTTTGCCTTTCTTCTTTTCCGGCGGCAAGCACAGACACTTCAAGCAGGTTGTCTTTATCAAACTTTGAAATCTCTTCACTCCAATTATATACTAAAGAAGCCGGACATACTATAAGAGCTTTAGACAATCTGCCATTTTGTTTTGCATCTATCAAAAGTGATATGATCTGCAGCGTCTTTCCAAGTCCCATATCATCCGCCAGTATACCGCCGAAACCAAGTTCTTCTACAGAGCGAAGCCACTTAAAACCTTCTTTTTGATATCCTCTGAGGATATCTTTTACTTCGGCGGGCGGTGTAAAGTCTATAGATTTTATACCGTCAAACTTATTTATGAGCTTTGCAAAGCTGCTGTCTCTTTTTTCAACAAGCTCATTGTGTTCCTTCATCATCTCGTCAATGTAGATTGAACGATACAGCGGTACGCTTAGGGCTCCGGCTCTCAAATCCTTTGCGGAAATATCAAGTACATTTAACATCTCGTCAAAGCTGTCCATATATTCGGAGTCCATATTTATAAAGGCGCCGTTTTTTAATCTGTAGTACTTTTTCTTCTTTCTGTAGCTTGATACTATATCCGCCAGCTCTTCAGGGCTCATATCTTCCGAGAGCAACTCAAGTTGCAAAAGATTTGATTTTACTGAAACGCCGATACTTGCAGACGGTCTTTTATAGACTCTTACATCATTAAATCCGTCACTTCCAAGTACTCTTCCGTATTTATTCAAAACATCAATGCCCGATACTTTAAGTTCATAAAGTTCATCCTCGGTTTTTGTCAAAAGACAGCCGCTGTTTGAATCATCAGGCATAAATCTTTTTAAAACTTCTACCGCCTTGTTCTCCTGTTTTGCATCTCTTAACAGTTCCTCTTCGGTAGTTTCAAGGATTTTTCCTGAAAGTATATCCACTCTTCCGCCGCTGTAGCTTGCCTCAACCTTTCCCAAAGCATTGCCGTCTTCCATATCCAGATAGAATGTAATATTTGCTTCTTCAGGCACATACTCAATTGCTTCAGGCGCTTCATCTTTTATAATCGCACTGTCTTTATAATCGGCAACACCTTCGAGTAAAATCTGCCTATATTTTTTCTTCCTATCTTTACATTCTGATATCCGAAATCCGAAATTCTTAAAGCTTTTATCAAATCCAGTGTTTTAGTGTCACATCTGCTCAGATATTCGTCATCGATACAGTAGACATAATTGTTCGTTTTGATAAATCTCGGAAAGTCCAATTTTAAATTTATGCCTCCGAAATGCTCGTTGTTATATATCGGAGTTATCTTTATATTTATCTTTTCGTTGTGCTCTCTGAACTCAATCTCTGAAGTAACATTCTTTCTGCCGGCCTCTTCTTTTATATATTCGAATTTCTTTCCTACAAGCAAATCAAATATCTCATCCGTATTTGAGGCGTCCATCTTTATCCTTGAGACATTAAGTTTTGTCTTTGTATAGTCCAAAAGCTTATAACTTACAGCCATTTCTCTTTCAATCATGGTCTCTATAAGCTTCACATACTTTAAGCTCTCTTCGTCAAATACCGAATATGACAATCTTACACTGTCATTTTTTCCAAGCGGATAAACTTCGCCTCCCTTTATGGCATCCACAAAATTGACATAGTTTTTTATCATCAGAAGCTTTTTCCTTCCGATTCTGAACTGGATAAACAATCCGTTTCCGTTTACATAATCTGAAAGTATCAGCCTTGGGACCAACTTTATGCTGCCCTCTTCACCTTCTTCATTGTCATAGTATGAAAGAAAGGAATCTCCGAAGTAATTTGTCTCATCTCCAAGCTCATGGCTGTCAAGATATGCATTCAATAAAAAGACTGTAGCCACCACATGCTCACAGTTTTTACTTTCATTGTCGAAATACACACTGATCCTGTTCTTGTTAACGCATCTGCTGCAAGTACAGCCTGCATAGGTAAGCTTATCTCTTTCAAACTCTATACTTACGTCGCATTTATCAGATTCAACCTGTGCCCTTGCAACACCGCGCACTCCGGTATCCTGTTGAAACAGATAACTGTAGGTTATATCAAAAGCTCTGTTATTTTCTTCTACGCTCTCAAGCTTTACCAGACCCTTTTTTATCAGTTCTTTGGCTTTCTTGGCGGTATCCGTAGTCATAGAAAGGCTATCTATAATAGCCTCTCCGTTGAAGTATTTATAAATAGCCTTTTTATCCTTGTTTTTTGAGGCGGATATCATATCCGCCTTTATCTTTTTTACAGTCTCACTCTCATTTTTTAAATCAACGGCTTTTTTCAGCCCTTCAAAGGGATTAAACCTCATCTTTATTCCTCACTCTTAAGTATATCCACAGCCGTACCAAGCTGATTGTCGGAATCGCTTCCTATCACCGCACCCTCATTCAAATCCACATCTACATCAGGCTTTATCCCCACCTTATGTAAATCATATCCTGAAGGCGGATAATAATGCTGTGTAGTAATCTTTATAGCCGTACCGTCACCAAGAGGAAGTACATTTTGAACAATACCTTTTCCGAATGTTGTCTTTCCTACTACCTTACCCCACTTGAAATCCTTGAATGTTGCTGTAAATACCTCAGATGCGGAAGCCGAATTCTCATTTACAAGTACCACCATAGGAATCTTCAGTTCACCCGGGTCTTTTGCATAGTATTCTTCTCTGTTTCCGTTTTTTTATCCTCTGTATACAGTACCAATCCCTCAGGCAAGATATAATCAAGCATATCTACAACCTGATCAAGCAGTCCTCCCGGATTGCCGCGAAGGTCCACTATCAGTTTTTTCATTCCCTGTGACTTAAGCGACTCTATATTTGATTTGAACTGCTCGGATGTCACCGCGTCAAACTGACTTACGGCAACATAGCCTATTCCGTCGTTAAGCATCTTTGAAGATACTGTCTGTACCTCGATAGACCTTCTGGTAAGGTTTAAGTCCACCTGTTTTTTCTCGTCACCTCTGATAACGGTCATAGTAAAGCTTGAGCCTTCCACACCTCTTATCTTTGTCTTTACCAATACGTCAAGGTCCGTACCCGTAACTTCTTCGCCGTCTATTTTGTATATTATATCGCCCGGCAACAGTCCGCCTTCCTTTGCAGGACTGTTATCAAATACATTCACTATTGTAATAATCTTTGTCTTAGGATTTTGCGAAACCGAAGCGCCTATACCTGAGTACTTACCCTCAGTGTCCTCGTTGAGCGCCTTATACTCTTCCTTTGTGTAATATACGGTATAAGGATCGTCAAGTCCGTTCATCATTCCGGCATAGATACCGTCTTCCACCTTTGTCATATCCTCGTCAAAGAGAAAGTATTTATCTATAATGCTTTGCAAAAGTGATGTCTTTTCTTCTATCTTTTTATAATCCAGTTTACTTCCGTTGCCTGATGTAAATATATGTGTAAAGCCGCCTTTATTCAGTGCAATAACAAAACCTACGTAGACAAGTACAAATGAAACCGCCATTCCGGCTATAAAGCATAAGAATCCGTTAAGTTTGCCTCTTCGTCTCTTTGCTCTTTCTTCTATTCTCTGCTCCACATCCGTCTCTGTCGTGCCCTTTTTTCGTTCTTTTATATATTCTTCAAAGTCGTCATTCTCATGATGTTCAAACATATAAATCCTCCAAATTCATATTTCATTATATGATACCATTTATTACACAAAAAAACAAAGGGGAGATGTAAATCTCCCCGATATTTATCTGCGTTATATTTGATTTTAATATCCGACCTTGTCCATATATGACATATACTTTACAACCATAAGGGCAATCTTGAATGTAATGGCGTCCTCAAACATTCTGAGGTCAAGTCCTGTACTCTTTTGAAGCTTATCCAGACGATATACCAAAGTATTTCTGTGAATGAAAAGCTGTCTGGACGTCTCTGAAACATTCAGGCTGTTCTCAAAAAACTTGTTGATAGTGGTAAGTGTCTCCTCGTCAAGATCCTCAGGATTCTTACCGTCAAAGATCTCCTTAATGAACATCTTGCAAAGCGGTATAGGTAACTGATATATAAGTCTTCCTATTCCGAGTCTTGAGTAAGCTACGATATTTTCAGATGCGTAGAATATCTTTCCTACATCAAGTGCCATCTTAGCCTCCTTGTAAGACTTTGACACCTCCTTTATCTCGTTGACTATAGTACCGTATGAAACGGTAACATTGAGAATTCCGATAGAATTAAGCTCATCTATAACCGATCTTGCCACTCTGTCGAGGTCTTCGTATGCAGAGCCTTCCTTCATCTCCTTGACAAGGATGATATCTCTTTCATCAACCGCTGTAACGAAGTCCTTGTTTCTTGATGCAAAGAGCGCCTTCACAGCCTCAAGGCTTGATACATCTCTCTCGTTCTTGGTCTCTATGATATAGACTACCCTTCTTACACTTGTCTCAATATGCAACTTCTTTGCTCTGTTGTAGATATCTACAAGAAGCAAATTGTCAAGCAGGAGGTTTTTGATGAAGTTGTCCTTATCAAATCTCTCCTTGTATGCTACAAGAAGGTTCTCTATCTGGAATGATGCCAATCTTCCCACCATGTAAGTGTCGTCTGTGGTACCTTCCACCAAAAGAATATACTCAAGCTGATGCTCGTCAAAAATCTTAAAAAACTGGAACCCGCCTATAGCCTGTGAGTCAGCCAATGAATTGGCAAATGTATTTACCTGTAAACCGTAAGTCTCCGCCTCTGAAAAGGTAGTTGCCAAGACCTTACCCTCAACATCGCAAACGCAAAGCTCAGTTCTTGTAATACCCTTTAATCCGTCTATAGTATTTTGAAGAATTTGGTTTGAGATCATATATTTGTCTCCTTTTCTCTATTACTTTACTCCACCATCTCATACAAAAATCATGATGAGACAGTCACCAATCACTAATCAATTTTAACAAGGATTGGTCCTACAATCCGATCTGCTCTAAATATCCGGTAGCAGATATTAACAACTTTCATATAGATAATAATGCATTATCACGAGTAAATCAATAGCAAAAAAAGGATTTTTTATTTTTGTTTATGTAAATTTACCTATACACTACCCGGCATAGGTTCATTCCCTTAAAATTTCACTATGATATTAAAGGAAATATTATGGTTTGTTTGCTTATTGTAGATAATAACCAAAAACTTTAAAAGTTTATTTCACCTGTGAATACATACTCGGCTCTTCCCCTCATATATATTTCATCATCAACCAGACTGATATCAAGTTCGCCTCCAAGCAAATGTACTCTTACTGATGTGTCACAATCTCCCTTTTTCATTGTGGCAAAAGCGCTTGCACATGCTCCGGTACCGCAGGCAAGAGTCTCTCCCGAACCTCTCTCCCACACTCTCATATGAATATTCTTTCTGTCTTCCACATATATAAACTCCGAATTTACCTTTTGAGGGAATCTCTCATGCTTTTCATAGTATTCTCCTACTTTGTTAAGGTCCATATTTTGAAGTTCTTCCAATGTATCCACATAGTAGACCGCATGCGGATTGCCTACATCCACTCCTATAAACTCTTTTTCTTCACCGTTTATAAGTATCTTTTCAGGAAACTGTGAGGTAATCTTTGCTCTGCCCATATTTACATTGATATATTCGGCCTTTCCGTTCTTAGGCTCTATCTTTATATGCTTGATTCCTGCACCGGTCTCCATAGTGAACTCTTCAGACTTTACATAGCCGTGGTCATAGGCATACTTTGCCACACATCTTGAGCCGTTTCCGCACATAAGCCCCCTGCTGCCGTCCGCATTGTACATATCCATCTTTACATCCGCTATATCTGAAGGACAGATAAGTATAAGTCCGTCACTTCCCACTCCGAAATGTCTGTCACTTACCTTTATTGCAACCTCACCGGGATTATTTACTTTTTCTTTGAAGCAGTCCACATATACATAGTCGTTTCCCGCTCCCTGCATCTTTACAAACTTCATATATTCTCCAATCTCTTTATTCCTTCCCACCATACAAAAGACAAATCTTTTTTGCCGTACTTATGATAGTATCTCCGTTTTTCATACTGCTGCTTTGCAAATATTTATGTGCCTCGGGCTCAGTCATATTCTTATGCTTTATCAAAAGCTCTTTTGCTCTTTGTATTGTCAGAAAATTTTTACCGCCTCGCTCTTCCTGCTTTTTCTTTCTTTTTCTTTCATAATAAAGCCTGTCCGATATTTCACCGACCTTTTTTACAAGCTCTATTACTTTAAAAGGCATAGGCAAAAAATTTATATCCTCACTAAGTCCTTCACTGAGTTTGTTCGGTGAACACACGAGCAAAAGCTCACAACTTTCATTGATATTTTCTTTCAGCTCCATATACTGCATATCGCCAAGCTGATATGCGCATATTACAATACCGTAATCAATATCATCACACAGATTTATAGCCTTGGCACCTGATGCAACTACACCTACTATTGAATATCCGTTTTTTATCAAAATAGACCTTAAAACTTTGCTGTCACCGGGATTTGGAAATGCAATGATTATATCCGACATTATCGTCCTTTCTCCAATGATACTGCATAAAATCAGTATCTTTCCAAATACTTCTTTATTTCCCAGTCTGTAACGGCATTATTAAACTCGTCCCATTCGGCTTTTTTTGCATTTAAGTACTCACCGAATATATGTGTACCGAGTTTTTCTTTCACAAAGTCCGATTTTTCAAACTCATCTATTGCTTCTTTTAATGTACTCGGCAGCCTCTTCACATTTGCAATCTCATTTGAGTACATATTTTCATTGATGGCTTCTTTTAAAGGTAAGTCTTTTTCTATTCCGTCAAGTATCGAATATATGAGCATTGCGATGCAAAGGTACGGATTGGTGGCGGAATCGGGACTTCTAAGCTCAAACCTAATCTGATTGTTTCTTTCACCCGGTATTCTAAGCAGCGTGCTTCTGTTTGAATTTGAGCTCCATGACACATATACAGGTGCGTCAAACCCCGGTTTCAATCTTTTATATGAGTTTACAAGCGGATTGTTTATCAGTGAAGTGTCACAGGCGTGTTCCAATATACCTGCAACTGCCGCCCTTCCTTTTTTGCCAAGTTTTCCGTCTTCTAAAAGCAAATTGTTGCCTTCATTATCAAGTACTGAGATTTTAAAATGCATTCCGCTTCCGTTCTCACTTTCAAAAGGCTTCGGCATAAATGAAGCGCTCAGTCCGTGCCTCTTTGCCAATGTCTTTACAGCCATTCTGAAGGTCTGTATAGCATCCGCGCAGGAAATTGCACCTTGATTGGTGAAATCTATTTCATGCTGTGCTTTGGCAATCTCATGGTGCGACGACTTTATATTGATTCCCATCTCCTCAAGGTTGAGTACTATATCTCTTCTTATATTCTCAGACATATCAAGAGGGCCTATATCAAAATAGCTGGCCTTTTCCTTTACATTCAGACTCACTTCACCTTTATCATCAGTGTTAAGTAAAAAGAATTCACACTCGGCTTCAATAAATATATTAAGACCAGACTGCCTTGCCTTATGATATGCATCAAGTAATACTGCCCTCGGGTCAGCTTCAAAAACACTTCCGTCGGTTCTGTGAATATTGCAGATAAATCTTGCAACCTTACCCTGCTGCGGTCTCCATGGAAATATACAAAACGTGGAAAGATCCGGATGCAAATACAAATCCGAATCTTCTATAGGTGCAAATCCCTTCACACTTGAACCGTCAAACAGAATTTTATTTTCAAGCGCATCCTCAAGCTGGCTTGCAGTTATTGCGATATTTTTCAAAGTTCCGAAAATATCGGTAAACTGCAATCTGATAAATTCTACATCTTCCTCTTCAACTATGGCAAAAATCTCTTCTTTCGTCATCGCTCACCTTTTCTTTAAAACTTATTAAGCACCCTTTTTAACCTTTCGAGTGCATCATCAACATCTTCTTCTGAAATAATAAGCGGCGGAATAAATCTCAAAACATTGCTTCCGGCATTGATAAGTACCATTTTCTCATCAATAAGCGCATGCTTTATAATATCGGCCACAGGTCTGTCAAACTCCATACCGAGAAGCAATCCCTTTCCTCTGACTTCCTTTATAAAAGGATATTCCTTTGCCATAGCCTCAAGTTTTTCTTTGAGATAATCTCCCACTGCTTTTACATTTCCTGTTATGTCGTCTTCCTTAAAGATATCCAGCACCTTGGATGCCACCGCACATACCAAAGGATTTCCTCCATATGTGGAACCGTGGTCTCCCGGCTTTAATACATCGCTTGCCTTACCCGATGTCAAAAAGGCACCTATAGGCACACCGTTACCAAGCGCCTTTGCTACCGTCATAACATCAGGCTTGATGCCGTATTCCTGCCATGCAAAATACTGTCCTGTTCTTCCCATTCCACATTGAATCTCATCCAAAATCAGTATCAAATCATGTTCATCCGTAAGCTTTTTGATACCCTCAAGAAACTCTTTAGTTGCAGGATGAATTCCACCCTCACCCTGTACCGTCTCAAGTATTATAGCACAGGTTTTGTCACTAACAAGATTTTTTACAGACTCGATATCATTATATTTTGCAAATTTTACTCCGGGAATCAGCGGATAAAAATCCTCTCTGTAATGCTCATTTCCCGTTACAGAAAGCGCCCCTAAGCTTCTGCCGTGAAAGCTTCCTTCCATAGCGATTATTTCAAATCTGCCGCCTGTTTTTGTACCGTATTTTTTTGCAATCTTTATTGCACCCTCTATAGCCTCGGTACCTGAGTTTGTAAAAAACACCTTTTCCATCTGACTGATTTCAAGAAGCTTTTCTCCGGCCTCTATAACAGGCACATTATAAAAATAGTTTGATATATGCCAAAGCTTATCAGCCTGAGCCTTCAGCGCCTCATTCACTCCCTTATAGTTGTATCCGAGTCCCTGCACAGCAATGCCTGCAAAGAAATCCAGATATTCATTTCCGTCGGTATCAAAAAGCTTTATTCCGTCACCGCGGTCAAATACCACCTGATACCTGTTGTATGTCTTTAATAATAATTGTTCGGCGCAATCTATTGAATCTTTCATCTTCATAACTGATCTCCTACTATCATGGTGCCTATACCTTTGTTTGTAAACATCTCAAGCAAAAGGCAATGTGCAACTCTGCCGTCAGCAATCGTCACCCTGTTTACTCCGTTTTTTACCGCATCCACACAATTTGAAAGCTTCGGCAGCATACCTCCGCCCATCTGTCCGTTTTCTATAAGCTTTTCAATTTCGCTTATACTTATCTTTTCTATCAGGCTGCTCTTGTCATTAAAGTCCTTGTATACACCTTCAACATCTGTAAGAAATGCCAGTTTTTCGGCCTTCAAAGCCTTCGCAACAGCACATGCCGCATCGTCCGCATTTACATTGTAGCTTGTATACTCTTTATCAAAACCTACAGGGCATATGACAGGTAAAAAATCTTTTTCCAAAAGCTCAAAGATAATATCCGGGTTTACCTCGCTCACTTCTCCGACCAGACCTATGTCCTCACCGTCAACTTCCTTTTTGTGGCAATGCAAGAGTGATCCGTCCTTTCCGCTGATACCTACAGCCTTCATTCCAAGCTCTCCTATCATCTGTACCAGCTCTTTATTCACCTTATTTAACACCATTTCCACAACTTCCATGGTTGCATCATCTGTGAACCTTAAGCCGTTTACAAAATGAGGTTCAATATTCACCTTTTCAAGCCATTTGGAAATCTCCTTGCCTCCTCCGTGAACTATAACAGGCTGCATACCCTACAAGTTTTTAACAGCACGATATCCTGTATTACCTTTTTCTTTAAGTTCTCATCAAGCATTGCGGAACCGCCATACTTTACAACCACTATCTTTTTATTAAACGCCTGTATATACGGCAGTGCCTCTATAAGAGTCCCAGCCTTTTTCAAGTAATTTATCCATAAAACACCTCTCTAGCTTCTGTAGTCCGCATTTATTTTTTTACATAGTCAAATGTCAAATCACATCCCCATGCCGTTGCACTAAAATCTCCCATATTCAGCTTTTACCAAAGCTCTGACTTCCTTTGCAGATAATATCTTGGTTGCTTTTTTTCTTCATCAAAGCCTACGGATACTCCGTCCTTATATATCAAAAATCTTTCCGTTTTTCACTTTCAAAGTAAAGTTCCCATATTATCGGGATCAAACTTTTCGCCGCTGTATCCAAGTGCACAAAGAATTCTTCCCCAGTTGGCACTCATGTCCGAATATTGCCGCCTTTGTTAGTGATGAGGTAACTACAGATTTTGCCAAAGTTCTTGCAGTCTCCTTAGTCTTTGCTCCCTCTACGACAACTTCAAAAAAAGCGCGGTGGCTCCCTCACCGTCTCCTGCAATCATCTTTGAAAGAGCGGTTGTGATGAAATTCAGATTGCTCTTAAATACCTTGTATTCCTCACTACTTTCACAGGCTATCTTTTTCATTATCCGCAAGTCCGTTTGCAAGTATTATAAGAGAATCGTTTGTGGATGTATCACCGTCCACACTCACCATATTGAAGGTATCCACCACATCATCTCTAAGCGCCTTTAATAAAAGTTCCTTTGAGATGTTCACATCTGTTGTGATAAATCCGAGCATTGTGCACATATTCGGATGTATCATCCCCGAACCCTTACACATAGCACCCATCTTTACCGTCTTTCCGGATATTTCAAACTCTATCGCAATTTCCTTTGAAACGGTATCCGTAGTCATTATGGCCTTGGCCGCTTCATTGGCAGCCTTCTCACTCTGCTCCAAAGAATTTGAAAGAGATTCTATTCCTGTACAAATCTTGTCTATAGGAAGCTGCATACCGATGACACCTGTGGATGCCAAAAGTATTGAGCTTTCTCCCACTCCAAGCTTATCGGCCGCCTTCTTTGCGCTCTGCTTACAATACTCCATCCCCTCATCCTTGGTGCAGGCATTGGCAATACCTGAATTAATAACTATTGCATTCACATAAGTTTCACTGTCCGTTATTTTTCTGTCCCAGAGTACAGGTGCCGCCTTTACAAGGTTTGTAGTATAAGTTCCTGCAGATATGGCAGGAACTTTTGAAAAAATCATGGCCATATCGGTTCTGTTTTTATATTTTATATTCGCCTCTGTTGCACTTGCCAAAAATCCCTTAGGTGCACATATTCCGCCTTTTATTATCTTCATAAATTCTCCTTATATATTGTTATGATTTATACTCTTAATATAAAGCTCCTAGGCTGTATAACCGATTACGCTACGATACTTGAAATATTTTCCTCATTCAGTACAAGCTCATAGCTGTTTATATCCTTATTTTGCTTCCAGTTTTGACTCTTCCAAAAAATATTTCCTGCAAGATTTTGCTTGAATGCTATAAGAGTTATCTTACTTATTCCTTCGGCATTTACCCTCTCTATAGCTTCCTTTACCATCTTTCCGGCTATATTTTCTCCTCTGCACTTTGAATCCACACATACATGGTAAAATGTCGCCTGTCTGCCGTCATGACCTGAAAGTATGGTTCCGACTATTTGATTATTCTTCATGGCCACAACACTAAGCCCCACATTTCTGTCAAGGAATCTTTTTATATGTTCAAAATCATCATCAACCGCCCTGATTCTGAAACCCTTTATACTTTGCCAAAGCGACATCACCTCAGTGTAGTCCTCTATTTTCATTGTCCTTATTTCTATATCTTTTTTCATCATATTGACATCGGTAAACTTTTTAATCCACATTCTTCATCTACCCCAAACATTAAATTCATATTCTGGATAGCCTGACCTGCCGCTCCCTTTATAAGGTTGTCAATTGCGCCGGTCACCACTATCCTGTTTGTCCTCTTGTCTATTACATAGCCTATATCCACAAAATTGCTTCCCTTTACAAATCTTGTCTCCGCATTTTCGTTTTTCTAAGAAGCCTTATAAACTTCTCATTTGCATACTCGCTCTCATAGGCATTTTTTATATCTTCTTCACTGACATTCGGCTTTAGTGCGGCATATGCCGTCACCAAAATTCCTCTCATCATAGGAACCAGATGAGGTGTAAAACTAATTACAATGTCTTCTCCTGCCGCCTTTGAAAGCTGCGCTTCTATCTCCGGTGTATGTCTGTGGCTTCCGATTCCGTAGGCCTTCATATTTTCATTCACTTCACAAAAAAGATTGTCAACCTTGGCGCTTCTACCTGCTCCCGAAGTTCCCGACTTCGCATCTATTATGATGCTGTTTTTATCTATCAGCTTATGCTTTAACAGCGGCTGCAACGAAAGTATCGAACAGGTCGGATAACAACCCGGATTTGCAATCAGCCTTGCTTTCTTTATATCTTCACGGTAAAGCTCAGGCAGGCCGTATACCGCCTCTTTTATAAGATTTTTTGACTTGTGCTCAATCTTGTACCACTTTTCATATACATCCACATCTTTTATCCTGAAGTCCGCCGAAAGGTCTATTACCTTGGCATTTGCAAGCACCTCATCATTTATATTCTCAGCCAGAAAGCCTTGAGGTGTAGCTGTAAATATAATGTCCGCTTTCTTTGACAGTTCCGATATATTGTCGTTTTCACAAATATCGTCTGCATATTTATACATACTTCTAAAGACCTTCGAGTAGCTCTCACCTGCAAAGCTCTTTGAACCGAATCCGACTATTTTCACATCATCTCTTTGTAACAACAGTCTAATAAGCTCGGCTCCTGCATATCCTGTAGCTCCGACAATACCTACCTTTATCATAAAAACACCTCTCATCCTTTCCCGCTTTGTTATAATTACTTTTATAGTTTCATAATTATACACTTTTTATGAATAAAATCAAGGTTTTGTGCATAAAAATTTTTTGAACAAAAAATAGTCGAGCAACTTAATAAGAGTACTACTCGACTTTTTGTAATCATTTATTTACATTTGATTACAGCAGTGTTATACTAAAAATGTAAGAATATTTATATTCGGAGGTTTAAATATGGCAAGTACACTTATCCAATTTAGAACAGAAGACACTGAAAAAATTAAATCTATACAAATTCTTGATAAACTTGGTCTCACACTTCCGGCATATCTTAAAATGTGTATATCAAGACTCAATCAGGAACAGGGTATTCCATTTAGTATGAAGCTTGATGCCACTGATACTCCCGGAATCAGTGCTATAAAAAAAGCAAGCAAGATTGCAGAGGAATATAATATTTCCGATATGTCACCTGATGAGATAAATGCAGAAATAGCAGAGGCAAGAAAAGAATTATGAAGTATTTCGTTGTTATTGATACTAATGTTCTTGTCTCTGCAGTATTAAAAATATAATTCTATTCCGGGAACTATTATTGAATTTGCCTTCAATGGTAAAATTATACCTGTTTTAAATAAAGAAATCGAATCAGAATATAGAAATGTTTTATTGCGTCCAAAATTTCATTTAACTACCGATATCGTGGATGATATTATAAATGAATTTAAACAAAAAGGACTGTATATTAATGAAAATCATATTGATATAGATTTACCGGATCCTAAAGATGTAGTTTTCTACGAGGTTGTTATGGAACAGAGAATCAACTCAAGCTTGGCTTGTGACAGGAAATATAAAACATTTTCCGGCCGAGACATTTATTGTGACTCCAAGGCAAATGCTTGATATTATTTTAAATGAAGATATGGATTAAAATAAATTTGCAAATATTGTCAATACACTTAAGAGCATTAACAACTTAATAATCATATGTCAATGTCAGCATTGAATATTATTTTTTAATTTCCTGCAAAAAAGGACACCTTTTACAGTGTCCACATTGTTTTTAATTTCTAAATTTTACTGATTTGTAAAAGCCGTTTGTAAATTATCAAGCTCCAAAGCTGCCGGCGCCTCTCTGAAATTTTGATATGCAAATATTCCAAATCCTGAAACCTCTCCGGTTTCTCTTGCAGCCTTTACCTGTCTTAATAAAATATCATTATATCTCAGCCATTCCGAAACCGAATTGCCGTCCTTTATATTCTTTCCTGCTCTATAAAGTCCGAGACCTATATACAGTTTTACATTACTGTTACTTTTTTTCTTTAAGTCTACCCAACTGTTTAAACAGTTTATATATGAATGAGGCGCCAATACGCCTGTCTTTGTTTTTGCTTCAAAACCGTGGTAGAGCTGAGGCATTATATAGTCAATATATTCATTTGAAGCCATCCATTTATCAATATCAACAAAGTATGATTTATCACTTCTAAGATTTGATAAAAGCGCTACAGGACTGATTCCGAAAACTGCCTGAGGACGTGCTTCATGTACCGCCTTGTATACATCCTTTACAAGCATTGACACATTTTCTCTTCTCCACTGTGTAATACCTAAGTTGCTACCTGAAGCATCATATTCCGCTTTGTCAAAACTCTTTGCAGAATCACTGTCATTTAGTGAAGGGTAAAAATAATCATCAAACTGTACACCGTCTACAGCATAGTTTTTGCATATTTCACTGATTGAATTCACAAGATAATTTCTAACCTCCGCACTTGAAGGATTCAAATAGTAATTGCCTTCATGCAATAATACATTTCTCTGTTTTGAAGGATCATTCATCCACTGCTTTACAATTGAACCCTCAGGTATCTCTCTCATCATAGAATTGGTAACTCTGTAAGGATTTACCCAAGCATGAAATGAAAGTCCGTGCTTATGAGCACTCTCAATCATATACTCCAAAGGATCAAAATTAGGATTCGAATCTTTTGTGACCATAAACTTTGATAACGGGAAAGATTTTAATTTCTGACCGTAACTGTCCGAGTGACTGTGCACATGACAGAATATGGCATTCATTCCGCGATTTTTTATATCTGTCATCACTTGGTCCGCACGTTTCTTAAATGACTCTACATCTGAAGGCATCTCACTCCAGTCAATATATGAAAACCAAACTCCTCTAAGCTCTTTTTGCTCCACTGCCGTGCTTTGAACCGTAACACTTCTCTTTACAGATTTTACCGCCGCATAAACTTGCAAAGAGACCAGCATATTCATTATCAACAATACAGCTATAAGCTTGCCTATAAGTCCCCCAAACCATTTTTTCTTCATCTTCATCTCGCTCTCTATCTTTTTTAAGTATAATAAAATCATCTACTATAATACTATAGCTAAGATAAAAAACCAATATCAACTTCCTTAAAGACTTATTACAAATGCTTTTATCTAAACTTCTCTTCTATAAAAAAATTTTTACTTAGGATCCCTGTTCTTATCACCTACAATCCAGTAATCACAGATTTTTCCGCCTGATGCCAATGTGCTTTCCCTGTGAAGCACACCTCTTCCTTTCTCAAACATAAGATAGTCTATATCGCAACACATAGGCAACAGATCCAAATAACCGTTATCTCTTGCAAATTTTTCAAGTGGACATCTTGTGAAGTGATAATAAAAACCGTCTCTATTAAGCTCGTTATCAAAGTTAAAATCCCAGGTTTTATCCTTATACTCCGGATGTTTATCCGCCCACTCCGCCATTCTATGCATCCTGTCAGAAAACTTTTTCATATCTTTTGGTTTATTTAAGTCAAAATGACCTCTAAGTTTAGCTATCAATTTGTTGTTTAAAAGCTCCACAATTACTTCTTTAAAATCATCTACACAAAAATCCCCTGCTCTGCACACAGCCATAAATACATACGCTGAATAAATGTTACCTGACATTGGATTGTTTGAGCCGATATCTTCAGTATTCTCAAGCATCTGCCTATATAGCTCTCGTGCCTTTTTCAAGCTTTCCTCAGTTTTATTCTTACCGAATTTTCTTATCATCGGTTTCTTCAAGAGAAAACTTATTAGACAGAAATATATTCCTTTGTACTTCATCATAACCCCCTTCATTTTTTTACAAATTGATTTTCAATCATCACGTCACAGAATGCAACTTAACTTCTATAAGTTAGTACTTTCTAACCAATTCTATTTTATCACTTTAATGAGGGCTTTTCTATGTTTTAGAGTATTAAAAAGGACGCCTTTTACAGTGTCCCCATTGTTTTTAAATATTATTATTTTACATTTCTTTATTCAAATATTTTTGAAACGTACTTACGCTTATATTTGCTCTTTTTGCGGCATCTTCTACGGAAATTATTCCGTCTTTTACAAGCATTAGTAATGTATTTATAACACCTTCTTTTCTACCTTCTTTTATACCCTCTTTTCTGCCCTCTTTTATCCACTTGTCTTTAGATTCTTCTTTAAATATGTCGTATAATTCCTTCATTGCATCCGTCATCTTATTACCCTCCTTAACATACTTAAAATCATATTTTTCACATCATTTATCTCCTATTAAGTCATGTTCTTTTAACACACTTTTTCCTGTGCGAATATTGGCAACTCTCCTCTCCAATTCATCCATATTCTCTTTACTGTAAAAAGGATCCTCCGACACTTCAAAGGGTATTCGCCTCTCCATGTTTACCTTTACTTCATCAAGTTTCAAACTAATTTGTACCATCATCATCATCCTTCCTTTAACTATAAAGTATTCTATTCATACTGATTTGAAGAGTATTTTTATAAATTATCAAGTCACAAAGCATACAATACTTAATGATAAAATCATCTATTATCATTAATATAGCTAAGATAAAAAAATTTAATATCAGATTACCTAAAAAAATTATTACACATACTTTTATATAAGTTATTTCCAATACCCGGTTCTGTTTGAACCGATATGTTCTATATACCCTTTTTTTCTTTTTAAATTGGAAATTTCACGATCTACTGCAGTCTTCCCTTTACCTATTTTTTTCTTGAATCTCTCTTTGTAATATTTGAGTTATTTTTTTATTGCTTGAAGAATAACCTTCTGTGTTTCATTTAAATCTGAATAACTTACAGCTTTATTACCTCTTTATCATACATAGTATTAATCCAATTAAAAAGTACACCTTTTGCAGTATCCTCATTGTTTTTATACCTTACTAAATCATTTACATCTTTTCATTTAAATATTTTTGAAACGTACCTACGCTTAGATTTGCTCTTTTTGCGGCATCTTCTACTGAGATTATTCCGTCTTTTACAAGTATAAGTAATGTATTTATAACACCTTCTTTTCTACCTTCTTTTCTACCTTCTTTTATACCCTCTTTTTTGCCCTCTTTTATGCCTTCTTTTCTGCCCTCTTTTATCCACTTGTCTTTAGATTCTTCTTTAAATATGTCGTATATTTCCTTCATTGCATCCGTCATCTTATTACCCTCCTTAACATACTTAAAATCGTATTTCATTTTAGATGTTACAGGAAAATTCTCACTGTAACAATCATCTTTTGTAAAAACTCCCATTAGTTCTGACAATATAGTTCCGTCATTTATATTGGCACTGATATATATTTCTTTAAGCCCGTTGTCAACTTCTCTATTGCTTCCGTCTATCACCCTTTTTATTAAGTATGAGCTCTTGTTTTCTTTGAATATATCGAAATTACAAATATATATCATACATACTTCCGGCACATTATCAAAGCTTTCTCCTTTTTTCATCAAGCTTGTAGTTAAAACACTGCTGTAATACCTCACTCTTTTTTGATGATTTACATTGTCGGCATTTTGAACCTCAATATTCACTCGCCTTCCGTCTCTTAACTCACAATAAGCATCAAGTATTACAGAGCGTCTTTCTATACTAGTTATAGCATATTGCGACTTATTATTTAAGACTTTCAGATGATAATCTTGCAAAAATGTCCTCAATATTTCTTCACAAAACTCCCTATTCTCTGCCATCTTTCTAAATATAATGTCATCAATGGGATTTAACTTTTGTACATATTCTTTGAATTTTTGTATAGACCTGTCAGACATAAACCTCCTTTATAAGTAAAACCTTTTTTAATTAGAAAATATAAGAAATATGTATCTAAAATTATTAGATATGATGAACTGTATTCATAATTATTATAATAAATACTTTTGATTAAATCAATATACTTGATATAAATACAACATAATATGCTATAATTATCCTGTAATTTTTTTAGATTCGGAGGTTTAGATATGTAAGATAAAACTATTCAGTTTAATATAAATTCAGACGGCACTGATACAGCAGGAATCCGAGCTTTAGCAAAAGCAAGTAAGATTGCTAATAAATATGATATTTCCGATATGTCGTCGGATGAGATAAATGAAGAAATAGCAGAGTCAAGAAAATCATTAGATTGATATTACTTTGTTATATACAGTATATAAATGCTATTATAAATATGCGTCTGATTTCTGACTTAAAAAGCAAATTTACAGAAATTGAGTAGGTGATTACAACTTGAGTAATATTAGATATACGATTGATAACTTTTGGATTATGCCCCAAAATAGACAGCATCACAGAAAAGCAAAATATCCTGACAAAGTCACAAAGCCAAAACGCCTTGTATTTGTCAGGATATTTCTATTTTGTTCTGTAGGGATTAAAATTCAGTATTTCCCGACAGCCCTCACATATATTAGTTCGTATGGATTTTTACATTAACTCCCATATATCCTACTGCATCCAGTGGCTCTCCACCTTCTGTACTATACAGCTCTGGTTCTCCTCCAACAAACGTAATAGTTACATTTTTACCTTCATACCCTCTCCAAGAAACAAAACTTCCATCCGGTGTATTTTCTGATGCATTACGAAAATGTATTCTTGACACTGTAGTAACTCTTCTATCTTCTAAGGTAACACCATCTGTTACTACCATCTGCCTTGGCTTATTCAAAGTCAGTATTGCAAAGTTTATATTATCAGGGTACATACTAAGTATTATTCTTCCTGATTGTTGATTATAATATTGTGCCAAACCTGTTCTTTTATCATAATATCCAAGATTTCCTGTAACACTTATACATCTTTGTACTGCTCCGTTTACTGTCCAAGCACAATTTTGATCAACGGTGTAGCCATCTGGAGTAGTTGTATTTATATAGCAATTTCCATTCTCATCAAAGCGATAGCACTCTGCATATCCGTCCAAGTTTCCATCAATCCAAACCCACTCATTTACAGGATATGATCCATCTTCTCTTATATATCTCCAAGAGCCATTCTCCTGCTTCCAAGATCCTGCAAATGAGGTGATACAAAATCCCATCATAAATAAAGTCATAACAAACAAACCAAAAAATATATTCTTATATAATTTAATTTTCTTTCCTAACATTTCTAATTATATATTACTGAATCAAAAGCTCATCAAACATCACAAAATCTAAGTCAGGACTATCACTTATTGTAAAGTAGGCATTGAACTTTCTTGCCGGAATATATCCAAATCCCTCTCTAAGAAGCACATCACCTGTAATCTTCACTCTATTGCCTTCAATACTTAGTTGCAAATCATTTTCTGACAGATATGCCCTACCTGGATCTCCAACTTCAAATTCTCCAATTGCCATTACCCAGTATTTATTCTCTTTTATAGTTGCATACTCTGCAAATGCCTGCATATCACTTTCATTACTTGAGCCTGTAAGGTCTTTCATAATAGCCATTATATTTTCCTTACTGACTACTTTATAAGGCACGTCTCCCTTATTTACATTTGTAAGCCTATAATCTCCGTATTGGTAGATATATCCATATGTCAAAAATGCTTTATCTTCTGAAGTTAAATTCTCTCTTTTTACATTCATCTTCAAAGTATTTTGAGAATCATATTTACACTGGAATACCATTGCAACTATATCAAACATACACAACATATCATAATCATAGAAATCATCATAAAAATTTTTTAAATCTCTTTCATCAATCCAATGACCTGCAAGATTTATTTTATAGCCATCAGGACTTATAGTTGCACTTATAGGATGAGTATTATCAGCTATGTAATACCAAAGTGATCTTCCCTCATAGTTCACATTAACCCATTCATTTCTTGCATACTCACCATTGTCTTTCTTATAAACACAGCCCTCATTATTTTCACATAAAAGTCCTACAAATCTTTTGTTTGAGTACGCAAACACATTAGCTGTACTTGTAAATGTAAACAATGCAGCCATTAAACCAATATATAATTTTTTCATACTATCACCTAATTATAAACAAAAACAAATTCCCATCAATACAAAAATATAACTCTCAAACCTTCATAATCTATCACCTCTTATATTTATTTACATTTCTAACAATTTTATTGTGTTATGATAAACATTTATATAATTTAATCTTAACATTTTTTTAAATAAAAAAAGTCAATATTGTATGGATTTTTTTAGTTACACTATTATAAACTTTTTAATAAACTTAAGATTAAGTGTTTTTGTATAGACCGCTCAGACATAAACCTCCTTAACATACTTAAAATCATATTTCATTTTAGATGTTACAGGAAAATTTTCACTGTAACAATCATCCTTTGTAAAAACTCCCTATTTTCTGCCATCTTTCTAAATATAATATCATCAATGGGATTTAGCTTTTGTACATATTCTTTGAATTTTTGTAACAAAAAAGCCCCGGTATATCCGAGACTGAAAATCAAAATAAATCACTATGACTACCTGTTCTGATAAGTCTTAGTATCAATTCATCATCTATAACTTGATATACCAATAACCAATCAGGTTCTATATGACATTCTCTCATATTCTGATAGTTCCTTGAATTCACAAGCTGATGATCTCGATATTTTGAGGGTAATATTTCCTCCTTTTGCAATAACTCTAATACTTCTTCCAATCTTTTAGGATTACATCCTCGTTTTACCGCAATTTTATAATCCTTCTTAAACCTTCCTGTAAACTCTAACTTAAGCATCTAACGCACTCATCAAATCTTTTACACTATCAAAAGGGCCGTATAAGTCTTCATTATTTTTAGCAGACTCCATAGCTTTATATGTGGTTTCATTCGGCTCATCTATTTTCACCTCAAACGGTAGACCATGACATCTAAGAGCCTGCCTGTAAAAAATGCCCGTTGCGGTACTTAAATCCAATCCCAACGCCTTAAACAGTTCCGATGCTTGCGCTTTCAACTCACTGTCCATCCTTAATGTAAGATTTCCCTTTGCCATTTCCACACCTCCTATCTAACATAAGTATAGCAAAAGATATGTATATTACAAGTGCATTGCAACAAAAAAGGGGCTGTCGGGAAATGACAGCTATAAGAAAGGGTGGTATGACTCATTTTGAGTCACACCACCCTAAGCTTTTACATAAAAAAAGATGGCTAACGACAACCATCTTTCTTCGTTACATGTTATAATGTAACTATGCTCACAGTTAATTATTATAACGACTTTTTTGAAATAGGTCAACAGAAAATCAACTTTAACTTCTATGAATTGAGTTTACCCGATGACGATCCGGTCTATACCCTAAAAAAAGTTATGGAGGATTTAAATTTTTCCGGACTGCTAGCCAATTGTTCGGATAAGGGAAGAACAGGGTACAACCCGATCATGATGTATGCAGTTATTACTTATGCAAATATGCGAGGAATACGTTCCATCGATCGTATTGTAGATTTATGTGAACGAGATATCGCTTTTATCTGGCTTACTAGGGGCAAAAAGCCTAAAAGAGATGCTTTCTATGAATTTAAAGGCAAGAAACTTAATTCAGACGTTCTTGACGATTTAAACTATCAGTTTATGAGACGTTTACAAAAAGAAGGGCTTGTAACATTAAAAGAATTGTTTATTGATGGAACAAAAATAGAAGCAAATGCTAATCGTTATACTTTTGTATGGCGTGGAAGCATTAATTATCATCTTGCAGGTCTTTTGGATTCTATTGATAAGCTTTACTCGGACTATAATTCTTTTTTACAAGATAACGGATTTGGCGAGAAGTACGAGCTTGGAAATGCACAAATGTTTGTAATTGACGGAATTGATAAAGTTAGAGATATTATTGAAAAGAATAGAAAAATAAAGATTACAAAACATAAAAAGTTATCTAACAACTGTATTATAGAGATTGATAACTGCTCGCCTCTTGAACTGCTTAAACTTCAGAAAAACCTTATGGCTATTGCTGACGGAGAAGGCATTGCATTTGTTAACGGAAAGGGCAAGAGAAAGTCGAAACTTCAACAACTCTATGAAGAACTTGAACATTGTGGACAGCGATTAATGGGCTATAAAGAATGTTTTAAAATCATGGGGAAAGATAGAAACAGCTACTCCAAAACTGATTTGGAAGCAACCTTTATGCGAATGAAGGAAGATCATATGCTGAACGGGCAGCTAAAGCCGGCATACAATGTACAGATAGCAGTAGAGAATTATTTTATTGTACATGGTTATGTAAGTAATGATCGTACAGACTATAACACACTGGTTCCTGTCCTTGAAAAACATAAGAAAGCATTTGGAGAAGTACTGGAAGAAGTGACAGCAGATAGCGGCTATTGTAGTGAGAAGAATCTATTATATCTGGAAGAGAATAAGATAGATAGTTATATAAAACTACAGGATCATGAAAAGCGAAAAACACGAGCATACAGTAAAGATATAGGTAAATACTACAACATGAAGACAACGGTATTTGAGGACGAGCAAGTCTATATCTGTCATGACGGTCGTGAACTGAGACATATCAACACAGAGAAGAAAAAACAGAACGGTTATACACAAACATATGAAGTATATGGATGTTCTGACTGTAGTGGATGTGAACATAAGCCTAAATGCCTGTATAAATATAATCCTGATAAAGATGTTGATAAGAATAAAGTAATGAAGATCAATGCAGTATGGGAAGAGCTTCGAGAGAAGTCATGCTATAATATACAGAGTGAAAAAAAGGAATTCTGAAACGACAGACACGCTCTATTCAAACAGAAGGTCATTTTGGAGATATTAAAGAGAATGAAGATTTCCGACGCTTTAATTATCGTTCTTCAGATAAGGTATATAAAAGAATTTATGCTTTTTTGCAATAGGAAGAAATATAAATAAATATCATCGTTTTTCTCCATGCAAAACTAAAAAGAAATTTGAAGGGAAAATACAGGAGAAAACAGCATAAGAAAAAAATGCAAAAGCAAAATTTATGCCAAGGGGATTTTTATGCCCAAAAAAATAGACAGCATTATAGAAAAATAAAAATATCCTGACAAAGTCACAAAAGCAAAATGCCTTGTATTTGTCAGGATATTTTTTTATTTAGTTCTGTGGGAAGTAGAAATGCTTATTTCCCGACAGCCCCTTTGATATTATCATTTTGCACTTCCGTCAACGTACCATGAAAGTTTCGATATTTTTAAATTTTAATTCTTATTCCTTTCTCTCCCCATCCTCTTTCTCTTTCAGCGCCATCTCC
>BNJU01000300.1_pt1:0-2500 | contig 334926 bp, 366 predicted proteins | sample 8539281 | NCBI WGS metagenome assembly BNJU01 (sample SAMD00202456, study PRJDB9452) | human saliva metagenome | isolation source: human saliva | place: Japan
TATTGACAAGACAGGTCAGAGATGATATTATAAATAAGCTGTTTCGCGAGAGACAGCAGACACGAGAAGTAAAAAAACTTCAAAAAAGTGTTGACAAGGTATTCTAGATTTGCTAGAATATAGAAGTTGTCTTAAGAGAGACAAAGACCTTTGAGAACTGAATAAGAAACCAAGTGCAGGGTTATGATAGAAGAATTATAACCTGTCAATTTACAAGAATAAATCGTCAGACGACGGTAATGAGTTAACGCTCGAACAATTATTAAAGATTTTAATGAGAGTTTGATCCTGGCTCAGGACGAACGCTGGCGGCGTGCCCTAATACATGCAAGTAGAACGCTGAAGAGAGGAGCTTGCTCTTCTTGGATGAGTTGCGAACGGGTGAGTAACGCGTAGGTAACCTGCCTTGTAGCGGGGGATAACTATTGGAAACGATAGCTAATACCGCATAACAATGGATGACACATGTCATTTATTTGAAAGGGGCAAACTGCTCCACTACAAGATGGACCTGCGTTGTATTAGCTAGTAGGTGAGGTAACGGCTCACCTAGGCGACGATACATAGCCGACCTGAGAGGGTGATCGGCCACACTGGGACTGAGACACGGCCCAGACTCCTACGGGAGGCAGCAGTAGGGAATCTTCGGCAATGGGGGCAACCCTGACCGAGCAACGCCGCGTGAGTGAAGAAGGTTTTTCGGATCGTAAAGCTCTGTTGTAAGTCAAGAACGAGTGTGAGAGTGGAAAGTTCACACTGTGACGGTAGCTACCAGAAAGGGACGGCTAACTACGTGCCAGCAGCCGCGGTAATACGTAGGTCCCGAGCGTTGTCCGGATTTATTGGGCGTAAAGCGAGCGCAGGCGGTTTGATAAGTCTGAAGTTAAAGGCTGTGGCTCAACCATAGTTCGCTTTGGAAACTGTCAAACTTGAGTGCAGAAGGGAGAGTGGAATTCCATGTGTAGCGGTGAAATGCGTAGATATATGGAGGAACACCGGTGGCGAAAGCGGCTCTCTGGTCTGTAACTGACGCTGAGGCTCGAAAGCGTGGGGAGCGAACAGGATTAGATACCCCTGGTAGTCCACGCCGTAAACGATGAGTGCTAGGTGTTGGATCCTTTCCGGGATTCAGTGCCGCAGCTAACGCATTAAGCACTCCGCCTGGGGAGTACGACCGCAAGGTTGAAACTCAAAGGAATTGACGGGGGCCCGCACAAGCGGTGGAGCATGTGGTTTAATTCGAAGCAACGCGAAGAACCTTACCAGGTCTTGACATCCCTGATGCTATTTCTAGAGATAGAAAGTTACTCGGTACATCGGTGACAGGTGGTGCATGGTTGTCGTCAGCTCGTGTCGTGAGATGTTGGGTTAAGTCCCGCAACGAGCGCAACCCCTATTGTTAGTTGCCATCATTCAGTTGGGCACTCTAGCGAGACTGCCGGTAATAAACCGGAGGAAGGTGGGGATGACGTCAAATCATCATGCCCCTTATGACCTGGGCTCACACGTGCTACAATGGTTGGTACAACGAGTTGCGAGTCGGTGACGGCAAGCTAATCTCTTAAAGCCAATCTCAGTTCGGATTGTAGGCTGCAACTCGCCCTACATGAAGTCGGAATCGCTAGTAATCGCGGATCAGCACGCCGCGGTGAATACGTTCCCGGGCCTTGTACACACCGCCCGTCACACCACGAGAGTTTGTAACACCCGAAGTCGGTGAGGTAACCTTTGGAGCCAGCCGCCCTAAGGTGGGATAGATGATTGGGGTGAAGTCGTAACAAGGTAGCCGTATCGGAAGGTGCGGCTGGATCACCTCCTTTCTAAGGAAAAAAACGGAATGTACTTGAGTTTTTTATTTAGTTTTGAGAGGTCTTGTGGGGCCTTAGCTCAGCTGGGAGAGCGCCTGCTTTGCACGCAGGAGGTCAGCGGTTCGATCCCTGCTAGGCTCCATTGAATCGAAAGATTCAAGTATTGTCCATTGAAAATTGAATATCTATATCAAATTCCATATGTAATTAAATACATATAGATAGTAACAAGAAATAAACCGAAACGCTGTGAATATTTAATGAGTTAGGTCGAAAGACCAAAATAAGGTTAAGTTAATAAGGGCGCACGGTGGATGCCTTGGCACTAGAAGCCGATGAAGGACGTGACTAACGACGAAATGCTTTGGGGAGCTGTAAGTGAGCAATGATCCAGAGATGTCCGAATGGGGGAACCCGGCAGGTAATGCCTGTCACTCATTACTGTTAAGGTAATGTAGAGGAAGACGCAGTGAACTGAAACATCTAAGTAGCTGCAGGAAGAGAAAGCAAAAGCGATTGCCTTAGTAGCGGCGAGCGAAACGGCAAGAGGGCAAACCGAAGAGTTTACTCTTCGGGGTTGTAGGACTGCAACGTGGACTTAAAGATTATAGAAGAACTACCTGGGAAGGTAGGCCAAAGAGAGTAATAGCCTCGTATTCGAAATAGTCTTTATACCTAGCAGTATCCTGAGT